>Ga0209254_10007440_pt1 | contig 10113 bp, 6 predicted proteins | sample FrelakmetDIP11DI_FD_187148 | JGI IMG/M metagenome (GOLD analysis project Ga0209254, IMG submission 187148) | Freshwater lake sediment microbial communities from the University of Notre Dame, USA, for methane emissions studies - DIP11 DI (SPAdes)... | ecosystem: Environmental > Aquatic >...
CCCAAACCCTTGCCCCGGGAATGGCGTCTAGAATTTGAATGCAACTTGCACCCGTTCCGCAGCCTATGTCCAATATACGGGCCATCTCTGGAGGATTCATGAAATCAATGAGTCTTCCGCTCAAAGCCTTGAAAAAACCATATCGGCTCTCAAATGCCTGGTAACTCTCCGGGCTGACGTCGAAATTCTTCCTGATCGCATTTTTTATGGCGCCGATTTTGTCTTCTTTCATCTACTTTGTCCCATACACCTTGATTTCATCAGGCAGAACTATAATTCGTTTCAGACTGCGACGATAGCTCGACTCGCTGTGATCGTCTCCGTGCTTCCACTTTCGGAGAAGCTGTTTGGCCTGCTGTTTGTCAAGTCCGAGAACTCCTCGCAACTGGCCCATGGTAATACATTCCTTCTCGTAGGAATAACGCGCCAGAATTTCCAACGGCACTTCCCTCAGTTTCTCAATCGGAACCTTTACTCCCACCGACGAGAGAAAGCCGTTGAGTTGGTCGTACGGATCCCTTTCCTGAACTCTCGCATGGCCTTCCACACCCTTCTCTTCCGAAGAATCTGTTCCGGAATAGTAGGCCGTGGCGACTTCAATCAAATCTTTTCTGATAGGCGAAAAAAAATCCATAACCGTACATCCTTCCGACCCCACTCTCGCCCCGTGTGGTTTTGATGAAGGGATTATAAGCATCTCACCGTCATTCAACGTGACTTCTTCCACGTCCGGAAAGCACAGAGTTACCGATCCTCGCTCAACCATGGTCACTTGCTCGCTCACATGATCGTGCACAGGGATCTGAGTGTCTGGCGCCAACTCCCACTTTGTCACCATTATGTTTTGGCCCCAAAACATCTTACGCGTAATGTTTTCGTTCACCTTCTCCACCCTGATGTCGTCCCACGCCCTTTTTTCCACAGCACAACCTCCTCGTTGAGTGTGCCTTGACAATACCTTTTCCCACTGGAATTACAAGTGGCAAGCTGTCTTCATGAGATCCAGCGGAAAGATCTACGACCCACCAAACCTCTCCTGGTTCAAGAATCGAGCTATTGACGGTTGACACTGCTTGGCCACGATTATATTATCCGGTTGCTTCGTGTTCCATTACTGTTAATCTCTTAATATTATTGGTATAGCAGTGCTGACTAATTTTCTCGAGTGGCTGGGTCGACCGGAAAATTACGGGTGGGATGTCGTTCATCACCATACCTCTAAGGCTAGCCCTCCCAAGTACGAGCCCATACCGGCCGGAATACATCCGAGGGTGACTGAGTTGCTCCGGTCCGCTGGTATAGGGTCGCTTTACGCTCACCAGGCGGAGGCCATCCGGTACTCACTTCAAAAAAGAAACGTAGTTCTCTCGACCAGTACGGCCAGTGGAAAGAGTCTCGCGTACCAAGTTCCGGTTTTGGACCGCCTGTTCAAGGACCCCTCCGTCAGAGCCCTATTCCTGTTTCCTGTAAAAGCACTGGAGCGGGATCAAAGGGATGCCTTTAACGCTCTGGCAGGGGACTCCGGGATTACAGTCGCCGTGTACGATGGTGATACTCCTGAGTCAGAGCGCCGCAAGATCAGAAGCCGACCGCCCAGCATCCTCATCACCAATCCCGACATGCTTCACCTGTCCATCCTGGCGTATCACGACTTGTGGAAGGAATTGTTCGCAAACCTCTCCTACGTAGTGCTGGACGAAGTTCACACGTACAAGGGTATTTTCGGGAGCCATGTCAACCAGGTTATTCTCAGGATGCTACGCATCTGCAACCACTACGGTCGCAACCCACAGTTTACTGCATGTTCAGCCACCATTGCCAACCCTGAGGAGTTTGTCGCAAAGCTCATCGGTAAGCCCATGGAGGTTGTCGCCAGATCAGGGGCTCCGTCTGCAGAACGCCACTTTGTTTTTCTGAAGCCGGTTCTTAGTCCGTACACCGTGGCGGCAAAACTCTTTGTAAAAGCGGTCCGAGGCGGATTAAAGACGATAGTTTTCACGCGGGCCCGCAAGATAACGGAACTCATCACTACATGGGTTCTCCATGAAGCGCCTTTTCTGCGTGATCGAATCAGTTCTTATAGAGCCGGCTTCTTGCCGGAAGAACGCCGTGAAATTGAATCTAAACTGTTTTCAGGTCGCATGGATGGCGTGATTTCCACGTCCGCACTGGAAATGGGCATAGATGTGGGTGGGCTGGATCTTTGCCTCCTCGTGGGCTATCCGGGAACCATTGTGAACACATGGCAGCGGGGGGGAAGAGTTGGAAGAGGTTCAAGGCCCAGTGCCGTGGTCATGATCGCGTGTAATGATGCGCTGGACCAGTATTTCTTGAATAACCCAAAAGACTTCTTTGATCGAAATTGCGAAGAAGCCGTCCTGGATCCTCGGAACGTAGAAGTACTCAAGCGCCACATACCCTGTGCGGCGGCGGAATTGCCGATACAGCCGGATGAGCCATGGACTACGGAAACAGAGGTAAGGTCCGTGCTCGACAAGCTGTTGGAAGCCGGGACCATTTACCTGTCTAAAGAAGGAGCTATCAACGCTCTGTCCAGACGGCCTCACCTGGATGTTGATCTGCGCGGAATAGGGCTGTCCTACTCCATCCTTCTGGAAGGCCCCAACACCCCTGTAGGGAAATCGTCAGGCATTAGAGCCCTTTCAGAGTGCCATGAAGGAGCAGTTTACCTGCACCGGGCCAAACAATATGTCGTGACAACCCTTGATCTTGTGCGCCGCAACATATTTGTGAAGCCGTCAAAGCTTCCGTATTACACACGAGCACTTTCGGAAAAAGACACCCAGATAATGGGGGCTCCGATCCGGACCAAGACTTTTGCCGGCTTCACTGTCAGTGAGGCGAGGCTGAAGGTCACCGAACGGATTATTGCCTATGAGAAACGGAAAACATCGGGGCAAGAACTCTTGGGCGTTGTGGACCTCTCTCTTCCCCCGGTCCATTTCGAAACCGTGGGTATCTGGATAGAAATTCCCGACAAAATCAAAGATGTAATAAAGCTTGCCCAACTTCACTTCATGGGTGGCATCCACGCCCTGGAACATGCTGCAATATCAATGTTCCCCTTGTTTGCCCTGTGCGACAGGGACGACATCGGCGGTATCAGCACACCTCAACATGAGCAGGTCTGCCGTGCCGCGGTTTTCATCTATGACGGTCATCCCGGAGGAGTAGGACTGGCTCACCGGGCTTTTGGCGTAATAGAAGAACTCTTGGAAAAAACCCGCCTGCTGATTCAAAAATGTCCCTGCGAAGACGGATGCCCTTCCTGTATCCATTCCCCGAAGTGCGGATCAGGAAACAAGCCTCTGGATAAGCAGGCCTGCCTTATGACTCTGGACCTTTTACTCAATCCCAAGGAGTTGAACACTATGCCCACAAAAAGAAATGCTCCGTCGAAGTCCACGATGTTGCTGTTTCCGGATGAACTCAATTACAAACCCGATAGGAATCCGACTGCCCACAGGCTTCGTAAGGCACAAGAACCCAAAAAGGTCGTGGTCTTCGATCTTGAAACCCAGAAACTCGCTGATGAGGTGGGTGGCTGGAAAAACATTTCCAAGATGAGATTGTCTCTGGGGGTAGCTCATACGGAAGAAAAAGGATTTCTAACGTTTACCGAGGAAAATGTCTTGGAGTTGATTGAGCTTCTTAAATCAGCCGACATGGTAGTGGGTTTCAACCACATCCGCTTCGACTATGAGGTTCTCCGAGCATACACCAGTGAGAATTTGAAAGCACTTCCGAGCCTTGACATTCTCGTAGAAGTCCAGGGCGCTCTAGGGCACCGGCTGCACCTGGACCATCTGGCGGAGTTTACTTTAGGCAAAAAGAAATCAGGCGACGGCCTCCAGGCAGTCGAATGGTTCAGAAAGGGGAAGATTGATCTCTTGGAAAAGTACTGCCGGGAGGATGTGAGCATTACCCGGGATCTCTACCGCTTCGGCCTGGAAAAAGGATTCCTGCTCTATCGACCGAGAGATCGTGACGTGGCCAAAATCCAGGTAAAATGGTAGCGAGTCGAAGGAAATCTACCGCGAGACTTATTGCCTACTGCGGCGCGGGTAAATCGGCACTGCTCCGGCAACCGCAGTTTGTGTCTATCCATGAAACGGCATCAGCCCTCTTGGAAAAAGTTTTCCAATTGCTCTCCCTGGAACCGGCGCAGACATTACCGGAACTGCCCGGATAGACGTAGCTATAACCACCCGAATCAGCGAGAGCACACCGGATACATGTCTGGTTGACTCCGTACGGGCCCCTGAGGAGTTCAACCCTGAAACAAACAACCCATCTGCCCGAGGATTGTGCGTCTCTTTCAGGAAGGAGCAGCGTGATGAGGATTATGATGAGCGTTGATAAAATCACTTTTCTCAAGATGGCTCCTGTGTCAGAACGTGAAACCCGCACTCATAAGGGTGGCGAAGCCGCCGGGATTAACGGTTGTTTCCACCTGGAAAAGGCTGGCACTCTGGTTTCGACATAGGCTGTATTCGACCGCGCCTCTGGCAAAGAGTGACCCATATTGAATCTGGAGATCCGTACCCACAAATGCGCCCACATTCCACCAGACCCCGGTTCTGACCTCTGCTATGTTTTCGAAAATCGTTCCTGGGAGCCTTGGCCCCAGGGAGGTTACCCGTTTAGTACCGCTTATCCTGTACGATATGGGACTTAACAGAGCACCCAAGCTGACACCCAGCCTTCCGATCCCATAGATGGGTGTCCAGCTACGGCCGCCAATCCGGTTCTCTCGTACGCCTACATCAACCCTCTGGCTGATTTCTTCACGCAGGTTCTCTTTCGGAGCATCTGCTGGAAAAACTTCGTAGAACTGGCGTACAGGGTAAACCCCTTGCCCCACTCCATCGGGCCAGATACGATAATTGGCCACAAACTCGTTCGGGCAGTCCGGACATCCTCCTGGCCCTTGTGTCTGGCAGTCGTTATCGCAGCCCGGGGCACCCACGCAATCATTGCCGCATCCACGACACCGAGAAGTGGGGTCTCCGCATGGCTGCAGCGCCGATGCGCTGTTAAAGTTTTTATTTCTCCAGGTAGTTGGAGAGTTGGAATAAAAGGAAAAGGTGTCTGTGAAGCCCCGCCGACCAAAATTCGCCTGGATAATGGCGGATCGGGAAACTGAGGCGTCGAAACTGAACGACGAGAATCCGTAAAACACATCGAAAAAACTTGAAGACTGGTACCCGAATTCGAAGGAAGCAGTCCATAGCCCCGGGTCAAAATGGGCGTCAAAAGCAAAGCCGGTACCGTCGAACAATCGACTCTGCACTTCTGGTGAACCCGCAGGATATGTGCCGTCGATCAAACGGCTCCAGCTTACACGTGTGGTTTCTGAGATCGAACTGATTTTGACAATTATATCACCCGGACGCTCGTAGTCTCCATTAATCCCCGTCACGATCACCGGATCTCTCACCTGTTGCACGGGATTGTCCACCTGGAGAAAGGTGTCATTAATTTGAAAGCTCCCGATGTTGTAGGCCGAGGTTGCGCCTCCTCCCACAGGAGTATAGACAAACCTTCCCAGCATGACCTCAGGCAATTGGGGGTATGAAAAATTTCCCGCAACGGCACTCGGATCGGCCGGAGCACTTGAATTGATGAACCCATTATTGTACTGCCAAAATCCGGATAAGTTGGGATTAAGATTTCCCAGCAGAGGGCTGGTAGGATATCCGGCTACGCCTGTGCCAGTGCCGAATTCGCCGGTAACGTTAGGGCCAAAGGCTGGAACGCCGGGTTCCTGGTATGTGATTTGGCTTTGTTCCTGCCGGATCCGCAATGTGTCTATTGAGCGGTACCTCGCACCCACCTGCAGGTAGAATCCGCAACTGGTAAGCCACCAAGGGGCCGGTATTATGGGAAATGGAGTCGGTATGCACTGGGCTGTGGCTGCACTCCCGCTGACAAGCATGGCTATAGCCGCGAGGAGACACATAAAGGGGAATATCCGATCAAATAAGGTCATACTAAATTATTAGCGGCTGATTTAGACGTTGACCAACAACAACTTGACGGTTCTTAAGGCCCTTCACGAGCGATTAAGGCGGGGAAACTCATATCATAACTTGTATGCATAGTCACTGAAAAAACAATATTTACAGTATTTTTATGTCATTATTTAAACTAACATATTAAACATAATCAGAACTTATTGAATCCTTTTTTTTACGAGCCTCAGTGATTGGCAACCGGTAAATTGCCTGGATTCAGGTCTGACTGAGTAAAGAAATTGACTGCATCCGAGCTTCGCTTATGAATACTGCATCCACTTGCTCATGATAACATCCTAATTTTACAGCCACACTCACACTTATTCACGAGAGAAATACCTTGACAGTTAAACATGGGCTCCTGTACAGTTCACTGTGTACAAATCATGGGCAACGTTTCACTCTAAGTCATTGTTCATTCCCGAGGGAGGATAGCCATGCAGCGCAAGCTCTGGATCCCGGCACTATGCATTTTGATGGTCGCTACTCTGGCCATTCCGGCCATGGCAGCCGAGGAAATCAAGATTGGTCTCATTTATCCCATGACCGGCGGCGCCGCAGCCGAAGGCAAGGAACTCCGCGATGGCGCGGAGTTGGCCCTGGAGATTGCGAACAACGTCAGGAATGATTTGGACATGGCCATGGCCAAAAACGGGGGCATCAAGTCCCTGGGTGGGGCCAAGGTCAAAATCCTCATCCAGGACCATCAGGGCAATCCCCAACTTGGAGCGGACTTGGCCAAAAAGCTCATACAGGACGAAAAGGTAGTAGGCATCTTGGGCTGCTATCACTCTGCGGTTACAAAAACTGTCGCGGCTGTTGCAGACCGGTTCGGCGTGCCTATGATCAACGATTCTTCTACCAGCCCGTCCCTGACCAAAGAGGGTTACAAATGGTTCTGGCGCACTACTCCCCACGACACCATTTTTACCCAAGATTTGTTTGTGTTTTTGGAAGGCCTGACCCAGGGAAAGGTGAGGGGTGTCAAGGCTGTTGATAAGAAAGAACTCCTTCCCGTAGTCGTTGCCTGTGAGAAAACTGAATGGGGTTCCAATGTGGAAGCGGCAATCAAAGAAATAGGGAAAGCCACGGGTTTCGAGCCGCAGGTGAGCATTCTCTATGCCGCTAAGGCCCCTGACCTCTCCTCCGAGGTCCAGAGCCTCCTGGCCCCCAAACCCGGGACCATGCTTTTCGCCGGCTACGGTGCCGACGCGATCCTTATGATAAAAACCCTCAAGTCTCAAAAAGCGAAACCAAAGGTAGTTTGGGGACAGAATGCCGGATTTGAAAGCCCCGAGTTCCTCTCCTCCCTAGGTGATGATGTTGTCGGGATTCTTACCCGGACGGTGTTTAGTCCCAGGATAGGCGAGGCTAAAAAGGTGGCTCAACAGGTCAACGATATGTATAGAGCCAAGACCGGCCGAGATTTGAGCGGAGCCTCAGCACGCGCGTTCACGGCCTTTCAGACCTGGATCTACGTTCTAGAAAAAGCCGGTTCCACAAAGCCTGAAGATATACAGAAGGCTGCCAATGAGATCAAGATAGACGCAGCCGAACTGATCGTTCCCTGGGCGGGGATTAAGTTCACCACAAGCGGAGTCGACATCGGTCAGAACGAGCTGGGAACCGGTATGATCGGCCAGTACCAGAAAGGAAAGGATGGCAAGATCACCCTCGAAATCGTGTATCCGTTCGAATTAGCAACTGCTGACATGATTTACCCTATTAAGGGATGGTAGGATGGCTAGAGATCTCCCAGGTTGGGAGAAGTAAGTGATCGCGGTCCACATACCTGGCAGGGCTCAGCAGCTATTTAGTTTTTTGGTCCCCTCTTTGCCACAAAGAGGGGACCTCTCACGAAAGTGCTGGTCTGTCTTCCTCTGAACAGTGCCTCCAAAGCCGATATTATTATGGATGAATTGTTGCTTCAAATACTCAGGGCGGTAGTCTCAGGGCTTATGATGGGGCTGGTTTTTGGCCTTGTAGCCTTGGGCTTGACCATCATTTTCGGAGTCATGGATATCGTAAACTTTGCCCATGGCGAGTTCCTGATGATCGGCATGTATGCCGGCTTGCTTACTGCAACGGGTTTCAAGGTGGACCCTCTTGTCGGGTTACCTGTAGGAGCGGTGTTCGGTTTTTTGCTTGGTGTGATGTGTTATTACGGGCTGGTACGTTTCCTGTTACGCGGGCCAGTGGTGGCTCAGCTTTTCGGGACTTTCGGCCTGATGCTTTTTTTGCGAAACCTGGCACTATTGATCATGGGCGCTGATCCCCGGAGCGTCCACCAGGGAATACTTGTCGGCAAGTCCTTTGTCTTGGGCCCGGATATCATAATAGAGATGACCAAACTGGCCGCCGGGATTTTGTCGGTTGTAGCGTTTATCTCAATGTGGTGGTTGCTCAACAGGACCCGCGTGGGCATGGCTCTCACCGCTACGGCTCTGGACGCCCAAGCGGCCAGGTACATGGGTATACCTACCGAGAAAATGAATGCTTTGGCATGGGGACTTGGTGGTGCTACCGTTGCCATGGCCGGCGCTTTGTTGGTGAATTTCTGGCCCGTGGAGCCCAACGTGGGCCTTCTTTTCACCATGATCGCCTTCGCAACGGTTGCTCTTGGCGGTTTCGGTTCCATATCCGGCGCAGCAGTTGCAGGCTTGATCGTCGGGGTGCTGATCAACATCGCCCCTATCTGGGATGCTATTAACTTATTCACCGGCATTGAAGGCCTCAAGGGTCTCCAAATCCACCAGTTCAAATATTCTTTTGTTTACTTAACTTACTTTCTCATCATGGTTTTTAGGCCTCGGGGGCTCTTCGGTTGGAAGCACTGAAAATCGCTTTTGATTTCTCTGATTTCCCCAAGAGTGATCTTTGTGTGGCAGGGGCAGTGGGACTGTTCTTGCTCATATTCCCGACCTTGCCTCATTCCAGCTTTGCTATGGCAACCATGATTCAGTTCCTCATGTTCTCCGTTTACGGTATGGGTTGGAATACCATCGGAGGCTATGGCGGCCAGGTTGACTTGGGCAAGGCCCAGTATGTGGGAATCGGCGCCTACACTACGGCGGTTATGATGATACGATGGGACATCCCCTTCTGGATGTCACTGCCCGTGGGCATGGGACTGGCGGTTTGCTGGAGCTTTATCATCGGCTATCCCCTTTTTCGACTCAGAGGGCATTACTTTGCGATTGCCACCATCGCCACTTCATTAATATTGAAGGATCTTTTCGAGTCCTGGTCATTTATTGGCGGGGCAAGGGGCCTTAAAATTCCTGTTAAGGGCGAGATGCCTAATTTTCTTTATCTTCAATTCCGACAAGACTATTACTACTATTACATTATACTCGTTTTCTTTTTCATTGGACTCCTGTACATGAACTGGTTTCGCCAGGGACGTTTGGGGTATCAACTCCGATCTATCAAGGACAATGAAGAGGTAGCCCGTAGTCTGGGCATCGACGCCCACTGGGCCAAGATCAAAGCCTACGCCATTGCTACTGCTTTTGTGGCCGCGGTGGGATCTTTCCATGCCTGCTACAATTTCAATATCGAGCCCGAAGACACGATGAGCCTGGACCTGTCGGTGCTGATCGCACTCATGGCCATGCTGGGGGGAGCAGGCAGCCTTTGGGGCCCGATCATAGGAGCAGCAGTCCTTGTACCCATGAAGAATTATCTGGGCGCCTGGTTCGGTGCTAAAGCCGGGCTCGCAGGGCTGGACCTGATTATTTATTCGGGGATTATCATGCTTATTGCCGCTTTTGAGCCCAGGGGCATCTGGGGTATGATCAGCCGCATACGCGAAAAACGGGCACGGGGCAATTGATGGATCTGCTCTCAGCTCAAGGCCTAGGGATGAGTTTCGGAGGCCTGCTAGCCAACCATGACATTTCCTTTGAGATCATCCCCGGGGAGATGGTTGGCCTCATCGGCCCGAACGGGGCTGGGAAATCTACCCTTTTCAATTGCTTGGCAGGGCTCTACAAACCCACGGCCGGACGAATACTTTTCCAGGGGAAAGACGTCACCGGATTCAAACCTTACGAGATGGCCCGTCTGGGGATGG
>Ga0209254_10007441_pt1 | contig 10112 bp, 10 predicted proteins | sample FrelakmetDIP11DI_FD_187148 | JGI IMG/M metagenome (GOLD analysis project Ga0209254, IMG submission 187148) | Freshwater lake sediment microbial communities from the University of Notre Dame, USA, for methane emissions studies - DIP11 DI (SPAdes)... | ecosystem: Environmental > Aquatic >...
CGCACCAGACGCGATTCCGCCTGCCAGACGGCCTCAAAGCCGGCCTGTTCCGCCAGGCGAACGAAGTCCAATCCATCGCGCAGGTCGTGGGAGTCTTGCAGGTAGAGGGCAACGCGGGCTTGGCTCATGGGCGGCTCCTCAGGTGCCGGTTGCGGGGCCTTCTCAGAGCGAGGGCTGCAGCCATCGACTGCAGTGCTCCGGTGTGACCCCCCAGGTGGGTGCAGCGGCGGGAATCATACTTCCGGTACCCCGTCCGCTGACGACTCGGCCAGCAGCCGGAGGTCCTCCGGAAGATCCAGGTCCAAGGTGAACTCCGGTGAGCGGCAGATCTGCGGTTGGACGCCGGCGGCTTCGGCCAACTGCAGGTGTCGCATGAAGCTCAGGGGTCCAAAGGCGTATTCTATCAAACCGGGGGGCGACAGCAGCAGTGCGTTCGTCCCGGAGCCGTGTCGGTCGGGGGCGAGCACGGCGCTGGGCGCGCCTTCGGCGAGGCTGACCAGGTTGACGATGGCCTCGGAGGTCAGACGCGGCAGATCCGCCGGCAATACCAGCAACTGGCAAGCCTGATGGGAGAGCACTGTGCGCCGGGCGAGTTCGAGCGCCTGGTTCAACCCACCAGGCGGTGGATCCTCGATGAAGACCGCTCCCCACTTCATGGCCAGGCTCCGAACCTCGGCGTCGCTGCTCACCACCGCGATCCGTCCGACGCCCTCGGCCCTAGTCAGAGAGTCTAACGTGTGCACCAAGAGGCTGGCACTCAGCGCCTGGCGTTCCTTCACTCCCAGGACCTGAGACAGCCGCGACTTCGAGCGGCTGAGCGGCTTGACCGGGACCACCGCCCACAGCGTCATGGCTCTCTGGCTCCGTCGGCCAGTGCCCGCGCCAGGCCGAGCATCTCGGCAGCGAGTGCCGCCCGGGAGGCGCCGTCGCGCATGATGGTGTTCGTGACCAAGGTGCGCAGTCCAGTTTGGGCGATCGGGTCGGCCTCCTCGGCGTCGGCCGAATCGAGCACAAAGCCGGAGAGCACGGAGCGGAAGTGAGCGGCAATGGTCTTCGGGGAAACCGGCAATCCGAGTTCGGCCGCCATCTTGGCCACCGGGCCCTTCAGCGCCCGCCCACCAATGATCGGCGACACCCCGACCGCAGGTTTGGAGCGCAGCAGATCCCGGATTCCCGGCACGGCCAGAATCGGGTCGAGACTGACCCATGGATTCGAGGGCGCGAGCAGGATTGCCTCGGCCCGGGTGAGGGCCTCGACCACGCCTGGCGCCGGCCGGGCCGCTTCGGCTCCCTCGAACCGGAAGCTTCGCACAACCGGTTGGCATCCGCGAGCAACAAAGTACTCCTGGAAGGGAAGCTCTCCGTCATCGGAGCCCACGATCGTGCGCACCGGATCATCGCTCATCGGCAGCAAGGCAACACGGATGCCAAGCGAGGCGGCGATGTGCTGCGTCACCTCGCTCAGCGACAAGCCGGAGTCCAGCCGCGACGTGCGGAGGATGTGGATGGCCAGATCGCGGTCGCCCAGGCGGAACCACGTCGGGCCTCCCAGCCTGGCCAGCGAGTCCAGGAAGCCCCAAGTTTCATCGGCCCTGCCCCAGCCGGTCTCCGGGTTCTCGATGCCGGCGAGGGTATAGGTGACCGTGTCAAGGTCCGGCGAGATCTTCAGGCCCAGGTGCTCGAAGTCATCGGCGGTGTTGACGATGAGGGTCAAGTCTTCGGCGGGAAGTGTGCGGCGCAGGCCATCCGCCAGCCGTGCGCCTCCGACGCCACCGGCGAGCGCAACGACCTTCATCGCCGGGCTACGACCTGATCCAGCGGCAGGCGGCCGGGGTCTTCCGGGGTCTCGGCAACCTCGCCCAGGATGATCGCGGCCTGCGGCTCCCAGTCCTGCGGGAGGTCGAGCACTTGGCGCACGGCCTGCGGAGCAAAGAGGGGTGCGCACAGCCAGCAGGCGCCAAGGCCGTGAGCATGGGCGGCGAGCAGCAGATGCCCGCCGGCCAGGGCCACGCTCTGGACGGCCATCGTGCGTTCAGCGGCCTCCCGTTTGGCGTCGGCGTAGCGATCCATTGCCTGCATGGTCAGACAGAGCACGACACACGCCGGCGCGTCCACCAGCCGTTGCCGGCGCGACTCGAGGCGCGCCTCGACCGCTCCCAGCTCCGCTCCGTCGGCCAGGAGGTCGCGGCGATGCTCCTCGGCCATGGCCTCAGCCAACCGCTGCCGCGCCGCACCCGCTGACACGACAGCGAAGCGCCAGGGCTGCCGGTTGTGAGCCGAAGGTGCCTGCGCCGCCGCGTCCAGCAGCGCCTGCAGCGTCTCAGCGGAGACCGGTGTCGGCCGGAACCGTCGCACCGAACGGCGCGTCGCCAGCCAGCGACGAAACTCATGGGCATACATGCCTACCCCATCGCCTGCACCGCGGTCGGCTCAATCACAAACATCACGCGCTGCTCAGTTGCCGGTCCAGGATAGCTGGACTTGCCCAGGTACTTGTGAGCCAGCCGGTCGATGTGCGCCTGCCCGCCAGTCTCATCCGCACCCACCACCCGGCCGCGCACCTGCAGGTAGCGGTAAGGGTCCTGCGGATCGAGAATGCACAGGGCGACTACCGGGCGCTCGGTCATGTTACGGTCCTTGACCCGCCCGCGAGCCGTGTTGACGCGCAGACGCCCATCCGCCACGTCGAACCACACGGGCGTCGCTTGCGGGCTTCCATCCGGCATGATGGTGGTCAGCACAGCAAACGCCTTCTTCTCGTCCTGCAACAGCTCGGCATGCGATTCCGGGATCAGCACGGTCATCTACCCACTCCTCGCCAGATTCTCCTCGTCCTAACGGAAGAGGTCTTCTTCAAGGGGACGGATCAGGTCCGCCGCCCTGCCCGGCGGTCCGTCCGAGCTCAATCCACGCAAGTGAACCACCGGGCGTCCCTCGGCAGCCTGACCCATCAGCGCCGAAGCGCCAGCGGCGATCTCATCGGCCAGCCCGACGACGGTCGCCTGCAGCTTGTAGTGGAACAGATCCGGCTGGCCGCGCAGGTCGAGCAGCGTCGGCAAGCCGGCCGCCCCCACCGCGACTCCGACAGTGCCCAGACGCCAGGCTCGCCCATGCGAATCGGTGATCAGCACACCGGGGGCGATGCCGCAGCGGGCCTCAAGCGCCTGCCGCAGGTCGGCAGCCGACCGATCCGGGTCCGACGGCAGACGAAGCACCCACTCCCCGACGCTCCCGTCCGGGCTCTCCACGTTCGAGTGGTCGACGCCGGCATTGGCGCACACGAATCCCAGCCTGTGCTCGACGATGATCAACCCCGGCCGGGTGCGCAGCACGCTGCGGCTGTCCTGGAGGATCACCTCCACCAGCCGCGCGTCCTTGCCAGTCTCAGCGGCCAGTTCGAGGGCGTGCGGCGAAGGCGTGACCGCCGACAAGTTGACATGCCGTCCCTCGGCCTTCGAGACGATCTTCTGGGTGACGACGATCACATCGTCCGGTTCGAGGCGGATGTGCTCGCGCTCCAACGCCTGCCCGATCACCTCGGCCAGGTCATCGCCGGGCCGGATGCGGGGGATCCCGGACAGTGCGCTGAAGACGAGCCGCGCCGCCATGCGCTAGGTCTCCTTCGGCTCCGCACGCTCGCCGACGATGCGGATGCCGGCGCCCTTCAACTTGTAGCGGCGGTTGATACCGATCAAGACCGAAGTCAGGCTTTCGGCGACCACGGCGTTCTTCAGCGGTCCGGCGTCCCAACCGCTCAGCCCCAGCGCCTCGACCAGCTGCAGCACCTGCTCCTTTGCTGCCTTGCTGTCTCCACTGACCAGCACATCGCAGGTGACACCTTGGTCTTCCAGCAGGAGCTCGTGCGAGATGTTCTGGAACGCGGACACGACTTCGACTGCGTCGCCGAGAATCTGCTGCGCCTCAACTGCGGCGCTGCCTGCGGCAGGCAGGTTGACCTCGCTCAGCTTGGGTGGGACGGCTGGATTGGTGACATCGATCAGCACTTTGCCGGCCAGCTGCGGCCTCAGCACATGCAGCGTGTCGTGGTGAGCGGCATAGGGAACCGTTATCACGGCGATATCGCAGGCCTCCACGGCGGCCGCGTTATCCATGCCGCGCACCACACCCTCCCCGAGGCGCGCGTTCAACGCGGCAGCGGCGGAGAGCGCCTTGTCTTCGCTGCGCGAGCCGATGATCACTGGATAACCGGAGCGCGCCCAGCGGTAGCCCAGCCCCTGGCCCTCCTTCCCCGTCCCCCCGATGATCCCCAGCGTCAGCAGGATCCGCTCGCTTGGCATGGTCAGCCTCCCTGATCCGCAGGCACGTAGGATCGATACCGTTCCCAGACAGCCGGGACGCGGGCGCGTGCCGCCGCCGCGATCTCAGCTTCGTTCAGCGTCAGCAGCACTCGGTCGCGCATCAGCACCTTGCCAGCCGCAATCGTTGTCGTCACACGCGACTCGTGGAACCCGAAGACGATGTGCCAGGGTATGTTCCCGGCGGTCAGCGGGGTGGCCGGATGGTAATCGACCAGGATCAGGTCGGCCAAGGCGCCCGGAGCGATGACCCCTAGCGGCGCCTGGGGGAAGAAGCCTCCCGCCAGCTCGGCATTGCGGTAGACCGCCATCTCGACCACCTGGTCGCCGGGCATGCGGCGGGGGTCGCGGTGCCAGACCTTGTGCAGCAGGTAGGCGGCCTTCCACTCCTCCCACATGGCGTTCGAGAACCCGTCATTGCCCAGCGCCACCCTGACACCAGCCCGCATCAGCGACTCGACCGGCGCCGCGCCGACGCCGTTGTTCATGTTCGAGCGCGGCTGATGGGTGACCCACGTCCCGCTCTCTCCCAGCAGCTGCACTTCGCGGGCATCGACATGGATGGCATGCGCCACGATCGTGCGCGGCCCAAGGATGCCATGTCGCTGCAGCCGGTCGACCACCCGCAGCCCGCTGCGCGCCAGGCTGTCGTACTCGTCGGCTTCGTGCTCGGCGACATGGATGTGAAAGCCCGTCCCTTCAGGAGCAGCACAGCGGCAGGCCTCGAGCGTCTCCTCAGACAAGGTCAGGCTGGCGTGCAGGCCAAACGTCGCCGCGATCCGGCCGTCTGCCAGCTGGCCACCCTGGCACCGCCTCAGGAAACGCAAGTTCTCCTCGATCCCTGCACTTGCCTTGTCTCTGCCGTCCCGGTCGGTGACTTCATAGCACAGCACGGCGCGCAGGCCAGACTCGGCCACCGCCTCGGCAATCGCATCCAGCGAACCTGTGAGCGCATTCGGCGAGGCATGATGATCGATCAGCGTGGTGGTGCCATGCCTGACGGCGTCGACCAGACAGACCAGCGCCGAGAGGCGCACGTCCTCGGTCTCGAGCGACTTGTCCAGCGGCCACCACAGCTTGCGCAGGATCTCGGGGAAATCGCGCGGGGCAGCTCCGGGGATTGCCAAGCCGCGGGCGAAGGCGCCGTAGAAGTGCGTATGGGCACAGAGGTTGCCGGGCATCACCAGCTGGCCGCGCGCCTCAATCACTTCTTCGCCCGAACGCGCTTTGCCGACCTGGGACTGCGGCATGACATCGACAATGCGATCGCCCTCGATGCGCAGGGCATGGTCTTCCAGGATCTGGTTCGGCCGACCCCAGGTCACGACCCGGGCATGGGTGATCAGCATCCCGTCCCTCCTTCTTGCCTCGCCCCTTGGCTCGGCCGCCTAGTCGAACACCGTCGGGCGCGCCGGGTCCAGCCGGAAGGCCAGCACATCGTCCAGCAGCCGGGGCGTCGTACGATACGGCGAAAGCGGCGCCGGCAAGGCGTCGATCGGAAAGAAACCCACCTCACTCGTCTCGGACGAAGGCTTGAGCTCTCCTCCGATCCGCTCGCACAAGAACACCAACTTGTAGGCGTGGAACAGAGGCAGCTCGCCTTCCACCCGGTTGGCGTCGTAGACTGCGACCAGATGCGTGGCGCGGACAACCAACCCAGCCTCCTCGAAGACCTCACGCTCGACGGCCAGCGCCGGCGGCTCCCCGACATCCGCCCAACCGCCGGGAAGAGTCCAATTCCCGTCGATCGATTCGCGAACCATCAGCAACCGCACCCCGTCAAACAGCGCGCCGCGCACGTCGACCTTGGGTGTCACATATCCCGGTTGAGCGGTGAAGGCGGCCAGGGCCTCGGCTGCCGGCAGAGTCGAATGAGCCGCAATGATCTCGGCCGCAATCTCCAGCAGCCGCTCCGCTCGGCCACGCTCGAACTCGTTCTGGGCATAGTGCCGGCCGGTCTGCGCCAGCGCTTCGATCTCGCGTGCCCAGGCCAGCCAGCGATCCTCCTGCGCGATGCGGACGCCGCTCATTGCCGGGCCAGCTCACGCGCCAACCAGTCCTGATCGACCGGCAACCGGCGGACCCGGACGCCGCAGGCGTGGAAAATGGCGTTGGTGATTGCCGGCGAGGTCGGAATGCTGGTGATCTCCCCCACGCCTTTGGCGCCGTAGGGGCCTTGGCTGCATGGGCTCTCAACCAGAATGGGCGTGATCTCCGGCGTCTGGGCGATCGAAGGCATGCGGTAGCGCCCCAGGCGATCGGTGAACACCCTGCCCTGCTCCAGGATAAACTCCTCGGTCAGCGCGTTCCCCAGGCCCATCATCACGCCCCCCTCGACCTGGCCCACCAAGCCCAGCGGATTGAGCGCTCGGCCGACATCTGTGGCGGCGATCACGCGCAGCACGCGTGTCTCGCCGGTGGTGCGATCCACCTCGACCTCCGCCGCCTGCACAGCGAACGAGTAGGCGACGTGGATGTCCGTCCCGGAGCCGACCGGTTCGGTATCCGGCGCGCGGTACTCGTGCTCAACGCAGGTCGGCCGGCCGGAGGCCTGCATCCGGGCGACCACCTCGGCCAGATCCAGCCGGCGCTGCCCGACGGCGACGCCGCCATCGAGGAAGCAGACCTGCGCTGGATCTACATCATACTCTTCGGCCAGACAGGCAGTTGCAGCCGCTTTCCAGAGCTCGCAGGCTTGGCGGACGGCATTTCCGGCGACGAAGGTCTGGCGTGAGGCGGTGGTCGGGCCGCCATCCGGCGTGAGGTCGGTGTCCGACAGCAGCACGCGCACGCGAGCGAGCGGCAGCCCCATCTCTTCGGCGACGATCAGCTGGAGGACGGTCAGCAGGCCCTGGCCGAGCTCAGCCGAGGAAGTGCGCGCCTCGGCGATCCCCTCTCGATCGACCTCAACCTGCGCACTAGCCTTGTCTGGCGCGCCGCCGCCAAGGCCGGTGTTCTTGAAGGCGGCGGCGATCCCCCAGGCGCGCACCCGCTGCGGCTGAGCCGGGTCGGGCCGTGGAGCGAACAAGTCCCCCTCGCCCTGAAGTCGGCGCATCTCTGCCTCGACCCGATCCAGGCACTCCAGCAATCCAACACTCTCCGTCAATCGCTGCCCGGTGCTGGTGCTCTCACCCGGACGCAGCGCGTTCAGGCGGCGAATGGCAATCGGATCGATGCCCAGCCTGTCAGCCAGCTCATCCAGCGCCGACTCGACGGCGAAGGCGGATTGCGTCACCCCGAAGCCGCGAAAGGCGCCCGCCGGCGGATTGTTGGTGTACACCGCATGGCAATCCGAGCGCACCCAAGGGATGACGTAGGGCCCAGCGGAATGGGTCGTGGCGCGGGTCATCACCTTCTCGCCCAGCGAGGCATAGGCGCCGGTGTCCCCATACAGCTCGGTCTCAGCGGACCGCAGTCGCCCATCCCGATCGGCCCCCAGTCGAACGCGCAGCTGCGTGGCATGGCGCTTGGGGTGGACCAGCAAGCTCTCGCGCCGATCGAAGAGCACTTTCACCGGACGGCGGGTGGCGCGCGCCAGCAGCGCGGCATGGATCTGACCGGCGATGTCCTCCTTGCCGCCAAACCCGCCACCGATCGGCATTCCGATGATGCGCACCTGCTCGACCGGCACCGCCAGGCTTTCGGCCACCTGATCCCGGTCGGCGTACGGAATCTGCGACCCGACGTATACCTCCATTCTGCCGTCCTCGGTCAAGCGAGCGATGCTGCACTCTGTCTCAAGGAAGGCATGTTCGGTCGTCGGCGTGTAGTACTCACCCTCGATGTGCGCCTCGGCAACCGGGGGCGATTCCCCTTCGCCCTTGCGCACCTGGATGCGCTTGAGCAGGTTGCCATTCGGATGCAGCTGCGGGGCGTCGGCTTCCAGCGCCTGGCGCGGCTCGGAGATCACCGGCTGCGGGTCGCAGGTGAAGCGGATGCGGGCCAAGGCGGCCTGGCACTGCTCGCGCGTCTCGGCGGCCACCACGGCCAGCGGATCGCCGACGGTGCGAATGCGCTCCCCCACGCCGACGAGCACCGGCCAGTCCTTGACAAACAGGCCGTGGTTGCGGGCGCCGGGTATGTCCGCAGCGGTCAGGATGGCATGCACCCCCGGCATCGTTCGCGCCTCCGCCACCTCGAGCGAGGTCAAGATAGCATGCGGGACCTCGGCTCTGAGCGCCATCCCTTGCAGCATGCTGGGGAAGGTCAGATCGTCGGTGAAGCGCGCTTGGCCGGTGACCTTGGCCGCGGCGTCCGGCCGAGGCACGACGGTCCCGATCGCCCGACTGCCGGCGACGTCGGGCACACTCGGGCCGCGCATCGGCTCACCAATGCGCATGGTCCGGGCGGCGTCCTGCACCGCACGCAGGAGCGAGGGGTAGCCGGCGCAGCGGCACAGTGTGTCCTTCAGGGCGCCACGCACATCGGCATCGGTCGGATCCGGATGCGCGAGCAGACAACCGGCGGCCGCCATGATCTGGCCGGGGATACAGTAGCCGCACTGGACAACACCATGCTCGACGAACGCCTGCTGCAACGGATGCAGCGCCTGCGGTGTGCCTAAGCCTTCGATCGTCAGGACGTGCCGCCCGTCGGCTTTCGGTGTGGGGTAGTTGCACGAGAGGATTGCCTGGCCGTCCACCAGTACGGTGCAGGCGCCGCACTCGTCCTCCTCACATCCAATCTTGGTTCCGGTCAACCCGAGGCGCTCGCGCAACGTTTGGGCGAGCATCTCGCCGGGCTGCGGCCGCAGCTGCACCGGCTGACCGTTGACGTGAAAGCGGATCTCGGGCACCGCTCCCTGCTCAGGCATGCGCTCTCTCCGGCAGGTGTGAAGACGCCTGCGTCGCCTCAGCTTGTGCCGCACAGACGACACGCTCGAGCAGCGGGTCCAGCAGGTGATAGCGGTACTCAGAGCTGGCGCGATGCGGGCTGGTGCGCAGCTGAACTTCATCACGCAGCGCTCGCCCCGCCTCGGCAAGCGACTGCCGGGTAAGCGCCCTGCCCTGCAGCACCTGCTCCGCCAAGCGTGCCCGGCGCGGCACGGGGCCGGACGGGCCGACGGCCAGCCGGGCGCTATCGACTCTACCCGCAGGATCCAGGCGGATCCAGGCCGCCAGGTTGAGCAACGCGATCGCCAGCCCTTGCGGACGCATCACGCGTGAGAAGGCGCCCCCTTCGCCAGGCCGTCGCAGCGGAAACGCGAAGCGGATCAGGATCTCCTGCTGCCGATCGAACGCCGCCTCACCGGGTGCTTTGAACAGCATCTCGACCGGCACCCAACGCCTGCCGAAACGCGAGGCCAGCTCGGCCTGCGCCTCAAGCGTCAACAGGGCGATGGTGCCATCCGCCGCCGGCAGTGCATGGGCCACATTGCCGCCCAGCGTGGCCACATTGCGCACTTGGGGTCCGCCGATCAAACCACAGGCTTGCTGCAGTGCCGGGGCATGCTCGGCAATCAACGAGCTTTCGGCGATCTCCCAATGCGTGGCGGCCGCGCCGATCTGCAGCCGTCCATCGGGCCTGAGGCAGATCCCCTGCAGGTCGGGAATGCCGGTGATGTCGATCAAGGTGCAGGGAGCGGGCGTGCGGCCGGAGCGGATGTCGAGCAGCAGGTCGGTTCCGCCGGCGAGAATCCGAACGGGCGGCTCCGAGCCAGCCAGCTGACTCAGCGCCTGGTCGATCGAAGCCGGACGGTGGTAGTTCTCCCAAAGACGCATGGCTGGTTGGGTTGGGCTGCGCTTGGGGATCGAATGGCACTTCTCGAGGAGCGAGGCTGCTCAACGCCGCCGCAGG
>Ga0209254_10007442_pt1 | contig 10108 bp, 8 predicted proteins | sample FrelakmetDIP11DI_FD_187148 | JGI IMG/M metagenome (GOLD analysis project Ga0209254, IMG submission 187148) | Freshwater lake sediment microbial communities from the University of Notre Dame, USA, for methane emissions studies - DIP11 DI (SPAdes)... | ecosystem: Environmental > Aquatic >...
ACCAGGCCATGAGCCAGGTTAACAGCCGAAGTGGTTTTCCCGACGCCGCCTTTCTGGTTGGCAACGGTGATGGTAAGCGTCATCGGTGAGTCTCCTCATGGAATGTCCGACTTGTCAGCAGTGGATGGAGGTGGTGTAAAACCTTGGGGCCAGCTGGTAAATTCATTGTAGGTAATCCCAGTGAGATCCGCTTGCAGGTTATAAGGCAGCTCTTCAATCTGGATGATATCAGAAAAGGTGGCCTGGGAAAGGTTCATAAAGCGTAAATCAGCCCCGCTGAAATCTACACCAGGGACATACATTCTATATGGAGTCTCACTTCGCAGCTTTGCGCCGCCCAGGTTGGCAGCGCAGACATACATTACAGCATTCCGCCAGGCGCCGCTGTTATAGAAGCGCCTTCCCAGGCTGTCTGCCATATCCTGGGTGGAGGCTTCGAGTGATTCGCCCACCCTCAAGATGAAGACGCCATCGAGGCAATCCGAGCTGAACAAGGTTGTCAAGAAGTCGCGGTACTGCATATCACCGGCGAAATCAATCGGGTTCACGGAAACAAAATCAGTGTTTTCAAAGATGACGTCCGAAAGATCTGCGAGTGAGAGGTTAGCACCAATCAGGTTCGCTCCAGTTAAATCAGCCTGCATCAGGTTGGCTTCCTGGAGAAAAGACGAGCGCAAGTCAGCTTCAGCCAGGTTTGCCTGGCTGAGATCTGCCTGACGCAGATCGGCAAATCGCAGGTTAGCCTTGGACAGATTAGCCGACTGCAGATCTGCATTTGCCAGACTGGCAGCCTGGAAGTTGGTACCAGACAGATTAGCGCCAGCCAGTTTAGCGGTGATGGTGGTTTCTACGCCGTTCACCAGGATGGTATCAGAGAACACGACCAGTCCAGAGCCACCTTGACTGAAATCTGCCATAGAGAGATCAACGCCATCCAGGTTGCCACCCGCCAGATAGCTGCCGGCGAGGCGGGAACTGCGCAGATTGGCGCCCGCCAGAATCGTTGGAAAGGTAAATTCATCCATATGCGCCAGGTCAAGGCGGGCATCTACCAGGGAGGCCTCTTCTAGATTGGAACCGGAAAATCTAGATCCCTTCATCTGCGCGCCGTCGAGAACAGCCTTCTGGAAGTCAACTCCCCCAGCATTCGCGCCAGTCAATGAACTACCCTGCAGGTTGGCGCCTGGCATTGAAGCGCCTGCCAGATGAGTAAGGACAAATGAAGCGCCGGCCAGATTGGCTCCGGTCAGATCAGCCCCATTCAAGTAGGCCTCATCCAGGGTAGCCCCATGCAAGTCGGCATCGACCAAAGAAGTCCCCTGCAGGCTGGCTCCAGTAAGATTCGCCCCATCCAACATCGCCTGGTCCAGGTAAGAACCGTTAAGGTTGGCTTCGGCGAATTGCGCGCCGCTCAACCTGGCTCCGGTAAGGTTCGAATTTATCAGGCGCGCTTCATCGAGGATCACCGCAGTAAGAATCACTCCCCGAGTGAGATCAACCCCGGTGAGGGTGGCTCCACTCAGGTCAGCGCCGCTCAGGTTGGCATTATCCAGGATGGATGCGCTGAGAATTGACCGATCCATTTGGGCGCCGATCAAGGTAGCCCCCGTCAGGTTGCTGCCAATCATGGATGTCTCTGAGAGAATCGCCCCACTCAGGTCGGCTCCGCTGAAATTCGCGCCATTCAGGGATGCGCCAGTGAAATTAACACCATTAAGAGTCGCATTTGAAAAATCGGTATCATCCAACGGACGATTGCGAAAATCCCTGCCAGTCAAATTCTTACCGCTGCAAAGCGGCGGGCAGCGCACGGCCTGGAAAAGGAAGAAGAAGATCACTGCAAACGCCGCGACCACAAAAATGATCAAGCCAACTTGCTTGGGTGGTGTGGAGGGCTTTTCTTCAGTCGTAGCAGATGCCATGTCGATTATGTACCCTCACGGGACCAGGATCGCGGAGGCAGGAATCTCGAAACCCAGAGGCCAGATAGTGTTTTCATCATAAAGGACCCCCTGCAACTGTCCATCTTTGAGCAGAGGTTTGGCCTGGGTTTCATTGAGCTCCCGAATCACGGGATCATAAAACATTCTTTCCAGCTCAGTAGCCGCCACGGCCTGCTTTAATTCCAGACCCGTTAAATCCTGGTAAGAAAAACCCTCTCCAGCATCTGGAGGCAGCGGTAAGGTGAGCAAAGTACCGGATAAATCAGCCCCACGCAAGTCAGCCCCGCTCAAGTTAGCGCCAATCAAAATAGCGCCGTTCAATTTTGCGCTGGACAGGTCCGAGCCAGTCAGATCGGCGCCGAAAAAGATGCTGCCCGAGAGATTGCTCTGGTTCAGGTTCGCACCAACCAGGTTGGAAAGGCTCAACCAGGCGCCGCTGAGGTTGGTTCCCTGCAAATTCGCGCCGTTGAAATCTGAGAAACTTAAGGCAGCGCCGCTTAAATCGCTGTTTACAAGATCGGCCCCGCTCAAGTTTGCCTGGTACATTTGCACACCGCTCAAATCTTGCCCGGTGAGGGTAGAGCCAATCAGATTTGCTTTATCCAGGGTGACACCAGCCATGGAGGTGGTAGTTAAATCCACCCGATCAAGCGAAGCTCCGCGCAGGTTGGCGCCACGCAGGTTAGCCTGATCCATGCTGGTATTACGCAGGGTAGCAAAGGACAGGTCGGCACCAACCAGCAGAGCCTGGTTTAATTGGGCGCTTTCCAGGTTCGATTCACTAAGATTAGCCCCGCTCAGGTCCGCACCACCGAGATCGGCTCCGACCAGGGTAGTTTTACTCAAGTTGGCATCCATCAATTGGGCTCCGTTCAGATTACTCCGGTCCAAATCTCTACCAGCCAGCCCTTCACCCACACAGTCTGGAGGGCAACCTCTGGGAAGCCGCGAGCCACAGGCGCTGATCAGCAAGGCAATCGCCAGACACAGCCCGATTAGAGACTTTCGAAACCCAGTTGAAGATAGCATCACATCGACGAATTTTGAGGAGGCTTCTATATAAATCAGGTCCGGCAATCTGCCGGCACTAAGCAGAATTTCAAGTCCGACCTGATGGGAAAGGTACCAGTTGGTTTAGCTTCTCGCGACGCTCATCACAGCCGCACGATTTTCCAGTGAGCTCTTCATAAAGCTTCGCTAATCGATCAACACCAGTAATATTAGTGACGTCAGCGACTACATCCCCGAGTCCGTTGGCACCAGCTTTCAGTCCAGTTCTTACTTTCATTAGAATGATCCTTTCTAAGTTAATCCAATTATATCAATGACCGGGCTAAGGGTGAGCGATCACCAGCACGGTCGGAGCGCGCTCTAGTACTGTCCGCAGCGCCCGGTACAGGTTCTCCGGATCGAGGGCTCCAAAACTTTCATCAAATATCACCAGCTCGGCCTTCTGAAGCAAGGTGCGGGCGATGAACAGCCGGCTACGCTCACCGTGCGAAAGCTGCCAGCCGCTCTCTCCCAGCATCTGTTGGAATCCGGAAGGCATGCGATCGATCACCTCACCCAGACCGAGTTCCCGGCAAATCACATCTGCGTCTTGCAAGTCTTCAGGTAAGGGAGGCCAGCGCCGGCCCAGCAGCAGGTTGAAGGCCAGGGTATCAGAAAAAACATGGTTTTCCTGAAATTGAGGCGCCATAACAACATGCCGGCGCCACTCCTCGGACCCAAGCATCTGGCGATCGAAACCCCACAGGTAAAGCGAGCCCGATTCAGGCTTGCGCAGTCCGGTCAACATTGCCGCCAGGGTGGATTTGCCACCGCCGGAGGGTCCTTCCAAGAGAAGACGGTCGCCAGGGTAAATCTGGAGTGAACAATCCTGAACCACCGGGCGACCAAGGGGGCGGTAACGGAAAGTCAGGTCGCGTGCCACCAGCAGCGGACCGCCCGCTGTGATCTGAGTTGGCTTCTGCTCTAAACCCTCCTCAGATGAGGAGACTGTGCCTCCTGCCAAGGTAAAGTCCAAGGGCATCAGCTCGCGTGGGCGGCTGGCGGCAGTGAAGAGCGGGCCAACCTGTGTCCATGCAATCAACAGCCCGATCAGGCTTTGCGCACCGCCGACCAGCTTGCCGAAACCCTGAGAGGCAAGCAACACACCGGCCAGCCCGACTGCCATCGCTTGCGGCGGCGCGGATTTTGTGATGAAAGGCAGAGCCAGCCCCGCCAGACCAACAGCGATCCACCCCCGCGTGGCGAAGGTGTTCAATTGGATCGCGACCCGATCCAGGTTCTCAGAAAGCTTTAGATAGCGGTCCATAAACTGGTCTTCAGCATCATGCCAGGTACCAGGGTGCTCCTGAGCCAATCGCGTGCGGTGACCCACCATACGCTCCACCAGGTCATTGGTCATATCCTGGTAAGCCCGGGTCCATTCTTTACTGGCCTGGAAATAACGCCAGAGTAAGGCCAGGACGACCAGGATCCATAATACTAACAGCCCGGCCTGAGCTGCGCCACCAGCGCCTTTTGCCAGGATGAAAATCGCCCAGAACAATTCAATGAAGGAGAGCAATGCCAGAAAGCCACCGCTCAGTCCCAGCATCTCGACCGCTTCCGATTCCATCACCCGCCCTAGAAATTGGCCCATCCCCTGATGGCGGATCTCTTCGGGCTCCAGGCGTAAAGCTCCATATAATAATCGTTGTTTGAATACCGCTCCGGAACGCATCGAGAGTTCGCTTTGGGCGTCATTAACGATCAGCTGAATCGGGATTGTGGCGAACAACAGGATGCCCCAAGCCAGCAGCCAGCCCCAATCGAAATGCCCCTGAAAGACACCCCTTCCGATGACATACCAGGTAGCAATAGAGAGAAGCACCTGGAAAAAGTACATTACCAGGACTGTGACTGCCGGACGCAGTGCGCCAGCCTGGCGGAACTGAGCCCCCAGCTTGACTCCAGGTGGATAGCGCAACAACCAGCCACACGGCACACGGAAGGAGCTGAGTTGTTCTTTTAAAATCACCCGGCGGGCGCGCTCCAATCGATTTTCGGCAACTCCGGCTTCCTGAAGCAGACGCTCGATCTGTTGGTTTACTGAAGCTTCTACGGGTTGAAACATTGCTCTTGAGATGGCATCTACCGAGATTCGGCGAGTCCGCAGGTCTGGAGCCAATAAGGTGGCTTTTTTCTTCCTGGCGCGCACCAGTGCAAGTAGAAGTGGTTGGTCCCCAACCAACGAACCAGGTAAGCGCAAGATTGCCGGCCCACCAGCCTTCACCAGGGTTTCATAATCAGCATAATATGTTTCGACAGGCTCGGCTTCCAGGCCAAGATGGCCAGCGGCACCATCGATCCACCGCCCGACAGCAAGATCGTCGCCCGCCTGGATCGAAAGAGGCGGCCGGGGGAGCTTCTCGGGATTGGAGAGTAGCTTTCCACGGCGCGCAAGATTTTCGATCAAATCACCCAGCCTGGATACCGGCCAGGCCAATGCAGTCAGGTCTTGCGAGTTGGATGCCATGTTCTGAAAGAATTTTACTCGCTATCAAAGAAATTTGACATTCTCAGGCAGTCAATTCAGAAAAAAGAGTTATTTGACCGAAGGATCGCTCTACCCAGGCTAAGACATTTGACTGAGGTTTCGGCGACAAATGGCGGGAAGGTTTGCCGCTGGCTGTTTCCTATATATAATAGACTCGTTGGAGAAATGGCATGTCAATCCATTTTTCGCGCTCAATGCGCTCATTGAACATCGATAGTTTCCAGGCTTCCAGGGTGGGGGTGATCCTGGGTTCTTTCATGGTTGTGGTTTTGATTGTCTGGTTCCTGTTCGCCAAAGTCAGCCTATATGTGGTAAGCCAGGAATTCGGCTACGATCCGGACGGTCGCTTCATGGCGACTTTTTCTAAAGAGGATCTGGCACGCGTCGAAATCGGCCAAGACGCCTTGGTACGTATTTTCTCTTCAGGCGACCAGCCTCCGATAGTGGTGCCTGGGGTCGTCTACGATGTACCCTCGGGCGGTCAGGAAGCTGAGATCCTGGTCATGACCCAGGACCCACTGGCGACCGGCGTCCCCGAGAACACGACCGGCCTGGTAGAAGTGGAAGTCGAGCGGCTCACCCCCCTGGCATTGGTCCTGCGTACTTCCGGAAAATACCTCTCCGGAAACCAGATCCCGGTCAGCCCTCAAACTGGTGAAAGCACCCAAAATAAATGAAGTTGGAATCACCGGCAGACACCAAGAAGTTTTTTGCGCCTGAGGTAATCCAAACATCTGAGATGGATTGCGGACCGGCTTCGCTGAAGACGCTTCTGGATGGCTTTGGCATCCCGGTCAATTACGGGCGTCTGCGCGAAGCCTGCCAGACAGATGTAGACGGAACCTCAATCGATACACTGGAAGACCTGGCAGTGCAACTGGGACTAGAAGCCGAGCAGGTGATGCTGCCGGTGGATTATCTGCTGCTCGCCGAGGCGCAGGCTCTGCCAGCGATCGTGGTTGTGTTGCTGCCCAATGGGATGACTCACTTCCTGGTGGTATGGGGGCGCTTCGGCAATTTTCTTCAGATAATGGACCCAGCCACCGGCCGGCGCTGGCCGACCTGGAAAAAGTTTATAAATGAAGTCTTTGTGCATCGTTATCCTGTCCCAGCGCAGGACTGGCGGGATTGGGCAGGCACGGACGGCCTGCTGTCGCCTCTGCGCCACCGGCTTCTCGATCTGAATATCGATCCAGCGATCATCGACCGGTTAGTTGAGGGCGCCGTCCAGGATGCGGGCTGGAAGTCATTGGCGACTTTGGATGCAGCCGCCCGGATGGTGGATGCTATCGTTCGAGCAGGTGGAATAGAGCCCGGTAAAGAAGCCGGTCAGGTCCTGGAACGTTTCTTTTCAATGAGCTTAACCCAAGCTGCGCCTCCTTTCATTAATAATATTACCGAACAACCCCCTCCAGCAGCACTGAGCATCCCTGAAACGTATTGGTCAGTGCAGCCGATTGGGGATGCAGAAACCAGCGAAGAACCCGAGCGTCTGATGCTGCGCGGGGCTGTGCTGATTCGAGTTCTGGGGCGGCGCTCACCAGAAGGTGATGAAGCTGTAGCTCTCGAAGATAAGATCGCCGCTGGTAAGGAGTTGCCAACCGATTTGCAGAATGCTTTGTCAGAGCCAGCTTATCATCCGGAACGCGAAGTCTGGAACTCTCTCAAGCAGGATGGGCTGCTCACCCCCATCGTTCTGATAACGGCTGTGGCGCTGGCTACGACAACTGTGCTCTTCGAAGCTCTACTTTTTCAGGGAATAATCCAGATCGGGAATGTGCTGACCAGCGCCTGGCAACGCATCGCTGCCTTTGGGATATTACTGGCATTTGTCATCGCACCACTGCTGCTTGAATACCCAATCGGCTCAATCGTCTTACGGATGGGCCGCAGGCTGGAGGCGCGCCTGCGGATTGCTCTGCTGGAGAAGATCCCCCGGCTGGGCGACCGTTATTTCCACAGCCGCCTGACATCTGATATGACTCAACGCGCTTACGACCTGCGCAGCCTGCGCAACTTGCCCAGTCTGGGGGTCAGTTTATTGCGCACAGCTTTTCAATTGATCCTGACCACGATCGGCGTCATCTGGCTGGATCCAATCAACGCTCCACTGGCTATCCTGGGAACCATCTTCTTCTTTGGGCTGACATTCCTGACGCGCCCTATCCTGGAAGAACAAGATTTGCGCCTGCGCACCCAGACTGGCGCATTGAGCCGTTTCTACCTGGATGCCTTATTAGGCCTGGTACCAGCCAAAACTCACGGCGCTGAGCGCTCCATGCGGCGCCAGCACGAGGTGCAGCTCTTAGAATGGATTCATTCGGGCAGGGAATACTACAATCTGGCCAATTATGTGCGCTCAGTCGGCGCGTTGCTCTATTCCAGCTTTGCTATCCTGATTGTGCTGAATTATATATTAAGGGGAGGTCAGCCCGGTGAAATCCTGCTGCTGTTCTATTGGACACTGAGCCTGCCTACGTTGGGACAATCGCTGGCATTTCTCATTCAGCAGTACCCTATGCAGCGCAACCGGGTGCTACGCTTGTTGGAGCCCCTCAGCTCGCCCGAGGAGGAAACGACCTGGGCGCCCACCGCTGAATTCCGCCCAGCGCGCCAGCAGACGGGTGGCTCCCTCCAACCAGTTGGTATCCAAATGGAATCGGTTCACCTGCAAATCGGCGGACACACCATCCTGGAAGAGATCGATCTCCAGATTAAGCCAGGGCAGCATGTGGCAATAGTCGGCCCATCGGGCGCGGGGAAATCCAGTTTGGTTGGTTTAATGCTCGGCTGGCACCGTCCGATCTCAGGGCAAATCCGCATCGATGATGCCATCCTGGACGGTGAAGGCCTTCAGATATTACGCCAGGAAACTGCCTGGGTTGACCCGGCGGTGAGGTTGTGGAATCGCTCGATGTACGAGAATCTGCAATATGGCAGTGAAACCGGAGATGTCAGCTCACTCAGCTCAGTGATGAATTCAGCCAATCTATTAGATGTCATTGAACGGCTGCCAGAAGGGATGAAAACTGTGTTGGGCGAAGGCGGAGGTCTGGTGTCTGGCGGGGAGGGGCAACGTGTGCGCTTGGGTCGCGCCTTCCTACGCAAAGATGCCCGACTGGTGATCCTGGATGAGCCATTCCGAGGTCTGGACCGCGCCCAGCGCCGCCAGTTACTTCAAGAAGCCCGCCAGCACTGGCAGGCAAGCACCTTGATCTGTATCACTCACGATGTCAGCGAGACGCTCGGATTTCCGCGCGTGATAGTTATCGAGGATGGGCGCATCGTCGAGGACGGCGACCCGGCCCTATTGAGCCAACAAACCGATGGGCGTTACCACAATATGCTTGAGGCAGAAGAAAACGTCCGTGAAGGCCTGTGGGCCAGCGACGAATGGCAGCGCTTCAATCTGGTCGGCGGACGCCTGACCTCCGACCAGCAACCTTAGCTCATCTAGCCAGATGGCTGCTTGTGTTATAATCTTTTTAAGGTCCAGGAACCATCTCCCGGATGCGACCGAATCAATGAATTTCTCACCGATTGTACAATACAGTCGCTTTACGCGAATGGAGGGACTATGTACCTTCTGGTTTTCTTAATTGGCTTTGGGGTGATCGGTTATACCCTGGCGCGTTCGAGTTACGCACAGCGCGCTGAACATCGCACCTCTGGCGCCTCCAAAAAATGGGGTGAAAGCCTGGCCGATTGGTGGCAAACGCGTTTTGGAACACGCCCTCCCGAAGATGCCTTCCTCATCTGGGCGCGTAACCGGGGGACAGGCTACTTTCCTGAAGAGTTCAATGGCTGGCTGGCTGGACTTTCATCACGTGAAAGCCACGCCTTCTCACAGGCGCTGCAGGATTACACAGGTGGGTTGGGTTTCGAGCTAGACTCGCTTGCCGATGACAGCCTGAAGAACAAACCAGCTTTGATGCAGGTGTACGTCGAAGCAGTGGTGATTTATAGCCAGGCGTATCGCCGGGCCAAGGAAACTCACCAGGAGGCGGACAAGACGGAGGCAAAAGTTAAGGAATCCGCAAAAGAAAAAGATGGGATGAAGAACGCTGAGAAACAGGCCAGCCGCAGGCGGAGCGGAGTCCCTGAAATGGCCGAAGCAGTCCCTACCGCCTGAATATCAACACGCACAATCCTCCAGGCTCTCGCCTGGAGGATTGTTTATTAAAGAACTCATCGTCCCGCAGGGCGCGCCCGACGGGACGATCAGAGTCGCTTAGTTAATGCGAGTAAGTCAAAAAACTTGAAATTTAGTCGGGAATATACAGCTTCATCCCAGGTTGAATAACATTCGGGTTGGGGCCGATGGTGGCCTGGTTGGAGTAATAAATCTTGGATACATTGTCAGAACTCATATTCCCGTAGAATTTCTGGGAAATCGTGCTCAGGCTGTCGCCTGACTGAACAGTGTAGCAAGCTGACCCGGATTTCACATTTGTGCGCACGTACATGTTCGATCTCCTTCGTGATATTGGTAGATATGTATCAGGATAGTCAAACCATTTTCGGGATCGTAGATTCTCGACCCAGTATGGGAAGTATTGTAAGATCAATTATACCGCCTTGCAATACGACTTATGTCTAAATTTTGCACCTGGGGGAGGCG
>Ga0209254_10007443_pt1 | contig 10108 bp, 6 predicted proteins | sample FrelakmetDIP11DI_FD_187148 | JGI IMG/M metagenome (GOLD analysis project Ga0209254, IMG submission 187148) | Freshwater lake sediment microbial communities from the University of Notre Dame, USA, for methane emissions studies - DIP11 DI (SPAdes)... | ecosystem: Environmental > Aquatic >...
CCTTTCTTTCTTGCGGATTTAACCGACCTGAAATCAAAATTCGCCGATTGACAAGGGAAGTTCCGATCACTTCGCAAAGCACGATTCGGTTCCTGTTAAGGGCTCTTTTCGGAGTTGGTTCACGGGCAGAATGCCTTACTTACCTTCTTACAAACGAAGGTGGTCATCCGGCGGAGGTAGCAAGAGCAGTCGGTCTCTCTGTCCGAGGGACGCAGGATACCTTAATTGACCTTTCACGGTCAGGTCTCGTATTGACCCGAACAAGAGGCAAAAGGAAAATAGAATATTGGCTTTCTCATGAGAGATGGTGGGAGTTTTTAACCAAAGGGAGCATCACAGAAATCAAGAAACCGATCTGGATTGATTGGATTTCCCTCTTTTCAGCCCTTTCAAAAGTCTGGGCCGCTCTGAATGAATTGGCGAAGGAAGAATTAAGTGAATATATGAGAAGTTCAAAGCTTCGGGATTCTCTTGAAGAAGTAGGGAATGAATTCGTAAAGAGCGGACTTGATATTCCACCCGTACCAGGAACGAATGTTAGACCAAGCGAATATGAGAAGGCATTCGAGGCATTTATCATAAAGATTTTTGGAGAAAAGTAATGGCGGAGCAGGTTAGGAGTTTAAAAACCGGAATCAAATACAAAGACACTCCCATTGGCAAAATCCCGGTGGATTGGGAATTGGTGCGATTAGGGGATATATGTTCAATCTCGAGTGGAGGAGCTTCTAATTACTCGAAAGATGTTAATGAGAAAACCTATCCTGTCTATGGCTCAAATGGAATATTAGGATCTTATGATGAATTCAATTTCTCCGATGGACTTGTGATCGGGAGAGTTGGAGCGAGCGGTTCTATTCATTTGATTTCTTCACCAGTCTGGGCATCTGATAATACATTGTTACTCTCAATTACTGATAGATTCGCCCAAAAACTGTTTATCTATTATTATTTGCAAAAATGTAATCTTCCCGGACTGGCAACGAAAACTGCTCAACCTCTACTAACGCAACAGATCTTGAAATCGGTTTTAATTGCTAAGCCAAACATTTATGAGCAAAAAAAGATTGCTGAAATTTTAACAACCGTTGATGAGGCGGTTGAGAAGACGGATCAGATTATTGAGAAGACCAAAGAAGTCAAAAAAGGCCTGATGCAAAAACTCCTCACCCGTGGCATCGGCCATAAAGAATTTAAAAAGACCGAAATCGGAGAAATACCAGAGGATTGGGAGGTAATTCGACTTAAAGATATTACACAAAAATTCTATAACGGTGGGACCCCTGACACAAAAATTAAGGAATATTGGGATGGTAACATTCCTTGGGTTACTGGTGCAGATTTTGAAGGTCAGAAAATTAAGCAATTCAGAAGATATATAAGCGACGAAGGGGTAAAAAATAGCGCGACGAATGTTATCCCAAAAGGTAATTTGTTGGTTGTAACAAGGACAGGCGTTGGGAAACTTGCTATTGCCCCATTTGATATTGCCATTAGTCAAGATATTACCGGGGTTATATTGGATTCAGAAAAAGCTTTGCCTGGATATATTTATTGGTACCTTAATTTTAAGTTAAACCGATTAAGATCTATAATTCAAGGAACGTCAATAAACGGTTTATTGAGGGAGGACTTAGAGTCAATTGCAGTTCCCTTATCACATATTGACGAACAGAAACAGATTGCTGAAATTTTATCTTCTATTGATGACCAAATTGAAAAAGAATCAAACCATAAAGAACAATTAGAATCTTTGAAAAAAGGTTTAATGCAGGTATTATTGACAGGTAAAATTCGGGTTTTGTAGGGGCGCACTGCCGTGCGCCCCTACGAGGCGACATCATGGCAATCAATCCGAAATTTCATCACCGTGGTTCAATTCGGTTAAGGGAATACGATTATTCACAACCAGGCGGGTATTTTGTAACATTGTGTACCCATAGACGGGAATGTATTTTAGGTGATATTGCTGATGGCAATGTTCAATTGAATCAATTCGGTGAAATTGTTAAGGAAGAATGGTTGAGAACCGAACAAATTCGCCCCGAAATTACAATGGATGAATTTATGGTCATGCCGAACCATATGCATGGTATTATCATGATAAGGAATGATGCACACAACAAATCTGTACGGGCGCACCGCTGTGCGCCCCTACGACGTGAACCAAAAACATTGGGATCAATTATTGCGGGATTCAAATCGGTCGTAACCCATCGCATTAATTTATTACGGAAAACACCTCTCACACCCATCTGGCAACGGAATTATTATGAACATGTCATTCGAGACGAAGAGAATCTTAACCGAATTCGACAATACATCATTGGCAATCCTGTTAAATGGGATGAGGATGAAGAGAATCCCCAAAATTGGAAGAAATGAACCCCAAATTTAACGAAGATACCCTTTCTGAGCAACCAGCCATCGAGCAGTTGAAGCGTCTTGGATATGATTACATCCATGGGGATCAACTGGACCCTGAATTAAAAGATGACTGCGAACGAACATCTCGAAGAGATGTTGTTTTGATTTCCCGCCTTAAAAAGAAGCTTGCCGAAATCAATCCTCAGGTAACCGAAGAAAGCATTAATAAGGCCATAAGAAGAGTCACTCACATTCAGGCCGAAGGTTTGATTGAAGCCAATAGGACTTTCCACCATAATTTAGTTGCTGGTATTTCGATTGACCAGGATATTGGGGCAAAAAGACAGAAATTAACAGTCCGATTTATCGATTTTAAAAATCCAGAGAAGAATGACTTTCTTGCCATAAACCAGTTCTGGGTAAAAGATCCTAAACAGACAGATTGCCCCGATATTGTTATTTTCATCAATGGGATTCCTCTGGTTGTGATTGAATGTAAGAGTCCTGTGGCAAAGCAGACGGGGCTTCTAACTGCCATTGGACAACTGATAAGGTACCAGGACGAAATCCCCCATCTTTTCCATACAAACCAAATCCTGATTGGATTAAATCTCTTCGGCGCCAGATACGGAACAATCTTATCCGACAAGGAATTTTTTCACGAATGGAAAGATACAGGAAATGAGAAGTTTCCCAATATGGCTGAGCATCCTTCAGTAATGGAGATGCTGGAACTCGGGTTGATCAAAAAAGAGGATCTATCCAATAACCCGACATCACAAGAAGTTTTGATTACGGGCATTCTCAATAAAAAGAATCTCCTGGATATTATCCGAAATTTTATTGTTTATGAGCTCGACCAGAAGCAGCGCGGGACTGTCAAGAAAGTCTGCCGTTACCAGCAATTTACTGCCGTCAATAAGATTCTTAAGAGAGTTACAAGCGAGGATGAGAAGAGAGGGATCATCTGGCACTGGCAGGGATCGGGCAAATCCCTTACCATGCTTTTTACTGCCGTCAAGCTCAGGCGAGAAGAAAAAAAGTTAAGAAACCCCATCATCCTAGTCGTCACCGACCGAATTGACCTTGACGACCAGATTACCGGCACCTTTCGCAATTGCAACTTCCCAAATCCAATACAGATCAGGGAAGCACGAGGCACCCATAGGAAGCTTTATGAGCTCTTAAGTCACAAAGTTGGTAATACCATACTGGCAACAGTCCATCTATTCAGAAAGCCACTCGACAAACCACTTTCAGAGGCTGAGAATATCATCGTTCTGACAGATGAAGCCCATCGGACCCAATATGGTTTCTTTGCTCTGAATATGCGCCGGGCGCTTCCAAATGCCTCTTTCTTTGCATTTACTGGTACGCCTCTTGATAAGAGAGATCGTAACACTTACCGTCATTTCAGCCCTCCTGGAGAGCGGTATCTCGACGCATATTCGATTCGCAGAGCAGAAGATGATAATGAGATTGTTCAGGTCAAATATGCAAGCAGATTAGCCCAATTGCAGGTGGTCGGGAAAAGTCTCGATCAGCTCTTTGAAGACCTCTTCCATGATAGAACAAAGGAAGAAAAAGCCCTTCTAAAGAAGAAATACGCAACGATTGAAACACTCTCCAAGGCAGATCAGAGGATTGAGCGGATTGCCCATGATATGGTGGAGCATTTTAACACAAAGATTCGACCCGATGGGTTTAAGGCCCAGATCGTGGCATCGGACAGAATCAGGGCGATTAAATATAAAGAGATACTCGATAGACTGATCGGTCCGGAACGATCCGAAGTTGTTATAACTGTTAACAACAAGGACTCCAAAGAATGGAAAGAGAAATACAGGCGGACCAGGGAAGAGGAGAAAGCCATCAAGGAAGCTTTTAATGATCCACACAATCCATTAGAGTTTCTGATCGTCTGCGACAAACTCTTAACAGGTTTTGATGCACCGATCGAACAAGTGATGTACCTGGATCAACGACTCAAGGAACACACGTTGCTTCAAGCCATTGCCCGGACGAATCGGACGTACCCAAGGAAGGAATTTGGCCTGGTAGTGGATTACGTGGGGGTTGGCCGGGAGTTAGCTGAAGCTCTGGTCATATTTGAGAAAGAGGACCTTGAAGGAATCTTTGGGGTTGATGATATCAAGAAAGAACTTGCAAATCTCGATTTCTGGCATAAAAAGACGCTCAGTTTTTTCGACAAGATAGACCTTGCCAGAGGAAGACCTGAAGATATTCTTCAAAAATGTATGGAGATTCTTAAACCAGAGGATGTGCGGGCTGATTTTGATGTTGCCTTCAGAAGCATGGCAAGAAGTATGGATATCTTAATGCCAGACCCGGTCGTTGATCCATACCTGAAAGATTTCAAATTCTTAGGTTCTATCAGAGAAGGAGCAAAGAACCTTTTCCGGGACGATCGTTTGAGCCTTGAGGATTGCAGTAAGAAAGTGGAAGACTTGATTCACGCGCATATCAAGGAAACAGGAATTGAGAGCATTCTTGAACCCATCAGTATCACAGCCCCGGATTTTAGGGAAAAGCTGGAGATAAAAGGGAGCTCGAAGGCTAAGGCCAGTCATGTGGAATATGCGATCAGGCAGACCATCAACGAAAAAATTGCCACAGACCCTGCTTTTTATGGTTCTCTCAAGGAGAGATTGGAAGAGATCATTGAGGGAAATAGAAAAGAGAGAAAGGATGAGGCGCGGTTACTGCTAAATCTGATGGAGCTCGGGAGAGAGGAGAAAAAGCGGGAGGCCTATGCCAATTTTCTGGGATTAGAGGGCGCAAAAGAGTTCTCTCTCTTCGGCCTCCTTCTGCCATTTAGAAAATCCATATTTTTAGATTTGGAGGAAGATCACGTAGCATTTACAAAAAAGGTCATCGAGTCGATAAAAGAAAAAAGAGTGATTGATTGGACGGAGAAAGAGGACCTTCAGAGAGAAATGAGGAGAGAAGTTAAAAGACTTTTGAGGTCAAAAGGTTTTCAGGAGGATCATGTGGAACCCCTGACCCGCGAAATATTGAACCTGGCCAGAATTCATTTAAAAGACGCCTAAAATGAGCTACGTTCAGTACGGAAACAGAAGAATTAATTTTGAGATTAAAAGAGGAAATCGAAAAAAGACGGTGCGTATTCAAATTAATCGTACGGCAACGGTCACTGTCTTTTCTCCCAAGTGTCTGAAAGAAGACGAAATTCGAGCGATTGTTAAGAGAAAGGCGAAGTGGATCATTGGAAAGCAGAAATTCATAGAGCGGAATAGACATTCCAATTCAACCAAGGAATTTGTAAGCGGGGAGTCCTTCCCTTACTTGGGTAGATATTATCGTTTGAAGGTAATGAAATCGTTTACGGAAACCGAGGAGAAATGCAGAATGGTCGGCGGTAGATTGGTGGTTGAGATGAATGGAAAATCAGACAGTGAAAATGGTAGAACGGCTATAAAAAAGGCCCTCATGGGCTGGTATCTTCAGCACGCAGAAGAAAAGATCGGGGAGAGAGCAAGTAGGTTTGCAAGGTTGATTGGAAAATGGCCGAAATCCGTTAAGATCAAGAATCAAGAGAGACGATGGGGAAGTTGTTCAAGGAATGGAGAGATACGGTTTAACTGGAAGATTATTATGGCACCCATCTCTATAATGGACTATGTGATTGTTCACGAACTCTGCCATCTAATTCATCCACACCATTCGCCTCACTTCTGGCAAAAGGTTCAATCGGTCATTCCTGATTACAGAATAAAGCGGGATTGGTTAAGGGAGAATGGTTTGCAGATAGATACTAAAGGTTAAAGTTGGAAATGAATAATCCCGGAGAGGAGAGAAATAAAAGCAAAAATTGCTGCCCTGCTTACTGCAGTCAGAGATTTAGTACTTTATGACTTACCAAAACGTTTTTCAAAAAGCCGAATAAAGATAAGAAATGTCCCCCATTCTATTTTCCCAGATAACCCTTCTTCAATACATCCTCAAAATAGGCGATCGTCTTTTTCAGGCCTTCTTCTAACGGCACTTCCGGGGTCCAGCCGAGTTTTTCTTTCGCCAGTTCAATAAGGGGCTGACGCTGTTTGGGATCATCGGCAGGGAGGGGTTTGAAGGTGGTCTTTGACTTCGAACCTGTCATCCGAATGATCTTTTCTGCCAGTTTGAGAATGGAGATTTCGATAGGATTTCCAAGATTGACCGGTCCGGTAAAATCGTCAGGAGTATTCATCAACCGGATCAGGCCATCGACCATATCGTCCACATAGCAGAAAGAGCGGGTTTGGGATCCGTCGCCATAGAGGGTGATGGGTTCGTTTCTCAGAGCCTGGAGAATAAAGTTGGAGATGACACGGCCGTCATCGGGGTGCATATTGGGTCCGTAGGTGTTGAAGATACGGGCCACCTTGATCTTGATCCCGTGCTGACGGTGGTAATCGAAGAAGAGGGTTTCGGCGCATCGTTTCCCTTCATCGTAGCAGGAACGGGGTCCAATGCAGTTGACATTTCCCCAGTAATTCTCAGGCTGGGGATGGATGGAGGGATCTCCGTAGACTTCGGAGGTGGAAGCCTGAAGGATTTTAGCCTTAAGTCGCTTGGCTAAACCCAACATGTTGATCGAGCCGTGGACATTGACCTTTGTCGTTTGAACAGGGTCATTCTGGTAATGGATGGGTGAAGCAGGGCAGGCCAGATTATAGATTTCGTCCACCTCCACATAGAGAGGAAAGGTGATGTCATGGCGGACAAGTTCAAAATAGGGATGGTCCAGAAGATGGACAATGTTTCTTTTTGTTCCTGTGTAAAAATTGTCCACACAGAGGACATCGTGCCCTTCCTTTAAAAGGCGTTCGCAAAGATGAGAGCCTAAGAAACCCGCGCCGCCGGTCACTAAAACTCGAACCTGATCTGAGCTTTTCAATTTAGCCTCCAATGCTCTTTTTTAAGCAATATTTCATGACGGGTTCATCACATTCGAACAATGAAAACGACGTTTTAGGCAAGGTTAAGAGGTTAGGGCTATGAAGCCAGTTTTGTGAAAGGTCAATGGGTTAGGGTTAATGATTTAAAACCATTGCCTTTACCCAAAGACGAAACTGGCATCCTTACCTTAACCTTAACCCAATGCTTTATTTTTTCCTAAAATCAAAGAACATCTTTATTAATCTCGACCTTGGCTTTCGATCGCAGATGCTGGAGCCAATTTTTGAAGAATTCCTCCTGCTTCTGGTAGGTCAGCCGTTTTTCAAGATTCTTCTTGACTGACTGAAACTTATTCCGATCCGCTGGTTCCGAAGCGAGAAGCCTTACCACAAAATATCCTTCCTTTGTCCGGAAGACCTCTTTTGGAAGAGGTCGTTTTTCTGTCAGGGAAGAGAGAGAGGCCATCCATTCTCCGGCCGGTCCGATTTTGGGGATCACACCTCCTGTCCGGCTGAAGAGGCCTGTCTCTTCGAGGGAGTACCCTTTCCCTCTCAGAACTTCCCGGATCTCTTTCCCCGATTTCATCTGATTGAGAATCTCTTCCGCTGTCTGACGGGCTTTCTCTTCAGCCTTCTTCCCGGCGACCTTCCGGATAACTTCCTCTTTCACCTCCTCCAACGGAGGAATCCGGGATTCCTTTTTGTCCACCAATTTCAGGATGTAAAAATTGGGCGGGATGCTGACCACAGGAGAGATCTCTCCTGTTTTTAATGAGAAGGCGCTGGAATGGAAGGAAGGATCCTTACCGATTCCCGGGATCTCGTCGCCCTCCTTGAAGAAACCGGTGGTCTTTATCGGGACATCCTTCTCGCGTGCAAACGTCTCTATATCCCTGCTACGGAAGAGGGAGTAAAACGCATCATCGGCTCTCCGGGAGGCTTCTGCCTTCGCCTTCTCCTTTTTGAAGGCCTGATGGATCTGGTCCTTTACTTCCTCGAAGGGTTTTTGTTTCTCCTCGGTCACTTCCTCTGCCTTGAAGATGTAGAATCCGTCTCCTCCCTTGACCACACCGCTCAGATCGCCGGCCTTCAATGAAAAGAGCGACTTCTCAATGGATTCATCGATATTTCCCTTTTGAAGCCATCCCAGATCTCCTCCCTTCTGGGCGGTTCCCGATTCAGAATACTGTTTGGCCAGAGAAGCAAAGTCCTTTGTCTTTCTGGCCTTCCCAAGGATCTCTTCAGCCTTCTTCCTCTTCTCCTCGATCCTGTCAGGCGGGTCCTGGGGTTCCACTCTAATGAGGATCTCCCTGGCCCTGACCTGTTTGGAAACCTTAAAGCTCTCTTTGCGCTGGTCATAATAGCGTTTGATTTCATCAGGAGAGATCTGGATTTTCGGCTCAACATCGGAGGGACGGAAGGCAAGATATTGGACCTGGAGATAGGCGGGAATCCTGAACTCCTCCTGATGCTTCTGGTAATAGTCCTTGATCTCCACCTCATTGGCGCTCACCTGGCCCCTGAAGGCCTCAGGAGCGATCTTCACGAAATGGAGATTGACCTTCTCGCTCTCGAAGAGATAGGCCTCCAGAACCTCTTCCTCCGAGACCTTTCCTCCGTTGAGTCGGATGAGGTTCACCACCTTGGAATAGAGGAGGCTTTCCCTCTGCATCGTTTCAAAATCTTCTGCATTCATCCGGTTGAGGCGAAGGAATCTCTCATAGAGGCGCGAATCGAACTGGCCATTGATTTGGAAGGAGGGGATCGATTCGATAGCCATTCTCAATTCTCCATCCGAGACATTCAAACCCAACCTCTTTCCTTCCTGGAGGATGAGGGTCCGGGAGATGAGCTCTTCCAGGACATTCTCCCTGATGCGGAGCTCCTCGATCATCTTGTCAGTCAATGCGGGGCCCATTGCTTCCCGGTAACGCTTCATCACTCCCTGAAGGGTTTCCTGGTAGTCCCTGATGCGGATGGCGGCTCCGTTCACCCTGGCCGCATACTCGTATTTTTTGTCCCGGAAGAAGGAATATCCTCCCCAAGAGATAAAAGTCACCGCAACCAACAGGAGAAGACCCTTGAGCATCCAGGAGGTGGCATGTTTCCTTAAGACTGTCAACATGATGATTCTCCTTTCAGAAAAAGAATATTAATCAATCCTCCTGAAAAAGACAAGGGCAATGAAAATAGGAGATGAATTTTCTTGAATCGGAGAGAGGGATTTGTTAATATGGACAAACTTGAATCGATTGATGGGAGAAGGAAATGGTATTCAATGCACTGTTGGGTCTGTTTTCAACGGATTTGGCCATCGACCTGGGGACAGCCAATACCGTTGTTTATGTGAAGGGGAAGGGAATCGTTTCTTCGGAGCCCTCTGTGGTGGCCATCCAGAGGGATTCCAGGGGAGACAAGCGCGTCCTGGCCGTTGGTCGGGAGGCCAAGGAGATGTTAGGCCGCACACCCGGAAACATCTTTGCCATCCGGCCGATGAAGGATGGGGTGATCGCCGATTTTGAGATCACCGGCGAGATGCTCAAGTATTTTATCGCCAAGGTCCATAACCGGAAAGCTTGGCTGCGGCCCCGGGTGGTCATCTCCGTACCCTCGGGCATCACGCCCGTTGAGAAGAGGGCGGTTCGGGAATCGGCCCAATCCGCGGGCGCAAGGGAGATCTACCTGATCGAAGAGCCCATGGCCGGAGCTATCGGTGCGGGGCTTCCTATCACCGAGGCTTCAGGAAATATGGTTGTGGACATCGGAGGAGGGACCACCGAGGTGGCTGTCATCTCGCTGTCGGGAATTGTGGTCAGTCAATC
>Ga0209254_10007444_pt1 | contig 10108 bp, 10 predicted proteins | sample FrelakmetDIP11DI_FD_187148 | JGI IMG/M metagenome (GOLD analysis project Ga0209254, IMG submission 187148) | Freshwater lake sediment microbial communities from the University of Notre Dame, USA, for methane emissions studies - DIP11 DI (SPAdes)... | ecosystem: Environmental > Aquatic >...
ACGTCCCGGTCCGAAAGCGCGGCGCGGACGATGTAGCCGCCCGCCTCTGGCCCGACCACCAGAACGGCCTGCCCGGGCTGGACGAACTCCCGCTCCTCGACAAGCTTGCGGAGCACGATGCCGTCGCGGGGCGCCACGATCCTCGAGAAGTCCCGGTTGAACTCCGCTGACCGGACTGCGGCCCGTGCGACGGCGGCCTGGGTGCGGATCGCTTCCAGCTCTTCTTCACTGATGACCTGGTCGGCCCGCAACCTGGTGCTGCGGGCAAGGTCCCGCTCCGCCTTGTCCGCCAGTTGCCGGGCCTGCTCCAGCTGGGCATCCACCTCGGTGAGCTCCAGGACCGCCAGTTGCTGCCCCGCCGTCACGGCCTCGCCCTCGTTGACACCGATCCTCCGGATGATGCCGGCGACCTTGAACGACAACCGCAACTCCTCGCGGGTCGTGATCACGCCGCTGGTGAGGACGGGCGGCTGGGCGGGACCGGTCGCCACCGCAGCAGCGCCAACCCGGGTTGGCGCGCGGACAGGGGCCGTCTCCGTCGGCCCGCAGGCGGCGAGGAGCACCGCCAGCACGGTTGCCACCGTTGCCGCGGGCCCGGGGCGGCGATCGCCCGGCGAATGATTCGCAAAGATCATTGGGTCGGCGCTCCATCAGGCAGCTGCAGGGGATTCACGGCCGTGGCATATGCCAATTCCGCCTGCCGCGACAACAGTGCGAACCGGGTGACGTTCAGGTTCAGCTCAGCGCCGCTAAGCGCATTCTGCGCATCGAGGAAGACGACCTGGTTGATGACGCCGGCATCCCGCTTGCTGCTCGCAATGCGAAATCCCGCGCGCGCGGCCTCGGCCCGCGCCTCCGCTGTCGCCAGCGAGTCAGCGGCCGTACGCAACCGGTCCAGCGATAACTGGACTTCCAGCTCGATCTGCCGGGCGGATTCCTCCCGGCGGACCGCCGCCTGCCGGGCGATCGCACGCGCCGCGTCCACCCGCGAGCGAATGGCGCCGCCGTCGAAAACTGGTACCGTCAGCTGGACCGAGGCGATCCCGAAGTTGTAGCCGCTTCCGAAGTCGTAGTCCTCGCCCTGGATCCCGCCATCGACGCCGATCGAGACCTGTGGCTTCCGGGCTGCCCTCTCCTGCTCCACCTGAAACCCGGCCGCCTGTTCCAGGGCCTCCAGTTCGCGGAGCTCGGGCCGCCGGTCCAGGGCGCCGCTGCGCAGTTCGGTGTCGTCGCCGACCTGCGCTGCCTCCATCCAGGCGGCGTCCCGCGACTCGATGCTCGCCATCTCCAGAGGACTGTCGAGGGCGCGATTCAGCAGGAAATTCACCAGCTGCTGGCTGCGTGAGGTCAGATTCGTGGCCTCCCGGAGCTGTTGCTGGACCTCGAGCAGCTCGGCCCGGGCCCGGAGCACCTGGTCCTGGGTGATGCGGCCATTGGCATAGAGCGAGTTGTTCACCCGCAGGTTCTCCTGCAGCAGCCCGAGGCTGGACGCCACGATCTCGAGGCTGCTGCGGGCCCGGAGCCAGTCCAGGTAGCCGACGGTGACGTCGCGCTCGAGCCGGCGCGCGAGCGCCTGGCGGGCGTAGGTCGTGCCATCCAGCGCGGCCCGCTGGGCGCGGAACGCCGCCGGAATCGCGGGCGCGTAGAGCGGCTGGCGCAGCGTCAGGCGGGTATCCTGTTCCTGGTCCCGCAGGAACACGAAACTGTTGTCGGCGACATCGGTAAAGCGCGGCGCCTGGCCGTTGGTGATGAGGAGCTCGTTGAGGGTCTGGTAGGCCGGGTTGACCAGGTCACTGACGGGCAGGTCTATCTCCCGCCCGCCGTCGGCCCATGAGTAGCGGGCATCGAGACCGACCTGGGGCAGGAAGCGGCTGCGCGCCTCCTCGAGCACGGCAAGCTGGCGCTCGATGTCGAAGCCCTGACTGCGCAAGGCGAGGTTCGATGCCAGGGCTTCCACCACGTAGTCGTCGATTATTGCCCGCAGCGGCCGCGTGGGTCCGGTCTCCTGGGCCAGGGCGGAACTGCCAGCGAGCAGGAGCAGGTATGCAGCCAGGGCCCGCATCACTCACCGCGCTTCAGCGAAATGGCGGCCATGCGCAGCGTCTGCTCGACCAGCGCCTCGGGTGTCACGCCCTGCTGGGTGAGCACTGCCCGCTTCATGCTGGCCACCTGGATGGTGCCGTGAGTCATCGCCCAGAGGGACAGTGAGATCGTCCTGGGCGAGCCCGCGGACCGGGCGACGGAACCGTCGCGCATGCCAGCCTCCAGCGCCGCGGTCAGCAGCGCGTGCACCCGGGCGCCGGCGGCAAGGCAGGCGCCATGGTTGCTGCCGCCGACCGTGGCGGAGGCATCGGTGGCCTCGAAGCGCGCGAGGATCTCGAACTGCAGGGGACATTCGGTAGCGAAGGCAACGTAGGCATGGCCCATGGCGACCACCTGCTCGAGTCCGGTCTTGGTCCCGTCCACCAGGGCTGCGAAGCGGGCATGGAGGCCGATGAGGGCGCGCTCGCAGATGCCGGCCACCAGGTCGGGCTTGTCCTGGAAATAGACGTAGAGCAGGCCGCGGGAGAGGCGCGCGTCCCGGGCCACCTGGTCCATGGTGAGGCTCTCGAGGCCGGTGGCCGATGCCACGCGCTCGGCGGCGTCCAGGATGTCGTTCCTGCGACGTTCCTTTTCCTCCAGTCGGCGGGCGGCAATGGGGTCCATGGCCGCCAGACTAGCGGCTGTTTTGACACTGTGTCAATTGTAAAACAGGTGTCAAATCCCAGTTCGAACAGGCGTTTCCAGTTGCCCGGTGGTCAGCCCCAGGCGCTCGGCCAGGGCTCGCGCGAGGCTCTGCAGCCCCCGTGCTCAGTTCTTCAGCACCAGTGCCCGCAGGTGCTCACCGAGCTGCCGGAATTCCGCACCGCGGGTCGAGCCCTGCCGCCACGCCAGGCCGATCTCCCGGTAGCTGCGCTCCGGCAGCGGATGCGTCTCGACCCGCGTGCCCGTCAGCAGGGCTGAGCCCTCCGCCATCTCCGGGAGGAAGGTGATTCCCAGGTCGGCATCCACCATCTCGATCAGGGTCAGGAGACTCGAGGCGGCGAACGGACTGACTTTCTCGACGCTCTTCATGCGGCAGGCGGAGATGGCGTGTTCGCGGAGGCAATGGCCATCATCCAGCAGCAGCACTGAGTCCCGATCCAGGCGGTTGTAGCTGTAGCGGGTCGGATTCACCAGCTTCGTCCCCTTCCGGCAGGCCAGGCGGAAGGCATCCCGGAACAGCGGCTGGACCTCCGTGTTGTCCAGTTCGTAGGGCAGCGCCAGCAGCAGCACGTCGAGGTCACCCTTGAGGAGCTTCGCGTGGATCTCGGCCGTCGTGCCCTCGTGGAGGAAGAGCCGCAGCTTCGGCAGCACCTTGCGCAGGCGGGGTAGCACGCGGGGCAGCAGGAACGGTGCGATCGTCGGGATCACGCCGAGGCGCAGCGGCCCGGCCAGGGGCGAACGCTCCGTCTGGGCGAGCGCCACCAGCCCCTCGATATCCCGCAGGCAGAGGCGGGCCTGGGTCGCGACCTCCTGGCCCAGGGCCGTGATGGTGACCCGCCGGTTGGTGCGGTCCACCAGCCGCACACCCAGCAGGGTCTCGAGCTCCCGGATCGCAATGCTGAAGGCCGACTGGGAAACGAAACTGGCGGCGGCAGCTTTCCCGAAGTGCCGGTGCTCCGCAAGTGCTGCGAAATAGCGGAGTTGCCTGGTGCTGGGCAGGTTCATGAACATCCTCCTCCTGAACTGTTTTCTATATCGTAGTCTTGAGAATAATCCACTTTCCAGAACGTCTGGCGCACCGTATGGTGCACCCATCTTGCCCGACCTACGGAATTGAAGGAGTTGCCCCTCATGCTGCAAAACCGCGAAGGCCACCGCGTCCCCGGCGTCACCTTCCGCACCCGGCCGGGCCACGAATGGGTGAACCGCACCAGCAAGGACATCTTCTCCGGCAGGACGGTGATCGTCTTCTCGCTGCCTGGCGCGTTCACGCCGACGTGCTCGTCGACCCACGTGCCCCGCTACAACCAGTTTGCGCCGGTGTTCAGGGCCCACGGCGTGGACGAGATCGTGTGCGTCTCGGTCAACGACGCCTTCGTGATGAACGAGTGGCAGGAGGACCAGAGGGCCTGGAACGTGACCTTCCTGCCGGACGGCAACGGCGAGTTCTCCGACCGCATGGGGCTGCTCGTCGGCAAGGAGGACATCGGCTTCGGGCGCCGCTCCTGGCGTTACTCGATGCTGGTCCGGGATGGCGTGATCGCGAAGATGTTCATCGAGCCGGAGGAGCCGGGCGACCCCTTCAAGGTGTCGGATGCCGACACGATGCTGGCCTACATCGCGCCCGGGGTCGCGAAGCCCCTGGACGTCACGGTCTTCACCCGCAAGGGGTGCGCCCACTGCTCGCGCGCCAAGGCCCGGCTACAGGAGGCCGGCATCCCGTACGAGGAGCTGACGCTGAACAAGGAGTTCTCGGACAGCACGCTGCGGGCCGTCGCCGGCACCACCGCGGTACCGCAGATCTTCGTCAACGGCGCCCGCATCGGCGGAGCCGATGAGCTTGAGAAGTGGCTGACTGCCCGCAAGCCCGCATAACGCAACCGGAGAAATGGGGACAGATTTATTTTCCTGGGAACTTCAGCCCCAGGAAAATAAATCTGTCCCCATTTCCTACGGCCACTTCGGGCACGGGCTGATGTCGTCCGGCAACACCCCTTCGCGCAGCAGCCGGAGGTTCACCGCCGCCCGCACGTAGCCGGGATCCAGCTGCAGCGCCCGCAGCCAGGCTTCCTCGGCCCGGCGCAGGTCGCACTGGTCCGCCAACGCTATCCCCAGGTTGTTGAACGCCCGGGCGTTGTGCGGGGAGCGGCTCACCACGTCCCGCCAGAACGTGACCTCGTCCCGGTAGACATCGTTCCGCAGGTGAGTGGCGAGGCCGGTAAGCGCCAGCACCGCGACGAACGCGACCACCGCGACCCCCCGCTGCCGGACGGCCAGCCGGCGGATCGCGGCCGCCAGCAGCAGCGCCGGGCCGGCCAACGCCACATAGAGCTGCCGATCGTTCACGAGATCCAGGCGCGCCAGCAGGGAATTCGTCGGCGCCAGCCAGAGCAGGAACCAGAGTATCGCGAAGGCTGGCAACGGCAACCTGCGGAGACTGGTCAGCGCGAAGCCACCGCCGACCACCAGCACCAGCAGGGTGAGCCCGTCCGCCGTGTCGGGCTCGAGCCTGGCCGGCAACGCCGGATCGGCATTCATCCGGTCGATGTTCAGCAGCTGGCCGGAGAGATAGCGGATGCCCTGCAACTGGGCGACGAGATTCTCCGCCACGGAACGGGTAGCCAGGCTGCTCGCCAGGAACTCGCGGTAGGCGGGCAGCGACATTGCCAGCGCGAGGCCGAAAGCGAGCAGCAGCCAGTGGGCGCCGGTCCTGGCCACCGCCGCGCGCCAGTCGAATGCACGGGAAACGTCGGTGGCCTCCCAGAGCACCAGCACCGCCGGCACGATGGCTGCGGTCTCCTTCGTAGCGATGCCGGCCACCATGAGCAGCAGCGAGACCAGGAACAGCCAGACCGGCCGGCCGGGCCGCACCCGCCAGCTCACCCAGGTGGCAACGCTGGCGAGCGCGAACAAGGCGCTGAGCGATGTGGAACGGCCGGAGGCGTAGGTCACGGCCTCCGTCTGCACCGGGTGGAGCACGAAGATGAGGGCCGTCGCCAGCGCCAGCCAGCCGGCCACGGCCGGCGTCTCGGCCAGCTGGATGGCAAAGCGCCGGACCAGGAACAGGATGAGCAGCCCGTTGCCGGCATGGATCGCCACATTGACCGTGTGGAAGCCGGCAACACCGGCGCCGCTCGCGTGGTTGAGCGCATAGCTGAGCTTGAGCAAGGGGCGCATGCCCGGCAGGGACGACCACCAGGCCGCGAGGCCCTGGACCCGCGGGTCCCGGACGATCACGTCCCAGTCGTCGAACTGGAAACTCGCCTGCAGCGCGTTGGCATAGGCGACGCCAACGAAGAGGACGACCAGGAACGGCGGCCACCAGCGCTGCAGCGGGCTACCGGCGGCAGGCATCGGGCGCCACGACCGGTCGCCGGGACACGCGGGGCTCCGGCGCTAGCGGCCGAAGAGCCCCTTCAGGCGCTTGGCGCCCTCCTTCAGGACGTCGTCGGCGGAGGGCTTCGCGTCGGGGGTGGCGGGTGTCGCGGGAGTGGCCGCCGTGTCGCTGGCCCCGCCATCCATCATCTCGCGGGCGTAGTTGCTGCAGAAGTCCCGGTACTTCTCCGCGGGCGGCGTCGTGAAGCCCCGGCCCGCGCATTCGCGCTGGGCGATGGGCTGGGCCAGAAGCGGGCACTGGGCACCGATGAAATCCAGGTCCTCGGCCTGGTTCGCGTCATTGCACAGGCGTTCCCGGAGCGGCTCCGCCTGCACGCCGCAGAACTTTGCGACTTCGGGGAGGGTGCCGGAGTCCACCATCGGATTGCCCATGGGCTGCCGGGACGCCACGAGACTGAATCCGGCCCTGGTCCCGAACCGCTCGCAGAGCTGCGTCTTGTACCTCGCGTCGCACTCCAGGCTCTGCAGCTGGGCAGGCATCATCTGTTCCAGGACGGACCCGCAGGCCTGCGCCATGCCGGCGGCCGCCTGGCCCTGGACGGCGGCTATCTGCTTCTTCACCTTGCTGGCGTCGCAGGAGCCGATGCGCTTGCCCGCCGACGCCATCTTCATCGTCTCGCCGTCCATGGTCATCGTCATGACCTGGGTCCAGCTGTCAGTGCCCTGGTAGGTCATCTCGCCGGTGCCCGAGCCGTCGGGGCACTGCACCTGATAACTGAACCTGCCGGGCGAACGCCGGACATCCGTCATCTGGCAGCGGTCGTCCTCCGCCGCCATGGCTTCCGGGCCCTCGGCATTGACGGGTGCGCAGACCTGCTGGGTCTGGCCGGGCATCTTCATGCCGCCGCCCTCCATCGACGTCGTGACTTCCCAGAGGTTCCCCGGTTCCTGGGCGACGACCGGCGACGCCAGGAATACCAGCGTGAGAGCGGCGAAAGTCAGGCGCATGGACGTTCTCCGGAGCGGAATGGTCTTGAATCCGAGTATATGCCGGGTAGTAGGATGCGGGGATGCCCGAACTGGACGACCTGAAGCAGCGCCTGCGCATTTTCGCCACTGCCCGGGACTGGGAGCAGTTTCACACCCCGAAGAACCTGGCCATGGCGCTGGTGGCCGAGGCTGCCGAGGTGGTCGAGCACTTCCAGTGGCTCACGGCGGCCGAAAGCCAGGGGCTGGATGCGGACCAGCGGGCGCAGGTGGCACTGGAGCTGGCCGACGTCCTGCTCTACCTGGTGATGCTGGCCGACCGGCTCGACGTGGACCTGGGCGAAGCCGCCCGCCACAAGATCATCCTCAACGAGCAGCGCTTCCCGCCGCTAACGCGCGGGTAGGAGCGCCTTTAGGCGCGATCCCGATCATCATGCGACTCCCGCCACGCATCCCAAAGCAGCGACACGCTGCTCCAGATGGTGGCAACGAAGAGCGCAATCAGCAGGCCGCCGACCAGCACGGCAAGAACCTGGACTGCCCAGGTCATGGTTCAGAAGCACGCCGGGATTTGCTGCAGCGGCCGGGCAACGAAGGCCACGGCATTCGCCACCACCAGCAGGTAGATCACGAGCGCACCGGCACTGCGGTCGTGGGTCACCCCCCGGATGCTGCCGGCGATCCCGTAAGCGGGCGCGAGCACGGAGAGGTTGAAGTACTTCAGCGTCGCCGCAATCCCGGCCAGCAGCGGCAGGGCCCCCGGATCCGACCCGGCCGGGGCCACGGCGAGCGCGTGCAGGGACAGGTCCTCGAGGCAATCGAGGGCCGAGGCGAGCAGCGGTGTCCACATCAGCACACGGCCCGCACGCTGCCAGCTGGCGGGCAGACGCAGCGTCAGCAGTCCGAGCAGCCCGGTGAGCAGGAAGCCGTAACCCCAGGCAAACACCACGTCGCCGGGGATCAGCAATTGCGCGATGGCAACCTGTTGCTCCGGCGTGAAGGAACCGAACACCTCTGTGAAGCGCGCGCCGGTGAAGGCGACTTGCAGGCAGGTAAGCTCCGGGAGGCGGTCCCCGAGCACCGGGGCGAATGGGCCCATCAGCACGCCGGTGGCGTAGCCAAAAATGCCGACGCCCGTGAGCGTCATGGCGGCGAAAATCCAGGCCTGTTTCGACGGCTGATCCATACTTGGGCCGATGATCCGCCTCAACCCTGAAAAACTCCACCTGAGCAAGTGGACGGCCGTGAAGCCCGCCCGCAAGGAAAAGCACTTCATCGTTACGGCGCTCGTCCGCGACGATCGGGAGGTCGTCGTGGCCTGCCTGATCGAGGCCGTGCACGGCCGCCGGCAGCGCGAAATCGACTGGCGGGAGCTGAAGGACCCTGAGAAATGGCTGCAGGGCTGGGCGTAGAAATAGGAAATGGGGACAGATTTATTTCTCTCCCGGGAGAGAAATAAATCTGTCCCCATTTCCTAAGGCGGCGTCAGCCACTCCACTTTCCACCCGCTCCGGTCGTCGTTCTTCAGGGTGGCCCACAGCCAGGGCAGCAAGACGTTCAGTTTCTGGTCGAGGCTGAAGGGCGGATTGACGATGCAGAAGCCGGAGCCCCGCATGCCATTGAAACCCTCGGCCTCCACACGCAGCTCTGCGTGCAGGATCCCGGGGATGCCCGTAGCCCGCACCTTCGCGGTGAAGCGTTCGGCGAGGGGGTGGCGGATCAGCGGATACCAGACCATGTATACCCCGCCGGCCCACCGGTGGTGACAGGTCTTCAGCAATTCCACGATGGCAGTAAAGTCTTCCTTCACCTCGTAAGCGGAATCCACGAGCACGACACCCCGCTTCTCCTTCGGCGGCACCAGCGCCGGCAGTCCCTCGAAGGCGTTCCGGTCGTGAATGTGCACCCGGGGATCGCGCCCGAAGTTCCGGTGCAACCGGGCCAGCGCCGCCGGGTGCAGCTCCAGAAGTTCCAGATGATCCTGGGGCCGGAGCAGTTGGCGGGCCACCTGGGGCGAGCCGGGATACAGGCGCAGGTCCTTGCCGGGACCGTTCAGGGTCCGGACCGCATCGACGTAGTCGCGTACCTCAGCCGGCGGCATGGACGCAGCCAGCACCCGCTCGATACCGCCGGCGAACTCGGCGTTCTTCCGGGCTTCCCCGCTGCGCAGGTCATAGATGCCCGACCCCGCGTGCACGTCCAGCACCCGCATTGGCGTGTCCTTCCGCTGGAGTGCGCGGATGACAAGCGCCAGCACCGAGTGCTTCAGGACATCGGCGTGGTTACCGGCGTGGTAGTCGTGCTGATAGCTCAACATCTGACACAATTAGGCCATGGGACGGATATTCGAAACCAGAAAACACGTGATGTTCGCCCGCTGGAACCGCATGGCCAAGCAGTTCACGCGGATCGGCAAGGACATCACCATCGCCGTGAAGGCCTCGGGGCCCGACCCGGACAACAACCCCGCCCTGCGGCGGGTCATCCAGAACGCCCGCGCCGTCAACATGCCCAAGGACAAGGTGGATGCGGCCATCAAGCGAGCCTCGGGCAAGGACGTGGCGAACTACGAGGAAGTGATCTACGAGGGGTACGCGCCCCACGGGATCGCCGTGCTCGTCCAGACTGCCACCGACAACCCCACGCGGACGGTCAGCAACGTGCGCAATGTCTTCAACAAGAATGGCGGCAACTTTGCCGCCACCGGCAGCGTCAGCTTCATGTTCCGCCGGATGGGCGTCTTCAGGCTCGACCCGGCGGGCATCGACCAGGACGATCTCGAACTGTACCTGATTGACCACGGCCTGGAGGAGATGGGCGAGAGCACCGGTGAGAAGGGCGAGCCCCAGCTGGTGGTCCGCTGCAACTTCGCCGACTTCGGGCACCTGCAGAAGGCGCTGGAGGACCGGGGTAACACGCCCCTGACAGCGGAGCAGGAATACATCTGCACGACGCCCACGGAACTGCCTGAGGAACAGGCCAAGGAAGCCCTCGAGCTGATCGACAAGCTCGAGCAGGACGAGGACGTGCAGAAGGTCTT
>Ga0209254_10007446_pt1 | contig 10108 bp, 7 predicted proteins | sample FrelakmetDIP11DI_FD_187148 | JGI IMG/M metagenome (GOLD analysis project Ga0209254, IMG submission 187148) | Freshwater lake sediment microbial communities from the University of Notre Dame, USA, for methane emissions studies - DIP11 DI (SPAdes)... | ecosystem: Environmental > Aquatic >...
GTTTCGATTCCCAGGGACAACGGCGTCACGTCGAGCAGCAGCACGTCCTTGACATCGCCCTTCAACACGGCGCCTTGGATGGCGGCGCCCACCGCCACGACTTCGTCCGGGTTGACGCCCTTGTTGGGTTCCTTGGCGAAGATCCGGCGCACGCGTTCCACCACGGCCGGCATGCGGGTCATGCCCCCGACCAGGATGACCTCTTGGATTTCGCGGGGGCTCAACCCGGCGTCTTTCATGCAGGTCCGGCAGGGCTCCTCGAGCTTGTCCAGCAGTTCGCTGACCAAGCCTTCGAGCTTGGCGCGCGTGATCTTCATGTTCATGTGTTTCGGGCCGCTGGCATCGGCCGTTATGAACGGCAGGTTGATGTCCGTTTCCATCGACGTGGACAATTCGATCTTGGCCTTCTCGGCGGCCTCCTTGAGACGTTGCAGGGCCATTTTGTCGTTGCGCAGGTCGATGCCCTGGTCCTTCTTGAATTCGTCCGCAAGGAAGGTGATCAGACGCAGGTCGAAATCGTCTCCGCCCAGGTGGGTATCGCCGTTGGTGGCCTTGACCTCGAACACGCCCTCGCCGATTTCCAGGATGGAGATGTCGAAGGTGCCGCCGCCCAGGTCGAATACCGCAATTTTCTCTTCGCGCTTCTTGTCCATGCCGTAAGCCAGCGCGGCCGCCGTGGGCTCGTTGATGATGCGCAGGACATTGAGCCCGGCGATCTTGCCCGCATCCTTGGTGGCTTGGCGCTGACTGTCGTCAAAGTACGCCGGGACGGTGATGACGGCGTCGTTTACCTTCTCCCCGAGATAGTCCTCGGCATACTTCTTTATGAACGCCAGGATGAACGAAGAAATCTCGGCCGGGCTGTAAGGCTTGCCGCGGATGGTCAGGCGGGCGTCGCCGTTGGACGCCTCGTCGATTTTGTACGGCAATACTTTCTTGTCGTATTGGACTTCCTTGGATGTGTATTTCCGCCCGATCAGGCGCTTCACGCCGAAAACCGTGTTTTCGGGGTTGGTGATCGCCTGGCGCTTGGCGATCTGGCCCACGAGGCGCTCTCCGCTCTCCGTGATCGCCACCACGGACGGGGTGGTGCGCCCTCCCTCGGGGTTGGTGATGATCTTGGGGTCCCCGCCATCCATGATGGCAACGCAGGAATTGGTGGTACCCAGATCGATTCCGATTACTTTGGGCATTGGTTTGATCCTCCTTGGATGTTTCTTTGGCGTATTTGCTTAAAAAAAATGAAATCGGATCGCTAGCACGCGCTCGATGCCGAGTTCGGTTCGCTGCGCGGTGGGCCGGCGGCCACCACCACCAGTGCGGGCCGCAACAGGCGGTCGTTGATGGTGTAGCCTTTCTGCATTTCACGCACGATGGTGTTCTCCGGCAGCTGTTCGGATGCCTCCTGCATGATGGCTTCGTGCAGCTGGGGGTTGAATAGCTGCCCCGCCGCTTCGATCGGCTTAACCTTGAACTTTTCCAGGATCCGCAAAAACTCCTTCAGGGTAAGGTTCAGTCCTTCGATCAGGCTCGTCTCCTGGCTGGACGGGCAGCCGGCCGCCTGGATCGCCAGCTCGATGTGATCGACGACCGACAGCATCTCCTTCAGGAGCGATTGGTTGGCGTACTTTCTGAAATCCTCCATCTCGCGGGCCATGCGCTTCTTGTAGTTTTCGAACTCCGCCGTGACCCGCAGCAGGCGATCAAGGGTGTCTTTGCATTCCTTCTCCTTGGATGCGAGCTTGACATCCAGCCCACCGGCATCATCGGAGGATTCGCCTTCGCCGCTGAGAACATCGTTTGCGGAATCTCCGGCCGCGGGGACCTGATCGCTGGAGACCGTGGGCTGAAGCCCTGCTTCTTCCTCCTCACCGCTGGTTACCTTGATCTTGCGCGCTTCGGACATAGCCATCGCTTTCTAGTTTTTCCTAATTCGTTTGTGAGAATAAGGCAGGATGACTTGATGTCAAGCTCGGGAGACGCGGCGTTTCATCAGAAAAAATAGAGGCTTAGTGAATTAATTGGAAATGGCGTGAGGGATGATGGAAAACCTGCCGCACAAGCCGAAAAAAGAGCCTGGATCATCCCGACCGGTGACCAACCACGACACAGTCAGCATCACTTATCGCTGCTTCCTTCCGGACCTGACGAGGTTCGTGACCGTCTGTTGCGTGGCGACCAGCAGGATGATCCAGGCTAAACAGTTCCCCGGCAATTGACACACCGGCCGGCATTCAACCGATATTTGTTTAACCAGCATACGCAAATAATCGGCATTTTCAAGTAGAAAATATGCACTCGCATTCGCTTCGAAGGAATCGGCGTTGACTCCGCATCGGCAGTGTCATAAGATATTTCATAAATTTTAATTGGTTGCGCTGCGATGTCTCCAAAACTTAGAACCACCGGTCACAGAGAGATCTGGCGGGCGGAGGCCTCGCCAGCGCCCACCCCAGCGACCTCAATCAGGTCTGCAACGCGTGACGACAACTTCCCCCCCAGCACCCAGGTGCCGTTTAGATCAGCGCTTCGACGAAGCGGTCGCCCGCTACGGACTGATCGCATCCGGAGACGCCGTCCTGGTGGCCGTTTCCGGTGGGCCGGACTCGATGGCGCTTTTGCATCTGCTGGCGGAGCGGGAGCAGGCATGGCAGCTGCGCCTGGGGATCGTCCATCTGGATCATGGTCTGCGCCCTGAATCGGCACAGGACGCGGAATTCATTCGCCGACTCGCCGCCGGCCTCCATGTCTCGGCGCACATCGAGCGCATCGACGTGGGCGAGCTTCGAAACCGGCGGCGTCTCTCACTCGAAGCAGCGGGAAGGAAGGCCCGCTACCGGTTTCTCAGGGAAACCGCCGACCGCCACAGCTACCGCAAGGTGGCCCTGGCACACCACGCCGACGACAACGCCGAGACCCTCCTGCTGAATCTCTTGCGCGGCGGCGGCCGGCTCGGCCTGGCCGGCATGGCTCCGGTGCAAGGGGCCCGCTGGATCCGTCCCCTGATCGATGCGACTCGGGCTGACATCCTGGACTACCTGGACCGCCGCCGCCTGCCGGCGCTCGCAGACCCAACGAACGCCGACCGCAGGTTTCTGCGCAACCGCATCCGGCACGAGCTCATTCCCCTGCTGGAACGCGACTACCAGCCGGGGGTGCGCGCGCTGCTGCATCGATCGGCGGAGATCCTGCGGGACGAGGAGGACTGGCTGGAGGACCTGATCCGTCCCCTGCTCGATCAGGCAGTCACCGCGCGTCGGCCCGGCCGGATCACCCTGGCCGCGGAGGCCCTGGCCGGGCTTGCGCCGGCCGCCCAGCGCAGGGTCGTTCGTGCCGGGCTGCGGCTCCTTCGGGATGACTTGCGGCGCATCGCTTTCGTGCATATCGAGGAGATCCTTTCCCTGGTCAAACGCACGGGCGATGGAGGCCCGCTGCACTTGCCGGCCGGCCTGCGGGTGCGGCGTCGTGGAGACGGCATCGAAATGGGGTGCGGCGAAGCCGGCCGCGGCCGAGAACGCCCGTCGAATGGTTTCGGCGACTATTCCTACGACATGGCTGGCTGCGGAGTGGTGAGGGTGGCGGAAACCGGCGATTGCATCGCACTGAGCGAAATCGGACCGGGAACGGCCATCGATCCGGCCGCCGCGGGCCCTCTGATCGCTTTTCTCGACGGGTCTGCGATCGCCTTTCCGGTTGTCGTGCGCAACGTCCGGGCCGGGGATCGGTTTTCTCCGCTTGGCGCAGGCGGAACTCAGAAACTCAAGAAATTCTTCATCGACAACAAAGTCCCCCGCGACCAGCGCCGCCGCTGTCCGCTGTTGGTCAGCCGGGGCCGGATCCTATGGGTCGCCGGCCACCGTATCGACCACCATGCGCGCCTGAGCGAGCGGACCCGGCAGGTGTTCAAGGCGGAGCTTATCCTTGCGGATCGATGAGGGATGATTAGCATTTCAGATTCCGGATATCGCGAAAAGGGAGATCCGTTGGCCTCTTCGCACGAAGTCCCGACTATGGTTCCCGCAGGGGTCCGTAGACAAATCGGACTTGAATTTTAACATCAGATACGGAATACTCATAAATAGTGGTTTCATAACCCTGTCTTACGGCCGGGGGACACGCCTCAGGCGGCAGAGCAAGCATCCCGAAATGCCTATCCGTCTCAGGCGGATAGCTCTTCCGAGTCGACATGCGCCTTGCCCGCAGCCGTAACCCGAGGTTCTGAAATCCCTTCTGAGCCATCACCATCACAGCTGGTTTTTGCATCCATCGCGGGCCTTACTATCTAAGGAGGTAAGCGGCATTGAATCCGTTTTACAAGAATCTGGCGTTGTGGCTGGTCATCACCCTGATGATGATCATGCTCTACAACCTCTTCAGCCAGCAGCACATGAGCGAAGCGAACCTGAATTACTCCCAGTTTCTGTCCATGGTGAACGAAGACCGGGTGGCGGAGGTCGTGATTCAGGGCAAGGAGCTCTACGTAACCGACGTCAACCGGTCGCGTTACAAAGTGTATGCCCCGGCCGACCCGGAACTGATCGGCATGCTGCGGCAGAAAAAGGTGATGATCAATGCCAAGCCGGAGTCGGAGTCGCCCTGGTACATGTCGCTGCTGGTGTCCTGGTTTCCGATGCTTGTGCTGATCGGCGTCTGGATCTTCTTCATGCGGCAGATGCAGTCCGGCGGGGGCAAGGCCCTTTCCTTCGGCAAGAGCCGCGCCCGGCTGATGTCCGACACCTCCGAGAAGGTGACGTTTGCGGACGTCGCCGGCATCGACGAGGCCAAGGAAGAGCTGCAGGAAATCGTCGATTTTCTCAAAGACCCCAAAAAGTTCACGCGGTTGGGCGGCCGCATCCCCAAGGGGGTGCTGTTGATGGGGCCGCCCGGCACGGGCAAGACCCTGCTGGCGCGGGCGATCGCCGGTGAAGCGGGCGTGCCCTTCTTCAGCATCAGCGGATCCGATTTCGTGGAAATGTTCGTGGGCGTGGGCGCTTCGCGCGTGCGGGACCTGTTTGTCCAGGGCAAGAAAAACGCGCCCTGCATCATCTTCATCGACGAAATCGACGCCGTAGGGCGCCATCGCGGCGCCGGGCTGGGCGGGGGACACGACGAACGCGAACAGACGCTCAACCAACTGCTGGTCGAGATGGACGGCTTCGAGTCCAACGAAGGCGTCATCCTGATCTCGGCCACCAACCGCCCCGACGTCCTGGACCCGGCCCTGCTGCGGCCCGGGCGCTTCGACCGCCAGGTCGTGGTGTCGCTGCCGGACATCCGGGGGCGGGAGAAGATCCTGAACGTCCACATGCGCAAAACCCCCGTCGCCGCGGAGGTGAACGTCACGACCCTGGCCAAGGGGACGCCCGGGTTTTCCGGGGCCGACCTCGAAAACCTGGTGAACGAGGCCGCGCTGCTGGCCGCCAAGCGCGGCAAGGAGCGGCTCGACATCCAGGATTTCGAGGACGCCAAGGACAAGGTCTACATGGGGCTCGAGCGCAAATCGAAGGTGATCAAGGAAGAGGACCGCAGGGTGACGGCCTACCATGAAGGCGGTCATGCGCTGGTGGCGCGCTTCCTGCCTGAAACCGACGCGGTCAACAAGGTGACCATCATCCCTCGCGGCCGGGCCGCCGGGGTGACCTGGTTCCTGCCGGAAGAGCGCGACTTCAAGTTCCGGGACCAGCTGGAAAGCGAGCTCGCGGTGGCCTACGGCGGACGGGTGGCGGAGGAGATCGTTTTCAACCGCATCAGCACCGGCGCCGCCAACGACATCAAACAGGCGACAGCCCTGGCCGAGCAAATGGTGCGACGATGGGGGATGAGCGATACCCTGGGCCCCCTGAATTATTCCAAAGGCGAGGAGCACGTCTTCCTGGGGCGTGAGATCGTCCAGCACCGCGACTATTCCGACGCCACCGCCCAGGTGATCGACGAAGAAATCAACAAGCTGATAAAGACCTGTTACGAGCGTGCCCGCTCCGTGCTGCAGGAAAACCTGGACATCCTCCACAAGCTGTCCGACGTGCTGCTGGAAAAAGAGACCGTCATGGGCAAGGAGCTGGACGAGCTGATTCTGAACATGCGGCCCGGAATCCAGCTGCCATCCAAGCGGATCGAAGAGGAGGAGGAGCCGGCAAAAGCCTCCTCGGCCGCCCCGGCTCCGGTCTGATCGTCAGCATGCATCCTCGCCGCGTTTACCGGATGGAGTGGGGCTCCCATCGCCTCGAACTGGGGCGGCGCACGTGCGTCATGGGGGTCGTTAACGTCACGCCGGATTCCTTTTCCGACGGCGGCCGGTTTCTCGACAGCCGGGCCGCCATCGATCAGGGGTTAAGGCTGGCTGCCGCAGGGGCCGACATCATCGATGTCGGCGGAGAGTCGACCCGGCCTTTTTCGGAGCCGGTCCCCGCCGATGAGGAGATCCAGCGAGTGGTGCCGGTGATCGCCGCGCTGGCGAAAACAATACGAATTCCGATCAGCATCGATACGACCAAGGCCGCCGTTGCCCGGCGCGCGCTCGAAGCCGGCGCCGCCATGATCAACGACATCACCGCGCTGAGGTCGGATCCCGGGCTGGGGGCGCTGGCCGCCGAGTCCGGGGTGCCCGTGGTTCTGATGCACATGCAGGGGGAGCCGCGGATCATGCAGGTGGCACCCCGCTATGACGACCTGGTGGCCGAGATCCGCCTCTTTCTGCAGCAGGCCGCCGATGCCGCAGAAGAGCGCGGCGTCCCCCGGGCACGTCTGATCGTGGACCCCGGGATCGGTTTCGGCAAGACGGCGGAGCATAACCTCGAACTGATCCGCAGGCTGCCCGAGTTCGCCGGATTGGGCCTTCCACTGCTGGTGGGCCCCTCGCGCAAGGCCTTCATTCGCCGGCTGGTCAAGCCGGAAGGCGACCAAGACATTTCGCCGGACCACCCAGCGGTGGAAACCGGCACCCAGGCGGCCGTGGCGGCCGCGATCCTCAAAGGCGCCCACATCGTACGGGTGCACGACGTCGCCAACACGCTTGCCACCGTGAAGGTGGCGGACGCCATTATGAATTCGTGAAAGCGGAAGTCGGAATGCGGAAGGCGCAATGACCGATTTCTGAATCGTATCCCGTCCAATTCTTTTATTCCGCCTTCCGCCCTCCGCCTTCAAAACTCCCCCTTTCCCCTTCCGCCTTCGCGAGCCATCCCAAAAACCCATTGATGCTGTTCTTCAGGAAATAGCGCTCGCGCCGGCGGGCCGGCTCGGGGAAAACGTCAAAGGCTGCGAGGCAGGGATCATCCGCCAGCAACCCGTATGCGCATTCTGCCGCCAGATCCCCTGCGTTCGTAGAGCGCCGCACGCGCCGCGCCAACCAGTCTTCCCAGAATAGAAGCTGTTCACGGTGCCGCTTCAGCAGGCCCGTGCCGTCTTCCGTGGCACCGTAGTGGCCGATCATCATGCGCGCGGGCGCCTGCGCGAGGAGCACGTCGATGCTGGCGAGCGCGACATCCAGAAAAAACCGTGGCGGCGTAGCCGGCCGAAGATACTCTCGGCCGTCTTGCATCTGATAGCGCACGCCGCAGGCCTCGCCCGCGAACAGACCGACCTCGGTCGCATAGCTGACGTGATGCACCGCGTGACCCGGGGTGAGCAGGGCGCTGAGGCCGTCGGCACGGAATGCCTGAGCGGCAATGAAGCGCTCTGGCGGCACCGGGTCAAGAGGGCCATAGCCTGCGGCAACCGGTCCAAGCACCTTCCGCGAGCCTTCCCACAGTTGAGCCGGGTCGACCAGATGCGGGATCCCCTTGGCGTGGCAGACAATGCGGGCCTCCGGAAATCGCCGGGCAACCGCTCCGGCGGCGCCGGCATGATCGAGATGAATGTGGGTGAGCAGGAGGTAATCCAGCCGCGAGACCCCCAGAACCTCCAGGCCGCGCAGGAGCTGGCCGGCGGTCGAGCTGGGACCGAGGTCCACGAGAAAGGCCGGCGGTCCGGTCACCACCCAGGCGCTGATGAAGTCCGTGAACCCGTCCAGGGGCGGGGTCAGGGTCAGCTGGTAAACGCCGTCTGCGGCGGCGGCGATCGGGGGATCCGAATGAGTTGCATCCATGGGAATCGTCGCAAAAGCGTGATGGGATTATGGACTTAATAGCAGAAAGGTCGACCGCCAGGCAAGCCATTCGGCGCCGGGGGTCGAGAAGGCAGGCGTGGAGCGCGATGGGCGCGCCGCCGGGATCAGGCCCGGCCGGTTTCTTTGAGCTTGTCGCGGAAGACGCGGTAGAATGCCAGGTATTCCGTGAGTCCACGGCTGAGGATTTTGCCGGTGTCCTCGATGTTCTTGGAATTGATGATCAGGTTGACGCTTTTCAGGAAGGCCGTCATGTTGTCCATCGTGCGGTGGCGGCTGGAGATCATGGTGACGAACATGTTGCGGCGAATGGCCATGCCCAGGCGTTCCAGGTAAATCAGGACGCCGTTGGCCTCCGGATTATCGGTGTCGAAACTTTCGTCGACCACCACGACGTCATAGACATGATAGCGCATGCGCTTGAGCGCCTCGCGTGCGGTCTCGGCCACCGTGATCTGATACTCCATCAGATCCAGGCTTTCGATGATGGGCTTGCGCAGCTGAGGGTCCGGCACGCACACCAGCGCCGTCTTGCCCTCCTCCTCGACGAAGTCGAAGGGCCGGTCGGCGGGGTTGTAGGAGCTGGTATCGATATCCTTGAGGGAGACTTTGGCCGCGGCCGCGGCCGGCTCTGCGCCGACGGTGATCCGCTGTTGGCATTTAGGGCACAGGAACGACGCCGGCTGTCCCGGTGGGATTTTATCGTCGGCGATTTTGAATTGGCTCTGGCAGTTGGTGCAGGCGATATTCATGCGAAGGTCTCCCTTTCACCGAAGCCGCGGAGGGATGCCCGGGCATCGACTCAACGGCGAACGGCCGGGCGGTTGTCAAATCATTTTATTGTAGGCGCGGTCGATCTCCAGTTTGCTGATGTCGGTGGTGGCCTCGCCGCGCGCGCTCTTGATCATGTCGATCCCGCGGCCCACGTTGCCCCGGTGCGAGGCGAACGCCATGGCCGTCTCCTGGGTGATCTGCCCCTGCTCGTAAAGCGAAACCAGGTGCTGGTCGAAGGTGATCATTCCGAAGGCGTTGCCGGCCTCCATTATGTCGTGGAAGGTCTTGCCTTCGGCCTCGCCGTTGAGAATGGCGTCTTTCACCCGGAGGCTCGTGCCGAGAATTTCAAAACTGGCCACCCGGCCGCCGCCGATCTTCGGCAGCAGCCGCTGGCAGACGACCCAGCGCAGGGAGTCCGCTAGCCGGATGCGGATCTGCTGCTCGTCCTCGTTGGGGAACATGCCCAGAATGCGGTTGATGGTGGCGCCGGCGTCGGTGGTGTGCAGCGTGGTCAGCACCAAGTGGCCGGTTTCGGATGCGCTCAAGCCGATTTCGACCGTCTCCCGGTCGCGCATTTCGCCCACGAGGATCACTTTGGGCGCCTGCCGCAAGGCGGCGCGCAGGCCGTTGGCATAGCTGTCGAAGTCCATCCCCAGCTCGCGCTGGTTGAAGGTGGCCTTCTTGTGCGGGTGCTGGTACTCGACCGGGTCCTCGAGCGTGACGACATGCGCCGAGCGCCGCTCGTTGATGTCGTCCAGGATGGCCGCCAGACTCGTGGTTTTACCGGATCCCGTGGCGCCGGTGACGAAGACGATGCCGTTCTTTTCTTTGGCGATCTGGTACATGGATTTTGGCAGGCCGCGTTCTTCAATGGTCGGGATCTTCGACTCCAGCTTGCGGCAGACGATCGAGAAGTTTCCGCCTTGGGAAAAGATGTTGACGCGGAAGCGGGCCTTGCCGGGCAGCGAGTAGGAAAGGTCACAGGAACCGGTCCTGAGCATCGTTTCGGTGAGGCGCCGGTCCTGGTTGATGAGGTTCAGGGCTATGACCTCGGTCTGAAACGAGGTCAGCGGTTTGACGCTGCTGCGGATCTCGATCGGGACGAGTTCGCCGGCGCTCTCCACCTGCATGGGCTTGCCCACCGTGAAATTCAAGTCCGAGACTTCTCGGTAGGCATCCAGCATCTTCACCAAAATGTGGTCAATTTCCTGTTTCTTCACGTCAGCCTCT
>Ga0209254_10007447_pt1 | contig 10106 bp, 9 predicted proteins | sample FrelakmetDIP11DI_FD_187148 | JGI IMG/M metagenome (GOLD analysis project Ga0209254, IMG submission 187148) | Freshwater lake sediment microbial communities from the University of Notre Dame, USA, for methane emissions studies - DIP11 DI (SPAdes)... | ecosystem: Environmental > Aquatic >...
GACACGGTCCCCGATCGAGAGGGTGTTCTTCTCGTTCTGCAGCCCGTCGCGGGGGCCGACCTCGACGACGGTGACGCGGCGCGGGAGGTTCACTCGATCTCCACCAGCGGTCGGCCCGGCGCCACCGCGTCACCGGTCGAAACGTGGACCGCGCGCACGACACCGTCCCTCGGCGCGCGCAGCGCGTTCTCCATCTTCATGGCCTCGACGACGAGGAGCTCCTCCCCCTTTGCCACACGCTGGCCGAGGACGACCCGCACCGCCGCCACCCGGCCCGGCATCGGGGCCTCGAGAGCACCGGAGTCCAGCCGACGCGCGGCTCGCGCGCCCTCGCGCTCCTCCGCGAGGGTGTAGGCGACGCCGCCCCAGGACAGGTGGACGACCGTGCCGTCCCGAACCAGGTGAAGCGTCCGGGCACGAGCGCCCTCCCGGACCACGAAGACGCCCGGTCCCACGGGATCGAGGGCGAAACGGAAGGCGCGGCCGTCCACGCGCACCTCCACCCCGTCCCGCGCGTCCCGCACCTCGACGTCGAAGCTCCGGTCGCCGCAGCGCAGGCGCATCAGCGCTCCTCGCCCAGGCGCCACGCGCCCAGGCTCGCCCACGGGTCGGGGGCCGACCTTCGCGCTCCGGCGCGAGCGTCCCCTCTCCGGCGCAGCGCGGCGGCCGCGGCGGCAATCGCCTCGAGGGGTGGGCAGGGGCTCGGGGAAAGCTCCGACAAATGCTCCTCGATGAACCCGGTGTGCAGCTCTCCCGCCGCGAACGCGGGGTGCTCGACGATCGCCCGGAGCCGCGCGATGTTGGTGACGACCCCGAGGACCACCGTGCGCCGCAAGGCGTCGCGCATCCGCTCGATCGCCTCCGGGCGGTCCTGGCCCCAGGTGACGATCTTCGAGAGCAGCGGGTCGTAGTGGACGCTCACTTCAGAGCCGGCATCGAGACCCGAGTCGACCCGGATCCCGGGCCCCTCCGGCTCCGAGAGGTGGAGGACCCGCCCCGGGGACGGCAGGTCGTCGTGGTGCGGGTCCTCCGCGTAGAGGCGGCACTCGAGGGCGTGCCCCCGGAGCGCCACGTCGGGCTGCGCGAGGGGAAGGGGACGGCCCGCCGCCACCTCGAGCTGCAGCCGCACGAGGTCGAGCCCGCTCACCGCCTCGGTCACCGGGTGCTCGACCTGCAGCCGGGTGTTCATCTCGAGAAAGGAGAAAGTCCCGTCGGGCGAGAGCAGGAACTCGACGGTGCCGGCGTTCACGTAGCCGGCCGCGCGCGCCGCGGCGACGCCGGCCGCGCACAGGGTCTCCCTCTGCGCGGGGGAGAGGGCCGGGCTGGGCGTCTCCTCGACGACCTTCTGGTGCCGCCGCTGGACGGAGCACTCGCGCTCGCCGAGGTGCACGGTGCGGCCCTGCGTGTCGGCCATCACCTGAACCTCGACGTGACGGGGCCGCTCGACGAAACGCTCGAGCACCATCGCGTCGTCGCCGAAGGCCCCCCGCGCCTCGCGGCGGGAGGCGGCGAGCGCCTCGAGGAAACCCTGCTCGCTCCGCACGACGCGCATGCCCTTGCCGCCGCCGCCGCGGGAAGGCTTGAGCATCAGCGGCCAACCGATCCGGCGGGCCTCGGCGACAAGCTTGGCGTCCGACTGCTCATCGCCGTCGTAGCCGGGCACGACGGGGACGCCGGCCGTCGCCATCAGGCGTCGCGCGGCCCTCTTGTCCCCCATGCGCCGGTGCACGTCGCCCGGCGGGCCGACGAAGACGAGGCCGGCGCCCTTCACCGCGTCGGCGAAGTCGCCGCTCTGGCTCAGGAAGCCGTAGCCGGGGTGGACGGCATCGGCCCCCGCCGCGCGCGCCGCGGCGAGCAGCCTGTCGATCGAGAGGTAGGACTCCCGTGCCTCGGCGGGACCGATCGCGACCGCTTCGTCGGCCTCGCGGACGTGCCGCGCGGCCCGGTCGGCCTCCGAGTAGACGGCCACGGTCGGAATCCCGAGGACTCGGCAGGTGCGGATGACCCGCACCGCGATCTCCCCGCGATTGGCGACCAGGACCTTGCGGAACAGCGGCACGCCGGCTACTTCAGCACAGAACCGGCTCGCCGGCTATCCAGCCTGCCCCAGCAGCCGCAGCACGAGGACGGTCATGTCGTCGCACTGCGGCGTGTCGCCGGCGAAGTCCTCGACGCGGCCCACGAGGCCCCGCACGACGTCGGCGGCGGTCGCGTCCCGGCAGCCGTCGAGGTACGACTCGAGCCGAGGGAGCCAGGGATCTGGCCCGCGACGGCCAGGCCATCGAGCGCTTCAAGCGCGAGGCGCGCGCGGCCTCGGCCCTCAACCACCCGCACATCTGCACGATCTACGACGCGGACGAGGACCAGGGGCGCCCCTTCATCGCGATGGAGCTGCTCGAGGGGCAGACGCTCAAGAGCCGCCTCTCCGGCCGCCCGCTCCCGGTCGAGGAGATCGTGGAGATCGCCATCCACGTGGCCGACGCCCTCGAGGCTGCCCACCGCAAGGGCATCGCGCACCGGGACATCGAGCCCGCCAACCTCTTCCTCACCGAGCGCGGGCAGGCCAAGATCCTCGACTTCGGCCTCGCCAAGCTCCTCGAGAGCCGGCGGATCGGCGAGTCGCCGCTCAGCTCCGCGATGCCCACCGACGAGTTCGCGACGAGCGCGGGCTCGACGCTGGGGACCGTGGCCTACATGTCCCCCGAGCAGGCGCGGGGCGAAGAGGTGGACGCCCGCACCGACCTCTTCTCCTTCGGGGTGGTGCTCTACGAGATGGCCACCGGCCACCCGGCCTTCGCCGGCGGCACCACCGCGACCGTCTTCGAGGCGATCCTCAACCGGACGCCGCCGCCGCTCTCGGACCTCAACCGGGTCAGGAAAGGGGTCAGGTCTTGAATTGTGCTCGTGCGGACAGGGCACAATTCAAGACCTGACCCCACCCCCACCCCAATTGGGCTTGCGCTTCTCGAGGAAGGCCTGGAGGCCCTCCTGGCCCTCGTCCGAGGCGCGCCGCTCGGCGATGCGCTCGCAGACGAGCTCGCGCACGGTCTCCGCGAGACGTCCGTGGACGCTCCGCACCAGGCCCTTCGCCGCCGCCACCGCCCCCGGCGCCGCCTGCAGTAGATCGCAGACGCGCGCGTCGACTGCGGCGTCGAGCTCGTCGAGCCGGACCACCCGGTGGACGAGGCCGATCGCGGCCGCCCGCGCCGCCCCGAAGCGCTCGCCGGTCAGGAAGAGCTCGCGCGCCGCGGAGGCCCCGATCTTCCGGACGACGTAGGGTGAGATCACGGCCGGGACGAGGCCGAGCCGCACCTCGGTGAAGCCGAACCGCGCCCCTTCCTCGGCCACCACGACGTCGGCCACCGCCGCGAGGCCCGCCCCGCCGCCGAGCGCCGCGCCCTGCACGCTGGCCACCACGGCCTTCGGGGATCTGTCGATCGTCTCGAAGAGCTCGAAGAGGCGGCGAGCGTCGGCCAGGCTCTCCTCTCGCGTGAAGCTCGCGACCGCCTTCATCCACTCGATGTCGGCGCCGGCACAGAAGACGGGGCCACGGCCCGCGAGGACGATGACGCGGATGTCGTCGCGCACGGAGGCCGCCCCGACCGCGTCGTGCAGCTCGCGCACCATCGCCGCGTCGAAGGCGTTGCGCGCCTCGGGCCGATCGAGGACGACGTGGGCCACCGGCCCGTCGAGCGTGAGCGCCACGCGGGAGGACCTCATGCGCGCCAGTATGCCACGGCCGGCCCCGGCGCAGCGTCAGCGTGACGCGCGCGCGGCGGCCGGGCCGAAGAGGACGCGGCCGGGACGTGCGTCGGTCATTCCCCCCTCGTCCAGCACCACCTGGCCGTTGACCAGCACCAGGCTGACGCCCTCCGCGTACCGGTGCGGCTCGTCGAAGGTCGCCCGATCGCGGACCGTCTCGGGGTCGAGGACGACGAGGTCGGCCGTCATCCCGGGCCGCACGAGGCCCCGGTCCCCGAGGCCCAGGCGGGCCGCGGGGAAGGACGTCATCTTTCGCACCGCCTCCTCCAGGGTCAGCAGCCTCTTCTCGCGCACGTAGACTGCGAGGACGCGGGCGAAGGTGCCGTAGCTGCGCGGGTGCGGCGCGCCCTTCCCGAACACCGGGATCTCGCCGTCCGACGCCACCATCGTGAAGGGCGAGACGAGGATCCGCGCGACGTCCTCTTCCGAGATCGCGTGGAAGATCCCCGAGGCCCCGCCCCTTTCGACGATCTCGATCGCGATGTCGGCCGCGTTCTCGACCGTGGGAGGGAGCCCGCGGTCGGTCGCGATCTGGGCGAGGCTCTTGCCCTCGAGCGACGGGTCGAAGCCGCAGGCCGCGATCCCGATGTTGCCCGCGTCCCCGCCGCCCCGCTCGTTCCGGATCTTCTCCACCACGGTCTCGCGGATGCGGGCGCGCTCGGGTGGACTGGCAATCCGCCTCTTCACCGCCTCCGTGCCGCCCTCGAGCGCCCAGGCCGGGAAGAGCGCCGCGGACAGCGCGGTGCTCGAGGCCGTGTAGGGATACTGGTCGATCGTGACGTCGACGCCGCGGCGGCGGGCCTCCTCCACGAGGCGCAGGGTCTCGGCACTCTGGCCCCAGGCTTCGCGGCCGATCGTCTTGTGGTGCGTGACCTGGGTCGGGAGCCGCCCCTCCTCGCCGATCGCGATCGTCTCGCGCACGCTGGCCACGACACCCGTCGCCTCGTCCCGCATGTGCGAGACGTGGATCCCGCCCTTCTCCCCCGCCACCCGGGCCAGGGCGACCACCTCGTCCGTCCGGGCGAACGTCCCGGGGACGTAGAAGAGCCCCGTGCTGAGACCGAACGCGCCCTCCCGCATCGCCGCGCGGACGAGGTCCTGCATCCGGGCGAGCTCCGTCGCCGACGGCGCGCGGTCCACTCGGCCCATCACCGCCTCGCGCACCGAGCCGTGCCCGACCAGGCTCGCGAAGTTGACCGCCGGCCGCAGGGCGGCCACCTTCGCGAGGAAGGCGCCGAGAGGCAGCGGCGACGAGCCGTCCTGGCCCTCGACCAGCGTCGTCACGCCCTGCCGGACGTAGTTCTCGGCCGTCGGCACCTCGAAGATCCCGCGCCGCGCGTGGGTGTGGATGTCGATGAAGCCCGGGGCCACGACGCGGCCGGCCGCGTCGATCGTCCGTCGCGCCGCGGCCGTGATCCCCGGAGCGACCGCCACGATCGTGTCCCCCCGGACGGCCACGTCCGCCCGCCTCCAGGGCGCTCCGGTGCCGTCCACCACGCGCCCGTTGCGGATCACGAGGTCGTATTCCTGGCCCCTGGCCGGCGACGCGAGGGCGAGCGCGGCGGTGAGGAGAGTGACGGCAGCCGTGTTTCTCATGAGGAGGCCTCCGACGGGCGCGCGGGGCCACGCCTTGGCATCGGCAGGACGATGACCGCGACGCCGGCCAGCAGGACGCTCGCGCCGAGCAGGAAGGGGGGCTTGAGCCTCGCCCCCTCGAAGAGCCACGCCCAGAGGTTGGCGAGCGGCGGGTTCAGGAAGACGAAAGCGGCCACCTCTCCCGCCGGCAGGCGTTTGAGCGCCCAGATCCACCCGGCGTAGGCGACGAGCGTGCACGGCACGGCCAGGTAGAGGGCGGACCACAAGGCGCCGGGGTGCGCGAGAAGGTTGCGGCCGAGCGAAGGAGTCGCGAGGACGAGGAGCGGCAGGCTGCCGACGAAGAGGAGCGCGTACGTGGTGTCGAGGGCGTCGGCCGCCGCCGGGAGGCGACGGCCGATCACCGTGTAGAAGGCCCAGCCGAGAGGAGCGAGCGACAAGACGAGCGCGCTCGAGAGGTAGGGCCAGTCCACCGGCTTGTCGGTCCCGTAGCGGATGACGACGAAGACACCCGCGAGCGACAGCGCGAGGCCGAGCGAGCGACGCAGCCCGAAGGGCTCCTTGAGCACGATCCGCGCGAGAACCGTGGTGAAGACGGGGTTGAGGGCGATGATCAGGGCCGCGGTGCCGGTGGGAACGGTCTTGAGGCCGTGCAGGAAGGCCAGGTTGTAGACCGGCACCCCGAGAAGGCCCATCGCCGCGATCCGCCACCAGGCCGCGCGCGGCAGCCGCAGCGGCCGGCGCCAGAGGAGCAGCAGCCCCGCGCCGAGCAGCACCGGCAGGAAGCGCGCGCCGAGCGCGTCCACGAGCCCGAGGTCCTGGCGCAGGCGCGCCGCGGCCAGGAACGAGAACGACCAGATGAGCAGGGTGATGACGAGAACGAGGTGGGCCAAGGCGGGCAGTATGCCACGGCGGCGGTCGGCGCCTCGCCCGACCGAGGGCGGCGATCAGGCGGAGGGCGGTCCCGCGGGCTGCACGTACTCGCGCACGACGGGCGCCGCCGCCGCCACGCCGGCGGCGAGGAGCACGGTCCCGATCCCGCCCGAGACCACCGAGACCGTCGCGCCCAGGGCGTCGGGGGTCAGCCGCTGCCGCAGCGTTTGACGGATCACGGTGGAGACGAGGTCGGCGAGCCCGCTCAGCGCGAGACACATGATCGGCGCGGCGAAGACGAAGCGCAGGCCCTCGCGCAGCGCCACCCCCTCGCTCAGAATCGAAACACCCCGAAGCGAGTCTCCGGGATCGGCGCGTTGAGTGCGGCCGAGATCCCGAGCGCAAGGACGGCTCGCGTGTCAGCGGGAGCGATCACGCCGTCGTCCCACAGCCGCCCCGTCGAGTAGTAGGGGCTCCCCTCCTCTTCGTACTTCGCGAGGATGGGAGCGCGGAGCGCCTCGACCTCGTCGCCGGTCATGGGCTTGCCCTGGCGCGCGCGCTGCTCCTGCTTCACTTGTGTGAGGACCGACGCCGCCTGCTCGCCGCCCATCACGCTGATCCGCGCGTTCGGCCACATCCACAGCTGCCGCGGCTGGTAGGCGCGCCCGCACATGCCGTAGTTCCCGGCGCCGAAGCTGCCGCCGATGACCACGGTGAACTTGGGCACCGCGGCGTTCGCCACGGCGTGGACCATCTTCGCCCCGTCCTTCGCGATCCCCTTCTGCTCGTACTCCTTCCCCACGATGAACCCGGTGATGTTCTGGAGGAAGACGAGCGGCGTCCGCCGCTGGCAGCACATCGAGATGAAATGCGTGGCCTTGAGCGCGCTCTCGGAGAAGAGGACGCCGTTGTTGGCGAGGATGCCGACCGGGTAGCCCATGATCCGGGCGAAGCCTGTGACCAGGGTCGTCCCGTAGAGGGCCTTCCACTCGGAAAACCGGCTAGCATCCACCACTCGCGCAATGACTTCGCGCACGTCGTAGGCCCGCCGCGGACTGGCGGGCACCACGCCCCCGATCTGACCGGGGTCGTAGAGGGGTTCCTCCGGCTCCTCCACCTCCCAGGGCGTCTCCTTCCGGGAGGTGAGCGTTCCCACGATGTCGCGGGCACGGGCGAGGGCATCGCCCTCGTCGAGTGCGTAGTGGTCGGCGACACCGCTGAGGCGGGCGTGCACATCGGCGCCGCCGAGCTCCTCGGCGCTGACCTCCTCACCGGTCGCGGCCTTCACGAGGGGCGGCCCCCCGAGGAAGATCGTCCCCCGGCCCTTCACGATGATCGTTTCATCGCTCATCGCGGGCACGTAGGCCCCGCCCGCGGTGCAGGAGCCGAGCACCACGCTGATTTGTGGGATCCCGAGGGCGCTCATCCGCGCCTGGTTGTAGAAGATCCTCCCGAAGTGGTCGCGGTCGGGGAAGACCTCGGCCTGGAGCGGCAAGAACGCCCCGCCCGAGTCCACGAGGTAGAGGCAGGGCAGGCGGTTCTCGAGCGCGATCTCCTGCGCGCGGAGGTGCTTCTTGACCGTGATCGGGAAGTACGTGCCGCCCTTCACCGTGGCGTCGTTGGCGACGACCACGACTTCGCGGCCGCGCACGCGGCCGATCCCGCACACGAGGCCGGCGGAGGGCGTTTGGCCCTCGTGCATCCCGAACCCGGCGAGGGCGCCGACCTCGAGAAAGGGCGTGCCGGGGTCGAGCAGCTTCTCGACCCGCTCGCGGACCAGGAGCTTACCCTGTTCGCGGTGGCGCCTCGTCGCCTCCTCGCCGCCCCCGGCCCGCGCCGCGAGAAGCCGCTCGCGCAGGTCGGCCACGAAGCCGTCCATGCGCGCCTTGTTCTCGCCGAACTCCGGCGAGGCCGGATCGACGCGAGACTCGAGGACGCTCACTCGCCCTCGTCGCCGAGGCAGATGCCGAGCTCGCGGGCGGTCTCGACCGTGTCGCAGTCGAGCGGCACCGCCTTCATCCGCTCGCACGCATCGGCGAGGGGCACGTAGCGGACGGTCGGCGGGTCGAGCGCCACCATGACGCCGGTCTTCCCCGACGCGAGCGCCCTCACCGCCGCCGCGCCGAAGCGCAGGGAGATCAGCCGGTCGAACGTGGTCGGCGAGCCGCCGCGCAGCAGGTGCCCGAGCACCACGACCCGCGTGTCGCGGCCGGTGGCCTGGCCGATCTCCGCCGCGACCCGCTCCCCCACCCCACCGAGCCGCTCCGCGGAGCCGGCCTTCTTCTCGACGACCGCGTAACCGCCGCCCTTCGGCCGGGCGCCCTCCGCCACCACGACCATCGCGAAGGAGCGCCCGCGGGCGTAGCGCTCCTGGATCTTCTCGGCGATCGGCGCGAGGTCGTAGGGGATCTCCGGGATGAGGATGACGTCGGCGGTGGCGGAGACGCCGGCGTTGAGCGCGATCCAGCCGGCGTAGCGGCCCATCACCTCGACCACCATCACCCGCCGGTGCGAGGCCGCCGTCGTGTGCAGGCGATCGATGCACTCGGTGGCGAAGGACACCGCGGTGTCGAACCCGAACGTGACCACCGTTCGGTTGAGGTCGTTGTCGATCGTCTTGGGGACCCCCACGATGCGCACGCCCTTCTTGGCCAGGGCGTTGGCGATGGCCAGCGAGCCGTCGCCCCCCACCGCCACCACCGCGTCGATTCCATTCGCGTCGAGGGCCTTCACCAGCTCGTCCGTGCGGTCCACCTCGACCACCGTCCCGTCCGGCCGCTTCACCGGGAACTTGAGGGGATTCCCGGCGTTCGTGGTGCCGATGATCGTCCCCCCGAGGTGAGTGATGCCCCGGACCAGCTCGGGGGTCAGCGGGATGAGCCCCCCGTCGGAGTACTGGTCGGGCAGGAAGATCCCGTTGTAGCCGTCGCGGATTCCCACCACCTCCCAGCCCTGGTTGTGCGCGGCCAGGACGACGGCGCGGATGACGGCATTGAGCCCGGGGGCGTCGCCGCCCCCGGTGCTGATGCCCACGCGGCGAATCCCCTTGCGACCCGGCGACATCGGCTTCGACATGCTCGGCCTCCCCGCCCGTGAGCGGCGAGGGAAGTTGTACGCCGCCCGGCCCGCGGCTTCAAGCGAAAGGGGTCAGGTCTTGAATTGTGCCCTGCCATGCGAAGCACAATTCAAGACCTGACCCCTCTTGTTCCCCTTACAGAATCGTCCGCCTTTCGAAGGAGCGGGCGCCGAGGAACGTGAAGAGGGCGAGGTAGCCAAGGAGCCCCGCCAGGAGCAGCGGCAGCGGCATGTGCGGCGTCTCGGGCGTCACCGCGAGGCGCATGGCCTCGCTCATGAACGTCAGGGGGTTGAGCAGGAAGAGGTACTGGACAGGGCCGATGGCCGAGAGCCGGGCCCAGGGGTAGTACGCGCAGCCGAAGAGCATCATCGGGCCCAGCACCACCGCGAAGAGCAGCCCGGAGAAGCGGGGCTGCACGTTGGTGCCGAGCGTCAGGCCGAAAGCGGCCGAGAGGAGCCCGCACAAGGCCACGAGCGGGAGGAGCAGGAGCCATCTCGGGCCCACGTCCCCGAGGCCGACGCCGTGCATGAGCACGATCATGGCGGGGCCCGCCACCAGGCCCGCCGCCGCCGCGTTGATGGCACCGGCGACGATGCGCCCCGCGGACACGCCGAAGACGCTCATCGGGGCGAGCAGCCGCTCGTCCACCTCTCGGCTTCCCGAGAGGTCCTGCACGAGGGGGATCAGGACGCCCTGGACGCCCGCCATGAGGATGGCAATGGCCATGAGGCCGGGCACCATCACCGTCCCCATGTCCGGCGCGACGAGGCCGAGGCGCGGCAGGATGTTGCCGAAGACGAGG
>Ga0209254_10007448_pt1 | contig 10105 bp, 11 predicted proteins | sample FrelakmetDIP11DI_FD_187148 | JGI IMG/M metagenome (GOLD analysis project Ga0209254, IMG submission 187148) | Freshwater lake sediment microbial communities from the University of Notre Dame, USA, for methane emissions studies - DIP11 DI (SPAdes)... | ecosystem: Environmental > Aquatic >...
CCCCGCCGCAGCGCACAGCGCGGCGAAGGCGACGTAGGCCAGCGACCAGCCGAGCGCCTGCGCGCGAGTGGCGCTCCACGGCTCGAGCAGGAACGGGTAGCCCAGCAGCGCGAGCATCGACGCGAGATTCGACAGCGCGAAGAGGCGGTAAGGGCTCGCTGCCGGGAAGCGCCGCGCGAACCACGCCTGCACCAGCGGGCTCGTCGTCGACAGCAGGAAGTAGGGCAGGCCGATGGTGAGCGTCAGCATGCCGAGGATCAGCCACGACGGGTTTTCCTCGCCGAGCGGCTTCCAGCGCTCGCCGGGCACGATGGGCAGGACCGCGAGACTCAAGACCAGCAGCCCGACGTGCAGCACGACCGAGCGGCGCGGCGCCAGCTTGCGCACGGTCCAGTCGACGTAGGTGTAGCCGGCGAGCAGCGCGATCTGGAAGAACACGAGGCAGGTCGTCCACACAGTGGCAGAGCCGCCGAACCACGGCAGGATCTGCTTGGCCATCACCGGCTGGACGAGAAACAGCAGGAACGCACTGACGAAGATGGTGGCGGCGTACAGGAGCATCGGGAGCCAGCGTTTGCCGCGGAGGGCAAAGCGCGCATTGTACGGAAAGCCACCGCGCGCAAGGGCGCGCGAGGCAGAATGGCGCAGCGGCGCACTGTTGCGACGCGGGGGGCAACGTTGAAGATCGCCGACATCCGGGCCTGGGCGCTGGCGAGCGACCTGGCCGAGCCGTTCGCGTTTTCGCAAGGCTGGGTGCGCCGGCGCGGCGCGACCATCGTCGAGGTCGTGACCGACGCCGGCCTGTCCGGCTGGGGCGAGGCGCTGTGCCAGGGACTGCAGCCGCCGGAGATTGCGGCGGCGACAGTGCGTTCGGCGTTGCGCCCGTTGCTGATCGGCGCCGACGCTTCGCGCCCCGAAGTGCTGTGGCACCGGATGTACAACCAGTCGCGCGACTATGGCCTCAAGGGCGCGGTGATCGGCGCGATCAGCGCGATCGACATCGCGCTTTGGGATCTCCTGGGCAAGTCGCTGAACCGGCCTGTCCACGCGCTCATCGGCGGCGCGTTCCGCGAGCGCGTGCAGGCGTACGCGACCGGGTTCTACCGCCGCCACGGACGCGGCGAGGCGAAGCGGCTGGCCGACGAGGCGCAGCGCCACTACGCCAACGGCTTTCGCGCGATGAAGATCAAGCTCGGCTTCGGCGTCGACGACGACCTCGCGGTGATGCGCGAGGTGCGCGCCGCGCTCGCGGGCGCGCCGGTGACGCTGATGATCGACACGAACCACGCGTACGGCGTCGCCGACGCGATCCGCCTCGGCCGCGCGCTCGAGGATTGCGCGCTGCGCTGGTACGAAGAGCCGGTCGCGCAGGAGGATCTGGCGGGCTACCGCGAGGTGCGCCAGGCGGTCGGCTGCCCGGTTGCCGGCGGCGAGAACGAGTTCACGCTGTTCGGCTTCCGCGACCTGATCGGCGCGCGCGCGGTGGACGTCGTGCAACCCGACGTCGCGGCCGCGGGCGGCTTTACGGCATGCCGGCACATCGCGGCCCTCGCCCATGCGCACGGCGTGGCCGTGAACCCGCACGTCTGGGGCTCGGCCATCGGGCAGGCGGCCTCGCTGCACCTCATCGCCGCGCTGCCGGTCGCGCACCCGTCGCTCTTCGCCAGCGAGCCGATCCTCGAGTACGACCAGTCGTCGCACCCGTTCCGTCGCGAGCTGGTCGCGTGTCCGCTCGAACACGCGGATGGCTGGGTCGCTGTTCCCGACGGCCCCGGACTCGGCGTCGAAGTGAATCGCGAGGTGCTCGCGAAGTACGCGGTGCAGTCCTGAGCGCGCGGTTCGGGCCGGCCCTGTCGACGCTCGGCTCGTATTGGCGACCGACCGACGCACTTTCCCGGCGTCATTCCCGCGCAAGCGGGAATCCAGCGTCTTTGCGACGAGAGACACTGGGTCCCCGCCTGCGCGGGGACGACGATGTGTATGTGTTCTTGCGTGCTTGTACGATTCTCGTCAGTGCATCGTCGCCGGCCGGAAGTACTCGACGCGGTCGATCGAGCGCACGCTCATCTCCTTGATGTCGATGCCCTGCAGCACGCGCAGCGGCACCTCCGCGCCAGCCTTCCCCTTCGCCCAGACCTTGCGATAGAACTCCGTCTGCGTGCGCACAGCCTCGTTGCCCACGCCGAGGATGATGTCGCCGGTGCGGATGCCGGCGAGGTCCGCCGGGCCGTCCGGCGAGACGCGCGCGACGATCAGCCGGCCCTGCATTTCCTCGGCGGCCAGCCCGAGCCACGGCCGTGGCGCGTCCTTGCGCCGGCCGGTGCGGATCATGTCGTCGAGGATCGGCTTCAGCGCGTCGATCGGCACGAACATGTTGCCCGGCACCTTCGGGTCGTCGATCGTGGCGTCGCGCACGACCAGCGAGCCCACGCCGACGATCGTGCCCTTGCGGTCGACCAGCGCGGCTCCGCTCCAGCCGGTCGTTGGCGGGCTGGTGAAGATCGCCTCGTCGAGCAGGTACTCCCAGCTCGCCGCGAACGGGCGCTTCGACACCACGTAGGCGAGCGCGGTATCGGGAATGCCGCCCCAGCCGGCGATCAGCACCGGCTCGCGGTCGGCTAGCTTTGCGGACGAGCCCATCTTCACCGGCTCGACGTTGAACGGAACCGTGATCTTGAGCAGGCCGAGGCCGGTGGGGTGGTCGTAGGCGAGCACGCGCGCGGGATAGCTGCGGCCGCGGTTGTCGGTGACCTTCACGTCATCGGCCTCGACGAGGAGGTAGCCGATGGTGAGCACGACGCCCCCTTTCGCGATGACCGTGCCGGTGCCCTCGCGTTCGCGGCCCAGTGTCACGTTGCTGCGCGCATCCGGCACTGCAGTGGTCTGCACGCGCACCAGCGCCGAGTACAGCTTGTCCGGGTCGATGCCTTCGTCGTCGACCTTCGGCGCGTCGGCAGCGGCCCTCCTCGGCACCTCGGGCGCCTTCTCGGTGCTCTCTGGCGCGGCGGCGCGCGCGCTCATGGTCGCCATCAACGCCAGCGCGGCGAACAGCGCGCAGGCGGCCGACTTGAGCGCGACGCGGGTCTGGAGCTCGGCAGGGTGACGGGGCATGAAATCTCCACGGATGGGGCACGCACGGACGACTATAGCGCGACTGCGCAACTGTGCAAGCTGGACAGACGTCCGCCGGACACGGGCGGGCGTACGCTAAGATCGCCCGCTGACTCGAGCGCACCGTTGGCGGTGCGCGAAGGAACCGTTCATGCTCACCGTGCCAGTCGCGGTGCTCGTCGACATCGTCGCCGCCCTGCTGCTGGCCGCGTCGTGCAGCGCGGCGGCCGCGGCCACGCTCGCTGGCCGCGTCGTCGCGGTGCACGACGGCGACACGTTGACGCTGCTCGTCGAGCGCACGCAGGTCCGCCTGCGGCTCGCCGGCATCGACGCGCCCGAGCGCGGCCAGCCATACGCGAACGCCGCGCGGCGGGCGCTCGCTGCCCGCGTCGCCGGGCGCGGGGTGATCGTCGACGTGCGCGGGCGCGACGGTTACGGTCGCACGCTCGGCGTTGTGCAGGTGGACGGCGAGAACGTCAACCGCGCCCAGGTGCGCGACGGTTGGGCGTGGGTGTTCCGGCGCTTCGAGCACGACGCCGCGCTGCTGGCGCTCGAGGACGAGGCGCGGCGCGAGCGACGCGGCCTGTGGCGCGATGCGCACCCCGAGGCGCCGTGGGCGTTCCGCGCGCGGCAGCAGCGCAACGCTCCAGCATCGGGGAAGTGACGATTGCCCGCGACGGCTACCGTATGCGCCGCGCTTCCACGTAGAAGCGCTTCTCGTCCGCCTCGCCCATCGAGAACGTCTTGCGCGGCAGCGGACCCTCGCGCACGACCATGCGCAGCAGCCCATCCTTGCTGACCTGCGGCAGGTGCAGGCCCACGGCGCCGTCCTGCAGCGCGAGTCGCTCGAGCGCCTCGTCGCCGTGCACGTAGTCGACGCTCCCGGCGCCGCCGTGCGCGACGAGCGCGTCGACGAACGGCTGGATCGTCCCGACCGCGAGCGTGGACGGCGCATCCTCGATCTCGACCACGCAGTACCGCGCGCCCGGGCCGGCGAGTCCGATCGCCTGCCGCGCCGCATCGACCCGGTGCACGCGCTCGCGCATTGCGGCGGCGGAAGGCACATCGGTGAACGTTGCCCCCGCGACGGCGTCGGCGAGCGAGCGGCGCACGTCGGCCGTCACGCCGAACAGCAGTCGGTGGATCGGCTCGAATGCGAGCGCGGGATCGTGGATGTTCTCGACCTCGACCAGCGCATGGCGGGCCGGATGATCGCGCGGGGCGGTCGCCCTGATCGAGTCCCAGTGGGCCTTCGCGGTCGCGAGCGAGTGGTTGCCGTCGCCGACGGCGAACAGCATCGGCGGCGTCCCCGGCGGCACGCCGTAGCGCTTCTCGAACGCGACGGGATCGACGAGCGCGCGCAGCGCCGCCGTCGCGCGGCGCGCGTGCCCGGCGTCGACCGCGTAGCCGGCCACGCGGCCTCCGCCCAGCATCAGGTCGGTTTCGTAGAGCTGCGCGAGCGAAGCGACGTCGTCCCCCATGGGCTCGATCACCGTCCGGCCCGGATCGTCGATCAGCACGAGCACGTGCGGCAGCTCGAGCTCCGCCCCCCGCCGCACCTCGAGCCGCGGCGCGATGCGCTCGACCATCGTGCCTTCGGTCGGGCGGATGGGGCTCGTCGAGTCGCGGCCGAAGTCGTAGGCCTCGAGGTCGAGCTCCAGCATCAGGCCGCGCCGCACGCGGCCCCCGATCGTGCGCTCGAGGTACACCGCGCCGTCGTGCGCGCGGAACATGCCCTGCTCGAGGTACTGCCGCATAGTCCGCTGGATGCGCTCGATGCGCGTGGACGCATCGGGCCTGCCCAGGCAAACCTCGGGGAAGATGAGGTGCAGCGTCGACGGTGCCTCGCCGACTTCGCGCTCCACGCGCTGCCAGTACTCGGGCTCGGACGTGTACTGGTCGCAGGCGACCACCGCCCACTTGGCGAGATCGATGCCGTTGCGCGGAAGCAGGAGACGGGGCAGACGGAAGCAGGCGCTGGGATCCATGGGCGTGGCAGGCAAGGAACGCGTAATGGTATCAATCCGGCCTCGCCCGATGCGTCGTGCGCCGCCGGAGGGGATGCCGCCGATGCTGCAGCACCCTTCGCCCGGCGCGAGCGGCAATCTCGCGTGCCATCATGAGCGCGGGGCAAACCCGGAGGACCCATCGATGACCGCCGACGCAACGCTGTTCCCCCGTTTCATGCCGCGCGTCGTCACGACGTCCGGCGCGCGCATCCGCGCCGTGGTCGGCGGCAGCGGCCCGCCGCTGCTCATGCTGCACGGCTACCCGCAGACGCACGCGATGTGGCACAAGGTGGCGCCGCGGCTTGCCGAGTCGTTCACCGTCGTGTGCGCCGATCTGCGAGGCTACGGCGACTCGGACAAGCCGGCGAGCGACGCGACGCACGCGGCATACAGCAAGCGCGCAATGGCGCAGGACATGGTGGAGGTCATGCGCGAGCTGGGCTTTGCCCGCTTCCGCCTCGTCGGCCACGACCGCGGCGCACGCGTGGCGCACCGGCTGTGCGTCGATCACCCTGGCGCCGTCGAGCGCGTGGCGGTGCTCGACATCTCGCCGACGCGCAGGATGTTTCGCGCCACCGATGTGTCGTTCGCCACCGCGTACTACCACTGGTTCTTCCTCATCCAGCCGTTCGACCTGCCCGAGCGGCTGATCGGCGGTGATCCGGTCTACTACCTTCGCCGCAAGATGGGCGGCTGGGGATCGGCGGGCCTGTCGATCTTCGACCCGCGTGCGCTCGCCGAGTACGAGCGCTGCTTCGCGAACGCTGCGATGATCCACGCGAGCTGCGAGGACTATCGAGCCGCCGCGACGATCGATCTCGATCACGACAACGAGGACGCTGCGGCGGAACGCAAGGTCGCCTGTCCGCTGCTCGCACTGTGGGGCGAGCGAGGTGTGGTCGGCACGCAGTTCGACTGCCTTGCGGACTGGCGGGAAGTCGCACTCGACGTGCGCGGGCGCGCGCTGCCGGCGGGGCACTACCTCGCCGAGGAGGTGCCGGAGGACACGCTCGCCGCACTGGCGGAGTTCCTCGCCTGAAGCGAGGGCGGGCCGCCGGCGAAAGTTGCTATAATCCCCGGCGCGGCCAAGTAGCTCAGTTGGTAGAGCAGAGGACTGAAAATCCTTGTGTCGGTGGTTCAATTCCGCCCTTGGCCACCAAATTAATCAACGGGTTCTAACGAATAGCCCGTTTCCACGCCCGCGGCGTGGTCCACGGTTGGTCCAGTAGGTTCCTGGTCCAACCCTTCTGCAGCACCTCCTGCACTTTCTGAATCAGAGCGCGCCCCCGGCCATCCAGCGGGAGCCTCCATTTTTTCGACGCAAGCAGGTCGAAGCGCGCACGAGGCTTTCGCGCAGCACGATCTATCTGCACATCAAGAAGGGCGTGTTCCCGAAGCCCGTCCAACTCGGGCCCCGCGCGGTCGGTTGGCTCGAGTCGGACATCGGCGACTGGATCGCCGAGCGCGTGAAGGCCGCGCGAGACGGTCCTCAGTAGGCGCGCGGTCACGCGCTCCCGCTCGTTCTGCATCGATCGTCGGAGGCACGAGGACGAGCTAGCCTCCGAACGCGGAACGTGACGTCGGCCGTTCCTTCGCATGACTGCCCAAGGTTTTCGGCCAAGCCTTGACCGGCGTTGGTAATTCTGCCAACATAACTTGCCAATCGGGACTCAATGAGACCAACGCGGCCGATATCCTGGCTCACGCCGGCCCGGAAAGCCTTTGAAGGCTATCCGGACGGCGCCCGGCAGACTGTGTTGGATGCCTTGAGCGTTGCCGCGGAAGGCGGCATGGCGGGGATCGCCAAACCGATGAAAGGCCTCGGATCGGGAGTATTCGAGGTTGCATTGCCCTGCCGTGGCAATGCTTTCAGGGTCGTCTATGTGGTCCAGCTCGGCGATGAACTATGGGTCGTCCATGCGTTCCAGAAGAAGTCGACGCAGGGTATCAAGACCCCGAAGCACGAAGTCGATCTGATCAAGGACCGGCTGAAGAGACTGAAGGAGATGCTGAGATGAAGAAGGAACCGCTCGGGCTCGTCCGCGGGAGCGGAAACGTCTATCGGGACTTCGGCGTTGCGAACGCCGACGTGCGTCAGCTCAAGGCGATCCTCGCGGCTGAGATCATCAAGTCGCTCGACCGAGAAGGCCTCAGCGTAAGAAAGGCGCAGAGCCTGACCGGATTTGACGCGGGAGATTTCTCGCGCGTCCGCAACGCGGATTTCCGGCGCATCAGCGTCGAGCGCCTTATGGCGATGATCAACGGGCTCGGATCGCGCGTTGAAGTGGCGGTGATAGTGAGGCGTACCGAGACGCGGCACGCCGCGGCGGTGGCCTGAACGAGGACTGCGCAGGCGGCATCAGCGGTTGGGGTAACTCGGGGGGTAACCGGGGCCGTCGAATCGGCCGAAACCCAGTATCTACGCGCCTTTTCGGGCGGAATGCGAGTGCGCCCTTGCCACCAGGATTTGGCGACGCCCGTGCCAGCGGGCGCGATGTCGATGCGAAACGCATCGGCGTGAAATCAGTAGTGGTACCGCCCCTGCAGGAACACGACGCGGTCGTGCCTGACCAGGTACACGCAACGGTGCTCCTGCGTCAGCCGGCGCGACCAGACGTCCCTGCCGAGGTATTTCAGCGGCTCCGGCTTGCCGATCCCGTCAAAGGGACTGCGCAGCACGGCCTCGACGATGTCCAGCAACCGCTTGGCCGTGCGGCGATCCGTCTCGACCCAATGGCGCAGGTCTTCGATGAAGGACGGGTCGAAGACGGCCAGCCGGTCGACGGCCTTACCCGTCAAGCCCCGCCTCGCGCCGCAATGCGCTGACGGTCTTGGGCTTGGCGGCGCCTTTTCGGGCGCGGCCCAGCGCTGCCAGCAGACGGTCGGCGTTGGCCGGCGAGCGCAGCAGATGCGCCGTCTCCATCAGGCTGGCCAATTCGTCTGCGGCGATCATGGCCACGGATGGATGATCGCGGCGCTTCACGACCACGATTTCGCGGTCGTCGGTGACCCGGCTCATCAGGGAAGCCAGCTCGGCGCGCGCCTGACTGTAAGTGGTCTCGATGGACACCTCGGCTCCCGGAACATGTACAACAATATGGTACAGGTCGTACCGCCCGGCGTCAAACTGCACAGGCGCCTCGCCGCGGCGGACCGCTCCGGTCCGCAGCTCGGGCAATGACGCTGCCGGGTGCGGGCGGTGCCAGCCCTGCGTGCGCCACTTTCCGGCTAATCTGCGCATGTCGCTTCCCGGCGTGCTGCCCGGGAACATGCTGCACCTGCCGATGATGACCCACCGCCCTACCCGCGTCTTGCTCAACGTCGGTCACGCGCTCGACCACATGTTCCTGCTCGTCTTCGCGACGGCCGTGACCAGCATCGCGCTGGAGTTCGGCATCGCGCGGTGGGAGGACCTCATGCCCTACAGCGTGGCGGCGTTCTTCTTTTTCGGCATCGGCGCGCTGCCTTCGGGCAGGCTCGGCGACCTGTGGGGGCGGCGGCCGATGATCATCGTCTTCTTCGTCGGCATCGGCGCTGCGGCGATCCTCACCGGGCTCGCGAACTCGCCGCTGCAGGTCGCGCTGGCGTTGGCGTTGCTCGGTTGCTTCGCGTCGATCTATCACCCGGTCGGCATTCCCATGCTCGTGCAGGGTTCGCCGCGGCCGGGCTGGGCGATCGGCGTGAACGGGCTGGCTGGCAACCTCGGCGTCGCGCTCGCCGCCGTCGTCACGGGCTTCCTGGTCAAGCACTACGGCTGGCGCACGGCGTTCGTCGTGCCCGGCGCGTTCAGCATCGCCTGCGGCATCGCGTTCGCAATGCTGGCGGTGAAGGAGGACGCGCCGCCGGCACGGCGCCAGGCCGTGGCCGCCGCGCCCGCGGGTGCGTCGATGGCGCGGCTCTTCCTGATCATGACGCTGGCTGCGACCACCGGCAGCTTGCTGTTCAACTTCTCGACCAACGCGAACTACGAGCTGCTCGCCGACCGCTTCGCCGCGATCTCGCGCGACCCGGCGCTGCTTGGGCTCCTGCTCGCCGCCGTGTATGCGGTGGCTGCGTTCGCGCAGCTCGTGGTGGGCCGGCTGATCGACCGGCACGAGCTCAAGCCGCTTTACGCCGGCATCGTCGCCGTGCAGGCCGCATTGATCGCGCTCGCGAGCTTCGTCGACGGGTGGGCGTTCTACGCCGTCCAGTTCCTGTTCATGGCGGCGATCTTCGGCTCGATCCCGTTCACCGACGCGATGATCGTGCGCTACGTCGACGACCGCATGCGCTCGCGCGTCTCGGGCATGCGGCTCGCGGTGTCGTTCGGCGCGAGCTCGCTCGCCGTGTGGCTGATCGGCCCGGTCGTCAAGCAGGCGGGCTTCACAGCGTTGCTGTGGCTGATGGCCGCGACGTCGCTGGTCACGCTGGCGGTGATCAGCCGGCTGCCGGCGCAGCCGCGAGCGGCGTAGCCCCGGCTCGGCCGGGGCGATTCGGCGCCGGGGAGACCGGCTGCGTCAGGCTCCGGCGCGCTTGGCGGCGGGGGCGAAGTGGTCGATGACCTGCAACCGCGTGGCACTCAGGCGCTCGGAAACGACCTCGAGCACGCGGTAGATGAACGCGTAGCCGAACGTGGGGTCCGCCTTGCACGCCGCGAGGAGCTCGCTGCCCTCGAACGCCAGCGCGGTCACGGGCTCGAGCGCACGAGCCTGGAAATACTTGCCCTGGCCTTCGAGCACGGCCGACCACCCGAGTTCGTCGCCGGCGGAAAGCGTCTGCACGCGCAGCGGTCCCTCGGGGATGGCCATTTCCAGCGCCACGCGCCCGGCGATGATCAGGTAGAACTTCGAGAACTCCTCGCCTTCGCGGAAGATCAGCTGGTCGCGGGCGAAGTGCGCTTCGCTGGCGAGCGCGCCGAGGCGCTCGATGTGCGGCGCCGCGAAGTCCTTGTCGAACGGGTGTCGCCTCAGCGCGGCGACCAATTCACTCGTCTGCATCGCTCCTCC
>Ga0209254_10007449_pt1 | contig 10104 bp, 5 predicted proteins | sample FrelakmetDIP11DI_FD_187148 | JGI IMG/M metagenome (GOLD analysis project Ga0209254, IMG submission 187148) | Freshwater lake sediment microbial communities from the University of Notre Dame, USA, for methane emissions studies - DIP11 DI (SPAdes)... | ecosystem: Environmental > Aquatic >...
GTTCTTTTCAAGCTCATTTATGTCTGCTTCAGTGAGATAGACACAATACCTGAAGGGGATATTTATTCAATAGAAAAAACCGGCGTTTTTTTTATTTCAAAATTCCTTAAAATAACGGGTTATGCGCCTCTTGTTCATTTCTGTTCAAAATGTGGCAACCAAACTGGCATGGGAATGGAAGAAGGAAATATTTTTTCAATAAGGCTAGGGGGAATGTTATGCAGGCAATGCGCTGCTACAGTTGCAAATTATCCGGACCTTAAAAAACTGATTTCAAAAGAACAGCATGATTTCATAATAAAGCTGTTTTCAGCGACATTTAAGGATTTCAGGGCAGTCAATATGAGCCCGGAGGATTTAAATGATGTATGCAGGCTAATTGGTGAATATATGAGATATCATACTGACTGCAATATAGATATACCTAATTATTTAAACAGGATATTGCCATGATTTTGCAATGATTTTGATTTTGATTTTGCAAATTGACTATTATTACCAATATCTTTAAAATTAGAAAATTATGAATTTCCAGGACATTATTTTTAATCTGCAGAAATACTGGGCAGGGAAAGGCTGCATAATCAGGCAACCGCTTGACCTTGAAAAAGGGGCAGGGACTTTTAATGCCGATACCTTTTTGCGGTGCCTGGGGCCTGAGCCATGGAACGTAGCTTATGTTGAACCAAGCAGGCGGCCAACTGATGGAAGATATGGCGAAAACCCTTTCAGGACACAATTCTATTACCAGTTCCAGGTTTTACTGAAACCTTCACCGGACGATGTAGTCGAGCTTTATCTGGGGTCTCTTGCGGGCCTGGGGATAGATTTAAAGCTTCATGACATCCGGTTTGTTGAAGACGACTGGCAATCTCCGACAATAGGGGCTGCAGGACTTGGCTGGGAGGTATGGGCTGATGGTATGGAGATAACGCAGTTTACGTATTTCCAGCAGATGGGTGGACTTACATTAAAGCCTGTATCCGCAGAACTTACTTATGGCCTTGAAAGAATAGCAATGTACCTGCAGGATAAGGACAGCTTCTGGGAACTTAAATGGAATGACAGCTTGACTTATGGGGATATCCTGCTTGAATCAGAGAAGCAATGGTCGGAGTATAATTTCGAGGTAGCTGATGTTTCAATGCTCCTTGATATTTTTAGTAAATATGAGAAAGAATTTGTAAGAGCAATAGAAAAAGGCCTTGTGTATCCAGCACACGAATGCGTGCTTAAATGCTCTCATTTATTTAACCTGCTTGATGCAAGGGAGGCAATCAGCGTTTCCGAGAGGACATTATATATTGCCAGGGTAAGAAATCTTGCGAAGACTTTATGCAATGTTTACATAAAGCAAAGGGAAGAACTGGGATACCCTCTGGTAAAAAATAATTAAAATATAAGAACGGCAAGAGAACATTGATGGCAAAGAATTTACTGATAGAAATAGGGACAGAAGAGCTGCCTTCATCAAGCATGAATGAGGCAGTAAGGAGTTTCAAACATATCCTTGAGGAAGGGTTAAAAAACGGCAGGATCGGTTTTATAAATGTTTCGACTGCTGCAACGCCAAGAAGGCTGGCTGCTTTTGTAAAAAGCCTGGATGACCGGCAGAAAACTGAGGAAAAAATAATATCCGGACCCCCCAAAAAAATATCTTTTGATGAAAATGGTAACCCCACAGACGCTGCAACGGGTTTTGCTAAAGGACTGGGAGTTTCTGTTGGGGACCTTATCGATGTGGACACCGGCAAGGGGACATATCTTGGATATAAGTCAACAGAACAGGGGAAAGCAACAGCAGAAGTCCTGCCTGATATTATAAAGAGCTCAATCATCGCTATTTCTTTTGCCAAGCAGATGACCTGGGGCGATTATTCAATAAGATTTGCAAGACCGATAAGGTGGATTGCTGCACTTTATGGCGATGAAACTGTGAGTTTTAAGATTGAGAATATCCAGTCATCCGATGTGACTTTCGGGCTCAGGAATTCCAGCCCCCAGCTGCTAAAAATACCTGCTCCTGACAGCATGGAGGATTATTTTGACTTTTTAGAGAAGAATGCAAGTGTAATCCTTGATCCAGCAAAAAGAAAACAGATGATCCTTGGCATGATTGAAAGGGTTGAAAAAGAAAAATGGAGCGGGCGCTTCAAAGCTATATTAGATAAAGACCTTTTAGAAGAAGTTGTAAACCTGGTTGAAATACCGAATGTTCTTATCGGAACTTTCCCCCAGCAGTATTTATATATTCCAAAAGAAATCCTTATAAAAGCCATCCAGCATCACCAGAGATATTTTGCAGTCCTTGATGAAACCGGAAAAGTGACAACAAATTTCATCATAATACAAAATGGTATATCTGATGAAAAAGGAGAGATAGCAAAAGGAAATGAAAGGGTCCTGAGGGCAAGGTTAAGCGATGCAAAGTTTTTTTATGAAGAGGACAGGAAAAGTAATTTTGATATATGGATTGAAAAACTAAAAGGGGTGATTTTTTATTCAGGCGTCGGGTCCCTGTATGACAAATCCTGCAGGCTTGAAAAGATATGCGGCATGATTGCTGCATCATTGCTTGAAAAAATGGAACCTGGTTCGCTGGGATTCCAGGTTGAAAACCTTAAAAGAGCAGGAATGATATGCAAGTGTGATCTTGTAACAAACCTTGTTGTGGAATTTCCGGAATTACAGGGTCTGGTAGGCAGGGAATATGCAGGGGAAAAAGGTGAAGCGGCAGATGTTGCTGAATCGGTCTTTGAACACTATCTCCCACGCTTTGCCGGCGATATCCTGCCTTATACAATAACAGGCGCAATTCTTTCCATAGCTGATAAATTCGATACTATAACCGGTATGTTTATGACTGAAAATGTACCATCCGGTTCACAGGATCCATTTGCTTTAAGGAGAAAAGCTTCAGGGATTGTACTTACGTGCCTGGATAAAAATTTTGACCTGGATCTTAATAGCATAGCCGGATTTTGTATTGGACTTTTTGCAGATACATTTGATTTTAAAAACCTGGACAGAAATATCCTGTCAGGAAATATAGTGGATTTTATCTCCGCAAGATATAGGTTCAGGCTTGAAAAGAACAATAAACGGGTAGATATTTTTGATGCAATAGTATCTGCAGGCATTAGCTCAATAACAGACATAGATTTAAGGTTTGCAGCTTTGGATAAATATTTAAATGAAGGAAATGAGATATCCAGGCTCTCAGAACCTTTGACCAGGTGTAAAAATATAATAAAAGGCATGGAATCCGGTCCTGTAATAGACTCCTTACTCAGCGAAGAAGCTGAGCTTGCACTTTTTAGGCAATTGGGCGCAAAGGAAGATAATACCAAAAAACTAACAGGCAGTAACAGATATTATGAGGCAACAAAAGAACTGGTTGATTTTGCAGATGCGGTAAACCTGTTTTTTGACAGTGTGCTTGTAATGGACAAGGATGAGACTGTCCGCAGAAACAGGATAAACCTCATAAAAAGATGCACGGAGCTTTATTTGAAGATAGCAGATTTTTCAAGAATAGCCCAGACTTAAATATCAGGTTATAAAACAAATATATGGTTAATCGCAAGTAATTGCATTTTCTTGCCTTAATTCCTTGATTTTTTTTATAAAAATAGGATAATGTCTTAGTTTTGAAACAATTATCCCGGCATTTTAATTGCCGGATTTTTAATGGATCGGGAGGAACAATAAATGACTGAAAAACAATTTGTGTATTTTTTTGGTGATGGGACAAAAGAAATGAGAAAACTTCTTGGCGGCAAAGGGGCAAATCTGTCGGAAATGACAAACATCGGGTTGCCAGTTCCGCCAGGTTTTACGATTACTACTGAGACATGCAACCTTTTTTATGAGCTGGGAAAGAAATGGCCGGAGGGTCTGTGGGACCAGGTGCTTGAAAACCTTTCAAAGCTGGAAAAAAAGATGGGGATGCAATTCAACGATGACAAGGACCCGTTGCTTGTATCCGTAAGGTCCGGAGCTGCAGTATCAATGCCCGGGATGATGGATACAGTATTAAATCTCGGATTAAACGATAGCACTGTCCAGGCGCTTATCAAAAAAACCGGGAATGAACGGTTCGCGTGGGATGCGTACAGGAGGTTCATCCAGATGTTCGGTGACGTTGTCATGGGTGTTGAGCATGAAAATTTCGAGCATGCCCTCCAGGCAAAAAAGACCGAAAAGGGTGCAGCTGTAGATACTGACCTGTCGGCATCTGACCTTAAAGAACTTGTAAATGATTATAAAAAAATAGTAAATAAAGCCAGGGGCACATCCTTTCCACAGGATGCAAAGGAACAGCTTAAAATGTCCATAAATGCCGTTTTTGATTCATGGAACAACAACAGGGCTATATCCTACAGGAGGCTTAACGACATACCCCATAATCTTGGGACTGCTGTAAATATCCAGACTATGGTTTTTGGAAATATGGGAAACAGTTCGGGAACAGGTGTTGCGTTTACCAGGAATCCTTCCACAGGTGAGAACATGCCTTATGGCGAATACCTGATAAATGCCCAGGGTGAAGATGTCGTTGCAGGGATAAGGACTCCCCGGACTATAGACAACCTTAAAAATGATATGCCAAATATATATGAACAGCTTATGGATATTTTCCAGACACTTGAAAAGCACTATAAAGACATGCAGGACCTGGAGTTCACATTCCAGGAAGGTAAACTTTTCATGCTGCAGACCAGGACAGGTAAAAGAACTGCTGCTTCAGCCATCCAGGCTGCTGTTGATATGGTAAATGAGGGCCTTATTGACAAAAAGACTGCAGTTTTAAGAGTCGAACCATCACAGCTTGACCAGTTGCTCCACAAACAGCTTGACCCTAAAGCAAAGGCTAAGACAAAGGTAATTGCAAAAGGATTGCCTGCATCACCAGGCGCAGCTGTTGGCAGGGTGGTATTCCATGCAGTGGATGCTGTTGAAGAGGTTAAAAAGGGAAACAGGGTTATACTTGTAAGAACTGAGACTTCACCGGAAGATATTGAAGGAATGGCAACTGCCCAGGGAATCCTTACAGCGCGTGGCGGTATGACATCGCATGCGGCGGTTGTTGCCAGGGGAATGGGTAAATGCTGTGTTGCAGGAGCCGAGGCGCTGAAAGTATTTGAGAAAAAGAATTATTTTACAGTGGGTGACGTAAGGATAAACCGCAATGACTGGATAACCCTTGATGGCGGTACAGGTGAAGTGTTCCAGGGTCAGATCGCGACTATGGATCCTGAACTGTCCGGCAATTTCGGGCTATTCATGGAATGGGTCGACAGTTACAGGAAAATAGGTGTAAGAACGAATGCGGATACGCCGAAAGATTCTGAAGTAGCAAGAAACTTTGGTGCTGAAGGCATAGGGCTCTGCAGGACGGAACATATGTTCTTTGAAGCTTCAAGGATAAAAGCAGTAAGGAAGATGATAGTAGCGCAGGACGAGAAGGCAAGAAGAGAAGCTCTTATGACATTACTTCCTTATCAGAAACGGGACTTCATAGAGATTTTCCAGGTAATGGAGGGTCTTCCTGTTACAATAAGACTACTTGACCCGCCTCTTCATGAATTCCTGCCTTCAGAAGATGAAGATATTGCAGAAATTGCAAAAGAGCTTGGCATAGAATTTGAAGACCTTAAGGCAACGGTTACATCCCTTCATGAAATGAACCCGATGATGGGGCACAGGGGGTGCAGGCTGCCTATAACATATCCTGAGATACTTGAGATGCAGACAAGGGCTATTATAGAAGCTGCTATAGAACTTACCAAAAAAGGCGTGGTCGTAAAACCGGAGATAATGATACCAGTTGTAGGCATACTTAATGAGGTAAAACTACTCAAGCAGCAGATAGTGGCAATTGCTGATGAACTCATGGAATCCAGCAAGGTAAAGCTTGATTACAAAGTCGGCACAATGATTGAAGTCCCCAGGGCATGCATCACTGCAGATGAGATTGCCAGTGAAGCAGAATTCTTCAGCTTTGGTACAAACGACCTTACCCAGCTGACTTTTGCATTTTCAAGGGATGATTCCGGAAAATTCCTGCCTTATTATATTGAAAAAGGAATACTTGAAAAAGATCCTTTTGCGACTCTTGACCAGACAGGTGTCGGAGAGCTTATAAAGATGGCTGTTGTCAGGGGAAGGGCAACCCGTAAGGATTTGAAGATAGGAATATGCGGTGAGCATGGTGGGGATCCTGCATCAGTTGAATTCTGCCACAGAAATGCATTTAACTATGTAAGCTGCTCACCCTACAGGGTTCCTATTGCACGGCTGGCTGCAGCACAGGCTGCGATCAAGGATGAAACTGGAGAAGTATTCAGGGATAAGTAAAAAGCCTCTAGCATAATACTTAACTATATATTTGCCCGGTTTTTCCTTTATCCAGCAGTGTCTTTATTTAAACCATTTACCGGGCAACGCCAGTATTATTATTTTTTTATAGTATAATATACATGTTATGGCTAAAAGCTTAAGAGAAGGCGAAATAGAGGAACTAAAAACCCGCGCTGATATCCAGAGCATCATTTCAGGGTATATAAATCTAAAAAGGACCGGCAAAAACTATACCGGGCTGTGCCCTTTTCACAAGGAAAAAACACCCTCTTTTTCTGTCGATACTGGAAAGCAGTTATACCATTGTTTTGGCTGTGGAGAAGGTGGCGATATCATAAGTTTCATCATGAAAGTCGAGAACCTTGATTTTATTGAGGCTGCAGAGTTTCTTGCAAAAAAAGTCAATTATAATCTTCAATATCTTCGTACTGAAACCCCTGAGATTACAGAGAAAAGAAGCAGGCTTGTAGAACTTAATGATCTTGCCAGGAAATATTATGCATATGTCCTGCTCAACAGTAAAACCGCAGATGATGCAATGAAATACCTTTCAGAAAGGGGTTTTGAGAAAGAGACTCTGGCAAAGTTTGAAGTCGGCTTTAGTGTCGACAGCTGGGATAATTTTTCAAATTTTGCAAAAAAGCGGGGATTCAAGCCGAAAGAGATTGTAGATTGCGGTCTTGCTATCCAGAGCCCCAGAGGGGCTTCTGATGTCTATGACAGGTTCAGGGGCAGGATAATGTTTCCCATAAGGGACCTTGTCGGAAAAACCGTTGGTTTTGGAGGAAGGATTCTATCACAAAACGGCAAAACAGCTAAAAAAACTGCGAATTCTTCCCAGTCAGCGAAATATATAAATACCCCTGAGACACGGATATATTCCAAGAGCAGGAATATTTATGGATTGTGTGATGCAAAAAACAGCATAGTGGAAAGTGACCAGGTATTAATTGTTGAGGGTTATACAGATGTAATGGCTCTTCACCAGGCGGGGATAAAAAATGCAGTTGCAAGCCTTGGAACAGCCTTAACCTCTGAACAGGTGGAAATAATTGGAAGGTTTACAAAAAATGTTGTGCTTGTATTTGACAGCGACAGAGCAGGCGTCAGCGCATCGCTTAAAGGTATAGACAGGCTTAAAGACTACAATGAGAAGCTCGACCTTTATATAGAAGGCAATATCGACATGAAGGTTGCTGTCCTGGAGGAAGGATATGATCCAGCAGATTATGTTATAAAAAAGGGAAAAGAAGCCCTCCTGTCAGCTGTTAAAAACTCATTAAGTATTATTGATTTTACAATCGGGATAATTCTTAAGAAATACAAGATAGAAAACCTTGGCGACAAGCTAAGGGCAACAGACGAGCTTGTAGGTTTTATTGCAACACTTTCTTCCAAGATTGTGCAGGAAGAATGCATTAAAAAGATATCTGAGAAATTGAACCTTCGTGAAGCGCTGCTTATCGAACAGCTTTTAAAAAAAATCAGGACTATTCCAACGGATGCCTACTATAATCGCGACGCAACTGGCGCAGCAGGCAGCAATATCAGGAACATTGAAGGTTTAGCAGGCAAAACACAGGGCATAATTCCAGGGAGAGCGCAAAAAGGAGGCATGCAGGACAGGGAACATGAACTGTCGCCTGTAAGGAACCTGGAAATAGAAGCTTTAAAAATACTTATAAACGGTTTAGGGGAAAAATTTTATGAACTGCTTGGCATAGGTCCGGAATATTTCAGGTATGAAGATACAAAAAGACTCTATGAGATTGTAAGGGAAATCTTTAAAGAAAAGGACATCCAGGGGTCTCTCATAAACTTTCCACTTGAAATTTCGTCAAATAAGCTTGAAGGCGAGCAGTTAAAGAAATTGTATAATCTGGTCCTGTTCAGTTCTTTAAATTACTCAGACTACAATCTGGCATGCAAAGAAGTACTGTATAACTTAAAAAGGATATTTCTGGCAGACAGGTCTGAAGAAATAAGGCAACAGCTGAAAAAAATCGAGAACTATAATAAGAAATTTAGGGAATTAGGCAATAACCTCAGTAATCCTGAAGGCTCAAAAGAATATATATTGAAGAAGGAAAAAATAGAGAAAAGGATAAAGGAACTTACATTGAACCTTTTAGAATTAGAGGCTGAAAAAAGAAAATACTTATTATAGTTTTTATTATTTTTTGCTATGCCTGTTATTTTAATTCCTGTTATTTGCATGCAGTTTTTATTACATTGTTTGATTGAATTTTAAAAAAAATGGTGTAAAATATCTTTTCCGTATTGTTGTTTTTAATCGTGATAATTATCGACTTTCATGTAATCAGTGTAGTTCAATTGTTTTTTAAGTAAAACTTAGTTATTAATAAATTTAATAAAATAAATGGTTTTAAAACAAAATTTTATTTTTTATATAAACAGGTGATATCAAAATGAAAAGAATGTCCGAATTCAGGCTTGAAGAAGTCAAGGATCTTATAAGCAAAGGTAAGGAAGAGGGTGTGCTCACTACTGAAGAGATAAATGAGACCCTTTCAAACCAGAACCTTACAGCTGAACAGATAGAGAATATTTATGATGTTATCCAAAATCTGGGCATCGAAGTCGTAAACGAAGAGGATGACGACATAGACAGCGTAATAAAGCAGAAAAAGGATGAGGACATCCTGAAAAAGAAACTGGATTTTTCTGTTAAATCCCCAACCAATGACCCTGTGAGGATGTATCTTAAAGAGATAGGCAAGGTAAGGTTGCTTACAGCTGCGGAGGAAGTCCAGCTTGCAAAAAGGATTGAAAAAGGCGATATGACTGCAAAAAGCAGGCTTGTTGAGGCAAACTTAAGATTGGTCGTTTCGATTGCAAAGAAATATGTTGGCAGGGGGATGCTATTTTTGGATCTAATACAGGAAGGTAACCTTGGGCTTATAAGGGCTGTTGAAAAATTTGATTATAAGAAGGGATATAAGTTTTCCACATACGCTACCTGGTGGATAAGGCAGGCGATAACCAGGGCTATTGCAGACCAGGCAAGGACTATAAGGATTCCTGTGCATATGGTTGAAACAATAAATAAACTCATAAGGGTACAGAGACAGCTTCTCCAGAAATTTGGCAGGGAACCAAGCGCTGAGGAAATAGCCCAGTATATGGAGTTTACCCCTGATAAGGTCAGGGAGATAATGAAGATATCCCAGGAGCCGGTATCACTTGAGACGCCGATTGGTGAGGAAGAGGACAGCCACCTTGGAGATTTTATTGAGGATTCCGAAGTGGAAGCTCCATCAGACGCTGCTTCATTTACAATGCTGCAAGAGCAGTTAAATGAAGTCTTAAATACATTAAATGAGCGTGAAAGAAAAGTAATACAGCTCCGGTTCGGTTTACAGGATGGGCATCCAAGAACTCTTGAAGAAGTCGGCAGGGAATTTGGTGTAACCAGGGAGAGAATAAGGCAGATAGAATCAAAAACGCTCAGTAAGCTTCGGCATCCCAACAGGAGCGGCGCACTAAGGGATTTCCTTGAATCTTAAGTAAGACTTGCCTGATTATTAAAACTTTATTTAATTCCAGGTATGGTTTCTTAAATCTATGTTTTATATGCCTGATTTTGCTTGAAATTAAGATTCTATATAATATAATTACACATTACGGCTTTCTTCGTTCCTCGGTAGCTCAATGGTAGAGCGTTCGGCTGTTAACCGAAATGTTGTAGGTTCGAATCCTACCCGGGGAGCCATCTTAATA
>Ga0209254_10007450_pt1 | contig 10104 bp, 8 predicted proteins | sample FrelakmetDIP11DI_FD_187148 | JGI IMG/M metagenome (GOLD analysis project Ga0209254, IMG submission 187148) | Freshwater lake sediment microbial communities from the University of Notre Dame, USA, for methane emissions studies - DIP11 DI (SPAdes)... | ecosystem: Environmental > Aquatic >...
GCCGAGGCGGCGGCCCGGTTCGCTGGCAGCGAATCCGGAAACATCTACTCGCGCTTCACCAACCCCACCGTGCGCGCGTTCGAGGAACGCCTGGCGAGCCTCGAAGGCGGCGAGTCCTGCGTGGCCACGGCGAGCGGCATGGCCGCCATCCTCGCGACCTGCCTGGGCCTGCTGACGGCCGGCGACCACGTCGTCAGCTCGCGCAGCGTGTTCGGAAGTACTGTAATTCTATTCGACAAGTATCTGACTCGCTTCGGAATTAAAGTCTCCTACGCCGATCTGGCCGACCTGGATTCCTGGGCGGCTGCCATCACCCCGGCGACCCGGCTGCTGTTCCTCGAGTCGCCCTCCAACCCCTTGCTTCAGCTCGGCGACCTCGCGGCGCTGGCGGACCTGGCCCACCGCAACAGTGCCCTGCTGGCGGTGGACAACTGCCTGTGCACGCCGGCCCTGCAACGCCCGATCGAGTTCGGCGCCGATCTGGTAATCCACTCGGCCACCAAGTACCTGGACGGTCACGGCCGCTGCCTCGGCGGTGCCGTGGTGGGCGACCGCAAGCGGGTGGGCGAGGAGGTCTTCGGGGTGATCCGGACCGCCGGCCCCTCCATGAGCCCGTTCAACGCCTGGGTCTTTCTCAACGGTCTCGAGACGCTGCAGATCCGCATGCGCGAGCACTCCCGCAACGCCCAGATCCTGGCCGAGTGGCTGGAGGAGCAGCCGGCGGTCTCGGCCGTGTACTTCCCGGGGCTGGCATCCCACCCGCAGAGGGCGCTGGCCGAGCACCAGCAGGCGCTGCCGGGCGGCGTGGTGGCCTTCGAGGTCGCGGGCGGGCGCGAGGCGGCCTGGCGTGTGATCGACCGCACCCGCATGTTGTCGATCACCGCGAACCTGGGCGACGTGCGGAGCACGATCACCCACCCGGCGACCACCACACACGGCCGACTCAGCCCCGGGGAGCGCGAGCGTGCGGGCATCGGCGAGGGCCTGATTCGTGTCGCCGTCGGTCTCGAGGCGGTGGACGACGTCATTGCCGACCTGGCGCGCGGTCTCTCGACGAACGGTGATTGACTCGGATGTGGACGCGTTGCGAGCGCGCTGGGATCGGCGTCACGCGGCGGCGGCCGACGTCGGCGCACCGGCGGAGGTGCTGCTGCGCAATGCCCACCTGCTACCGATGCAGGGCGTCGCGCTCGATCTCGCGTGCGGGCGTGGCGCCAACGCCCTGTGGCTGGCGGAGCACACCGGATTGGCGATTCACGCCTGGGATTTCTCGCCCGTCGCAGTCGACACGCTGCGATCCGCGGCTCGCGTGCGCGGCCTGCGGGTGGTAGCCACCGAGCGCGACGTCATCGGCCGGCCACCAGACCCCGACAGCTTCGACGTCGTCGTGGTGACGCACTTCCTGGAACGGGCGATCGCCCCGGCGCTGGCCGCCGCCCTGCGGCCCGGCGGGCTGCTGCTGTTCCAGACGTTCAGCCGCGAGGCCGTGTCTGACCGCGGGCCCTCGACTTCGGAGTGGCGCCTGGCGCGCAACGAGCTGCTGACGCTGTTCGCCGGCCTCGTGGTACGGGCCTACCGGGAGGAGGGCACCCTCGGCGACACCGGCCGCGGCCTGCGGGATCTCGTATACCTCGTCGCGGAGCGGCCGCGATGACGCTCGCGCTGTCGCTCCGCAGCCTGCGCAAGACCTACCGCGGCGGCGTCGAGGCGCTCAAAGGCATCGACCTCGCGGTGGCCGAGCGGGACTTCTATGCGCTGCTCGGCCCCAACGGCGCCGGCAAGTCGACCGCCATCGGCATCATCAGCTCGCTGGTGCGCAAGACCGGCGGTACGGTCGAGGTGTTCGGCCACGACCTGGACCGGGAGCCCGGCGCGGTCAAGGCCTGCATCGGGCTGGTCCCGCAGGAGTTCAACTTCAACCAGTTCGAGCCGGTCGCCGAGATCGTGGTGAACCAGGCCGGCTACTACGGCGTGCCGCGGCGCGAGGCCTGGGTCCGTGCCGAGGCGGTGCTGCGCCAGCTCGACCTCTGGGACAAGCGCGCCGTCATGGCCCGCACCCTGTCCGGCGGCATGAAGCGCCGGCTCATGATCGCCCGCGCGCTCGTGCACCGGCCGCGCCTGCTGATCCTCGACGAGCCCACGGCCGGGGTGGACATCGAGATCCGCCGCACCATGTGGGACTTCCTGCGCGAGACCAACCGGCAGGGCACGACCATCATCCTCACGACCCATTACCTCGAAGAGGCGGAGAGCCTCTGCCGCCACGTGGCCATCATCAACCACGGGGCGATCGTCGAGAACGCCAGCCTGCCGACGCTGCTCGACAAGCTGCGCAGTGAGTCCTTCGTGCTCAATCTGCGGCGGCCGGTCGCTGCGCTGCCGGTCCTCGCCGGGTGCAGCGTGGCGCAGCTCGACCCGCTGACGCTGGAGGTTGGCGTGCCGCGCGACTGCACGATCAACGCGCTGTTCGATGCCCTGACGCACCAGGGGGTCGAGGTGGCGAGCCTGCGCAACAAGCAGAACCGGCTCGAACAGCTGTTCATCGACACGGTGGATCGTGATCGCCAGTCGCGGCGGACGGCGCCATGACGGACTGGCGGCTGTATGCCAATGCGTTCCGCACGATCCTCACCAAGGAGATCCTGCGCTTCGCGCGGATCTGGATCCAGACGGTGCTCCCACCGATGATCACGACGACGCTGTATTTCGTGATCTTCGGCCAGCTCATCGGCAGCCGGCTCGGCGAGATGGACGGCCATCCCTACGTCGATTTCATCTTTCCCGGCCTGATCCTGATGTCGGTGATCTCGAACAGCTATGCCAACGTGGTGTCGAGCTTCTACAACGCGAAGTTCCAGCGCCACGTCGAGGAGCTGCTGATCTCGCCGGTCCCGAACTGGGTGATCCTGGGCGGGTACGTCGCCGGTGGGGTGGCGCGTGGTCTGGTGGTCGGGACCGCGGTGACCTTCGTTGCGATGGCCTTCACCGATGTCCAGGTACACAGCGTCGGGCTGACCTTTGCCGTGTTCTTTCTGACCTCGGTGCTGTTCGCGACGGCCGGCTTCGTCAATGCCGTCTTCGCGAACAGCTTCGACGACATCTCGGTGATCCCGACCTTCGTGCTGACCCCGCTGACCTATCTCGGCGGCGTGTTCTACTCGGTCCATCTGCTGCCGGAGTTCTGGCAGCGGGTGTCGCTGGCCAACCCCGTGCTCTACATGATCAACGCCTTCCGTTACGGCCTGTTGGGCGTCAGTGACATCAGCCTCGCGACGGCGCTTTCGCTGATCGTCGGCTTCATCGTAGTGCTGGTCGTTTTTGCCCTGTGGCTGCTGCGGCGCGGCATCGGGCTCAAGACGTGATGCTGCCGCAGGCCTGTGCTACGGTCGCCGCGAGTCGGGTGCCCCCCGGCCTCGGAAGTCCATACCATGCCAGCCGGCCGTAGCTCCAGGCAGACACGCCGACGCCCCGTTCGCCGTCCGCGTGGCGATCGCTTCCGCCCAGTCAAGCTCCTGCTGGTGCTGGTCCTGCTGGCGGGCGCCGCGGCGCTGGGGCTGTACGCCGTCTACCTGTCCGACATCATCACGGTGAAGTTCGAGGGCAAGCGCTGGGCCGTGCCCGCCCGGGTCTATGGGCGGCCGCTCGAGCTCTATGCGGGCGCGCCCATCCGGTCCGAGCAGCTGGTCGGCGAACTGGAGCAGCTCGGCTACCGCCGACAGGAGAAGGCCGGCGAGCCCGCGACCTGGTCGTCGTCGGGCAGCCGGTACCAGCTGAGCACCCGACCGTTCCAGTTCTGGGATGCCGCGGAGCCGAGCCGGCTGATCGAGGTGACCGTTGGCAAGGGGGGGATCGAACAGCTGCGCGATCCACGCACCGGGGCAGAGGTGGCGCTGTTTCGTCTCGAGGCCCCGATCATCGGCAGCATCTACCCCTCGCACAACGAGGACCGCGTCCTCCTGCAGCGCCAGGAGATTCCCAAGGTGCTAATCGACGCGCTGCTGGCCGTGGAGGACCGACACTATCTTTCGCATTGGGGCCTCGATCCGCTGGCGCTCGCGCGCGCGGCGCTCGCCAACCTGCAGGCGGGCCGTGTGGTGCAGGGCGGCAGCACCCTGACCCAGCAGCTGGTCAAGAACTTCTTCCTGACCGAGGAAAGGACCGTCACCCGCAAGGTGAACGAGGCCCTCATGGCGATGGTTCTCGAGGCACGCTACAGCAAGGACGAGATCCTCGAGGCCTACGCGAACGAGATCTACCTCGGCCAGGACGGCGAGCGCGCGATCCACGGCTTCGGCCTCGCATCGCTGTTCTACTTCAACCGGCCGCTGCGCGAGGTCGACCTGCCGCAGGCCGCGCTGCTCGCCGGCATGATCCGCGGACCGTCGCTCTACGACCCGCGCCGCCACCCGGAGCGGGCGAAGAACCGGCGCGACCTGGTGCTGGACATGATGCAGGAGGAGGGCTTCATCACGGCGGAGGAGGCGACGCGGGCGAAGGCGGCCAGCCTGGGCGTCGCCCCGCGCGGTACGGGAACCGCGGCCAGCTACCCGGCGTTCCTCGACCTGGTGCGTCGCCAGCTGCGGCGCGATTACCGCGAAGAGGATCTGACCTCGGTCGGGCTGCGCATCTACACGACCCTGGATCCCCGGATCCAGCGCACAGCGCAACGCACGCTGGCCGCGCGGCTGGAGCGCATCGAGAAGGAGCGCAAGCTGCCGCCGGAGACGCTCGAGGGCGCCGTCGTCGTCGCCAGCCCGCAGGGCGGCGAGGTGCTCGCGGTGGTGGGCGGGCGCGAGCCACGCTACCAGGGATTCAACCGTGCCCTCGACGCCGTCCGGCCGATTGGCTCGCTGGTGAAGCCCGCCGTCTATCTGACCGCGCTGGCCATGCCGCAGCGGTACAGCCTGGTCACGCCGGTCGAGGACGCGCCGATCAGCCTCAAGGTGCCTGGCGGCCGCTGGTCTCCCGAGAACTACGACAAGCAGTCGCACGGCACGGTCACCCTGCAGACGGCGCTGGCCGAGTCCTACAACCTCGCTACGGTTCGCGTCGGCCTCGATGTGGGGGTCGATCGGGTGGCCGCGACCCTGCGGGCGCTGGGCGTGGAGCGCGCCATCGACGTCGTGCCCTCGCTGCTGCTCGGCTCGGTCTCGTTGTCGCCCCTCGAGGTGGCCCAGGTCTACCAGCCGCTCGCCGCCAGCGGTTTCCGTACGCCGCTGCGCGCGATCCGCGAGGTGTTGGACGACGACGCCCGGCCGCTGCAGCGCTACCCCCTGACCGTGCAGCGCGCGGCAGACGCCGGTCCCGTCTATCTCCTCGACACGGCGATGCAGGCGGTGGTGCAGAGCGGGACGGCGCGGGGCCTCAATGCCTCGGTGCCGGCGAGCGTCGGCGTCGCGGGCAAGACGGGCACGACCGACGGCCTGCGCGACAGTTGGTTCGCCGGGTTTACGGGTGATATGGTGGCCGTCGCCTGGGTGGGCCGCGACGACAACAAGCCCACCGGCCTGAGTGGCGCGTCGGGCGCGCTGCGGGTCTGGGGGGACCTGATGAAGGATCTCGCTCCGGGTCCGCTCAGGCTGGTTGCGCCGGATACCGTCCAGGTCGAATGGGTGGGATGCGACACGCCGACGAAGGTGCCGTTCATCGCCGGCCATGCGCCGAGCCCCGGCCAGGGTTGCCAGGCGGGCGGCGCCAGCACCGAGGGTTGGCCGCAGGTGCAACGCCAGTCCCCGGCATCCGGGCCCGCGAGCACACAGGACGATCCGATCAGCCGCTTCTTCAAGAACCTCTTGCGATGACTACTCAGACGCGAATCCTGATGATCTCTGGATTGTTGCTCGCCGTGACGGGCTGCTCGCCGGCGGTGCGGCAGGGCCCGCCCGCGCCGATCATCGGTCCCGGAGGGGCAGGGACGGGTATGAGCGGCGGCGCCGCGCCCGCACCATCCGGCAATGTCACGGTGACGCCGCTGAAGGCGCCGGAGATCACCACGGTCGAGCAGACGCCGGTCAAGACCTATCAGCGATCGGACACACCACCGCCGGCCCAGGAGCCCGTGCCGGCGGCGCGACCCGCGGCGTCTTCCGGCGCTTCGGCGCCGCCGGCCAGCGATCGCGAGACGGTGGCGCTCGCCACCCCGTCCCCGCCGATGAGCAAGGCAGTGAAGACCCTGCTGCAGCAGGCCGAGCTGCAGAGGACGTCGGGGGACCTGACGGGCGCCGCGGCGACGCTGGAGCGGGCACTGCGCATCGAGCCGGAGAACGGCTACGTGTGGAACCGTCTCGCCCACATCCGCGCCGAGCAGGGGAATGCGGGGCTGGCCGGCGAGCTCGCCGCGAAGTCCGACTCGTTCGCAGGCGGTGACCAGAACCTCAAGCGCGACAATGCCAAGCTGATCGCTCAGTCCAGGAAGTGAGTACCCCGCGTGCGTTGCCGGCAGGAACGCACCGATGAGCGATCGCCGCCGGGGTGCTGAGCGCGTGCCTCGACCTTGACCATCTACGCCCAGGAAAAGCTGATCGCCCAGGCCCGGCAGCTCGCCGCCGAGTACCGGCGCGCGATGGGCAGGCCGCTGCCCGGCATCAGCAGCGAGATCGCCGAGTTCGACGCGATGCAGCTGCTCGGCCTGACGCCGCCCCTGCCGGGGTCGGGCGAGGAGATCGGCTACGACGCGATCGATCCGGCCCGTGGCGGCAAGCGCATCCAGATCAAGGCGCGCACGATCTTCGACGAGGACAAGGGCGGCCAGCGGGTCGGGCAGCTCAAGCGCGCGCTGGACTGGGACAGCGTCGTCCTGGTGCTCATGGACGAGAACTACGAGCCCTACGAGATCTACGAGGCGGAGCGGGCCGATCTCGAGGAGTTCGCCGCGCAATCGGAGAGCCGGCGGGCGAAGCGCGGGGCGTTATCGGTCGCCCGGTTCAAGATCATCGGCCGGCTGCTGTGGGATCGTGTCGGGGGCCGCGACCCGGAAATCTGGGACAACCAGGCCGACTGAGCACCGATGCTCGCCGTCGACGACTTCCTCGGTCCGGCCGGCCGGCTGGCCCGCCAGGTGGAGGGCTTCGGCTACCGCCCGCAGCAGGCTGCCATGGCGCAGGCGGTTGCAGAGACACTGGCGCGGGGCGGCGTGCTGATCTGTGAGGCGGGCACGGGTACCGGCAAGACCTTCGCCTATCTCGTCCCGGTGCTGCTGTCAGGCCGCAAGGTCGTCGTCTCGACGGGGACGCGCAACCTTCAGGACCAGCTCTACCACCGCGACGTGCCGCGCGTGCGCGACGTGCTCGGCGTCCCGTGCACGGTGGCCGTGCTGAAGGGGCGCGCCAACTATCTGTGCACCCACCGCCTCGAGACCACCTGGCTGGAGGGGCGCCAGCGCTCGCGCGCCGTCACCGACCTCCTGCAGCGCGTGCGCGGCTGGGCCGCGCGCACCGAGCGTGGTGACATCGCCGAGCTGGTCGACATCCCCGAGGACGCGCCGGTCTGGCCGCTGGTGACCTCCACGACTGACAACTGCCTCGGCCAGGAGTGTGCGAGCTACTCGACGTGCCACCTCGTCGAGGCCCGGCGGCGGGCGCAGGAGGCCGACGTGGTGATCGTCAACCATCACCTGCTGTGCGCCGACCTCGCGCTGCGCGACGACGGCTTCGGCGAGCTGCTCCCGACCGCGGACTGCTACGTGATCGACGAGGCGCACCAGCTGCCCGACACGGCGAGCGACTTCTTCGGCCACGCCCTGAGCGCCCGCCAGCTGCACGATCTGTCGCGCGACATCGAGCTCGAGTCGCACCGGGAGGGCGGGTGCACGCCGGCGGTGCGCGAGGCCGCCGAGCGGGTAGGGAAGAGCGCACGCGACCTGCGGCTCGCCTTCGGCGTCGAAGGGCGGCGCGCCCCCTGGGCCGAGGTGGCGGGGATTGGGGACGTGCCGTCGGCAACCGCGCAGCTCAAGACCGCGATCGCCGACTGTGTCGAGGCGCTGGAGGCGCGCGGCGACCGCGGCCGCGGGCTCGACAGCTGCCTGGCGCGGGCGCAGGCGCTGGGCGCGGAGCTGCGTGGCTTCGTTGCGATGGATGCGGCGGACACCGGCGAGATCCGTTGGTTCGAGACCTTTCAGACCGGCTTTCGTCTGAACCGGACCCCGCTCGACATCGCCGAGACCTTTCGCGCCCATTTTGCAGCCCGCCGTGGCGCCTGGATCTTCACCTCCGCGACGCTCGCCGTGGGCGGCGACTTCGCGCATTTCCAGCGCCGGCTCGGCATCGACGAGGCGCAAACCGCGCAATGGGACAGCCCGTTCGACTATCGGCACCAGGCACTGTGGTTCCTGCCGCGCGGGCTGCCCGACCCGAACGAACCGGGTTTCAATCGTGCGGTAGCCGACCTGAGCATCGAGATCCTGTCCGCCAGCCGTGGGCGCGGCTTTCTGCTCTTTACCAGCCATCGCGCGCTCGGCGAGGCGGCCGCTCATCTGGCCGGTCGGCTGCCGTACCCCTTGCTGGTGCAGGGCAGTGCGCCGAAGTCCGAGCTGCTCGAGCGCTTCCGTCAGCTTGGCAATGCCGTGCTGCTGGGTACCGCGAGCTTCTGGGAGGGCGTGGACGTGCGCGGGGAGGCGCTATCGGTGGTGATCATCGACCGGCTGCCCTTCGCCTCGCCGGGTGATCCAGTGCTGCAGGCCCGCATCGATGCCCTGCGGGCCGAGGGCGGCAATCCGTTCCGCGAATACCAGCTGCCCCAGGCGGTGATCGCCCTCAAGCAAGGCGCGGGCCGTCTCATCCGGGACGTCACCGATCGCGGTGTGCTCGTGGTCTGCGATCGGCGCCTGGTGTCGCGATCCTACGGCCAGGTCTTCGTCCGCAGCCTGCCGCCGTTCCGCCGCACGCAGGAGCTCGACGAGGTGAAACACTTCTTCGGGGAGGCGGGGCCACCGGCCGACCCCGCGAGCCAGCGAGACCAGGTATGAGACTCCTCGCCATCGACACCTCCGCCGAGGCCTGCTCCGCAGCCCTGTACCTGGACGGCGGGTTGGCCGAACGCTTCACGGTCCAGCCGCAACGCCAGAGCGAGCTGATCCTGGCGATGATGGATGACCTGCTGGCCACGGCCGGCCTGAAGGTCACCGACCTCGACGCCCTCGCCTTCGGGCGGGGGCCCGGCTCGTTCACCGGCGTGCGCATCGCCACGGGCGTGGCGCAGGGTGCGGCCTTTGCCGCCGACATGCCCGTCGTGCCGGTGTCGACCCTCGCGGCCCTGGCGCAGGGCCACCTGCGCGAGACCGGCCACGCCCGGGTGCTGGCCGCGCTCGATGCCCGCATGAGCGAGGTGTACTGGGCGGCCTGCGCGCCGGATGCGTCGGGCGCGATGCGGGTGATCGGCCACGAGCTGATCGTGCCGCCGGGAGACGTCCCGCTGCCTGAGGACGGCGGCTGGCACGGCGTCGGCTCGGGATGGGGCGCCCACGGACCGGTCCTCGCCGAACGGCTCGGGGATCGCGTCATCGCGGTGTGCGCCGATGCGCACTGCCACGCGCAGGACATCGCCCGGATCGCCGCCGTCGACTTCGCCGCGGGTCTGGCGGTCCCCGCAGAGCAGGCCCTGCCGGTCTATCTGCGCGACCAGGTGGCCTGGAAGCGTCAGCCGTAGCGCGCGCCCTGCGCGGCGTCAGTTGTGGATGAACCCCGCGACCCGCAGGTCACGGCCCCATCGCTCCCATTTCCCGGCGAGGACATCGATGGTCTTCGACGCGGGGTCGTACTCGGCCAGCATGTTGGTCTCGAGATTGCAGCGGCGGTCGTAATTGGTGTGCGAGAGCGTCAGCGCGTAGCGCCCGTCACCCCGGGGCTCGGCCTTCTCGACGTAGAGCGTGTGGCCGGTCGGCATGTTGTGGGCGTTGCGACCGAGGACGAGGACGCGGCCGTCCGCCGGCTCCGCGGAGGTGTTGCCGCGCGCCTGTTCGCACTGGAACCAGGTCACCGGGCCGTTCTCGTGGCCGGTGCGGCAGCTCGAGATCCCCGCCCTGCAGCGGGTGTAGGGCAGGCACTGTGGCTCGCAGCGTCCGCGGCCCGCGGTGCGGCGGTAGCACTCTGCCTCCTCGGCGACCGCGGT
>Ga0209254_10007451_pt1 | contig 10103 bp, 5 predicted proteins | sample FrelakmetDIP11DI_FD_187148 | JGI IMG/M metagenome (GOLD analysis project Ga0209254, IMG submission 187148) | Freshwater lake sediment microbial communities from the University of Notre Dame, USA, for methane emissions studies - DIP11 DI (SPAdes)... | ecosystem: Environmental > Aquatic >...
TGTGACAGATTTGGTCAACAGATTCAGATCGTACAAGCCCATCTGGGTTGGGCTATCTGGCTGAATTGCGCCAAACAGCAGATGCCCCGGATTGGTTTGTTGGATCCAGTTCAGTCGCAGCGGGTTTATTGTCGGATTGGAGACGTCAAAGGAGGTCGCGTCGGATGACCGGATATCAGCAGGGAATTCATACTGCCCGGCTGAAACTAACAGGGCCGGGTTGGTTGCCATCACGTGCCAGACCTGGATAGAGGCTGGCGCCTGCAGCACTTGATCACTGGAGCATGCAACCGCCAGCTTACCATCAGGTAACCAGCTCACGCTGACCTGTTGAGGCGATAGCTGATATGTATCAAGCACCTGTCCAAGCCGCCCGGTGAGGCTATCGATAACAGCATGCCAGCTGGCATTCGATTGGATGGGATTCACTTGAACCAAGGCGAATCTGCCTGTCGGTGACCATTCCGGTGCCGCGAATCGAGCTTCGATCTGGCTAATCTTTCCTTGCGGGTCAGGGATTTCGACGGTGCTTTTGTGGAGAAGAGAAGCATAGTCTTTTCCTACCCCGGCACTCCACAGGCCACGCTGGTCACTCCATAAAAGCGACCGGCTATCAGGAGACCAGGCGGGTGGAGTACACCTGTTAGACAGCAGCGCTTCACATTGCCCAAAACTTACTGGAGTCGTTGGATCTGAGATGTTCAGCAAGCTGATTTCAAAATTTCCATCCGGGTTGTGTTGGTACGCCAACCAGTCCCCGTCTGGGGACAGCGCCAGGTCGAGCAAGCGGGACGTTCCTTGGATCAGGTGGCGGGTCTGTTTGTTATAAAAATCAAGAACATCAAGGTCGAATAGCTCATTGCCGTTGGCAGCCATGCTGTGTGGTCTAAGTAATACGATTTGCGAACCAGTGGTGTTGGTTGTGAAAGCTACTACATTTTCTGCCAGGTTGCTGGAATAACGTGTCACATGGTCCCATCGCAACAGACGGTTATTATTGATGAAGAGCAAATCACTGGTGGCGAATACACCTGGAGTGCTGGTCGCTGCCACTTGAAGGACTGGTGGCGTCAGAGGTAAAGCGGGTGGCACGACAACTGTTCTGAGTATCGAAGTGGCAGTTACGCTCGGAAACGACGGTAACTTTGTCCCCCCAGGTGGGATAATAGCTGCTGGAGTAGAAGTTTCAGATATATCAGCTGGAAGCGGGCCAGTTGTTTGAATTACCAGTTGTGGAGTCGGGTCCTGAGCTGTCCGGATCGCCAATGAGCGGTTAAAGCCACAAGAAGTCAATAGCAAGCCAGCGATTAAAAAGGAGACAAAATGATAGCCCGACAAAGGCGGGCTGTGGTGTGAACGATGGTTTGTTTTTATGGTCAGGCGATTATTTCGCTTGAATAAGAGCAGCAAATTGTGATTCCTCATTTCTAAGAATTAGAGCACTGGCGCTCCGGGCTGGCGTTTCAAAAAGGCGCCCATGCCAGTTTTGCCCAACCACTTTTCATCATCGACAATCATCTGTCCGCGCAGGAATACCTTGTGTGGGTACCCTGTCAGCATCCAACCTTCATAGAGATTGTAGTCGGTACGGTGTTGGGCATGCCCCACTCCATACTCAATCCGGCGTTCGGGATCCCAGATGACAATGTCGGCGTCGGCGCCGGGTAGCAAGCTGCCTTTTTGAGGGTAGAGTCCGAATATTTTGGCCGGGTTGGTGCAGTTCAGAGCAACAAACTGGTTGGCTGAGATACGTCCAGTCCGAACGCCGTAGGTCCACAACACCGGCAGACGGTCGCCGACTCCCGGTAGACCATTGGGGCATTTTGAAAAATCGCTCGCGCCCAGCTCCTTGCCAGGGATAGCGATTGGTTGGCCTTCATATTGGATCGGCGTAGTCCCATCAAAGAAGAAGGCGCAATGGTCGGTGGCGATGGTCTGGATCGTACCGTCATCGAGAGCATGCCAGAGGCGCTCGTTATCCGCAGCCGTACGAACGGGTGGGGAACAAATCCACTTTGCGCCATCGGGACGCCGCAAATTCTTGACGGTAAAAAAAAGGTATTGCGGACACGTTTCGCCCATGATGGGCAAGCCCCGCTGGCGGGCATAGCTGAGCTGGTCCACTTCACCGGCTACATTCATATGGACGATGTAAAGTGGAGCACGCGCCTGGGCTGCCAGGGCTGCTCCACGCAGCGTGGCCTCCACAGCACCCCAGGCTGGACGGGTGTAAGCGTGCCACTCCGGTCTGGTGTGCCCAGCTGCCAGCGCTTCGGGCACCAGGATATCGATTACGTCACCGTTTTCGGCATGCAACAGCGTCAGCAGACCATGCTCACCAGCAATGCGCAGAGTCCGAAAAATCTCACTGTCCGACAATCGCAGGCGGTTGTTATAGGCAGTGAATACCTTTATGGTAGTGATGCCAAGCTCTGGCAGGTGGGGAATTTCCGCAGCAATCTGGTCGTCCAAATGCGTCAGGTTCATGTGGAAGCTGAAATCGATGGCGGCTTTCAAATCCGCTTTCGCGTGCCAAAGATCCACCGATTCCTCTAATGTAGGAGCATCCTGGGGTACGAAATCGATCACGGTTGTGGTGCCGCCGAAGGCAGCTGCTTTGTGTCCGGTATAATGATCGTCGGAAGAGACTGTACCAAACATCGGCAGGTCGAAATGGGTGTGGGCGTCCACTCCACCGGGCAGCACCAACTTACCGGCGGCGTCTACTACCTGTGCATCGGGAATGCTCAAATGATTACCAATTTGGACGATTTTCTCACCATCGACCAGGATATCGGCCTGGTAAGACTCAGAAGCGGTGATCAGTGTGCCAGATTTTATTAGTATGGACATGGTCTACCTTGATAATCCTTCTTTGACATAAGCGGCGGACAAACTAACAGGATATCCGGCGTCATTCCTTCTCTTGAAGCGGCATAAAACCGTATCCTAATACTTCTTGAGCAGGAATGACCACCACAAACGCCTTTGGATCAACCTCAGCCACCAGCGCTTTGATGTGCGGAATTTCTGTGACGGTCATGGCACTCAGCAAGAGGGAATGGCTCTCGCCTGTGAACATGCCGGTGCCAGCTAATGCGGTGACGCCGCGTTTCATTTCCTGCATGATGCGTTGGGAGACAGCTTGCCGCTGGTCGGTGATGATCAGAGTCAGCAATTGTGGGCGGCGCCTGCGGGGGCGGAACCAGCCACGAATTTTCTCCAGGCTTCCCTTGCCCGAGGTCGCATTTTCGCCGAACTGTCCAAAGCGGGGTAGGATTTCACCGGCCGAATCCTGCAGGAAAATAGTGCCGATACTGATCAGAACGATGGTAACCAAAAAAAACAGCGTAACAAACAGTACCCAGAGGCCGCCGAGTGATCCGATGGAGGCGTGCTGGACAAATTCTTCCCAGGTCTGAACGGGACGAGGGAGCAAAATCAGTTTGACCAGCCAGGCAAGCCCGATGATCCAGTAAAGGTATAAATAATTCCGACGTAAGCGTCTGCCAATCGCCTCCAGGTTGGAGATGGGGAACTGCGGGTGAAGCAAGCTTTCCGATAACGCCTCAGCCCAATCGGCCGAGGGGTGGAAGGGTGGAACCAGCATGGGTGCAAAGAAGTCGGTCTCCATCAGCCGGACGCGGTAAGCCCATAGCTCATAATAGCGATAGCGGCGCGCTTCCATTATTAGAAAGATTGTTACGACCAGGAAATTCAACAGGATGATCAGGTGGTGGCTGGATTGAGAGAAGGCAATCGATATCGCCGCACCGGTGGTCACCACCGCCCAGTAGGTTGTGGTATCCAGGCGCTGACGCCAGACATTGGCGCGCTGTACCTCGGCGCGGAAGAAATGCACCATCGCAGTGGTGAAATCGCCAGGTCGTAGCTTATAGCCGCGAAAGGACCAGACGAAGTCCTGTGGCTCGTCATTTGTGGCAGCTGGAGGTGGCGTTTCTGTTGGGTCCTGTGGGGGGGGAGACTGGTTGAGGCTGGTCATGTCAATTCATCGCTCACGATCCATCCGAAATTCCTAACAGTGCAGCTAACATGGCTGGATCAATTTCGATCTCGGGTAGCGTGTCGGTCACGTATTGACCAGATTGTGAAAGACGCTCGCGCAGGGCCTGCCAGAGCAGCTGGCGTTCATCTGATTGAACCACCAGGTCGCCCAGCGCGGCAGCCTCCTGTAGATGCTCGCCGGTAGTGTAGAAGAAAGTAACTCGGCGCCAACTTTCAGCCAGGATCGGCTGTTCGAGGCGATGCAATGGCCCGAGTTGGATCTTGAAATATTCCTGGCGGGCATGGGGATGGTCAGGTTCGTCCTGGATCAACTCGATACGCGTAGTCAGTTCGTGGCCTCTGACTGGAGCGATATATTGTATACGCCAACGCTCATCGCCAAACGCAGCGGTCTGGTAAAAAGCCAGAAAATCGACAGCCACCACTTTGGGCGCCGAGCGCAACGGGATGCGGTACCAGCCTAGCAGCCGGGCGATCTCCAAGTCGCGCGGGTCATTCATCACAGCGACCAGAACCAGCGAGTCAGTGGAAAGGGAAGGGATCGAATTCATCTTCTGATTAAGAGTTTACCACATCCTGGGGAAGTGCAAAAGCCGCCTCCAAGCAGGTAAAAAGTGGGATCGCTCCAATCCCAAACCGTGTTCACTATTTGTTAGATGACGAAAAAAGGATTGTCGGATTGGCGGGTGAAGCCGTTCTATAGTTTGTGCAAAGCAGGGCGAGTTTGAAAGCCAATCCCAGATGTGGATCTGGTCAATCCCTCGGAGGCTCATACAGGGCGTTTCCTGTATTCTCTCAATAAATTTCTAATCAGCTGAACAAAGCCTGGATATCTTCAACAGTCAGGTCTTTAAAGAAAACGCTTTCGGTGGTGATGATCTGGTCGAAGAGAACTTTTTTACGGTCCTGCAAGATCAGTATCTTTTCCTCAACCGAGTCGCGTGTGATCAGCTTGAAAACGAAGACTGGCTTATCCTGCCCAATGCGATGGGTGCGGTCGGAGGCTTGCAACTCCACTGCCGGGTTCCACCAGGGGTCGATGTGGATGACATAATCAGCGGCGGTCAGGTTCAAACCCAGCCCGCCAGCTTTTAGGCTGATCAGGAAGAACGGGATAGTTGGATCATTCTGGAAGATATCAACCTGTTCCTGGCGAGCCTGGGTTTGCCCGTCCAGGTATGTATAGCGCATCTGGCGCATGTCGATCTCACGTCGGACGAGGGTGAGCATCTGGACGAACTGGGAAAAGATCAGTGCCTTGTGACCTTCGGCCTGCAAGGTTTCCATCGTATCCAACAGCAATTCGAACTTGCCACTGCTGCCGTGTGATTTTTCATCCACCAATTGCGGGTGATTGGCGATCTGACGCAGGCGCAGCAAGCCTTCCAGGATTTTCATGCGGCTCTCGTTCAAGCCCTGGTTTTCGAGCATGCCGAGCAGCATCCCACGGTACAGGTCACGTGTACGGTAGTAAAGCTTGCGTTGGGCTGGCTCCATGTCACAATAGAGGATCCGTTCGGTGCGCGGCGGCAGTTCGGGCGCTACCTGATCCTTGGTGCGGCGCAGGATAAATGGATAAACAATCTTGCGCAGATTCTCGACAGCGCGTTCGTCGCCTCTCTTTTCGATCGGTAGACCGAACTCGGTTTTGAAATACTTCAGATTGCCCAGTAGACCAGGGTTCAGGAATGTAAACTGTGACCAAAGCTCTGCGGTGGAATTCTCGATAGGCGTGCCGGTCAAGACCAGGCGGTGCCGGGCACGCAGCAAGTGGGCGGCGCGCGCGGTCTGAGAGAGTGGGTTCTTGATCGATTGCGATTCGTCCAGAATGGCATAATAGAACTCGTAGCCATGCAGAAGCTGGATATCGCGCAGCATGACCCCATAAGTTGTGATCACCAGGTCGACGTCTTTGAAGATGTCTGTATCCTTGAGGCGGGCGGATTCGAAGAACTCCATAATTCGTAGGGAAGGCGTGAAGCGGGAGGCTTCGCGTTGCCAATTGACCAGCAGCGAACGGGGTACCACAAGCAAGCTGGCGGTGTGTGGAGCGGCAATTCCCTGTTCCCCATAATAGATCGACTGGAGGAAAACCAGCGCTTGAATGGTCTTGCCCAGTCCCATATCGTCTGCCAGGCAACCACCAAACTGGTATTCGTGTAAGAAGTGCAGCCAATCGAAACCGGCTTTCTGGTATGGACGCAACTCTCCAATAAAGCCCTGTGGCAATGGGTGGGATGAGATACCCTGGAAGTCGTTTTCCAATAGCTCACGCAACCGATCGCGCTGGTTTTTAAATTCCTGGTCCAAGTTCAGGCTATCAGCCTCATTGAGCGCCTGGTTGATCAATAACAGATGGTGGCGAGAAAAACGCAGCCCTGCTTCCTGTGGGTCGCCCATGGTGAACAAGTAGCGATAACGATCCAGCCAGACATCGGGGATCTCACCGATCGAGCCATCGGGTAACTTGATGTAGCGCTCGCGTTTACGCATTAAACGACGAATTTCCTGTATAGGGACTTGCAGCTCGCCGAAATTGACTACTGCCTGTACGTCGAACCAATCAATGCCTGAGGAGACCCGGAACGAAATGGTAGGTGTATTGCGGTTGACGCGGGCAGTTTTAAGTTTCTCCTCGCCGAAAATTTCATAGCCAGCTTGTGCAAGTCGTGGAAGGATGTTCAGCAGGAAATCTACGGGATGTGTGCGAGCGCGCAAGCGGAATAAGCCCGGTTTGGAAGGCAAAGGGACACGCTTGAGCCCAAAGCTGGCTCCTGAAAGCTGGTCGAAAAAACCCTTTTCTTCATCCAGCTGACGCAGGATCCTCACCAGGATCAGGGAATCGGGTTTACGTTGCAGGCTTTCGACCGGAGGATTTGATTCACAATTCAGCTCGATGTCCTGGTAAGCGAACTTCAATTGGACGATCAATTCACCGTTGGCATCGGTCAGGTAAAGGCGAGGGATTGCCTGTGGGGCAAGGTCTTCCCAGGTGATGGCATTGCCTTGCAGGTTTGTTTGCTGAGCTAGATCGATCAGGTACTGGTTGGCGAATTCCTCAATATCATTGGATGGGATAAATATCTCTGGAGTTGAGCGGAAATTCTTCAACAATTCAAAATCGGATGAGCTTGACAGCTCCACCAGCAACCAGTCTGACAGGATCCAGGTCGGCGAGTTAAGGATCACCTGCAGGTCGGCAGGGGAAGAATTCAGCTCCTGATCCTCTACGGTGAGTTGTGCCGTAATGTGTAGACCCTGTTCATCTTGAGCCAGGTTGAGATGGATTTCGGCGGGATTTGCAACGATCTCCAGGTATTTCCGAAGGGGACGGTCCGTGTCGCCCAGGAAAAGCTGCCCGCCTGTCTTGCGTATCAGAGATAGAATATCCTGGACCGGGAAAGGTTGCACACTATAGGCGGAATAGGCTGAACGGCGTTCGTAGAGCAGGTTAGCCAGCTTGATCCCCTCAGGGCTGCAGTTGATGCAATCTTCAGCGTCCAATGCCAAATGTGGAGACCGCAAACGCAGTGAGCATTCCGGGTGATTTTCTATGTAATTTACCCATTGGGCGGCGTCATACTGGGCCTGGGCGATCTCACCAGGCAGTGCGCTGATCGGTAAGATGTGGGGGGTGATGCGCCAGGCAGTCGCGCCGGTCAGTTGGTCTTTCTGCAGGCTGTAGAAAAGCAAATAGGGTGTAGAGCGACTGCGCTGAGGACGAGAATTGGATGTGACCAGCTTCTCCGCTTGCACGCGCCACTCGGGCAGGATTTGTTGGGTCAGCCTGTCCTGGATCGCCAACCAGGCGGCGACATCATGCTCACAAATCAATCCACGTGCGGCATGGCTGCAACTGCAATGCAAATAGAGGTGTTGCTTGTTGATTTTGAATTGAATATGGTAATTGCGTTTATCCTGGACGATACAACGTGCGGTCAGATCTAATAGCTCAACTACCTGAGCGGCCCCATTTTCAAATAGCTCTGTGCCCAATTGAAGGATTTCTGGATCGACGGATTTTAGCAGACGATCTTGATTAAATGTATCCAGATTGATGGTATGCATTATTTTCAAAGCCAAACTCGATCAGGTGCAAGGGACTTGGCAAGCGCCTTGCACCTGACAGGATGAGAAACGCGGTTTCGAGAGGGTTTGAGAGAGGCGTCCGTTAGTGAGCTAAACCAACGTCGTGGTTGAATTCCTTGATCAGCTCGTCGATCTCAGCCGCCTGGGTCTGGAAACCGGTCCAGTAATCCCGGTCAGACCATTGGGCGAGGATCTCTTCATAGGTTCTGCCCTGCTGCTCCACCCAGGTGAAGTATTTCAAGTTATGCACCCGGCGGCGATCGGTGTAAGACAGCTCGAGCATGTTATCGGTGGACTGACCATGCAGGTAATGGGCGAAATGAGCTGCGGCGTCTACCTCTTTATACTCGCCCAATTCAGCGTGCATCTCTTTCAACCGGCTGCCGTACAGCTCCATCGAATCGGTCAGGATGGTCAGGACGATATCGTTTTCTCCCAGCTCATAATATTTTGCGAACTTGATAGCAGAGAGCACATTCGAGATGCCAGAGAAACCCATCAGGTCTAGTTGGCTGACGATTGCTTCAGGTACGCCTTTCTCGGCCAGATAGCGGCGTCCGGCAGGCTCGTTGAAAAGGCGGGAGATATTGACGACGGCATTATCGTCGATGGCGACAACGACATCGGTGTTCTTGACATTGTGGATCCAGGGCACGTGCTTATCGCCGATGCCCTCGATGCGGTGAGCGCCGAAACCGTTCTCCAGCAGGGTTGGGCATTGCAATGCCTCGCTGGCGACGATCTTACTGCCGGGGAATAACTGCTTCAAATAGTCACCGCTGGCGATGGTGCCAGCCGAACCGGTGGCTGAGGCCATGCCGCGATAAGAATCGCGTGGCCCCATAGTCATTTTCAAGACTTCTTCCATGGCATGCCCGGTGATCTCGTAATGCCACAGGTAGTTGCCAAATTCCTCGAACTGGTTGAAGATCATCAAGTCCTGACCGGAACTGCGCAGCTCCCAGCACTTGTCGAATATCTCTTTGACATTCGATTCGCTGCCGGGTGTGGCAATTACTTCACCAGCGATCTTGGAGAGCCAATCGAAGCGCTCGCGGCTCATCCCCTCCGGCAGGATAGCGATCGACTGGCAGCCCAACAGAGCCGAGTCGTAGGCGCCGCCCCGGCAGAAGTTTCCGGTGGAGGGCCAGACTGCTTTCTGGCTGGCAGGCTCAAACTGACCGGTGACCAGGCGGGGGACCAGGCAGCCGAAAGCCGCGCCGACTTTGTGCGCTCCGGTCGGGAACCATTTACCAACCAATACGATGATGCGCGCCGGTACTCCGGTCAGGCTGGAAGGCAGCTCCAGGTAATTGACTTTCCCAAAACCACCGCCCTTGGGCGAAGGTTGGTTTTTCCAAGTGATGCGGAATAGGTTTCGTGGGTTCACGTCCCACAGACCAGTGCTGGCAAGCTGCTCCTTCACCGCTGAAGGGGTGAGGCTGGGGTCTTTCATCTGGGCGAAAGTAGGAATAATGATGTTGCGCTCGCGTACGCGCTGGATTGCTCTGAGGCGGCGTGCTTTATCAACGGTCAAATCGATTGTAGCCAATTTATTTTCTCTCCTGAAAAAATGGGATAAGTGGAAGCTAATAACAAAAGGGATTATTTAGCTGGTCGGTTGGTCTTTTCCTTGCAAGATCGTATCGGGGTCATCGCGGATGATGTAAAGCGGGCGACCACGGGCTTCGTCATAAAGCCTGCCAAGATATTCGCCCAGGATGCCCAAGCAGATCAACTGCACGCCTCCCAGGAAGAGCACCGAGATGAGAGTCGAGGCCTGTCCTAGGAAGCCATCCGACACGGTCAGGCGCACGATGATCACTATTGGAATCGCCAGGATGGCGATGATGGCAGAAATAAAGCCGATGTAAGTGGCAATTTGCAGCGGCAGGTAGGAGAAGCCGGTGATGGCGTCGCTGGCGAATTTGATCATCTTCTTGAGCGGGTATTTCGTCTCGCCGGCAAAGCGAGCATGCCGTTTGTAG
>Ga0209254_10007452_pt1 | contig 10101 bp, 8 predicted proteins | sample FrelakmetDIP11DI_FD_187148 | JGI IMG/M metagenome (GOLD analysis project Ga0209254, IMG submission 187148) | Freshwater lake sediment microbial communities from the University of Notre Dame, USA, for methane emissions studies - DIP11 DI (SPAdes)... | ecosystem: Environmental > Aquatic >...
GGTGGTGTGCGCGCCGCCGAGGGTCTGCGCGGCAGACGCGAGGGCCGCGGCATCGCGGTCCCACAGGCTGACGCGCGCGCCGGACGCGACCAGGCGACGCGCGATCGCCAGTCCGATACCCGCCGCGCCACCGGTGACGATGGACGCGCGCCCCTGCATGTCGAGTTGATTCATGCCCTGCCTCTCCCGGCGGCTGGTGCGCCGCCGCACGACTATATCGCCTCCGCGGGAAATTGGTCAGACCACTTGACCGCTTTTCGTTGACCCCCGCAGGGTCGCTGGATACACTCGCCGCCACACTTCGCAGGGCCAACCTTCCCCATGTCCGGCAAGAAACCCCGCCGCAGCCAGAGCTGGTTCGGTCGCCTCGACCGCGACGGCTTCATCTATCGCTCGTGGACCAAGAACCGCGGCGTCCCGCACGACCAGTTCGACGGCCGGCCGGTGATCGGCATCTGCAACACCTACTCCGAACTGACGCCGTGCAACTCGCATTTCCGCGTGCTGGCCGACCAGGTCCGGCAGGGCGTGCTCGAGGCCGGCGGTTTCCCGCTCGAGTTCCCGGTGATGTCGCTCGGCGAGACGCTGCTGCGGCCCACCGCGATGCTCTATCGCAACCTAGCCAGCATGGACGTCGAGGAGAGCATCCGCGCCAACCCGCTCGACGGGGTGGTGCTGCTGATGGGCTGCGACAAGACCACGCCGGCGCTGCTGATGGGCGCGGCAAGCGTCGACCTGCCGGCAATCGGGGTTTCCGGCGGGCCGATGCTGTCGGGCTGGTACAAGGGCGAGCGGATCGGCTCCGGCACCAACACCTGGTCCCTCAGCGAAGACCTGCGCGCCGGCCGCATCACGCGCGAGGAGTTCCACGAGGCCGAGAGCTGCATGCACCGCTCGCACGGCCACTGCATGACCATGGGCACCGCCTCGACGATGGCCAGCATGGTCGAGGCACTGGGCATCGGCCTGCCGGGCAATGCGGCGTATCCGGCGGTCGATGCGCGCCGCAACCTGATCGCCCGCGAGGCGGGGCGGCGCATCGTCGAACTGGTGGTGAAGGACGTGCGCATGTCGAAGATCCTGACGCGCGCCGCCTTCGAGAACGCGATCCGCGTCAACGCGGCGATCGGCGGCTCGACCAACGCGGTGATCCACCTGATCGCGCTGGCGCGTCGCCTCGGCGTGAAGCTGTCGCTCGACGACTGGGACGAACTCGGCCGCGGCGTGCACACGCTCGCGAACCTGATGCCCAACGGCAAGTACCTGATGGAGGACTTCTGCTACGCGGGCGGGCTGCCGGCGGTGATCCGCGAACTCGGCGAGGCCGGCCTGCTCCGGCGCAAGGCGCTGACCGTCAACGGGCAGACGATCTGGCAGAACTCCCGCCGCGCCGAGAACCACAACCGGGACGTCATCATGCCGATGGCGAAGCCGTTCAAGCGCGACACCGGCATCGCCGTGCTGCGCGGCAACCTGGCGCCGTCCGGCGCGATCATCAAGCCGTCGGCGGCCACGCCGAAGCTGATGAAGCACAAGGGGCGCGCTGTGGTGTTCGAGGACATCGACGACTTCCATGCCCGCATCGACGATCCGAAGCTGAAGGTCGACGCCGATTCGGTGATGGTGCTGAAGAACTGCGGGCCGCGGGGCTATCCGGGCATGGCCGAGGTCGGCAACATGCCGCTGCCGCCGCGGCTGCTGAAGAAGGGCATCACCGATCTGGTGCGCATCTCCGACGCGCGGATGAGTGGCACCGCCTACGGCACGGTCGTGCTGCACGTCGCACCGGAGGCGGCGGCTGGCGGGCCGCTGGCGCTGGTCAGAAGCGGCGACCTCATCGAGCTCGACGTCGCGCGGCGCCGGCTGCAGCTGCACGTCGCTGACTCCGATCTGGCGCGTCGCCGCGCCGCCTGGACGCCGCCGAAGCCGGCCATGGCGCGCGGCTACACGAAGCTGTACATCGACCACGTGAACCAGGCCGACGAGGGCGCCGACCTCGACTTCCTGGTCGGCGGCAGCGGCTCGGCCGTGCCGCGCGACAACCATTAAGCGGTGACCGGTCACCGGTAACCGGTGACGGGATCAACGGCGGGCATCCTTTCGAACGAGCGAACATGCCGTCGAATTGCTGGCGTTGCGACCCGGTTGGGCGAGCCACCGGTCACCGGTCACCGGTCACCGGTCACAAATCGTCGGTCACGGAGAACAGATGAAAGTCCTGATCACCGACTACGACTTCCCCGACCTCGAACTCGAGCGCGGCATCCTTGCCGGTGCAGGCTTCGAGGTCCTGGCCGGGCAGTGCCGCACCGAGCAGGCCGTGATCACGGCGGCCGAAGGCTGCTCGGCGCTGCTCGTGCAGTACGCACCGATCAGCGAGCGGGTGCTGGCCGCGCTGCCGCAGCTCGGGCTGGTCAGCCGCTTCGGCGCCGGCTACGACACCGTCGACCCCGCGGCCTGCGCGCGCCATGGCGTGTGGCTGGCCAATTCGCCGGATTACGGCGTCGGCGAGGTCGCCACCCATGCGCTCGGCATGGCGCTGGCGCTGCTGCGCCACCTGCCGTTCTACGACCGCGACGTGAAGGCCGGCCGCTGGCACTACCTGTCGCCGGGCACGATCCGCCGCGCCAGCAACCAAACGGCCGGCATCCTCGGCCTCGGCCGCATCGGCAAGCGCTTCGCCCACCTGGCGCGCAACTGCTTCGGCCGCGTGATCGCCTGCGACCCGTACATCATCGACGGCGATTTCCCGGCGTACGTGGAGCGCGTGACGCAGCAGCAGCTGTTCGGGACCGCCGACGTCATCTCGCTGCACGTGCCGCTCACCGCGGAGACGCGCGGACTGGTCGGCGCGGCGCTGCTGTCGTCGATGAAGCCGGGCGCCATGCTCGTTAACACCGCGCGCGGCGCGGTAATCGACATCGACGCGCTGCTCGCCGCGCTGGACTCCGGCCGGTTGGGGGCCGCCGGCCTCGACGTGCTGCCGCACGAGCCGCTGGCGACCGACCATCCGCTGGCGTGGCATCCGCGCGTGCTGCTGTCGCCGCACGCGGCGTTCTATTCGGTCGAGGCCGAGGCCGAACTGCGGCGCAAGGCGGCGCTGAACATCGTGCAGTGGGCGCAGCAGGGCCGGCCGGCGTATTGTGTAACGCCTGGAACGAGGCAGCCGCCGGGCCGGTAACCGCGCGGCAGACAGAGCAGACGCGCGGCCTTGCTGCCGCACGCTGGGGACGAGGAGAAGGGCCGGCATGGCGAGGGTGCTGATCCGCGACGTCGAGAAGCGCTTCGGTTCGACGCAGGTCATCCACGGGGTGAACATCGAGATCGACGACGGCGAGTTCGCCGTGCTGGTCGGTCCGAGCGGCTGCGGCAAGACGACGCTGCTGCGGATGATTGCCGGGCTGGAGGAGATCTCGGGCGGCGAGATCCTGATCGGCGAGCGGGTGGTCAACCGCGTTCTGCCCAAGGAGCGCGACATCGCGATGGTGTTCCAGAACTACGCCCTGTACCCGCACATGACGGTGCGCGACAACATGGCGTTCAGTCTGATGCTGGCCAAGCGGCCGGCCGCCGAGGCGAGCGAACGGGTGGCCAGGGCGGCGGAGATCCTCGGTCTCACCAGCCTGCTCGACCGCTACCCGCGCCAGTTGTCCGGCGGTCAGCGGCAGCGCGTGGCGATGGGCCGCGCGATCGTGCGCAACCCGCAGGTGTTCCTGTTCGACGAGCCGCTGTCGAACCTCGACGCCAAGCTGCGCGTGGCGATGCGCACCGAGATCAAGGAACTGCACCAGCGGCTGAAGACGACGTCGGTGTACGTCACGCACGACCAGATCGAGGCGATGACCATGGCCGACAAGATCGTCGTGATGAAGGACGGCGTGGTCGAACAGACCGGCGCGCCGCTCGACCTCTACGACCGGCCGGTGAACACGTTCGTGGCCGGGTTCATCGGTTCACCGGCGATGAACGTCCTCGCCGGCACGGCCCGTCGCGCAAACGGCGGCCTGCGCGTCACGCTGCCGGAAGGCTACGAAGCCGAGATGGCGGCGAACCTGACGGCGAGCGACGGCCAGAAAGTGCTGTTCGGCATCCGGCCGGAACACCTGTCGCTCGGCGCCGCCGGCCTGCCGGCGGAGGTCATCGTCGTCGAACCGACCGGCGCCGACACGCAGCTGTACTGCGAGGTCGGCGGCGGCGACGTCAACGTGGTGCTGCGCGACCGCACGCAGACTCGCGCCGGCGACCGCGTACGCCTCGCGCCGGATCTTTCGAAAGTGCACCTGTTCGATGCGGCCAGCGGCCGGCGCATCGGGACGGCCTGACTTTGTCCTGCCGCAGTCCAACCTGGAGGAGACCATGAGCCACACCGATCGTCGCAAGTTCCTCGCCACTACCGCCACCGTGGCGGCCGGCGCCGCCACCGGAACGCTGTTCGCGCCGGAGGCATTTGCGCAGGCTGCCTTTTCCGCGAAGCCGGAGACGGGCGCCAAGCTGCGCGTGCTGCGCTGGAAGCGCTTCGTCGCGGGCGACGAAGAAGTCTGGATGGCCAACGTGAAGAAGTTCTCGGAGAAGTTCGGCGTCGAGGTCCGCGTCGACAACGAGGGCTGGGAGGACGTGCGACCGAAGGCGGCGGTGGCCGCCAACGTCGGCAGCGGCCCGGACATCGTCGTCGGCTGGTTCGACGATCCGCACCAGTATCCGGACAAGCTGGTCGACGTCTCCGACGTCGCCAACTATCTCGGCGGCAAGTACGGCGGCTGGTACGACGTCTGCCGCAAGTACGGCACGCGCGAGGGCAAGTGGATCGCCGTTCCGCTCGGCGTCATCGGCAATGCGATCGTCTACCGCGACAGCCAGGTGAAGGCGGCCGGGTTCGACGGCATTCCCAAGGACACCGCCGGCTTCCTCAAGCTGATGCAGGCGCTGAAAGCCAAGGGCACGCCGGGCGGTTTTGCGCTCGGCAAGGCGGTCGGCGACGGCAACAACTGGGCGCACTGGCTGCTCTGGTCGCACGGCGGCAAGATGGTCGACGAGAAGGGCAACGTGATCCTGAACTCGCCCGAGACCGTCGCCTCGCTCGAGTACGCCAAGCAGCTCTACGAGACCTTCGTGCCGGGAACGCTGTCCTGGCTCGACCCGTCCAACAACAAGGCGTTCCTCGACGGCCAGGTCTCGCTCACCGGCAACGGCATCTCGGTCTACTACGCGGCCAAGAACTCGCCGGACCCGAGACTGAAGGAGCTGGTCGCCGACATCCAGCACGCCCGCTTCCCGATCGGACCGGTGGGCAAACCCACCGAGCTGATGCAGGTGACGCAGATGTTCCTGTTCAAGTACTCGAAGTTCCCCAATGCGGCCAAGGCCTTGCTCGCCTTCATGATGGAAGCCGAGCAGTACAACCCGTGGCTGCAGGCGTCGATCGGCTACACGAGCCAGCCGCTGAAGGCTTTCGAGTCGAACCCGATCTGGACCGTGGATCCCAAGCACACCGTCTATCGCGACGGGGCGAAGATCATGCTCGACCACGGGCACGCCGGGCCGCTGGGCTACTCCTCGGCGGCGGCGATGGCCGACTACATCGTGCTCGACATGATTGCCGAGGCGGCGAGCGGCTCTAAGTCGCCGAAGGAAGCGGCCGAGCGCGCGCACAAGCGGGCCGAGCGCTACTACAAGGTCTAGATCGGTGGCCCCGCAGGAGCGGGGAACCCGGCGCCGGGGCCACTGCGGCCACGGCGCCGGGCGGACGGACGCGCGATGCTGACCCGCCTTCTCAACAACAGGAACTTCCTCGGGCTGCTCTTCATGCTGCCCCTGGCGGCGCTGTTGCTGGTCTTTCTCACCTACCCGCTCGGCCTCGGCACCTGGCTCGGCTTCACCGACGCCAAGATCGGCCGGGCCGGCCGGTGGGTGGGGCTGGAGAATTTCGAGTACCTGGTCGGCGATCCGGTCGCGCAGCTTTCGCTGTTCAACACGCTCTTCTACACGATCGCCGCGAGCATCGTGAAGTTCGTCCTCGGGCTGTGGCTGGCCATCCTGCTCAACCGCCATATCCCGTTGAAGTCTCTCGTGCGCGCGGTCGTGCTGCTGCCGTTCATCGTGCCCACGGCGCTTTCGGCGATCGCCTTCTGGTGGCTGTACGACGCGCAGTTCTCGGTGCTGTCGTGGACGCTCACGAGGATGGGCCTGATCGACCGGTACATCGATTTCCTCGGCGACCCGTGGAACGCCCGTTTCTCGGCGGTTGCCGCGAACATCTGGCGCGGCGTGCCCTTCGTGGCGATCTGCCTGCTGGCGGGGCTGCAGACGATCTCGCCGTCGTACTACGAGGCGGCGAGCCTCGACGGGGCCACCCCGTGGCAGCAGTTCCGCTTCGTCACGCTGCCCCTGCTGACGCCGATCATCGCCGTGGTGATGACCTTCTCGGTGCTCTTCACGTTCACCGACTTCCAGCTGATCTACGTGCTGACCCGCGGCGGCCCGCTGAACGCCACCCACCTGATGGCGACGCTGTCGTTCCAGCGCGCGATCTCCGGCGGCTCGCTCGGCGAAGGGGCGGCGCTCGCCACGCTGATGATCCCGTTCCTGCTGGCCGCGATCATGTTCAGCTATTTCGGCCTGCAGCGGCGGGCCTGGCAGCAGGGCGGCGGCGACAAGTGAGGTAGCCCGTGGGCGCACAGACCGAGACCGTCGACACGCAAGGCATGAACTACCTGGTGTCTCTGCCGCGCCGGGTGGTCACCCTGTACCTGCCGCTGGCGCTGTTCCTGTTCGTGCTGCTGTTTCCCTTCTACTGGATGGCGATCACCACCTTCAAGCCGAACGAGGAACTGCTGTCGCGCGAGGGCAATCCGTTCTGGGTGATCAACCCGACGCTGGCGCACATCAGGAAGCTGCTGTTCGACACCGCCTACCCGGACTGGCTGTGGAACACGATGCTGGTCGCCGTCGTGGCCACATTCCTGTCGCTCATGTGCAGCGTGTTCGCCGCCTACGCGATCGAGCGGCTGCGCTTCAGGAGCTCGCACTATGTCGGCGTCAGCGTCTTCCTCGCCTACCTGGTGCCGCCGTCGATCCTGTTCATCCCGCTCGCCAAGGTGGTGTTCGAACTGGGCCTTTTCGACACCCGGCTGGCGCTGATCCTGACCTACCCGACGTTCCTGGTGCCGTTCTGCACCTGGCTGCTGATGGGCTATTTCCGCTCGATCCCGTTCGAGCTCGAGGAGTGCGCGCTGATCGACGGCGCCACCCGCTGGCAGATCCTGGTCAAGATCGTCCTGCCGCTGGCGGTGCCGGGGCTGATCTCGGCCGGCATCTTCGCCTTCACGCTGAGCTGGAACGAGTTCATCTACGCGCTGACGTTCGTCTCGTCCTCCGAGGTCAAGACGGTGCCGGTGGGCGTGGTCACCGAACTCGTCGAAGGCGACGTCTACCACTGGGGCTCGCTGATGGCCGGCGCGCTGCTCGGGTCGCTGCCGGTGGCGGTGCTGTACTCGTTCTTCGTCGAGTACTACGTCGCCGGCATGACCGGCGCGGTCAAGGAGTAGGGCCGCGGCCGCCAGCGCGATCCGGCGCCGAAGGCATACTTCGCGCTTCGTGGCCGGCGGCTGCCGGCGCTTTCCCGGAGGTCTCATGCAACAACCCGCCCGCCGGCGTGCGCTGCTCGTCCGCTGCGCGCTCGCCCTCACGCTCGCCGTCGCCTCGGCCGGCGTGTTCGCCGAGTCCGCCAGGACGGTCAGGATCCTCGTCGGCTTTCCGGCCGGGGGCGGCACCGACGCGATCGCGCGGCTGCTTTCCGACAAGCTGAAGGACGCGCTCGGCGCGAACGTGATCGTCGAGAACCGACCGGGCGCGGGCGGGCAGCTGGCGGCGCAGACGCTGAAGGCGGCCGCGCCGGACGGCACGACCTTTTTCATCTCGCACGACCACACGGTCTCGATCCTGCCGCTGGTGGTGAAGAACCCCGGCTTCGACCCGGCGCGCGACTTCGTGCCGGTGGCGGGCTTCGCCACCTTCGTCAACGCCTTCGCCATGTCCGGCGGCACGCCGGCAAGGAGCTTCAGCCAGTACGTCGACTGGGTCCGCGGGCAGGGCGGCAAGTCGGCCGTCGGCGTGCCGGCGCCGGCTTCGGTGCCCGAGTTCCTGGTCAAGGTGATCGGCGAGAAGTACCAGCTCGACCTGGTCGCCGTGCCCTACCGGGGCAGCGCGCCGATGATCGGCGACATGCTCGGCAACCAGATTCCCGCCGGCATCGGTTCGGTGCCCGAATTCATCGAGAACCACAGGGCCGGCAAGCTCAGCGTCCTCGCCGTGCTCGGCGGCGCGCGTCAGCCGGCGATGCCCGACGTGCCGACCTTCGCCGAACTGGGGCTCGCCGGCTTCGAGGACGTGCCTTTTTATGCCTTCTTCGCGCCTGCCGGCACGCCGCAGCCGGTGATCGACGCCTTCGGCGCCGCGCTGGCGAAGGTGATCGCCCTGCCGGAGATCCGCGACCGCCTCACCGGCCTGGGGCTTACGGTCAGCTTCATGCCGCAGCAGCAGCTGGCGGCGCGCGAGCGGGCCTACGCGCAGACCTGGGCGAAGATCATCAGGACCAGCGGCTTCCAGCCGCAGTGAGGATCGCCGCCGGGGCGGCGGCCGGTGATCGGCGCCGGCCCGCCGGGTGGATCCTCGATCACCGGCGCGCTTCGGGCCAGAGCGGTCAGGCGGCCAGATAGCCGCCGTCGACCGGCAGGGTCGCGCCGGTGACGAAGGCGGCCGCTGGCGAGCAGAGGAACACCGCGGCACCGGCGACATCCTCCGGCCGGCCCCAGCGGCCCATCGGCGTGCGGGCGCGGATCGCCTCGCGGCGCGCCGCATCGTTGCGCACCGCCAGCGTGAACCTGGTTTCGATCCAGCCCGGCGCGATGGCGTTGACGCGGATGCCCTGCGCCGCGTAGCGGATCGCCAGCGACTTGGTCAGCTGCACGACGCCGCCCTTGGCGGCCGCATAGCCCGGCGCATGCGGGCCACCGACGAAACTCAACATCGACGCGATGTTGACGATCGCGCCCCCCTGCCGTGCCAGCAGCGGGTGGGCCGCCTCGGCCACGCGCAGGCTGCCGGTGAGGTTCACGTCGAGCACCTCGGCGAATCGCGCCGGGTCGTACTCCGCCTCGCGATGGATCAGGCCGGCGCTGTTGACGACGATGTGCAGGCGCGTGAAGCTCGCCAGCAGACGCACGACGGCGCCGCCGTCGGTGACGTCGAGCGGTTCGGCCCGGCAGCGCGCCGGCGGCGCGGCGTTGTAGTCGGCCACCGAGCCGGCCTGCCGGCCGGTGACGACGACCTCCGCGCCGCAGCCCGCCAGCGCCGCGGCAATCGCCGCGCCGATGCCGCTGGTGCCGCCGGTGACCAGCGCGCTCTGGCCGGCCAGCAGGTCGACGGCGAAGCTCACGCGTCGCGCCCGACGAGCGTCAGCGACCGGTCCAGGCCGTCACGCGCTGCCGCTGCTCGCCGAGGCCTTCGATGCCGAGCGTGACCACGTCGCCGGCCTTCAGGAACTGCGGTGGCTTCATGCCCATGCCGACGCCCGGCGGCGTGCCGGTGGTGATGATGTCGCCCGGCATCAGCGTCATGAACTGGCTGATGTAGCTCACCAGGTGGGCGACGCCGAAGACCATCGTCTTCGTGTTGCCGCGCTGCCGCGGCTGGCCGTTGACGTCGAGCCACATGTCGAGGTCGTGCGGGTCGGCAACCGAGTCGGGCGTCGCCAGGTAAGGGCCGATCGGGCCGAAGGTGTCGCAGCCCTTGCCCTTGTCCCACTGGCTGCCGCGCTCGAGCTGGAAGTTGCGTTCGGAAACGTCGTTGATCACGCAGTAGCCGGCCACGTGCCTCAGCGCGTCGTCCCTCTCGACGTACTGCGCCCTGGTGCCGATCACCACGCCGAGCTCGACCTCCCAGTCGGTCTTGGTCGAGCCCTTCGGCAGCACGATGCCGTCGTTCGGCCCGGTGATGCAGGTGGTGGCCTTCATGAACACGATCGGCTCGGCCGGCACCGGCATGCCGGACTCGGCGGCGTGGTCGGAGTAGTTCAGGCCGATGGCGATGAACTTGCCGATGCCG
>Ga0209254_10007453_pt1 | contig 10100 bp, 11 predicted proteins | sample FrelakmetDIP11DI_FD_187148 | JGI IMG/M metagenome (GOLD analysis project Ga0209254, IMG submission 187148) | Freshwater lake sediment microbial communities from the University of Notre Dame, USA, for methane emissions studies - DIP11 DI (SPAdes)... | ecosystem: Environmental > Aquatic >...
CTGCGCACGGGTGCGGCGACGGGCGTCGCGCTCTTCGGCCCGTCGTCGTCGCGAATCGGAGTGGCGACCGCATCGATCTGCTTCTTCGGCAGCCTGGCAGCCAGCTTCGTGGCCGCCTTCGCGGTGGGCTTTGGGCTCGGCTTCGTCTGCTGCGCCACCCGGGGGGTGACCGGGGCCGGCGTCGGCAGCGTGGTGGCGCCGGGAGCTGCGACGAACGTCACGGCGGCGTAGCGATTCAACGGTGGCAGCGCCGGAGGCCTCGCCTTCAGGGTCTTCTGCAGCGACGTCTCCCAGGCGTCGAGCTTCCGCGCGCGTTGCGCGATCTGACGGCTCGAGACCACCTCGGGCTTCGTCTGGGCGTCGCCGAGATGGGCTGTCGCGATGAGGGCGTACGCCCCCGTGGCCGCGGCTGCCCCGAGGAGCACGGAGAGCGTGCGGCCGTGCGCGCGGGAGATCACCGGCCGGCCTCCCTCGGCCGGAGGCCATGACCGATGGGCTGGATCGCCGCGGGGGCGGCGAAGGCGATCCGATTCATGTCTACCCTTCGTGAGGAGTTTGAGATCTACCCGGTAAGAGAGGGATCGGCCGAGAAACCTGCGGCGACTCACTCGCACGAGTGATTCCGCAGCCTCGCAAGTAGGCTTGTGACGATGTCGGAGATCGGCCTCTTCCCTCTCGGCCTCGTGCTACTGCCCACCGAGCAGGTGCCGTTGCACATCTTCGAGCCCCGCTACCGCGAGCTGATCGGGGAAAGCCTCGAGCACGGCCGCCCGTTCGGCATCGTCTACGCCGACGATGACGGCCTTCGCCAGATCGGCACGCTGGCAACGGTCACCGAGGTCGTCGAGCGGTTCGAGGACGGGCGGCTGAACATCCTCGTCGAGGGGGGAGCACGATTCCGGCTGCTCGAGCTGACGGAGGGCCGTGCGTTCGTAACCGGCCGCGTGGAGCCGGTCGACGACCAGCACGACCCCGCGGAGCCGGCCGACGTCGAGCGTGCGCTGGCGTTGTTCGACCGTCTCGCCGAGCTGACTGCATCCGCCGTCGAGGCCCCCGACGCCGAGGTGCCCGAGCTGTCGTTCGCGATCGCGGGTCGCTTCGACTTCGCTGCCGAGATCAAGCAGGAGCTCCTCGACGAGAGCTCGGAGCGGATCCGGCTGGCGCGCCTCTGCGAGCTGCTTGCGATCGCAGCGGCGACGGTCGAGCGCCAGAAGGAGATAGCGGTGAGGGCGCAGTCGAACGGCAAGGTGCACCCTCCCGAATGACGTCTCGCGCGCTGGAGCGGCGTTAGCACCGTTCCGGTGACCTCGGGCCTGTCCGAATCGGAGGCTGCGGCGCGGCTCGCGGCGCGGGGTGAGCCCCGCAATTCTCCCGCGAGCCGGTCGACCGCGACGATCGTCCGCGCCAACACGGTGACGCCGTTCAACGCGATCCTCCTCGCGCTCGGCCTCCTCACGCTCGTCTTCGGGGACTGGCGCGATGCGCTCTTCCTCGGGATCATCGTCACGAACACCGGGATCGGGATCTGGCAGGAGCTCCGGGCCAAGCGGAAGCTCGACGAGCTGGCCGCCCTCGTCGCGCCGCGGGCAACGGTCGTCAGGGACGGCGAGCCGCGGCTGCTCCACGTCTCCGAGGTCGTGGTGGGAGATCTCGTGCGGCTCGGTCCCGGCGACCAGGTCGTCGCCGACGGGCCGATCGTGGCCGGGGTGGGGTTGCGCCTGGACGAGTCGATCCTGACCGGAGAGGCCCGCGCGGTCGCGCGCTCTACGGGCGAGGAGGTCCGGTCGGGCTCGTTCGTCGTCGAGGGCGCCGGCTCGTTCGAGGTCGTCGCCGTCGGTGCCGACAGCTACGCCGAGCGGATCGCCGGGACGGCGCGGGAGTTCCGCCATCCGCGCTCGCCGCTCGAACGGGCGATCGACCGCCTCCTCTACGTGCTGCTCGCGGTGACCGTGCCGCTCGGGACGATGCTGATCGTGGCGCTCGAGAGGCAAGACGTCGCGGTCAGGCACGCAGTCGAGACAGCCGTCGCCGGGATGGTGACGCTCATCCCCGAGGGCCTGATCCTGCTCGTCTCGGTGACCTACGCCGCGGCGGCCATGCGGATGGCCCGGGTCGGCGCCCTCTCCCAGCAGCTGAACGCGATCGAGTCGCTCGCGTCCGTCGACACGATCTGCGTCGACAAGACCGGGACGCTGACGGACGCGTCCCTACGGCTCGTGGCGCTGCTGCCCGCTCCAGGAACGACCGAGCCGGAGCTCCGGACTGCGCTGGGTCGATTTGCCACCGCAGCCGAGGCGCCGAATCAGACGCTGGCCGCCCTCGCGCGCGAGCTGCCCTCGGGGCCCGAGCCCGCAGACGAGTCGATCCCGTTCCTCTCGCGGCGGCGCTGGAGCGGGCTCAGGATCGGCGGCGTCCGTTACGTCCTCGGGGCACCGGAGCTCTTCCCCCTCGGCGACCTCGCCGACGAGGTCGCTCTTCAACAGGAGGCCGGCCGCCGGGTGGTCGGCTTCGGCGTCACGGACGGTCGCTTCCCGGATGACCCCGACGCCGGCCCTCCTCCACTCCGTGCGCTCGGGGTCGCCGTGCTGGCCGAGGAGCTGCGGCCGGAGACACGCGAGACGATCGCCTACCTCGTCGAGGAGGGAGTCGAGATCGTGGTGCTCTCGGGCGACGATGCCCGCACCGTCGGCTCGATCGCGAGCGATGCGGGCATTCCCGAGCGCGGTCAGCTGCTCGACGGCGATGCGCTACCCGCAGGCGCAGCCGACCTCGACCGCCTCGCTCCGTCGCTCTCGGTGGTCGGGCGGATCTCGCCGGAGGGGAAGCGTCGCGTCGTGGAGTCGCTCCTGCGCCGTGGCCGATACGTGGCGATGGTCGGAGACGGCGTCAACGACGTGCCGGCGCTGAAGGCATCGCGCCTCTCGATTGCCCAGGGCTCGGGCACGCAGATGGCGAAGGCCGTGGCCGACGTCGTGCTCGTCAACGGCGACTTCGCTGCCGTCCCCGGGATGGTCGCCGAGGGTCGCCGGGTTCTCCGGAACCTCCAGCGCGTGACCAAGCTGTTCGTGACGAAGTCCGTCTTCGCCGCATTCCTGATCGTGTCGATCGGGATCACGCCCGTCGAGTATCCGTTGCTCCCCCGGCACCTCACGATCGTCGGTGCGCTCACCGTCGGCATCCCTGCCTTCTTCCTGGCGCTCGCCCCGAGCGAGGGCCCCTGGCGCACGGACGGCTTCCTGCGCGAGGTCGGCCGGTTTGCGGTGCCCGCCGGGGTGGCAGCGGGCCTCGGGGTGACGATCACCTATCTGATCTCGGTGAACGTGTTCGATCTCGGCCTGCTGCAGTCCCGGACGGCTGCCACCTCGACCCTGATCGTGATCGGGCTCTACCTCGTGCTGGCCCTGGAGGCGACGAGCACGCGCCGGGCCCGCCTCGTCGGCGCGCTCTGCGCGAGCCTCCTCGCAGCCTACGTCGTCATCCTCCTCGTCCCGGGGCTGCGGCACTTCTTCGAGCTCGCAGTCCCGAATCCAGCGGCACTCGTGCTGATCGCGGTCGGGTCGGCGGCCGCGATCGGCTTTCTCTGGTTGACCGACGACCGCTTCGTCCCCCTGCGGGGCCGGGCGGGCTGACCCTCCCGGCTACGATGGCGTGGTGGCCGTGAGCACATCGATCCCGCTCGACACCGAGGCTCTCCGCGCGGACTTCCCCTTCCTGGAGGAGCAACGGGACGGTAAGCCGCTCGCGTACCTGGACTCGGCGTCGTCGACGCAGAAGCCACGACAGGTGCTCGACCGGATGCGCGCGTTCTACGAGCACGAGTACGCGAACGTCCATCGCGGTGTCTACCGCCTTGCAGAGCGGGCCACCGAGGGGTACGAGGGCGCCCGGCGGACGGTTGCCGCGTTCGTCAACGCCCCATCCGAGCGTGAGGTGATCTTCACGCGTAGCGCGACGGAGTCGATCAACCTCGTGGCCTACGCCTGGGGCCTGCAGAACCTCGGGCCGGGCGACACCGTCGTGGTCACGGAGCTCGAGCACCACGCGAACTTCGTCCCCTGGCAATTCATCGCCAGCAAGACGGGCGCGAGCTTCCGCCACATTCCGATCGACGACGCAGGCGAGCTTCGCCTCGAGGTGCTCGACGACCTCGCCCGCGAAGGCTCGATCAAGGTCGTTGCCACCGGCCTCGTGTCGAACTCGCTCGGCACGATCAATCCCGTCGAGCGACTTGCAGCCTGGGCCCACGAGCAGGGTGCGATCATGGTGGTCGACGCGGCCCAGGCGGCACCTCACCGGACGATCGACGTCCAGGCGCTCGGCTGCGACTTTCTCGCTTTCTCGTCGCACAAGCTGTGCGGGCCGAGTGGGATCGGCGCGCTCTGGGGCAGACGCGAGCTCCTGGAGGCGATGGAGCCGTTCAACCTCGGTGGCGAGATGATCCGGTCGGTCGGCCTCGAGCGCACGACGTTCAACGAGCTGCCGTACAAGTTCGAAGCGGGCACGCCCGCGATCGCCGAGGCGGTCGGGTTCGGCGCCGCGATCGACTACATCAGCGAGATCGGCCTGCCCGCGATCGAGCAGCACGAGCACGAGCTGACCGTGTACGCCATGGACCGGCTCGGGGAGCTCAAGTGGGTGAGGCTCTTCGGCCCGCCCGTCGAACGACGGGCGGGGATCGTCTCGTTCGACGTCGCCGGCGTCCACCCCCACGACGTGGCGCAGATCCTCGACTGGGACGGCATCGCCGTTCGCGCCGGCCACCATTGCACCCAGCCGCTGATGGCCCGGCTCGGCGTTGCGGCGACGACGCGTGCGAGCTTCTACCTCTACTCGATCGCCGAGGAGGTCGACCGTCTCGTGGACGGCCTCCACAAGGTGAAGAAGAGCCTCGGATGAGTGAGTTCGAGCAGCTCTATCGCGAGGTCATCCTCGACCACTACAAGAGCCCGCGTCACCACGGCCTGCTCGACCCCAACGACGCCATCGCCGAGGGCCAGAACCCGTTGTGTGGAGACGAGGTGACGGTCTCGGTCCGATTCGGCGAGGAGGACGTGATCCAGAGCGTGGGGTTCGAGGGGCGCGGATGTGCGATCAGCCAGGCCGCGACGTCGATGCTCACCGACCTCGTGATCGGGCGGACGGTGCAGGACGTGGCGTCGATGTCGAAGGACGAGCTGCTCGAGGAGATCGGGATCCCCTTGACGCCGGTGCGGCTCAAGTGCGCACTGCTCGGGCTGGGGGTTCTCAAGGTCGCCTTGCACAAGGCGAAGGGGACGCCGCTGCCGGAGGAGTGGGGCGCCTCGAGCGGCGAGATCTCGGTCGGCTAGTGCGATGTCCCGCAACGTTTCAGCTAGTGCGGCCGCAGTCGCCGACAACGAGTCACACGTCAAGCGTTTGGTGAGGCCGCACTAGCCGTGGCGGATGTCGACGTCTGCTCGCTGGACGAGCTGCCGCCCGGGACGGTGCGGATCGTCGAGGTGAAGCCATTGCTCACGATCGGGGTCTACAACTGCGACGGTGAGCTGTTCGCGATCGAGGATCGGTGCTCCCACGACGACGGGCCGCTGTGCGAGGGCGAGTTCGACTGTGTCGAGCGGGTGGCCGTCTGCCCGCGCCACGGAGCCCGCTTCGATATCCAGACCGGCCGGGCGCTGACCCTGCCGGCCTACATCGCGGTCGAGTCGTACGCGGTGCGCGTGCGCGACGACGGCATGGTCGTCGTCGACGTCTGAACCGAACCGTAACGTCCGCGACCCCGATCGAGACTTGCCGTCGTCCACCAGGCTCGGTATACATTCGGGCTTACCGCGGAAAGGAGGTGGTCCGGACGTGACAGATTCCAGCAGTACCGGCAGTGGAGGTACCAGCGGGTAGAGGCGTGTCCCCGAGACCCATTGGGGAATCGCCATAGCCGAGCGTAGGGGGCGCGCGTTCCGCGCCGCCGGTCGTCTCGCCTTCGGGCGGACGGCCAGGCAGGAAGCGCCTCTACCAAATCCAACGCTGGCTACCGGGATCGAGGGCCGCCGAAAGGCGGCCCTCCCCTTTTCAGAAGTGTTTCCGCGCTGGAAGGCGGGGCCGCGCATGCGTTGCCGATCCGCTGCTGTGCGGTGCTCGTCCAGGCGCCGGGGCACAGGTTCTGTCCGAGAGCGGGAGCGTTGCACTGACCCTTTCAGGAACGCATGCGATCAGGGAGGGCCAGTCGTGAGTGCCCGCATCCAGCGGCGGCTCCGCGAGAGCTGGCGGGCATGGATCCGCGGCACATCCTCGGGCAGGACGGGGATGCGCCGGGTGGCGATCTCGAGCACCGTCGCGATCGTCGCGAGGAGCCGTGCACGCCGCTCGCGCTCGGCAACCACGAGCTTGCGAACGCTCTCGTAGCAGGGGGTGGTCGTCCGGAGCCGCCGGGCGTGGCGCCGCAGCCGTCGCCAGACCGCAGCGGACGAGCCCAGTTCCACTGTCCGGGCGACGCTTGCGGTGAGACGGGGGTCGATTGCGGGCGAGAACTCCATCCCTTGACTGTGACATCGAAACGGTGACGTCTTCGTGCCCGATCTGCACCGCCTTCGTGCCCGATGCGTGCAGTCCGAGAACGCGAGCATTTGATTGTGCCAAAGTGGCACAAACCGGGCGGCGGCAACCGAGGATCCGCCGGGCAGCGTGGCCCCCAGGCTTGTGACACTCTGGCACGAGCTTGTCGTCGGCCGTGGCGGCCGTGTGGTGGCCTGCGGGTGTCGAACAAGGGTCGGGGTAGGGCGCGGCGGCGGGAGTCGCGACTCGGTGACGGGGGATCGCGACGCAGCGGCGGCTGCGTGGGAGGGGTGCCCGGTGGCTGTCGGGCCGCGGCTGGGTGGTGTCGCGTGGTTGGGACGGCGGCTCGATCCGGTGTCAGGCCGTCATCCACTCCGGTAGTGGCCGACGCCCCATGTGTGAGCCACCTGATCGGCGGTGCGGTCTGCCCGGGACGTTCGCTCCCTCGGCGGCCGCCCACGGACTGCCGGACGCGCAAACCTACTGGATCGGCTCACCCGGGTCGAGCGACGCTGCGCCGGAGCTGCTCGTCGAGCGGCAGCCGATCACGGAGGCCGAGTGCCTCGAGGCCGGCGCCTCCGTCCGAGACGACATTGTCGCCGAGCTGCAACATGCGCAGCTGATCCCGTGTGAGAGGAGGGTTCGGGAAGCGTTCGAGCAGGAGCGCCGGCGGGCGCACGAGCCACACGGGCAGGTGCAGCGCCGGGCGGCTCGTGCCGAGTGCCGTCTTCAGCCGCGACCAGAGCTCGTTCCAGTCGACGATGTCGGGGCCGCCGAGCTCAACCAGCAGGTCGTCACGACGCCCCAGCGCGAGCGCGACGGCGCGTGCAAGATCATCCGCCCAGATCGGCTGCAGACGCTGGGTGCCGCTACCGATCACCGGTGTGACGGGTGCCAGCCGGGCGATCCTCGCGAGCTCCGGCAGAGCGCCGCCGTCGCCGGCGAAGACGAAGCTCGGCCTCAGGATCGCATGGCTGAGCCCCGAGCCGCGAACCGCCTCCTCCACCGCCCACTTGGCGCGGTAGTACGGGACCGAGTCCTTCGTGTGCACGCTCGTGCCGAGGGCACCGAGCTGGACGAAGCGCTCCACCCCGGCGTCCCGGCAGGCCGCGAGCAGGCTCGCCGTCCCCTGCGTCATCACGCGATCGAACGCGGCAGGCCGGCCCACGAGAATGGCGACGAGGTGCACGACTGCGGTGCACCCTGCGACCGCGGCGCGCAGGCTGGCGGCGTCGGTGACGTCGCCGCGCACGAGCTCGCAGTCCATTTCGTCGAGCACGACGGCGCTGCGCGCGTTCCGCACGAGCGCCCGCACCCTCTCACCGCGCTCAGCCAGCTCCCGGACGACGTGGCTTCCGATGAAGCCCGTGGCGCCCGTGACGAGGATCACCGGGGCGCCTCGAAGTTCCTCCAGTAGCGGCTCGGAGTCGGCCCGCGCTGACCCTGATACTTCGAACCGAGACCGCTCGAGCCGTACGGATGGTCGGTCGGCTCCGCCATCTGCACGAATGACAGCTGACCGATCTTCATCTCCGGATAGATCGTGATCGGCAGGTTCGCAACGTTCGACAGCTCGAGCGTGACGTGCCCGTCCCAACCCGGGTCGATGAAGCCCGCAGTCGAGTGGATGAGCAGCCCGAGCCGGCCAAGTGAGCTCTTGCCCTCCAGCCTCGCGACGAGGTCGTCGGGGAGCCTCACGCGCTCGAGCGTCGAGCCGAGCACGAACTCGCCCGGATGGAGGATGAACGGCTCGTCGTCCTCGATCTCGACGAGCTCCGTCAGCCCTTCCTGCTCGCGCTTCACGTCGATGTACGGATAGCGCGAGTTCCGGAAGACCCGGAAGAGACGATCCACCCTCACATCGAGGCTCGCAGGCTGCATCAGGGACGGGTCGTACGGATCGATCACGATCCTGCCCGCGTCGATCAGCCGCGTGATCGCTCTGTCGGAGAGAACCATGCTCCGATCCTAGCGGCCGGTCATTTCACGGTCTCGACTGCGCGAATGCGGTACGCTCGGTGATCCGGTGTCCATGCTCTACGGACCAATGGACCCGAACGAGCGTTTCCGCGCTCGACGGGACCAGACGCGCCGGAAAAAGCGGCGTCGTCGGGCCGCGGTCCTGGCGCTCCTTCTCGTCGCGGTGATCGTCGTCGTGATGGGTGCCCGTTTCGTCGGCGAGAACCAGTCGGCAGGGGCGCCGGCGCCCGCCGGGAGCGCCGCGTCCGATCCGGGAGCAGCCACCCCCGCGGCGGGTACTCCTCGCCCGCTGCCGGTCGAGATCCGCGGCGTGCACGTGACCGGGGCACTGGCCTCGTTGCCCGGGAAGTTCCGGGAGTACGTCGGGTACAAGCGCTACGGGCTCAACACGATCGAGCTCGACGTGAAGGACGAGGGCGGCGAGATCGGCTTCTCGCCGGCCAACGTGCCCCTCGCGCGCACCGTGGGCGCCACACGCCGGTTCTACGACCCGAAGGCGCTCGTCGGGCTGGCGCACCGGAACGGGATCTACATGATCGGCCGCGTCGTCTGCTTCCAGGATCCCAAGCTTGCTCAGGGTCGACCGGACCTGGCGGTGCAACGCCCCGACGGAAGTGTGTGGACGACGAACGCGGGCCTTGGCTGGGTCAACCCGTACGACCGCCGCGTCTGGGACTACTGCGTCTCGGTGGCCGAGGCGGCGGCCCGGGCGGGCTTTGACCAGATCATGTTCGACTACGTCCGATTCCCATCCGACGGGGACGTCGGAAGCGCGGTCTACCCGGGCAAGACGAGCGTCGCGCGCGGTCGTGTGATCGCCGACTTCGTCGCCTATGCGAAGAAGCGTCTCGAGCCGCACGGGACTCGTGTCTCGGCCGCGGTCTTCGGGCTGTCCGCCACGCGGGATCTCGGGATCGGCCAGGTTCCGCGCTGGATCTCGAAGGACGTCGACAGCCTCTCGCCCATGTCCTACCCGGTGCTCTACGGCGACGGCGAGCTCGGGCTGGAGAGCCCGGGCGCGCAGCCGGGAGAGACCGTGTTCCGGACGCTCACGGACTTCCGCCGCCAGGTGAAGGGCTCGCGCGCCCAGCTCGTGCCGTGGGTGCAGGACTGGGATTATGCCCCGCAGGAGGTGCTGGCGCAGATCGCAGCCGCACGGCTGCAGGGGGCAAAGGGATACCTGCTCTGGAATGCGTCGGGCGTGTACACGAAGGCCGCTCTCGCACCCGCGAGCACCAAGCTCGAGGGGTAGTCGCCGGGCTGAGAGCCCCTTACGGCCCGAGTCGCTCGCGAAACCAGCCTCCGTCGTCCAGTTCGTAGCGCACCCGGTCGTGGAGTCGGTTCGGCTGGCCCTGCCAGAACTCGATCGCCGTCGCGACGATGCGGTATCCGCCCCAGAACGGCGGCAGCGGGATATCGTCCTGGTCGACGAAACGGCGCTCGATCTCCGCGACCTGCGCCTCGAGGTCGGCCCTGCTCGCAACGGGCCGGGACTGGGGCGACGCCCAGGCGCCGATCCGGCTGGCTCGCGGGCGGGTTCGAAAGTAGGCGAACGACTCAGCGTCGGAGACCTCCTCGACGGTCCCCTCGAC
>Ga0209254_10007454_pt1 | contig 10098 bp, 7 predicted proteins | sample FrelakmetDIP11DI_FD_187148 | JGI IMG/M metagenome (GOLD analysis project Ga0209254, IMG submission 187148) | Freshwater lake sediment microbial communities from the University of Notre Dame, USA, for methane emissions studies - DIP11 DI (SPAdes)... | ecosystem: Environmental > Aquatic >...
AAACTACCTGAGAATGATAAGCAGGCCATCGCGCTGGGTTATCGAGAGGACGCCAACCTGGTGGACGCCACCAAGTTCAATCGAGGTAAAGATCAGTTTTGTCAGAACTGCCAGCTCTACAGCGGCTCGCCCGGCGAGCAATGGGGACCCTGTGCCATTTTTTCCTATCGGATCGATCCCAAGCTGAATAAGAATTATGTGGTCAGCGCCAAAGGGTGGTGCAGGTCATGGGCCCCCACAGCGACCGGTTAAGCATCGGAGCGCAGCTTCGAGGAGAACAACGGCAAGGCCAATGGCACTGACCGTTATGAACTTCGGCCGTACGCCCAAGCTCGCCAAGCTGAGAAGACCGTACCCACCTTCCGATCCATCCGCGACGTTTTGAGGCCAAGGTGATCGGTAATCGCCCCACCGACTGACTCGACGGTGTGAACCGCCACGCGCACGTTGTTCGGCGTGTCGAGCGTGGTGTGCACACTGCGAGCGGGCACGGCGCTCAGGCGCCAGTGCCGTGGTCGGCCGCGCGCCAGGACGCCTTGAGCACCTCGCTCGCGAGCACGATCGTCGACGCGACGGCACAGCATATCGCCCAGTCCGTCGCGTCGAGCGCAACGGTGCCGAAGCCTTTCCGGAACGCCGGGAGGTAGATCACGAGCGCCTGCAGCGCGAGCGCCGCGGCGACCGACAGCCAGAGCCAGCGGTTCGAGCCGAGCCCCACGAGCGCGCTCGCCTTGTCCGAACGCACGCAGAACACCCCGAAGAGCTGAAACAGGACCAGGACGTTGAACGCCATGGTGCGCGCGTACCGGACGTCGCCCCCGGCGTCAATGAATCCACCCGGGAGCCCCGCGTCGAGTACGCCGAGCGTGCCGACGCACATCACCGCGGCCGACACCCCCATCGCCACCCACATCCGGCGCGTAATCACGCTCTCGCCCAACTCCCGGGGCGAGCAACGCATGACGCCCGGGTCGGGCGGATCGACACCGACGGCGAGCGCGGGAAAGCCATCGGTCACGAGATTGATCCAGAGGATCATCGTCGCGAGGAGCGGGAGCACGAGCACCTCGCCCTCGCCGGCGACGAGGCCGATCGTGCCGGCGAGCGCGACGCCGAAAAACATCACCAGCACTTCGCCGAGGTTGGTCGAGAGCAGATAACGCAGGAACTTGCGGATGTTTTCGTAGATCGAGCGGCCTTCCTCGATCGCCGCGACGATGGTGGCGAAATTGTCGTCGGCGAGCACCATGTCGGCGGCCTCCTTGGCGACGTCGGTGCCGGTGATGCCCATCGCGATGCCGATGTCGGCCGCTTTGAGTGCCGGTGCGTCGTTCACGCCGTCGCCGGTCATCGCGACGATCGCGCCGCGGCTCTTGAGTGCGCGCACGATGGCGAGCTTGTGCTCGGGAGAGACACGCGCATAGACCGATCGCTCGGCGACCGTGTTTGCGAGCGCTGCATCGTCCATGCGCGCGATCTCCGCGCCGGTTACCGCGCCGGCGCCTGGAGGCGCGATGCCGAGCTCGGCCGCGATCGCGCCCGCCATCGCCGGGTGATCGCCGGTGATCATGATGACGCGTATTCCCGCAGCACGCGCGCTCTCGACCGCCTCGCGCGCTTCCGGACGCGGCGGATCGAGCATGCCGACGACGCCGAGCCACACGAGCTCCTCCTCGAGACCGGGACGCGGCGCGCTCGCATACCTGTGCTGAATCACCCGCTCGGCGAGGCCAAGCGTGCGCAGGGCCTCGCCTGCAAGGCCCTCGATCGCCGCGGCGATCGCGGCCCGCCGCGCCGCGTCGAGGGGTCGGTCGGTCGCCCCGACGCGCTCGTGCCCGCAACGTGCAAGCAGCACGTCGGGCGCGCCCTTCGCAAATAGCAGCGCATGCCCCTGACGCTCTGCGTCGGTGTGCGCAGTGCTCATCATCTTGCGCTCGGCGGAAAAGGGAATCTCGCCGACGCGCGGGAATCTCGCCTCGAGGCCTTGGGCCGAAAGGCCGGCCTTCGCAGCCGCGACCTTCAACGCGCCTTCCGTCGGGTCGCCCAGAACGGTCCAGCGGCCATCGCGCTCGGCGAGTACCGCGTTGTTCGCGAGGAGCGCCGCGGCGAGTGCGGCCTCCACCTCCGCGCGCAGCAACGTGTCGGACAGACCGCCGCCGTCAATCCGAAGCTCGCCCTCCGGCGCGTATCCGGTGCCCAGCACCTCGACGCGTCCCGAAGCGGTAACGAGCACGCGTACCGTCATCTCGTTTTTCGTAAGCGTGCCGGTCTTGTCGCTGCAGATGACGTTGGCCGATCCGAGCGTCTCGACTGCGGCGAGCTTGCGGATGATGGCCCCTCGCTTCGCCATACGCTGCATACCGAGCGAGAGCACCACAGTGGTCACCGCCGCAAGCCCTTCCGGGACGGCGGAGACGGCAAGCGACACGGTGTAGAGCAGCACGCCGACCAGCGCGGCAGTCGAAAAGTCGCGCTGCATGACGAGGATGGTCACCCCTACGACCACCGCAATCGCGATGACGATGGCGCCGAGCAGTCTGCCCAGCCGATCGAGTTGCCTCTGCAGCGGCGTCTGTTCCGCGTCCGTCACGGACAGCAGACTGGCGATCTTGCCGACCTCCGCCCGCATGCCCGTTGCCGTCACCACGGCACGGCCGTGGCCGTAAGTGGCCGCCGTGCCGGAAAAGAGCATGTTCGTGCGGTCGGCGAGACCGGCATCCGCCGCGACGGGGGCAGGGTCCTTGGCAACCGGCGCGCTCTCGCCGGTGAGGGCCGCCTCGTTCGTTTGCAGCGACACCGACTCGAGCACGCGTGCATCGGCGGGGACGGTCATGCCTTCCTCGACCACGAGGATGTCGCCGGGCACGAGCGCTTCCGCCGGGACGGTGACGCGCTCGCTGCCGCGCACTACGCTGGCGCTCGCCGCCGTCATCTTCCGCAGGCTCGCAACCGCTTCCTCGGCGCGCGCTTCCTGAAAGAAACCAAGCCCCGCATTGGCGACCACAATGGCAAGGATGGTCAGCGCCTCGTAGGGCATCGCATGCTCGCCCTCGAACCACCAGACGACGATCGAGATCGCCCCTGCAGCGAGCAGCAGCAAGACCAGCGGACTCTCGAACTGGGCGAGCAGGCGGCGCCATGCGGGCGTCGGCGGTGCGGATTGGATCGCGTTCGGGCCGACCTGGGAGAGTCGACGGTGCGCCTCCTCCGGCATGAGGCCGCGCTGCGCATCGGTTGCAAGCACCGCGCAGACCTCGTCCGGCGTGCGGCTGTGCGCATCGAGCATCGTGTCCAGGACCACAGTCGTCGGTTCCGCCCTGCGGCGCATCCTAGCCTCGGCCGGCTGCCGAACACTGACACGCGTCAAGCAGGCGAGCGATCCCTGCCGCCGCACGTGGCGGTCTGCGGCTGGGGCGGTAGGTTCGGCACACCGAACTTTATCGGTGTGCCGAAGTGCCGACCCTCACGGCCTCGCGTATCCTTGCGAGCGAATGCGGCATGCCCGGCACCCTGCGTGCGGGCCGCGCGGGGGAAGATTCACCGAGGAGCGAGAAAACGAGATGAAGGCTTTCGCCGCAGCCATGCTTGCCGGCGCACTTGCCGCAGGGTGCGCCCTTCGCCCGGTCGAGCGGCTCCAGTTGCCGGAGGTGGCGAAATTCTCGGAGCATACGGCCGGCGAGACGCTGCCGCCAGGCTGGCAGCCTTGGCACTTCGCAGGATTCAAGAAGCCGACCGATTATCGTCTCGTCGACGAAGACGGCCGAACGGTGATGAGGGCGATGTCCGAGCGCTCCGCCTCGGGGCTCGTGCATGGGGTGCGCGTCGACCTCAAGGCGTTCCCATACCTGCACTGGCGCTGGAAGATCACCGGGCTCATCGAAACCGCCGACAACACGCGGCCGCAGAGCGAGGACTCGCCGGCACGCGTGATCGTTGCCTTCGAAGGCGACGCCGCGAAGCTGCCGCTTGCGGACCGGCTCTTCTCCCAGCAATTCAAGATGTTCACCAAGGCCGAGCTTCCCTACGCGACGCTGATGTACATCTGGGGGAATCAGCAGCCAATCGGCACGGTGATCACGAGCCAATACACGTCGCGCATCAAGATGATGGTCGCCGAAAGCGGCTCGGAGCGGATCGGCGAATGGCAGGAGGTCGTGCGCAACGTCTACGAAGACTATCGCCTCGCGTTCGGCGAGGAGCCGCCACCGATCAAGTCGGTAGCCATCATGACCGACTCCGACAACACCGGCACGCAGGCCGCAGCCTACTACGGGGACATCGCGTTCCTGAGCGGGCCCGAGTGAGTGCGCCCGTCAATCAGGCAACAGGGTCCAACCCGACGACATTGGCTGCTCGGGTCGGTCTTGCTTCATGCGGTGACAGGGCCGTCCTGCCGGGTCACAGAGTGATCGAGCGGAGCTTCCGCCAGTTGTCCAGCACGCGCGGAACGTAGGCGCGCGTCTCGGCGAATGGAGGCACTTTGCGGCCGAAGCGAACCACCGCACCCTCGCCCGCGTTGTACCCGGCAAGCGCGAGCTCGACGTCGCCCCCGAAGAGCTCGAGGAGGTCGGCGAGATACTTCGTGCCGGCGTGGATGTTGCGCGCAGGAATGCGCAGGTCCTTTTGCTTCACGCCGTAGCGCAACGCGGTGTCCGGCATCAGCTGCATGAGGCCGACGGCGCCCTTGTCGGAAATCGCGAGCGGGTCGTATCCGGACTCGGCAGCGATCACGGCATGCACGAGTGCGGCATCGACGCGGAACTCGGTCGCTGCCGTGCGCACGAGCGAATGGAACGGCAGCGCCGCGAGCTGCGCCTCCTGGCGCTCGCGCTCTTCGGCCTGTTTGCGCCGTGCCTCCTCTTCGGCCCAGGGGAGACGGATGCGGGCACGCACGCCCTTGAGCGCCCCTTCATCGCCGGATTTCAGGTAAAGCTCGCAGCCCGCATCCTGGGTCTGAGAAAGACGCGTTTCGCCGGTGTCGCCGGCACACATGTAGACCTGCGCGGCGGCTGAAAGCGGCAGTGACGCGGCCAGGAGCAAGAGGGCGACGAAGAAGGGACGAGCGCTCATTCTCAACATGTGTACCGGATGAGACCGACGGAATCCCGGCGACCACCGGCAGGCGCGAATGTGCCCGCGAAGGAGCGTCCAGTCAATCGGCCGGACGGACGAGGCGCGGACAATGACGCGGCCAAAACGCTACGGGGCCGCAACGCGGTCGAGAATCGGCCGGAGGTCCACCCCCGCGGGCAGTGTCCCGAACGCATGACCCCAGTCGGCAGCCAACCGGCTCGCGCAGAACGCATCCGCTGCCGCGGGCGCACCGTGGCGAACCAGGAGTGCAGCTCCCGTCGCGAGCGCCAGCTTTTCGACGACACGACGTGCTCGGACTTCGAGCGACGCGCGATCGGCGAGATCATCGCGGATCCCGGCGACGAACCGCGCGAGCCGCGGCTCCGCGGCGGATGCGGGCGCCAGCTCGGCCATGAGAGCGTCGAGGGCTTGCGGATCCTTCTCGAGCACACGCAGCACATCGAGACAAATGACGTTGCCGCTGCCCTCCCAGATGCCGTTCAGCGGCGCCTCGCGATAGAGGCGCGCGATCGGCCCTTCTTCGACGTAGCCGCTGCCGCCGAGGCATTCCATCGCCTCGGTCGCCATCGGCGTCATGCGCTTGCACAGCCAGTACTTCGCGACCGGCGTCAGGAGGCGCGTGAGGAGGCGCTCGTTCGCATCGTCGTGCAAGCGGTCGAACGCGCCCGCGAGACGGAACGCGACGAGCGTCGCGGCTTCCCACTCGAGCGCCATGTCGGCGAGCACGTTCCGCATCAGCGGCTGATCGACGAGGCGCGCCCCGAATGCGGTGCGATGCGCGGCGTGGTGGATCGCCTCGGCGAGCGCCGCGCGCATCATGCCGGCCTGCGCGACGACGATGTCGAAGCGGGTGAGATGCGCCATTTCGATCAGTGTGGCGATGCCGCGGCCATCGCGCCCGACACGCCGCGCCCACGTCCCGGCGAACTCGATCTCGCTCGAGGCGTTCGACTTGTTGCCGATCTTCTCCTTGAGCCGCTGGATGAGGAACGTGTTGCGCGTGCCGTCGGGGAGCGAACGCGGCACGAAGAAGCAGGTCACGCCGGCGTCGGTACGCGCGAGCGTGAGGAAGCCGTCCGACATCGGCGCGGAGCAGAACCACTTGTGCCCGGTGAGCACGTAGGCGTCGGCGCCGATGGGGTCCGCGCGCGTGGTGTTCGTGCGCAGATCCGACCCGCCCTGCTTCTCCGTCATTGCCATGCCGACGGTGACAGCGCTCTTTTCGTGGAGCGGCCGCGGGCTTGGATCGTAGGCCTCGACGAGGAGCTTGGGCTCCCACTCGCGGGCAAGCGCCGGCTCGTTGCGAACGACCTGCACCGACGCGCATGTCATCGTCACCGGGCACGCAACGCCGTTCTCGCCCTGGTTCCAGAGATAGAAGAGCGCCGCACGGCCGACGAAGCCCGCAGACTTCGCCGTCCAGGCGAGCGAGTGCACGCCCGCGCCCAAGGCCAGTCGCATCAGCTCGTGGTAAGCAGGGTGATAGTCGACCGCGTCGATGCGATGTCCGAAGCGATCGTGGCTGCGCAGTTCCGGACCATAACGGTTCGCCTGCCAGGCGAGCGTTCGCATCCGCTCGCTGGCGACAAGCTCGCCCATCGCCCGCGCGCGCGGCGCGACCCAGGTTGCGCCCGCGCGCGCGACCGCCTCGCGCAACACGACGTCGTCGTCCCATGCGTTGTGGCCGACGAGCGGCGGCGGCTGGTTGATTACTTCGTGCGTCTTTGGCGCGGCAGGAATCGCGCCCTCGACGCAGGCAGTGTTCATCGTTGGACCCCGAGACTGGAACGAAAACGGGGCGCCGCGGCGAACCCCGCGCGCGGCGTCGAGGATCAGCATACACCGCAATGCGCAGGGCCATGGCGCGAGGGCCACGAGCCCTTCGGCTGAGGAGCATCGAGCACGGTGAACCGATTGCCGCGTTCGCCACCGATCCAGCCGTGACCGCCGTGGCGTATGTGCCGGATCAGCACCTTGACGTCGCGAGCGACGCGCAAGGCACCACCCATTTCCTGGCGCTCGAGATCCCCACCTGACGCGGCGATCCGCTCGACTTCTGATCTGGAGCAAAGCGCTACGCCCGCAGACACCCGGAGAATCGGCTCCCGGCCCGGCTTTAAGAGCCTTTGAGAGCGAGAGAGACCCCCATGGCGACCCGCAAACAACCCGACATCCCGAATGGCGTCAGCGCCGAGCACGAGGCGCAGCCCGCTGCGCGTGCACCGCGCCCGCGTCCTGTGTCCCAAGGCGACATCGGCCCGACCGAGAACGCCGAAGCGGTCGAGCGCTTCGCGGTCGCGCAAAACGCCGCGTCGGCGGAGCTCGCCCAGGTGAGCGCGCTCGAGGACATCCTCGCCGGCCGCGCCGCGGGCGAAGCGACCGCGCTGATGAAGATGCTGCTCAGGCAGCAGCAGCAACGCACGGGCGACCAGGTCCCCTCGCCCGACGACGAGCTTTCGCCCGATTGGCGCAAGGGCGGCTATCCGTACCGGAACCTGCTCTCGCGCAAGAGCTACGAGAAGCAGAAGTACCGGCTTCAGGTCGAACTCCTCAAGCTGCAGTCCTGGGTCAAGGATGCCGGCCAGAAGGTCGTCATCCTGTTCGAGGGCCGCGACGCCGCCGGCAAGGGCGGCACGATCAAGCGGTACATGGAGAACCTGAATCCTCGCGGCGCGCGCATCGTCGCCCTGGAGAAGCCAACCGACCTCGAACGCGGCCAGTGGTACTTCCAGCGCTACGTGCAGCACCTGCCGACGCGCGGCGAGATCGTGCTCTTCGACCGCTCCTGGTACAACCGGGCAGGGGTCGAGCGCGTGATGGGCTTCTGCGACCAGCAGGAGTATCTGGAGTTCATGCGCCAGTGCCCGGAATTCGAGCGCATGCTGGTGCGTAGCGGCGTGCACCTCATCAAGTATTGGTTTTCGGTCAGCCGCGAAGAGCAGCGCCGCCGCTTCAAGGAGCGGGAAGTCCATCCTCTGAAGCAGTGGAAGCTCTCGCCGGTCGACTTGGCCTCCCTGGACAAGTGGGACGAGTACACCAAGGCGAAAGAGGCGATGTTCTTCTACACCGACACGGCCGACGCGCCGTGGACCGTGATCAAGTCCGACTGCAAGAAGCGGGCGCGACTGAATGCGATGCGCTACCTGCTGCACGCGCTCGCGTACGCGAAGAAGGACATCGAGCGCGTCGGGCCCCTCGACCCGCTGATCGTCGGCCGCGCGCACGTGGTGTACGAGCGCGGCGAGAAGGTGGCCCAGCCGATCCTGTAGGGTCCCGGCCGCTCAATCTCGTCTTGCGCGCGCACGAGAGCGCGCAGCCCCCTCGTGCGCGGGGGGCGGCAGCGATTCCCTCTTCGGCGGAGCGCGCGCGGCCGGGCGCTCACAGACCGAGCATCTTGCCGATGCTCGTCACGTACTGGCTCACCTTGACGGCATCGTCGTAGAGCTCATCAGCCGCGCCCTCGAGGCTCGCGCGGAGGCCGTGCAGCCGATCGCGGACGTCGCCGTGGTGCGGCATCTCGGCCGCAAGCGCATCACGAAGCGCCTCCACCTCCGCGCGCAGCGTGTCGACATCGCCCGAGCCCTCGCGCGCCTTGGCGAGATCTCGCTCGATTGCCTCAACCAGCTTGCCGATCTCCTCGAGGTCGACGCGTTGGTGGCCGGCCTGGTTTTGGGGACCCATCTTGATGCTCGCTCGTGGCTCTGGACCAACCGGTAGTTGAGCACCACTCGCCCGCACGCGCAACCACTACGGGGTCGCGACGCGACGGCAAGAGGTATCGCTACACGACGGCGAGCAACCTCGCGGGCGCGCCGGGCTTGCCGAGCAAGCGTGGCCACGCCAGCCCGCCGTACGCCTGTCGGCGCCGTACGCGTAAGACTCGGGATTCACCTCAGGTACACCGGCCGGACGGAGCCTCGCCGTCGCAGGGCGGCCGTCCCTCCAGAAGAGGGGGCGGCGAGCACGCGTGGACGCGCTCGCCGGATAGCGTGGTGACGTTCTGGGAAGGAAGGGGGCGGGGGGGAACCCCCCGCCCCTCCTCGCGCCCCCAGCCTGGAATGGCCGGGGCCGACTACAGCTACATGGCCTTGCTGATCTCTACGCGGCGCGCTTCGGCGTCCTTGCCGACGCCGATCTCGACGAACACGGGCTTGGCCAGCGTGATGCGCGTCTCCGCCACGCCTGCCGCGACGAGTGCATCCTTCACGGCCTTGGCGCGGTTCCTGGCGAGTTCTTCGTTCGAGGCCAAGTCGCCGGTCCGGTCGGTATAGCCGGTTACGACAACCATGTGGTTACCTTGCTTGATGACTTCGGCAGCCGCGTTGATCTTCGCCTTGCCGTCGGCGCCGATGTCGAACTTCGCGGTTTCGAAGAACACCGACACCGGCAGGCCCGTAGCGGCCACGGGCGCCGCCGGGGCGGGCGCGGTCGTCGCAGGTGCGGTGGCGGTGGGGGTCGGCGTGGGCGCGGGTGTGGGCTTCGACAGGAATTGCCACAGGAGCAGGGCGGCGATGGCGCCGATGATCCAGGGCAGCCAGCGGCCGAAACCGGACTTCTGCACGGGCGGAGGGGCCGCCACACGCTGCGCAGGGCGCTCTTCGCGGTACGCCGCCGCCGCCGGCCCGAGTCCGAGCAGGCTCGCGAGCCGGCTATCGAGGCCGGCTTTCTCGACGTGGCCGCGCTGGTCGCGCAGCACCGTCGCCAGACCATTCGAGTCGAGCTTGTTGTCGGTGACGTATTTCTTGATGAAGCTGAAAACCAGCGGAGCGCCGAGACCGAGCAGGCTGGTTGCGGACGAGGGCTTGATGCCGGCAAGCGACGCGAGGGTACTCACGAGTCCGCCGACCTTGTCTCCGCCGAAGAGGCTCGAGGCGAGCGAGCTTCCGAGGGAAAGCAGCGAGCTCGTGTTCGAGCCTCCGGTGAGCATGCCGGCGAGATTGCCCAGGAGGCCGGTGTCGATATTGGGGCCGGTGACCAGCTTGAAGAGGTCGGCCGCCCCCGAGG
>Ga0209254_10007455_pt1 | contig 10095 bp, 12 predicted proteins | sample FrelakmetDIP11DI_FD_187148 | JGI IMG/M metagenome (GOLD analysis project Ga0209254, IMG submission 187148) | Freshwater lake sediment microbial communities from the University of Notre Dame, USA, for methane emissions studies - DIP11 DI (SPAdes)... | ecosystem: Environmental > Aquatic >...
CTTCGCCTTGAGCGCCTTCCCCTTCGATGTCGCCCCCGAGCCCGACGCCTTGTTCCCCTCCGCCGCCCTCGCCGAGGCCGAGGCGCGCGGTCAAGGACCTGCTGGAGCTGCGCGCCATCGGCCTGATCACCGGCGAGGCCGGCTCGGGCAAGACCACTGTGTGCCGCAAGGTGGCCGCCGCCATGCATCCGGGGCTCTATCGGGTGTTCTATGTGCCGCTCTCCACCGGAGCAGGCGCTGGCGGTGTTTGCCTTGCTCAACGACTTGGCCGATGCGATCTGGCACCGCTACGAGGCCGAGCTGCTGCCCTTGATCGACCCGGCCCTCAACACCGATACCGAAGCCTGGGAAGTCGGCGGTGAAAGAATCTGAGCGCCAACATGGGGTCTCTGGTAGCCCAGAAACCGGCTCCCACAGTACCGGGGCGGGGGCGAGAGTTCATGCAGCCTTGCCGGAAGGACACGGAAGAATTGCATCCAACGGCCTATACCAGGCCGAGCGACTCTGTCGGAAGGGTTGACCAGGCGGCGCGGAAATGGCGCTCGGGATAGTCCGTGCTAGGCTCCAGGTTAGCTGCGCGAATGTGCTCCAACCTCTCGGCTGGACCCATGCCCCCAGAACCCGCCATATCGGTCATTGCCAACGTGATTCAACTGGCGGTGGCGCCCGTCTTTCTGCTCACCGGCATCGGGGCCATGCTGGGGGTGATGACAACCCGCCTGTCGCGGGTTATCGACCGGGCCCGGGTCGTGGATGGACTGGTGCAGGCGGATCCCCTGGTCGCGCCGGAGTATCAGCCGGAGATGACCCTGCTGTGCCGCCGCTGGCGGCTCATCGGCTTGTCCATTGGGCTCTGCACCGCCTCGGCCCTGCTGATCGCCGGGGTGATCGCGATCCTGTTTCTCGGTGCCTTCCTAGGCTTCGACGCCTCCGTTCCGGTCGCGCTGCTGTTCATCGGGGCCATGTTCTCCCTGATTGCTGCCCTGCTCTTGTTCCTGCGGGAGGTCTACTTGGCGTCGGCTGGCCTGAACCTGGGCCAGCACAAGGTCAGAGGCCCCGCCCCTGGGGCCCGAAAGTCGCGAGTCGCTGAGCCGGGTCCTCAGGACTTGGGCGGGACGTAGCCGGAGGGGGTCTCGGCCCCTTCGCCGAAGAAGTAGCGCTCCATCTGCTCCTCGAGGAACTTGCGGGACTTGGGGTCCATGGGGCTCAGGCGGTTTTCGTTGATCAGCATGGTCTGGTGCCGCAGCCAATCCGCCCAGGCCTGCTTGGAGACCTGCTCGTAGACGCGCCGCCCAAGCTCCCCCGGATAGGGTTGGCGATCCAGTCCTTCGGCCTCGCGGCCAAGCTTGACGCATTGCACGAGTCGACTCATAGGACGGCTTCCTCTGGTTGGCTGGTCGGGTGGTCGGTTGCGGGGGTGTGGTGCGACGCCAGGATGATGGACCGCACCGGCGCCGGAAGACCTATGCCGCCGATCGCCGCGGCGCTGGCCCATTGTTTCTCCCCCCCCTCCGCGATCCCCGGTTGGGGCCCCGCGAGCCGGACCTCGGCGATGCGGATGTCAAGGGCAAAGTGGCTAAAGGTCTGACGGCGGGTCGGGAGCATTTCAACCCGCAGGGGTGCACAGCCCAGCCGCTCCCGGCACCAATCGGCGGGGTCGGTGCCGGGAGCGGTCTCTGGCAGGCTCCAGAGTCCGCCCCAGATGCCGGCGGGGGGGCGACGCTCCACTAGGATCTCCTCTTGGGCGTTGCGTGCCAGGATCATCAGGGTCTCCCGCTGGGGGAGGATGCGCGCCGGGCGGGCCTGGGGCAACTCCCTCTGACGCCCCGCGAGACGGGCGACGCAGGTGGCCGTCAGGGGGCAGCGGTTGCAGTCGGGGGCTGACCGGGTGCAAAGGGTGGCCCCCAGGTCCATCATCGCTTGGTTGTAAGCGCCGACCCGCTCGGCGGGGGTGTACCGCTCGGCGAGCCGCCACAGCTCGGCGAGCACCGAGGCCTGCCCTGGCCACCCTTTCACCCCGAAGCGCCGGGCCAGGACCCGCTTGACGTTGCCGTCCAGGATCGGATGGCGCTGTCCCAGCGCGAGTGACAGGATGGCCCCCGCGGTGGAGCGGCCGATCCCCGGCAGGGCTTGGAGCGCGGCCACGTCGGTTGGGAATACCCCGCCGTGACGCTCCTGGATCAGGGCGCCGGCACGGTGCAGGTGGCGGGCCCGGGCGTAGTAGCCAAGGCCGGACCATTGGGCCAGGACTGCGTCGGTAGGGGCCTCTGCGAGGTCAGCCAAGGTCGGGAACCTCGCCATGAAGCGCACGAAGTAGGGGATGACCACCGCGACCTGGGTCTGCTGGAGCATGATCTCGGAGACCCAGACCCGATAGGGGGTAGGGTCCCGCTGCCAGGGCAGATCCTTGCGGCCCGCCCGGTCGAACCAGTCGAGCAGGGGGCCGGCGATGCTGTCCGAGGTCATGGGTACTGTGCGAGCTTGAATCTGCGTCCGCGTACGAGCGGCGCCCCGCCGCGACGGGACCTATCGGGCGGCTGAGTGGCTTGCGGGGGCGCATCGCGCCGGGGGCGGCGCTGCGACGGGTTGAGCGCTCTCAGGTCCCGGGCCCCTGTGGTCTGGGGTGCCCGCAGTTCCAGCACAGGGCGAAGTCGCCATCCACGGTCTCCCCGCAGGCATCGCAGGTCCAGGGTGTACCGCCCGGGTCCGCCTTGCACTCGGCGATGAAGCGCGGCAGGAGCTCGCGGGCTCGCTCCAGGTCGTCGTTGTCCAGGACCCAGACCGCGGGGAAGATGTCGGCCGGAAGCTGGCCTACGGCGCCGGCCAGGTAGTCCCCGAGGACCACGGTCTCGATCAGGTGGCAATCCAGGAAATCCCGCAGAAACTGGGCCTCGATACGGTCCCGGGCCAGGTAGAGGCGCTGCATCCCGGGATCGATCGGCCCGAAGCTCCGGAGTGTCGTGGTAGCGGGTAGTCGCAAGGGGACGATTGGAGCGGGTGATGGGAATCGAACCCACGTTAGCAGCTTGGGAAGCTGCAGTTCTACCATTGAACTACACCCGCGCGCGCCCGGAAGTCTATGCACTAGCCCTCCGGCGTGCAAGCCTCAAGTCGTGCCCGTTGGTCCCGCGCGGCCCCCGAGGGCTCAGCCTGGCATCTCGTATAGGCGATCGATGGCATCCCGGTAGCGGTCCACCACCTGGGGGCGCTTCACCTTGAGGGTGGGCGTGAGGAGTCCGTTCTCCACGCTCCAGGGCTCCAGCGCCAGGGCGGCGCGGCGAATCTTCGCGTAGCCGGGGAAGTCCCGCAGGGCCACCCGAACCCGCTTAAGCATGTCCTTGAGCAACTGCGGGTCCTCCAGGCTCTTGGGGTCCCCCGGATCCAGCCCGTACTCCCGGGCCAGGCCGCCCCAGAGGTCGCCGTTCAGGACCAGGAGCGCCGTCAGGTAGGAGCGGCCCTCGCCGAGCACCAGGGCCTGGTCGAACAGGGGGTCCATGGCGATGGCCATCTCCATGTCCGCGGGCGGGACCTTTTCCCCGTTGGAGAGGACCAGGATGTCCTTGAGCCGCCCGGTGATGAAGATGTGCCCACCCTCGATTCGGGCCTGGTCCCCCGTGTGCAACCAACCGTCCGGCTCCAGGACCCGAGCGGTGGCCGCGTGATTGTTCCAGTAGCCCAGCATGACGTTGTCGCCCTTGACCAGCAGCTCGTCGTCCGCGCCGATGCGGACCTGGATGCCGCGAAGGGGGACGCCCACACTCTCCGGGAGGTTGTCTTTGAGCGGGTTGACCGCGATCACCGGGCTGGTCTCGGTGAGCCCGTAGCCCTGCAGCAGGGGCAGTCCGAGCCCGATGAAGGTGTGGGCGACGCCCGAGGGCAGGGGCGCCCCGCCACTCACCGCGGCGCGCAGGCGCCCGCCGAGCTTGTCCAGCACCGGGGCGGCGACCTTGCGCCGCAGAAAGGGCCAGAGGAGCAGCAGGGGATGCCAGCCGCCCCGCCCCTGGTCCCGCAGGAAGCTTCGCCAGCCCGCCTTGACGGCGAGCCCGAAGAGCCAACGCACCAGGGCAGGGCGCTTGGCCATCTGCTCCTGGATGCGCTGGTAGACCCGCTCGAAGACCCGCGGCACGGCGATGATGACGGTAGGGCGGATGTTCTGCAGTTCTTCCCCGAGCTGGGCTACCGAGCGACAGAAGGCCACCTCGGACCCCGTCATCATGGGCAGGTAATAGCCAGCGGTGCGCTCCAAGGTGTGGGACAGGGGCAGGAAGGAGAGGAAGACGTCCTCCTGGTAGACGTCGATCAGGGTCACGCCCCCGTGGGCGTTGGTGAGGATGTTTCGATGGGAGAGCATGACCCCCTTGGGCCGCCCGGTGGTACCGGACGTGTAGACGATGGTGGCCAGGGACCCGGGGTCGGCCTTCCGGGGCTGCAGGGGCGGCCCAGATTCCGGCAGCCACTGCCCCGCCACCACCACTCGGGGATCGGTGGCCGCGGCCTGCTCCGCCCCCGCCCTGCCCTCCAGGAGCACCACCCGCTCGGGGTAAGGGCAGTCGCCGAGGGCATCCGCCAAGCGCCGCCAGCGGCCCAGGTCCTGGACCAACAGCACCTTCACGGCTGCATCCTGGATCACGTAGGCGGCGTTGTCCGCCCGATCATCCGTATAGAGCGGGACTGTCACGAGCCCAAGTGACAGGGCCGCCTGGTCGAACATGACCCACTCGGGGCAGTTGCGCAGCAGCACGGCGACCCGGTCGCCGGACGACAGGGACTCGCCCGCCAGGGCTTGGCGCCAGCGGGCCACGGCGTCGCCCATCTCGCGCCATGTGACGGAGCGCCAGCCGCTGTCGCGCTCGTGGTAGCGGTAGGCGACCCGGTCCGGGGAACGCTGGAGCCGCAGCAGGAAGAGCCCGTCCAGGGTCCCGGCGCGCTCCTCCGAGATGAGATCCTCGGACCATTGGCTCACGGCAACCATCTCCTCCTACCGGGCCCTTCCGCTGGCCTTGTGGGGCCTGGGATTGGCGTTGTCGTTACTGTGCTGGGCCGCTTGCGGCCGCCCTGGACCGCTGGCGGTACGGTATCGGGCCCCCCCAGGGTTTGCAATCTCGGTACCCGGCGTTTGCGCCGGGGATCCTGGCCCTGGGCCGGTGGGAGCGGCGCCCCGCCGCGATGGGACCTGGCAGGCGGTTCGACGGCTTGAGGGCGCCTTTCGCGCGGCGGGCCGCGCTCCTTCGGATTGGCCTCGGCATCCCCGGAACCTGGAGGGGCCGAAGGCGGTGTCCAAGCGGTATAGAATCAGGTCTCTTCAGCATCGCCGGGGAGCGGGAGGTCTCGATCGCCATGCATATCTTCGTCAACGGAAGCCCCAAGGAGCTGGATGACGACACCCCCATGTCCGTCCTGGTCGAGCGATTGGGTCTCGCTGGCCAGCGGATCGCCGTGGAGGTCAACGCGGAGCTGGTGCCGCGCAGCCGCTTCGACGCCCATGCCCTCCAAGAGGGGGATCGGGTGGAGATTATCCACGCCGTGGGTGGAGGTTGAGGCCGACGGCCCCAGCCGATTGCGCTATCCTGGGGCCTCTGCCTTTCAGCCGGAGCCGTACCCCATGTCTGAAGTGAATCCTCCTGCCGACCGCTTTACTGTTGCAGGTCGGGAATACAGCTCGCGCCTCCTGGTCGGCACCGGAAAATACAAGGACCTGGACGAGACCGCCCGCGCCATCGCGGCGAGCGGGGCCGAGATCGTCACCGTGGCGGTGCGGCGCACCAACATCGGCCAGACCCCGGGTGAGCCCAATATCCTGGACGTCCTGACCCCGGACCGCTACACCATCCTGCCCAACACCGCCGGCTGCTATGACGCGGAGACCGCGGTGCGTACCTGCCGCCTGGCCCGGGAGCTGCTCGACGGGCACACCCTGGTGAAGCTCGAGGTCCTGGGGGACGAGCGGACCCTGTTCCCGGACGTGATCGCCACCCTGGAGGCGGCCCGGATCCTGGTCGGGGACGGCTTCGACGTCATGGTCTACACGAACGATGATCCCATCATCGCCCGGCGCTTGGAGGAGATCGGCTGCGTGGCCGTGATGCCCCTGGCCGCCCCCATCGGCTCCGGTCTGGGTATCCGCAACCCGCTCAACATCCGAACCATCGTCGAGAACGCCAAGGTCCCGGTCCTGGTGGACGCCGGGGTGGGCACGGCCTCCGACGCGGCCGTGGCCATGGAGCTCGGCTGCGACGGCGTCCTGATGAACACCGCCATCGCCGCGGCGAAGGACCCGGTGCTCATGGCGAGCGCCATGCGCAAGGCCATCGAGGCCGGCCGCGAGGCCTATCTCGCCGGGCGCATGGCCCCCAAGCGCTTCGCCTCAGCCTCCTCGCCGATCGAGGGGCTGTTCTTCTAGCGAGAAGCACCTTTGCCAACACGGTAGGAGCGGCGCCCCGCCGCGATCGGACCTCGCCGAGCCTATAGCCCTCGCGGAAGCCCGCCGAGGGTGGCGCTCCGACCGATCCCCGTCGCGCGGTAGAATCGTGGCCGAGCGCTGTCTCAACATTTGCAGCCGTGTCAGCATTGCCGTGAAGTCCCCGATCGAGGCCGACCCGAGCCGCCGCCCCGTGCGCAGCTTCGTGCTGCGACAGGGTCGCATGACGGCCGCCCAGGAGCGGGCCTTCGCTGAGTTGTGGCCCCGCTATGGCGTGGACTGGGAGCCGGGGGTCGTGCTGGACCTGCCCGCACTCTTCGGCAACCACCGGCGGGTGGGGCTGGAGATCGGCTTCGGAAATGGCGACAGCCTGGCGGAGATGGCCGCGGCGGACCAGGGACTCAACTGGCTGGGGGTGGAGGTCCATGGCCCCGGGGTGGGTCATCTCCTGCTGCAGATCGAGCGGCGGGGCCTAGCCAACCTGAGGGTGGTACGTCACGACGCGGTGGAGCTGCTGGCCCGGGGCCTAGGGCCCGGTGTGCTCGACCGGGTCCAGATCTTCTTCCCGGACCCCTGGCCCAAGACCAGGCACCACAAACGCCGCATCCTCTCACCCCAGTTCGTCGCCCTGATGGGTCGGGCGATCCGCCCTGGCGGCACCTTCCATGCGGCGACCGATTGGGGACCCTACGCGGAGCAGATGCTTGCCGTGCTGGAGGCCCCGGAGAGCCCCTTCGCCAACAGGGCTGGCCCGGGGCGGTACGCCGAGCGGCCGGCGGAGCGACCCCTCACCCGCTTCGAGCGGCGTGGGGAACGCCTCGGACACCAGGTCCGCGACCTGGTGTTTCTGCGCCGCTGATGGCTGGGTTGCGCCTTGAGGCCCTGCGCCCCCGGGTGTTGGCCCCCGTGACCCTGGAGCTACAGGCCGGGGAGTTGGTGCTGATCTCCGGCCCTTCCGGCTCCGGCAAGAGCCTCCTGCTGCGGGCCATCGCGGACCTGGACCCCCATGAGGGCCAGGTGTGGCTGGACGGGGAGCCCCGCTCGGCCATGGCCGCCCATCTGTGGCGCCGGCGGGTGGGGCTGCTCCCCGCGGAGTCCTTCTGGTGGGAAGATCGGGTGGGGCCCCACTTCCCGGGGGGTGCCGGGGATCCCGAGTCCGTCCGCCGACTGCTCGGCGACCTCGGTTTTGAGCCCGAGGTCCTCGGCTGGTCGGTCTCCCGCCTGTCCACCGGTGAGCGCCAGCGTCTGGCCCTGGCCCGCCTGCTGACCCAGGAGCCCGAGGCCCTGCTGCTGGACGAGGCGACCGCCAACCTGGACCCCGCCAATCGGGACCGCGTGGAATCGGTGGTGGAGGGCTATCGCCGGGCACGCGCCGCCGCGACCCTCTGGGTGAGCCATGACCCCGAGCAGCGGGAGCGTCTGACCGCAAAAGGGTCGGGACGCGAGCTTTTGATCCGCGACGGTCGCTTGGAGCCCTGACGGTGGGTCTGATCCTGCTCTCGCCCGTCGACCTCGCACTGGCCTCGCTGCTGGTGCTGCTGCTGGCCGCCATGTCCTGGTGGCTGCATCTGGGGGTGGAGCGGCGGGTGCTGATCGCCGCCGCCCGCAGCACGGTCCAGCTCATGCTGGTCGGGTTGGTGCTCAAGGTGTTGTTCGAGCAGACCCACCCGGGACTGGTGGTCCTGATGGCCGTCGTCATGCTGGCGGCGGCGGGCTTCGAGGCCCTGCAGCGACAGAAGCGGCGCTTCTGCGGGCCCTGGGGCTATGGGATCGGGTCTTTCTCCATGTTCGTGTCTTCCTTCGGGGTGCTGGTGCTGGCGCTGACCGTCATCATCCGGGTGGAGCCCTGGTATCAGCCCCAGTACCTGATCCCGCTCCTGGGGATGCTGCTCGGCAACGCCATGAGCGGCGTGGCCATCGCCCTGGACAGCCTGACCCGCGGCGCCTGGGACGCCCGCGGTCCCATCGAGGCCCGCCTGTTGGCCGGTGCCACCTGGGAGCAGGCCATCGGGTCGATCCGGCGGGACGCGTTGCGCTCGGGCCTGATCCCCATTGTCAACGCGATGGCAACTGCGGGTCTGGTGAACCTGCCTGGGATGATGACGGGTCAGATCCTGGCGGGCAGCCCCCCCATGGAGGCGGCCAAGTACCAGCTCCTCATCATGTTCCTGATCTCGGCCGGGACGGGCCTGGGCTCGGTGGTGGCAGTGTGGATCGGCTCCCGGCGCCTGTTCGACGAGCGCGAGCGGCTGCGGCTAGATCGCCTGCGGGACAAGCGTCCCTAGGCCAGGCCAGCTCCAGGTCAGACCCCCTGGAGTCGGTAGAAGATGTGCTGCCCAATCTGTCCGGTGCGCTCGAAGGTGCGTGCCCACCGCGGCTTGACGCGGGTGGCGTGGTAGTAGAGGGCTCCGCGTGTGGGGTCGCTGATCTCCCCGCTCAGGGCTTTGCGACTGAGCGCGAGGGCGCGGTTCCAGGCCCCGTTCTCACGGGGCTCGTCGGGGCGGCGGTCGCACCACCAGGAGAACTGACAGCGGTTGAGCTTCCTCCCGCCCTGCTTGACGACTTGACACACTGAGTTGGGAAAGGCCGGCGAGGCCACGCGGTTCAGGGTCACCGCGGCCACGGCCTGCTGACCCGCTTCGGGCTCCGCACGGGCCTCGTGATAGATATTGAGGGCGAGGCAGTGCACAGAAGCCTCGAACTCCGGCTGGTCGAGCCCGGGTAGGCGCAGCCGCTTGCCCTCGCCGACATCGGTTCTCAGGAAGGCGCTGATGAAGGAGCCGATAGGGCTGGCGCCCGCGATCTGGTCCGCTGGTTGGTCCTTGGCGGATCCGCCTCGTCCGGAATCCGTGGGGTCCTCACCCGGTGGGGGGTCGGAAGCCGCCGACGCCATCACCGGGGCGGTGTGATCGATCTCATGAGCGAAAGTCGGGTCAATGGGGGCCGATACAGCAAGGCCCAGGGCGGCAAGCGCCCAGGTCTTGGAGGCAAACATGAGCAGTGGTAACGCAGAATATCGTTTTTTTCTAATGTATAGGGTTTTCCCTAGATGCGTCAAGCCCAAGTCACAGAACCGGCCTCCCTCGCGCCAGGGTTAAGCCGGCGGCATGGGGTTTGCCCGCCCGATGAAAGGCGCCGCTCGGTCAGGGCACGATGATCTGGACCGTCTCGGAGGGTCTCAGGAGCTCGCTCGGCTTGCGCTCGAAGATGGCGTCCAGGTAGTAGACGGCGCCCTCCAGCTCCACGCGCACGGCCTGGACCCCCAGGCTGTAGATCTGGGCGTCGCGGAGCGCGTTGTTGACCCGCACCTTCACCCTTTGGCCGGGCTGGAAGCGCCGCAGGACCGGGGCCGTCACCAGGGCGCGGGCGAGCATTCGGTCGTCTGGGGCGAAGACGATCAGGGGCTCCTGCTGGAGGGTCTTGTAGATCACGGCCCCGTTCCAGGCGTTGCGCGCCACTACGATGCCATCGAAGGGGGCACGCAGCTCGGTGCGCTCCAGGGCCACGGCAGCGGCGGCCTCGGCGGCCTTGGCGGCCTCCTCCTCGGCGGTGGCGGCTACCTGTTTGAGCTGGGCGTCCTTGAGCTCCTCGATGGCGATCAGGCCCCGGTCGAACAGCTCCTGGGCGCGCCCGAGCTCCCGCTCCGCGTCCTCGCCTTCCACCCGGGCGTGCGCCAC
>Ga0209254_10007456_pt1 | contig 10095 bp, 3 predicted proteins | sample FrelakmetDIP11DI_FD_187148 | JGI IMG/M metagenome (GOLD analysis project Ga0209254, IMG submission 187148) | Freshwater lake sediment microbial communities from the University of Notre Dame, USA, for methane emissions studies - DIP11 DI (SPAdes)... | ecosystem: Environmental > Aquatic >...
CTGCTGACCTCAGTATGTTTCAGATCATCAATGGTCTTTTCCTCATTTGAGCTGTTCAGGGTATCTTCCTCAGCGTATTTTATCATAATATCGTAGCTGTCTGTTCCCTGCTTGAAATTTGCACCTGACGAAAACTCTCTTCCAAAGGTTGACAGTGCTGCTGACAGATTGGCAAGGGTGAAATTATTCCTTCCCAGGTAATCCATGTCAAAATGGAGCTGAACTTCAGGAGTGTTGTCCTGGACATTTACATTTACGTTATCAATTGTCTCAAGGTTATCAATATACGACTTGATATCATCAGCAAGGTTTTTCATCTGTCCGAAATTCTGACCCTTGATGATAACACTTTCCGACTGTGACCCCAGCCCGAGAAGATTTGCAAAACCGGCACCCGGATTAATTGTTTCACCTCCGCCCCCTCCACCCGTAAATCCTCCTGATGTTGATATTTCATCCATGCTTATTTCGGCTGAGGATATATTTTTTGTCTTTTCCTCTATCTCATTTTTAATTTCGGGAAGGCTTCGCCTGCTCTTCTTATCCCAGTCGTCAGAGAGATTTATTGTTACTGTGGCCTGATCCTCTTCAATCCGGCTCACAACATCTTCTTTTTCGGCGATTGATGCAAGTCTTGATTCAATTTCCGCAACTACCGCATCAGTTTTTGCAAGCGTCGATCCGGCAGGCATTGTAACGCTGAGGCGGAACTCAGGTGTCTCTATTTCACTTGTAGTGTTCATGCTTAAAGCAAGGCTGATAAGAAGAGTGGTAAAGAATACTGTCAGTGTTCCTATTATCGTGGTGGCAGGTCTCCGCATACTTGCTTTCAGGACAAGATGATAAGCCTGGATAAGTCTGTCGTGAATAGAAAGCTTTTTAAAGATTTCTGATTTGCCATCCGACGATCCTGATAACAAGTAGAATGTTGCCATTGGTATTAAAAGCATGGCTACCATCAGCGAAACGAGCAATGTGGAAACTATTGAGACACCGATATTCTTACCAATTATTTTAATCAGAAAATTAGTTGAAAAGATAAAAGGGAAAAAAACAATAATTGTTGTAAGCGTCGAGGCAAAAATAGCCCGCAAAACCTCTTTCGTGCCCTGTTTAACAGCTGTTTCCGGATCCTTCCCTGATCCGGCAAGACGGTATACATTCTCAAGTACCACAACAGAATTGTCTACAAGCATTCCAATGGCAAGAGCTATACCCACCAGGGTCAGACTATTGATGCTTATGTTAAATGCATAGAAAAAATTAAATGCAGTGTATACCGAAACCGGAATTGAAATTGCAATAACAGTTACCAGCCGGATATTTCTCAGGAAGAACCACAAAATCAGAACTGCAAGTAATCCTCCTGTTACGGCGAGATTAATAATCTGATTTATATTATCCTCCATTGTCTTTGCACTGTTGTTCTGAATGACTATTTCAATGCCTGATGGCTCCAGCTCTTTATTAAGCTTGTTAACCTGCGCAGTTGCAGCATGGGAAAGCTGAATAAGGTTTGTCTGCCTGTCATTAACGAGATTCATGGTAACTGCATCCATGCCGTTGACCCGGCTGAGGGAACTCTGTTCCTTGACACCATAAAAGATCTCGGAAACATCACGAAGCATTACCGGTCCTTCCTTCTTAACAATTATATTCCCGATATCTTTAACATCAGAATAGCCCGAGGTAATATTAACATAGAATTCATTATTGCCATCATACACCTTACCTGCATAAGTCTTCTCGCTGCCATTATTATTTAGCAGTGTGCTTATTTGTCCGATTGTGATCCCCAGCGATTTACATGCCTTACGGTTAAGCCTGATCTCGATGGAGTTTTCCTGTCCTCCGTAAACCTGAACACCTGCAATACCATCGATATTTTCAAATTCAGGCTTGATATCCCGGTCGGTGATATTACGGATCCTGTCAACACCACCTTCCCCACGTACCTGAAGCGACATGAACTGGTTTGTCAGCTGTTCGAGATCAATCTTTATCACATTAATGATGAATTCCTGAGGGATAGTGGTTCTTATGATGTCAATTTTCTCCTGGAGCTTCAGATTCGCATATTTCAGATCTGCATTTTTTGTATAATAAATGACAATTATACCATATCGTGAATAGATATTTGATTCGATCTTTTCAACACCCTCAAGTGTTCCGATAACACCTTCAATCGGTATAATTGCCTGTGTCTCAATATAAGAAGGATCGAGCTCAAGTGGTGTTCCAACCTGGACGAACAATGCGGGAAGCTGGGCATTTGGTATAAGCTCGATGGCAAGTCTTTTATATGAAACAAAACCAAGCACCGAAAGCCCGATGAACAGCATGCTTATTAAGATCCTTCTCTTTAAAATAAAATCCATCTTTTTTCTTCTAAGAGTTATAAGGATTCAGGAAGACTCTTTTTCTCTCTCCGGAAGAGATCGCCAAAGCTGTCGAACAGCCAGTAAACGCATGGGATTACAATAAGCGTAAGCACTGTTGAGGAGAACATACCACCTATCACAGCCAGAGCCATAGGAGCGCGGAGCGAAGCACTATCCCCGATTCCTAACGTTAGCGGTAACAGTGCAAGAATCGTTGTCAGGCTTGTCATCAGTATCGGCCTGATACGCTGAGAACCGGCAAGGACTATAGCCTCCTTTTTACTCCTGCCTTCTTCCCTGAGCTGATTCACACGGTCGATCAGGATGATTGCGTTGTTCACCGCAATACCACCAAGCATAATGATCCCGATATATGCCATCATATTCAAAGGTTTGCCAAGCAGAATAAAAGTGAGTACAGTACCAATTCCTGCCAGCGGTATTGTAAGCATTATTACAAAAGGCTGCAGTATTGATTCAAATTGTGCAGCAAGAACCATGAAAACAAGCACAATCGATAGAATGAGAGCAAAAGTAAGATTCGACATGGATTCTTTTCTCTTAAGCTCTTCGCCAGTGAATTCCATTTTATAATCAACCGGAAGGGCAACTGATCTGAGTGAAGCTTCGGCCTCTTTAACCACCTTGTCAAATGACTGGCTGCCCCTCACCATGGCATATACATAACAAGTTCTTGACTGGTTCCGCCTGGTTATCTCCCCTGGACTTGTAATTGTTCGGATTTCAGCAAGTTCACTAAGAGGGACTTTTACTGATCCTGCTGTTATCATAAGGTCTTTCAGCTGGTGAAGAGACATATTACCCAGCTTTATTGTGATATCTTTCATCTCCCCCTCTTTTTCGAAGCTTCCTGCTGAAGAACCTTCCAGATAACTTTTAACCTGATTGGTAACACTTTCAACTGTAACATTATAATAACTGGTCTTAAACCTGTCTATTGCCACTTCAATCTCAGGAGTACCTTCATCCATTGAAGTTGTAATATTGTAAAGGCCTGGATTTTGTTCAAGGATTGTTTTCGATTCCTTCAGTATCCTTTCAAGTTCATTATAATCTTTTCCGGATATCTCCAGTGCAAAAGGGGATTCGGAAGTTCCAAGAGCTGACTGCAAAGCAGTCTCTTCTCTTGAGAAAGATGCATCAATATCCGGAATTGTCTTGAGGTAGTTTTCAACAGTACTTATTGCACTTTCGGTTTCTGATGCAAATTTATCTTCAAGAATGATCTTTAAAGAGGCCGTATTTTCTCCTTTTCCCTTTGAGGATTGCCCAAGAGATGAAGTATTATCTTTTCCTGCCTGGGTGTAGATTATTTTGAGTTTTTCACCCAGAAGCTCTTTAATAATTCCTTCGGTTTTGACTGCGGTGCTGTTTGTCCGTTCAAGACTTGTCCCTTCAGGCAGTTTTAATCCTGCTGTAAATTCAGCTGATTCTGATTTTGGCATGAATTCACTTCCCAACTGAGGTATCAGCAAAGCTGTTCCTGCCAGTATTATTACTGATAACAGGATTACCTGGTAACGTTTCTCAAGAACCTTTTCCAGAAATCCTTTATACCACCTGAACTGAAGAGCTGTTGTAGTAACACTCTTTCTGCTTTTTTCAGGGAAGAGTACCGATACCAGCATAGGTATCACCAGCATTGCTACAAAAAGTGATGATAAAAGAGCAAAAGCAACCGTCCATGCCTGGTCCCTGAACATCTCGCCCGAAGCGCCATGCAGGTAAACTATGGGGAGAAAAACAACTATTGTTGTAACTGTTGAAGCAGTGATTGCACCTCCGACCTGCCCCGTACCTTTAATTACAGACTCAAGAAGTGGCATACCTTCCTCCCTGTTTCTTGTTATATTCTCAAGTACAACAATTGAGTTGTCAACCAGCATGCCTGCACCCAGGGCAAGCCCTCCCAATGTCATAATATTCAGAGTGAGATCGCTGAAATACATCAGGTTAAAAGTGGCAATAATCGATACAGGAATTGCCACGCTAATCACCAGGGTCGTGCCGATCCTTCGCAGGAAAAAATAAAGGATTACTACGGCAAGGATAATCCCTGCAATCAAGGTATTTTTTACTTCACCGATTGCATTCCGGATATAGGTACCCTGGTCAAGAACTTTGATGAACTCATAGCCTGGCAAGGCTCTTCCAAGTTCATTAAAAGCCTTATCAAGACTTTTGACAACATCAACTGTATTAAATTTCGGTTCTTTATAAACTGAGAGTCCGATACATCTTTCCCCGTTTATTGTGACTATATTTTCAGGATCCTTGTTTGCAAATCCGACCTTCGCTATGTCTCTGAGGTAAACTGGAATCCTTTCACTTGATGAAGCTTCATTAGACCGCTGGGTTAATACATCTGAAGATGTTGAGGATTGCTTGAATCCGACAATAATGTTTTGCAGATCTTCAATATCTTCCAGGACACTTACCCCTTTCACAACATACTTTGTTCCCATATCCACAATGGAGCCACCTGAAACATTCCTGTTATAGTTCATTATCTGGGCAGCAATGCCGTCGGATGTAAGCCCGAATGATTCAAGCATATACTTGTTGGTTACAATAACCACTTCACTCTCTTCTTTTCCTGCCAGCTTCACATCGGCAACCCCTTCAATTCTCACAAGCTCGTTCCTGATATAATTCTCCGCTATCTTCCGGAGCTCTTCCATATTGTCAATCCGGTCATTCTTAAGCCCGACGATCATTACCGGTGATGCATTCGGATCATACTGGGAAATAGTGAAATTTTCAATATCGGAGTTCTGGCTGAATGTATTAAGCTCCTTCTGGAGGTCAAGAAAAGCTTCATCCATATCCCTGTTCCAGTTGTATTCAACAGTGATTATTGCCGATCCTCCGCGTGATACAGATGATACCTGGGCCACATCGCTCTGCCTCATCGCCAGTGATTCGATCTGATCGACATAGTTTTTTTCAATTTCTTCCGGAGGCTTTTCTCCGGCTGAAAGCTCGATGTATATTTTCGGGGTATTAAGATCCGGGAACAGATCAGTCCCAAGCTTTCCGAAGGAGATAAATCCAAGAAGAATAATACCAAGCACCAGCATAAGCACTGTTACCGGGTATTTTACAGCAAATCGGGCAATAGCGTTCATGTTGGTTATTTGATAATTTTCACCTTCGACCTGTTACCAAGGGTTTCAAAACCACTTGTAACAACCCTTTCATTCTTGGTCAGCCCACTGATCACTTCAACATCAGTTATATTTTCCAGACCAGTATTAATTATTCTTTCAGCTGCCACCCCACGGTCGACAATAAATACAGTCTTGCCTCTCTGGCGCGACAGGATGATATTTTTCGGAATGACAATGGCTGAGTCCTTATGATTCGTTATTATATCTGCTTTGACAAACATACCCGGACGAAGTAACAGATCACGGTTGTCAATTGAAACAGAGCCTTTAAATGTCCTGGTATCAGCATTTATTGCTGGTGATAACTGTGTTACATTTCCAATTATTGTATCATTGGGGATGGTGTAGTTTGTCATTTTGACAATTTGTCCGGGTTTTATAACTGAAATGTATTTTTCAGGCAGTTGAACATCCATATACATAGTTTTATAGTCCATAATCTTAACTATTGAAATGCCGGTTTCAATCTGTGTACCAGGGGTATGATAGGGCAGATCGACAATAACGCCATCGATGGGAGCAACTATCTTTGTCTTTTCAAGCTGAAGCCTGGAAGTGGTTACTTCAGTTTTGGCATTTTCGTAGTTTATCCCCGCTGTTTTGAGTTCCTTAAGGGTTACACCACCTTTCTCGTAAAGCGATTCCTGTTTCCGGAGCTCGCTTTCCATAAGCTCCATATTAAGCTGGTTAGTCTCCATTCTCACTGAATTGACGTATTCCTTATCTTCCAGCCTCACAATAACTTCGCCTGATTTAATCAGGTCTCCCAACTGCCATGATCTGCCTGTCCGGGGATTTTTTTCGAGGTAATATGTTGCAGAAATCCTTGACTTCAGTTCTATCTCACCCCTGGGAATTGCCGTGCCGGTAGTATTGATGAATTCTTCTATCGGCTTGAACTTCAATTCCTCGACTGAGACCGGAACTTCGACATCTGCTGCCAGGTTCTGATCCTGATTTCTGCAGGAGGCAAATAGAATTAATGAACCTCCCAATAAGATTATGGTTTTTTTCATTTTAGTATGTTGTTTTACTTTTGTAATTCCATTACCGGTGCGACCTGCTGTTTCTTTTCAAAATCATAAAGAGTCTGGATCTTGAGATTCAACAGTTCAAGTTTATATGATATCAGAGAATTAGTATATGAAAGCTGTTTTTCAGAAAGCTGATTCTGAAATATGTTCAGATCCATTCCTGTCAGATCACCATTCTTATATCTTTCCAGATTAAGATCATAAGTAAGCTGTGCATTTATAACATTCTGACGTGCAATCTCAATCTGGTTCTGAAGATTTATAAGATTTCTGTATACCTGCCTTATTCCCAGGATTATGTTGTTTCTCTCCTCCTCGAATGAAATATTGGCTGACTCGATCGAGGCTTCCGTAGCCTTTATCCGTGATTTTCTTTCACCCCAGTCCCATAGGGGAATTGTAAGAGACAGGGAAACATCCTCGTTATCAGTAGGATTAGCGTAGATGTCATTGAATTTCTCATTGTCACCGAAAATCCCTATCGAAAGGCCCAGGTTTCCCTTGAATTCATTTAGCGCCTTGGTTTGGATAAGATCAAACTGCGAGATCTCAATATCTATTTCGCGCTGCCTTAGTTCCAGCCTGTTTGCTACTCCCTGGTCCATAGCAAAAGAGATATCCACATTGACCGTGTCAACTGCTACATTGGGCAGGACAATAATATCATCAAAAAGACTAATGCCGATAAGTATTTTAAAATCATCCTTTGCATTTTCGAGTGAAACCTGACTATTTTCAAAATCTGACTTTGCCGTGGCAAGATTCACTTCTGCCTGGTAGAGCTCTTCACGTGCCGAGATCCCTGCATCCACTTTGTTAATGATAATCTCATGACTCTTCTGCATATTAAGGTAAGCCTGATTTGCTATGTCGAGTCTCTGCTGCTGCTGATAAACGTAATAGAAAGCCTGGCTCACCTGTTTTTCAAGAGCTAAAAGCTGAATGGCATAGTTGATCTTTGCATCCTCGAGTGCAAGTTCAAGTTCCTTAAGCTGGAGCTTTGTACGGTTGTAGGTGAAAAGAGGCTGATCAAGGGTCAGGGTAAGATTGTTACTGAATCCTTTTGTGGTTGTATTCGAATATTCACTGTAAGAATCAGTATAGCCAAATCCGTTGACAAGCGAAAGCCTGGCATCAGTAAAAACTATTGGCTGAGTAACTGTAAATACTGCATAGCTTTGGGTAGTTTGTACCGAATTCCATGCTGAGATGAGTTCGTTAAATGATCTGTTCTGACTGTATACTATCGGATTGACTGAGAGGGAAAAATTCGATTTCAGTGCAGCATTCTGGGCATTCAGGTTCTCCTGGCTCCTTATCAGGTTTAGCCTCGTTTTTTTCATCGCGGGGCTGTTTGATTCCGCAACGCCGAGTGACATCTCGAGTGTAAGGCCCTGCTGGGAGAATCCCGGCACTGTTATACAAAGAAACAATAAAATAGAAATCCCCGGTTTTATGTTAAATTGTCTCATATTAATATTATTATGTCTTGTTTCATTCGTTCAGTATTGCTTAAGGTACCCACCCTCTGCCCCCGGCGGCTCTAGTTCGCTTTTACCCATTTTATCGCATCACCTATCACCATCCTTCCCGTAGACTGATTTGTAAGTTCAACCTTCGCACTGTCGGGTGACAGATAATACCGGCCAAGCATATTCCATCCTGCCTCAGCATTTTCAAAATCGATGGTTATCTCCTCAACCCCTTCATCATGATAGATCTTATAATGCATATCCTTAAATCCGTTGTCTCCTCCTGATTCTTCGCCCGGCGGCGGCGGCGGTGCAGGCGCTCCGCCTGAACTACCTGCGCGGACAACCATCCTTTCGGCGGTCTTGCCTATAAAGCAATAAATATCATAAAAGCCAGGTTCGTCAATTGCTGTTTTCCACAGAACGGGTCTGTTGTCTTTACTGCTGCGCGTATAAACTGATGAGCGCACGTATTTCCCGAAATAGGGCGACTGAACTACCGGCTGCCAGTGCTCAGGAGCCCAGAATATATTGATCTGCTGATATTCAGGACCAGTTCTGCTTTTTATTCCCAGAATCTTTTTAAGCGGACTTTGATTTTCCTGGATGCCGCTAATAAATCCCGGGTCTTCATTGTCGACGATTATTTCACCTGGAAGCGAAAAGGGAGGTGTAACTGTCAGTGTTTCTTCTCCTTCTTTTTCAATCAGATTATTTCTTGATTTTTTTATTTCATCCAGCGGCAGGTTAATTTCCCCAGGGATATTTCTGGCAAACAGCGTATTAACCATTAATTCCCTTGGCTGGGCATCGAGAATTATTTTAATTTTTTTTGTTTCTCCCGGACCCAGAAGAATGATTTTTGAAATATCGGCAGCCTCTATTCCACGTCCCTGCATCGATATATTGAATCCTCCTGTTACTGGTCCGCCCTGAAATGATCCGGTTACTTGTCTTCCCTGACCTTCTCCTTCGCCTCCTGTCCTGAAAGAAATATTGAACAGGCCGGCTACCGGCTCCGGATTTGAAGCTGTAAATGTGACAAGGTATCTTACCCTGTCGCCAACCACAATCTCATTTGCATGCAGATCAGTAAACAGAAATCCTGGCTGTTCCCTCCTTTTAAACCAGTCATTAAGGTAAGGATAAAACTCAAAACCAAATTTTTGTTTCATATCCTTGTTAAGCATAAGGATATCGACACTCTGAAATTCATGGTCATCAAGATATTTCTGAAACCATTCCCTGAACTCATTGATACCTGCTTTCGCCCTGAAAAGGTTGAACAGGTAGTCCCCTTTTACTGAAACAATGGCTCTTATTGTATCGCTTTCAGGATTTTTTGCCAGGATATCTTTAAAACTGGCATCCCTGAAGATCAGGTTCGCCTTGTCATTTTCACTTAGCCCTTCCATCCTCATAAACCCGGACTGAGGTAAAACTTGTTTCTGCAGATGAGATTCAAAAACAGCATTGATGACGGGGAATTCCGTGGAACAGAAATTATTCCTGAAGAAATAAAAACTCGGCCCCAGCCTGTAACGAACGGGTTCATTCCGTGCTACACCATTGTAATATCTGAAGTTCTCCCCGCTGATGAAAGTGTTTCTTATAAAATCATTAAACAATCTCACCTGCAACTCTTTATCGGTTATGACCTGGTTGTTCCTGATCATTCTTTTTTTCTGACGGGTAAACCGTTTCTGGAAACCGGCATTTTGAAGTGTCGACAATTTCTCAGGCAGAAGTACCAGGGAAGGCTGCAATTCTGCCCTTGTCTGTGTGCTCATCCTGGGGTAAGAATAAAACTGAACCGGCACTTCAAGCAGACTCAGTGTCCTGAAAGGATACTTTGTTGAAAAGCTCGTCTCCAGCTCTCTCATAATACCTGAAACAAGCAGGTTAAGTGTGTCCTTTATCTCCGAAAGATCCTTTTTGTAATAATCATTCCCCGGGAAATAGTAACTTATATATTTAACAGAGTCGACTTTTAATGTATCCGATCTGTAATTACCTA
>Ga0209254_10007457_pt1 | contig 10095 bp, 10 predicted proteins | sample FrelakmetDIP11DI_FD_187148 | JGI IMG/M metagenome (GOLD analysis project Ga0209254, IMG submission 187148) | Freshwater lake sediment microbial communities from the University of Notre Dame, USA, for methane emissions studies - DIP11 DI (SPAdes)... | ecosystem: Environmental > Aquatic >...
GGGCGAGGCGTGCGGTACGCGTCCGCGTGACCGATCCCACGTCGCGGACCCGCGAAGCGCCCCCAGCCGCCGCGCATTCAGGCGTAATTGCGGATGCGCTCGAAACGCTCGTCCCACGGGCGCTCCGCTTCACGCGTGCGCGGCTTGCAGATCGACGCTCCCACAGCGAGGCGCAGCGAGCTCGGGTTCTCCCTGCTCGAGATCGCGCTCGTCATGCTCGCGATCGGCATCCTCTTCGCTAGCGTGCTGTCGGGCCGCGAGCTGATCACGCAGGCGGAGATCAAGTCCGTCGTCACCGAGCTGAACAGCGTCTTTGCCGCCTATCACACCTACGGGGACCGCTACGGCGTCGCCCCGGGCGACGACAGCCGCGCGACGCAACGCTGGGTGAGCACGCTCGCGCGCAACGGCAACGGCGACGGCCGCATCAGCGGGACCTACGAGGTGGCGGCACCGGCAGCGGCGAACCTCGCGTCTTTCGCGATCGATTCGTCCCAGGGTGAATCGCTCAATTTCTGGTGGCACATGCGCCTGGCGGAGCTCGTCGCGCCGGCGACGGCCGGGCAATCGATCGCGGCGCAGCCCCAGAACGCTTTCGGCGGTCTCGTCGGGGTGCAAATGGACGGCGCAGGGCTTTCCGGCTTCACGCTCTGCGAGTCGGACCTGCCGGCAAAGGTGGCAGAGGCGGTCGACGCGCAGCTCGACGACATGAACCCGCAGACGGGGCTGCTGCGCGCCGCGGAGCAGACCGAGCGTTGGCAACCACTTGCGACCGCGACGCCGGCCGCTCGCTACGACGCGGGAGGCTCGTCGCGCTACATCGTCTGCCGTTCCCGCTGAACGGCGCAACGGCCGCCCCGGGGATCAGTCCGCCGCCTGCTCCTGCGCCGCTTGGCGCCCGCGCCGCGGCGCCGCCTCGCGCGAGCGCGGCGCGCTGCCCTGGTGGAGCAGCATCTCGGCGGCGGCCAGCGCCTCGGGGGCGCCGCGCAGCACGAGCACGTCGGAGGCTTCCAGCCGCGTCTCGGGTCCGGGCGAGGCGGCGCGGATGTTCCGCCGCCGCACCAGCGTGACTTCGACGCCCAGCTGCGCGAGGGCGAGCTCGCCAAGCGTGCGGCCGACCGCGTGGGAGCTTGCCTCGAGGTTGACCGAGTGCAGGCGCGGCTGCACCGATTCGTCCCAGTTCTCGGGCGCGTCGGTGGCGCCGTGGAAGAAGCCGCGCAGGAGCGCGTAACGCTCCTCGCGGACGTTGCGGATGCGCTCGATCACCCGGCGGATGGGCACCCCGAGCATGACGAGCGCATGCGAGGCGAGCATCAGGCTCGACTCGAACGTCTCCGGCACCACCTCGGTCGCCCCCGCCTGCGTCAGCCGCTCGAGGTCCGCGTCGTCGCGGGTGCGGACGATCACCGGCAGGCTCGGGTTGAGCTCGTGCGCGTAATGCAGGACGCGCAGGGAAGACGGCGTGTCGAGGAAGGTGATGACCAGCACGCTCGCCCGCCGCACCCCGACGGCGACCAGCATCTCCCGCCGCGCCGAGTCGCCGAAGACCACGCTCTCGCCGGCCGCGGCCGCCTCCCGCACCCGCTCCGGATCGAGGTCGAGGGCCACGTAGCTGATGCCCTCCTGCTCGAGGAACCGCGCCAGGTTCTGTCCCGTGCGGCCGTACCCGCAGAGCACGGCGTGCCGCTCGGTCGCGAGGCTCTGCACCGCGACCTGATGGAGCTGCAGCGCCCGCGTCATCCACTCCGAAGCCACGAAACGCATCACCAGGCGGTCGCTGTGCTGGATGAGTAGCGGCGTCACCAGCATCGAGAGCAGCATCGCCGCGACGACCGCCTGCGCCACTCCGCCATCCAGCAACCCGTTGGCTAGAGCGAGCGCGGCGAGCACGAGACCGAACTCGCCCGCGCCGGCGAGCGCGAGCGCTGCGCGTGCCGCGGTACCGGGACGGCTCCCGAGCGCGCGCGAGAGCAGGAACACCACGCCGGCCTTCACGCCCATCGAGAGCGTGAAGATCGCGAGCACGATCCCGAGGTGCTCCCAGACCGCGCGCGGATCGAGGGACATCCCCATGCTCACGAAGAAGAGGCCGAGCAGCACCTCGCGAAACGGCTTGATGTCCTCCTCGACCTGGTGCCGGTACTCGGTCTCCGCGATCAGCATGCCGGCGAGGAACGCGCCGAGCGCGAGCGAGAGCCCCGCGAGCTCCGTCAGCCAGGCGAGCCCGAGCGTCATCAGCAGCACGTTGAGGATGAAGAGCTCGTGCGAGCGGCGCCGCGCGATGAGATGGAACCAGCTCCGCACCAGCCGCTGACCGAGGAACAGGATGAGCGCCAGCGCGAACGCGGCCTTGAGCGCGGCGAGCGCGAGCACGGCGGCGAGGTGTCCGGCCTGGGCGCCGAGCGCCGGGATCAGGATCAAGAGCGGCACCACCGCCAGATCCTGGAACAGGAGCACGCTGATGATCTCCCGGCCGTGCGGTGTCTCGAGCTCGACGCGTTCGACGAGCATGCGGCTCGCGATCGCCGTCGAGGACATCGCGAAGGCGCCGCCTACCGCGATCGCGGTCTGCCAGGAGAGCCCTGCTGCATAGGCCATGGTGCCGAGGATCCCGGACACGAGCGCCACCTGCAGCGCGCCCATGCCGAAGACGAGCCGCCGCGCCTGGAAGAGCTTCGGCAGGCTGAACTCCAGCCCGATGGAGAACATCAGGAAGACGACGCCGAACTCGGCGAGATGCCGCGTGCGCTCGACCTCGGCGGCGAGACCGAGCGAGAACGGGCCGACGGCGACGCCGATGAGGATGTAGCCGATGAGGGGCGGCAGGCCGAGGCGCCGGAACGCCGCGACGACCAGCACCGCCGACGCGAGCAGCAAGACGACGAACGCAAGCGTGCTGCTCATTTCGACCGGCGCCAGGCGGCAGGGGGATGCAGCCCCTTTGCTATACTGATCCAATGATAACTGCAGCGGCGACAGCGCCACAAACGCGCGCTGCGGAGAGCGCCACGCTGGCCCTCGCGCGCGAGGTGCTGGAGACCGAAGCCGCCGCGGTGCGTGCCCTCGTCGCGCGCCTGGACGAGCGTTTCCTCGCGGCAGTCCGCCTCATCCTCGCGTGTCGCGGTCGCGTCGTCGTCAGCGGCATGGGCAAGTCCGGCCACATCGGCCGCAAGATCGCCTCCACCCTCGCGAGCACCGGCACGCCGGCGTTCTTCATGCACCCCGGGGAAGCGAGCCACGGCGACCTCGGCATGATCACCGGCGAGGACATTCTTGTGGCGCTGTCGCATTCCGGCGAAAGCGCCGAGCTGCTCCTCATCCTTCCGCTCGCGAAGCGCGCGGGCGCGAAGGTGGTCGCGGTGACGGGCAGCCCCGGATCGTCGCTCGGGCGGCAGGCGGATATCGTGCTCGACACCCACGTCGAGAAGGAGGCGTGTCCGCTCAACCTTGCGCCCACGGCGAGCACGACGGCAGCGCTGGCGATGGGCGACGCGCTCGCGGTCGCGCTGCTCGATGCGCGCGGCTTCGGCCACGAGGACTTCGCGCGCTCGCATCCCGGCGGGTCCCTCGGTCGCAAGCTGCTCACTCACGTCGCCGATCTCATGCACACCGGCACCGCGGTCCCCGCGGTGCGCGACGATGCGCTGCTTCCCGAGGCGGTACTGGAGATGTCGCGCGGCCGGCTCGGGATGACGGCGGTGCTCGACCCGGAGGGCAAGGTCGCGGGCGTCTTCACCGACGGCGACCTGCGCCGCACGCTCGAGCGCGTGGAAGACTTCAAGCGTGCGCGCATCGTCGATCACATGACGCGCGCGCCGCGCTCGATCGCGCCCGACCGTCTCGCCGCCGAGGCGGTGCAGCTCATGGACCGGCACAAGATCAACCAGCTGCTCGTCGTGGACGGCAACGGTAGTCTCGTCGGTGCGCTCAACATGCACGACCTGCTGCGCGCCGGCGTGCTGTAACGGCCTGCTGCGATGCGCCTATCCCGGACCTCCGCGCAGCAGGACGGCGAAGCACTCCGCCTCGGGTCACGATGAGCGCGGACGTCCAGGAGAGGGCAGCGCGGGTGCGCCTGATGATCTTCGACGTCGACGGCGTGCTCACCGACGGCCGCCTGTACTACGGCCCGCAGGGCGAGTGGCTGAAGGCTTTCGACGTGCGCGACGGCCAGGGGATGAAGCTGCTCGCAGCGAGCGGCGTGCGCCTCGCGATCATCTCCGGACGGCGCAGCGAGGCGCTTGCAGCTCGCGCGCGCGATCTCGGCATTGCGGAACTTCACCAGGGCGTGGAGGACAAACGCGCAGCGTTCGACGCCCTCCTCGTCCGCCTCGGCCTCGATGCGCAGCAAGCCGGATTCGCCGGCGACGACTACATCGACCTGCCGGTGCTCGGGCGCTGCGGCTTCGCGGTCACGGTGCCCGACGCGCCGGACGTGGTCAAGGCGCGGAGCCATCACGTGACGCGCGCGCCGGGAGGCCGCGGCGCAGCCCGCGAGATCTGCGAGGTGGTGATGCGCGCGCAAGGCACGCTCGATGCCGCGCTCGCACGCTATCTCGCGTGAAGACGCGCGCTGCGACCTACTTTCCGGTGCTGCTCATGGCGGCGCTCGCCGGGCTCACGTTCTGGCTCGATCGCATCGCGCAGCTTGCCGAGCCGGCGACGCCGAGCGCGAAGCGCCACGACCCCGACTTCAAGGTCGACGACTTCACCATCACGCGCATGAGCCCCGAAGGCAAACCCGTATCGATGCTCTCGGCGCGCAAGATGATACATTTCCCGGATGATCAGACCACCGAGCTCGAGGGCCCACGCTTCGAGCAGCGTCCGCCGGACGCCCCGGTCGTACGCGTGCGCGCCGACCGCGGCACCGTGAGCAAGGACGGCGAGCAGGTGCAGGTGCGCGACAATGTCATGGTGGTGCGCGAGGGCGACGGCAAGCGCGAGCCGCTCGAGGTGCGCACGTCGGAGCTCCTCATCCTGCCGAAGGAGGAGGTGGTGCGCACCGACGCGCCCGTCACGATCCTCGAAGGCGGTGCGCGGCTCGAGGGGACGGGCATGGAAGTGCGCAGCAAGACGCGCGAGTTCCGCCTCGACGCGCAGGTGAAGGCGCAATTCCCGCCAGGCGCCAACCTGAAGCGATGAAGGCGAGCGGGATAGCGCTCTGCGCTCTGATCGGGCTGGGTGTCGCTGGCGGCGCGCGCGCGGAGCGCGCCGACAGCCAGAAGCCCGTGAACGTCGAAGCGGACCGCCTCACGGCCGACGACGCGAAGCAGACCGCGGTCTTCGAGGGCAAGGTGGTGGTGACGCAGGGGACGCGCATCCTGCGTGCCGATCGCGTCACCATCCGTCAGGACGGCGAGGGTTTCTCCTATGCCGTCGCCGAGGGCAAGCCGGCCACCTTCCGCGAGAAGCGCGAAGGTGCCGACGAATGGGTGGACGGCGAGGCGCAGCGCATCGAGTACGACGGCAAGAAGGAGCTCGTCGAGCTCTTCACCAACGCGCGACTGAACCGCAACAAGGACGAGATCCGCGGCAACTACATCTCCTACGACCAGAAGGCCGACCTCTTCCAGGTGAAGGGCGCGAAGGACGCGCCGCCGAGCGGCGCGCGCGAGTCGCGCGTGCGCGCCGTCATCCAGCCCAAGCCCAAGGCCGGCGAGGCGGCACCGGCGCCGTCGGCGCCGCTCGAGCTGAAGCCGTCGGCGGCGGCGCGCGCGGCGCGCTAGGGCGGAGCCGGCATGCAGCAATACGCGAACACGCCGGAGTCGACCCGGGCCGAGCGCGTTGCGGACCACGCGGCGTTCGATGTTTCACCGCCGAGCCACCTCCGCGCCGTGGCGTTGCGCAAGCGTTACAAGAGCCGCACCGTCGTGCAGGACGTCTCTCTCGACGTCGATTCCGGCGAGGTGGTGGGATTGCTCGGGCCGAACGGCGCCGGCAAGACGACGTGCTTCTACATGATCGTCGGCCTGATCGCCGCGGACGGCGGCCGCATCTTCCTCGACGAGCGCGACCTGACGCGGCTGCCGATCTACCGCCGCGCGCGCCTGGGCCTCTCCTACCTGCCGCAGGAGGCCTCGGTGTTCCGCAAGCTCACCGTCGAGGAGAACGTGCGCGCCGTGCTCGAGCTTGCCGTGGGCGACGGCGCGGCAGCCGAGGCGCGGCTCGAGGAGCTGCTCGAGGACCTGCACATCGCCCACCTGCGCAGCGCCCCCTCGGCGTCGCTGTCCGGCGGCGAACGGCGGCGGGTCGAGATCGCGCGGGCGCTTGCCACCCGGCCGCGCTTCATCCTGCTCGACGAGCCGTTCGCCGGCGTCGACCCGATCGCCGTGATCGAGATCCAGAAGATCATCCGCTTCCTGAAGGAGCGCAAGATCGGCGTGCTCATCACCGACCACAACGTCCGCGAGACGCTCGGCATCTGCGACCGCGCCTACATCATCAACGAAGGCAGCGTACTCGCCTCCGGGATGCCGCAGGACATCGTTTACAATGAACGTGTTCGGCGGGTCTACCTCGGGGAACACTTCCGTCTCTGACGGCGGCAGATGTGAACAAGGCGGCATCCGCCGGCATAGCGCGGGTTCCCCGCCTCCTCCGGGCCTTGTAGATTCCCCTCGCGTGGGCATGGCCCGGGTGCCCGTCTCCCCGACGCCCGGGCACGCGCCCTCCGTCACATGAAGCAAGTCCTCCAGCTCAAGCTCTCGCAGCACCTCACGCTGACGCCGCAGCTGCAGCAGTCGATCCGGCTGCTGCAGCTCTCGACGCTCGAGCTGAACCAGGAGCTGGAGAAGTTCCTCGCCGACAATCCGCTGCTCGAGCGCGAGGAGGTGGAAGACGTTCCTGCCGCGCGCCTCGCCCCGGCTCCCGGCACCCCGGAGAGCCTCGACACACCCACCGGGACGACCGAGGCGTCGCCCGCCGCCGGCGATGGCGCCGATGCGGAGCCGCGCGCGAGCGACGCGGACTGGGCGAGCGAAGCCGGTTTCGGCGCCGGCGGTCGCGACGAGGACGAGAACGAATCGTTCCAGCTGCCGGCGGAAGCGCCGAGCCTGCGCGACCATCTCCTGCAGCAACTCTCCCTCACCCCCTTGCCGGCGCGCGATCGCGGCCTGGTGACGGTCCTGATCGACGCGCTCGACGACGACGGTTACCTCACGCAGCCGCTCGAGGAGATCCGCGAGATGCTGCCGGCCGAGCTCGAGGTCGAGCCGGAGGAGATGACGGTCGCGCTGCGCCACCTGCAGAACTTCGATCCCACCGGTGTCGGCGCGCGCAGCCCGGCGGAATGCCTCGCGCTGCAGCTCGCGGCGATGCAGGCGTCGACCCCGGCACGCGCCATTGCGCTCCGCCTCGTGCAGGAGCACCTGCCGCTGCTGGCAGCGCGCGATTTCTCGCGCCTGAAGAAGCTCCTCGGCTGCGACGACGAGCAGCTGCGCGGCGCGCAGCGGCTGATCCAGAGCCTCAACCCGCGGCCCGGCGCCGCCTATTCCACCACCGACACCCGCTACGTCGTGTCCGACGTCGTGGTGCGCAAGCTGAAGGGCCACTGGATCGCGCAGCTCAATCCCGATGCGATGCCGAAGCTGCGCATCAACCGGCTCTACGCCGACATCCTCCAGCAGAACCGCAACGGCAGCGGGGCGCAGCTCTCGCAGCAGCTCCAGGAGGCGCGCTGGCTGATCAAGAACGTGCAGCAGCGCTTCGACACCATCCAGCGCGTGGCCCAGGCGATCGTCGACCGGCAGCGGCACTTCTTCGACCATGGCGAGGTGGCGATGCGCCCGCTCGTGCTGCGCGAGATCGCCGACGCGCTCGGGCTGCACGAATCGACCGTGTCGCGCGTGACGACGCAGAAGTTCATGGCGACGCCGCGCGGCATCTTCGAGCTCAAGTATTTCTTCGGCAGCCACGTGCAGACGGAAACCGGCGGTGCCTGCTCCGCCACCGCCATCCGCGCGCTGATCAAGCAGCTCGTCGCCGCCGAGGACGGCCGCAAGCCGCTCTCCGACTCGCGCATCTCGCAGATCCTCGGTCAGCAGGGCATCGTGGTTGCACGACGGACCATCGCCAAGTACCGCGAGTCGCTGCACATTCCGCCCGTGAACCTGCGCAAGTCGCTGTAGTCGACCTCGATTCCGCGTTCGGCGGCGCGCCGGTCGCGCGTCGGCAGCGTGATTACGACAGCGTCCTTCGTACCCCCTTCGTACCCGCTTGCATCGTGGCCTTGTGGTGAGATGCCACGCTGCCCTCGCGCGTGAGCGGCGGGTAGCCGCACGCAGGGGCGCGGCAGCCGTCACACGGTGAAACCATCGTGGCGGCCGAGCGCAGCCCTTTCGGGGTCGGGGCGGAAGCGTATAATCCCGCTCGCGCTTCCCGCATGCGGACGTTTCTCGTCCCCCTCCGCGAAAGGCCGATCCCGGGCCCCTTCCGCTTCCCATGAATCTGATCGCGAAGCTGCTGCCGCTCTCGAACATCGTCCTCGGCATGGACGTGAGCAGCAAGAAGCGCATGTTCGAGCAGGTGGGGCTGCTCTTCGAGAACAACCAGGGCATCGCCCGCAGCACCGTCTTCGACAGCCTGTTCGCGCGCGAGCGCCTCGGCTCCACGGGCCTCGGCCAGGGCGTGGCCATCCCGCACGGCCGGATCAAGGGGCTGCGCGAATGCGTCGGCGCGTTCGTGCGCCTCGCCACGCCGGTGGCTTTCGATGCGCCCGACGGCAAGCCGGTCGGGCTGGTGTTCGTGCTCCTCGTCCCGGAGCAGGCGACCGAGCGCCACCTCCAGATCCTCTCGGAGCTGGCGCAGCTCTTCAGCGACCGCGAGCTGCGCGACCGGCTGGCGACGGAATCGGACGAGGCCGAGCTGCATCACCGCATCACCGCGTGGGAGCCCTATGCAGCAGACCAGCGTCGCGCGGCTGTATGAGGACAATCGCGAGCGGCTCGAGCTCGGCTGGCCGACCGAGCCGCTGGGCGGGGACGCCCCGCTCGAGCGCGATCCGCCGGATGCCGCCGCGCTCGTCGGCCACCTCAATCTCATCCACCCCAACCGCATCCAGGTCCTCGGCCGCTTCGAGGACGCCCACTTCGGCGCGGCACCGGCGCGCGAACGCGGCTCGCTCGTCGAGCGCCTGTTCGCGCGCCATCCCGCCGCGGTGCTCTTCGCCGACAGGCTCGCGCCGCTGCCGGACGTCGCGCAACGCGCGGCCGCGGCGCAGGTCGCCGTCCTCACCACGCCGCTCCCCTCGGCGGTCGCGATCGACCGCCTGCGCCGCTACCTCGCGAAGGCGCTCGCCGAGACCACCACGCGCCACGGCGTGTTCATGGACGTGCTGGGCATGGGCGTGCTCATCTCCGGCGATTCGGGCGTCGGCAAGAGCGAGCTCGGCCTCGAGCTGATCAGCCGCGGCCACGGACTCGTTGCCGACGACGTGGTCGAGATCTCCCGCCTGGAGCCGAACGCGCTCGAAGGCCGCTGTCCGCCGATGCTGCGCGACTATCTCGAGGTCCGCGGGCTCGGCGTGCTCAACATCCGCACGATCTTCGGCGAGACCGCCATCCGGCCGAAGATGACGCTGCGCCTGTGCGTGCATCTCGAGCGTCCCACCAAGAGTCTCGCGCCGCCTGCGGAACGGCTGCCGCTCGCCGACTTCTCCGAGGACATCCTCGGCGTCACCGTGCGCAAGGTCATCGTGCCCGTCGCCGCCGGACGCAACCTCGCGGTGCTGCTCGAAGCGGCCGTCCGCGACCACATCCTCAAGCTGCGCGGCATCGACTCCACCGCCGAGTTCCTCGCACGTCAGCGCGCCGAGCTCGAGGGCAACGGCAACGGCGTCGCGCTCGACATGCGCACCGCCGGCGATTAGCGACGGCGACCGCGCAACTTGCCCGCAACCCAAAGGAAAACCCAGATGGTGTCTCGCCGCTTTGCCATCCTTGCCGCGGCAGCCGCGCTGTCCGCCGGTGCCGCCGCCTACGCCGCCGACGCGCAGCTCAGCGACCAGCAGAAGCGCATGCAGGTCTGCAACGCGGAGGCCAAGGCGAAGTCGTTCAAGGACAAGGACGAGCGCAGCGCCTTCATGTCGAGCTGCCT
>Ga0209254_10007458_pt1 | contig 10094 bp, 10 predicted proteins | sample FrelakmetDIP11DI_FD_187148 | JGI IMG/M metagenome (GOLD analysis project Ga0209254, IMG submission 187148) | Freshwater lake sediment microbial communities from the University of Notre Dame, USA, for methane emissions studies - DIP11 DI (SPAdes)... | ecosystem: Environmental > Aquatic >...
CGTAATAACATCCGTAACCCGAAGAACACGGTCCTGATCGTATCCTGGCAGGCTCCCTACACGCTGGGTAGAAGGCTGGTGGATCAGGAAAAGCGGGTGAGGATTTTCGGGGATGAATATGAAGTGAAAGCGGAGGTGGCAGCGATTAGTGGGTTGTCAGCACACGCCGGGCAAGATTTATTAACGGAGTATGCTCTGCGGGTGAAAGGTGGGGCGAAGCAAGTTTTCCTGATCCATGGCGAGCCTGACCCGGCACAGGCACTCACCCAGAAGCTGATGGAGGCCGGGATGGAGAAACCAGCTTACCCCGCACGCGGGACAAGCGTGGAGATATAAGGGAAGCGTGAATTCTACCGTCTCTGGATATTTCTTTTTCACATGGAATAATTCACTCAGGCATCTCAATGCGGATTAAGGAGAGCAATATGTCAAAGGACGAAAAAAGTAAGGCTGCCAAGGAAAAATCAGGACAGGATCCAATTGCCATGTCCAAGGAATCTAAAAAGGGGGATGCTGTGCCCGAACCGCAGACCAAAATGAGTGCAACTGGCTTGGCTGAAAAGAGCATCCTGGTCGATAAGGAGTTTTACTCCAAGGAGCTGCGTCGCCTTCAAGTTGAGCTGGTCAAGATGCATGAATGGGTCCGTATCAAAGGTCTGAAGGTGGTGGCAATCTTTGAAGGCCGCGATGCAGCTGGTAAAGGGGGCGTGATCAAACGCATTACCGAGACCCTGAATCCGCGCATTTGCCGGATCGTGGCCTTACCAGCGCCCACGGAGCGCGAAAAGAATCAATGGTACTTCCAGCGTTATGTGGCCCATTTACCTGCCGGGGGTGAGATCGTCTTATTTGACCGTAGTTGGTATAACCGGGCAGGTGTTGAACGGGTAATGGGGTTCTGTACTGAGGATGAATATGCCGAATTCCTGCGCTCGGTGCCTGAGTTAGAGCGCATGTTGGTGCGTTCTGGCATCATCCTGATCAAATATTGGTTCTCGGTGAACGACAAGGAGCAGGAGCGCCGCTTTCAAGCCCGCATGGCTGACCCTACCAAGCGTTGGAAGCTCAGCCCGATGGATATGCAGTCCCGGGCACACTGGGTGGAATATTCCAAAGCGAAAGATGAGATGTTTGCCTACACCGATATCAAGCAGGCTCCCTGGAATGTGGTCAATGCCGATAACAAGCAGTGCGCCCAGCTAAATTGTATCCGCCACCTGCTCAGCATGGTCCCCTATGAAGACCTGACCCCCGAACCGATGGCTTTGCCTCCGAGACAAAAGGAGAAGGGTTACGTCCGCCCCCCCATGACAGACCAGACCTTCGTCCCGGAAGTGTATAAGCCAGTTGGTTTACCCGATGAGGATTAGTGCCATTAACAGCTGATATATATTGGAGCGGATAGCCACCGGCGCAGCAGCATGTGGGTGTGTCCAACCACCCCTCCTGACACTTTGGTATAATTCAGGCGATATATTGGAGAGGTGCCAGAGTGGTTGAATGGGACGGTCTCGAAAACCGTTGTGGAGCTCGTCTCCACCGTGGGTTCGAATCCCACCCTCTCCGCAGCTTATAAGTAACGACAGCATCATCAACACTTAAAGCCGGAACTTAATAGATTTCTATTGAGAGCCGGCTTTTTGATTCTCCGTAGTGAAAAGTCGGCGGGAGAAATGTAGATGACTACACAAATAGCATCACTAGTGCTAGACACCTGGAATGCCAGGAACTTACTGACTTTGCTCGAAGTGACGGAATGGGCACGAGTTCACCCTAATACGGTACACCCCTGGATTGGGGATGGAAATAGTAAATCAGCAACTGATTTTAAATCCAACGGGCGGTAGAGGTAATGAACGGCACATCATTTAGCCCAGAGAAAGCCTTGCAGATAGCCCTCGACCAGCTGTGTCTGGATATGTCGAAAGCATCTTTTGATTCCTGGGTACGTGACGTAAACTTTGTCGATTTTAAAGATGGAATATTTACTGTGGGAACCCCAAATGAATACAGTCGCGAGTGGCTAGCCAGCCGCCTGACCAGTACCATCACCCGCTTGCTGACTGGCATTTTGAACCAAAAGGTGGAGGTTCAATTCATAGTTGCTGAAGAAGCCATTGAAGACGAGATTGACGACCCCCATGAGGACGATAATACCGCTATCGTTGACAACCCAGCTGTGATTTCGCTTCAGGCGGAATACCAGTCGATCTACGATGAGATCGTCCAGCCCCACCAGGTGATCGTAGTACCCGGTTACTTACTAAGGTTCATCTCTTTGCTTGGAGTGGAACTTACCTGGCTGTACATTGGCTTTCGCCAGGCAGCTTACGAAGCGGGTGCTGCTAGGCAGCCCGGTAAGAAGTTCGGTGCGCCGGCTCAGAAGGTGGCCAGTTATTCTGGGATGAGCCTGCGCACCTTCCGGCGTTACTCTGCAAACCCTGAAACCTGGCAGCGCTTACGAGATCTAGTTACACCTGTTGAGGATAAAGCTCGGTGGCAATATGGAAATGACAATCACCCCCACCGGACACCTCGCTACTACCGGGTAGCTATGACTCTCCCCCTGACTCCAGCCGACGAGCTTTCCCTCCGCATCTGGCTATACAAACATTTAGCTGAAGGGAAAGACCCGATAGCAGTGCTCCAAGCTGCTCTGGAGACCCCGATGGATGAGCTGATCCCATGGCAAGAGAACACACCATCATCTAGAAATGCCAGCATCGAACTTCATTCAGTCCAGGATGTATTGCGTGCCGTATGCGGGCCGATCCCAGAAAACGATCGCAAACAATTCCAGGAGCTTGCCAACCAATTTGCACAACATATGATGCCTCCCAGAGACCTGGTCTTCCTAACGCACTACTTCGTAACCCGATGGTTGCCTAAATTAGGTCATGGGCAGGGTTGGTTCGTGGTGCTGATGCGCGACCGCTGTTACCTGAATCCGCGCACGGGTGAAATCCGGGATGAAGCCCTGGCGAACCAGGGGTATGCAGAAATTGCTAACTGGCTAGGTTTGAAACGAGTCAAAACCATCTGGGAATGGCTACGCAACGAAGGAGTCGCACAGTTTATTCGAGAAATAAGCCATGAGATCGGCGGCTGGGAAGAATCGCCACGCCGCTTCAAAGTCTGCCTGGGCGAACCAATGACTGAAGAAGATCAAATCCGGGCAAATGAATTATTAAGAAGTAGAGGATTTGGCGCGAATGACACTATTAGGATTAAGCGCGCCGACAGCAATATTGGCGCGGCTGACACCTATAATAGCGCAACTGACACCATTAGGGGTGATACGATCAACACTCATGTTGGCGCAGTTGACACCTATATTGGCGCGATTGACACTCCTATTGGCGCAAATGGCACCTTTGATTGGCGCGAGTGGCACAGTTTAAATACCTTAGCACTTGGTTTAAGTCACAAGAAAAATACTCCAACTACCACCGATGACGGCATTGAATCTGACTTGGCGGACCCATTTGATAGACATGAAAAGGGGGTGGTGGGTATGGTGTGGAATTTATCGGAATTACTTTCTCGAAACCGGGTAAGCGTTAAAAACCAGGAATTGCTCCTGGAAAGAGGTTTGACAGCACAAACCTTTGTTTCCTGGTTACTTTACGCAGCGAGTGCGGGCGGAAATGGCATCCGTGATTCCGTCGCTCATGCCATTAGTCGTCTGATTTCTGATCCAACCCGCGGTGCGGGAGGTACTCTCGACAAGCTTGCTAAATTACCAGCCAACGAGCTGGCAGACATGCTGACCAGGGAATTAGCTGGACACAGGCCATGGAATCAAGTTTGGAGGAAAGCGATGGAAGGTGCGCTGCGAGAGCGCCTGCGAACGTTGGCGGATCAATTGGGTATTTCTGTTCCTTAATTTGGTAATCGGTGAATAGGTTGGTTACATGGAGGTGTTACATGAATAAGATCGGTTTCTTCAGCCTGTTTCTACCTGCGGTAGTTGCCCACGGTTCAATAGGCAACGCGGTGGATAACCCCCAAGCCTTGAGCATTATCAAAGCTGCACAGGTTGCTCAGGGCATTAACGACCTCTACCATAGCCAGGTTCTTATTATGCTGCTGGTAACGTTAATCTTCTTTGTGCTGTTTAGCCTGGCTGTTTATCTCGTCGTTCGGAGGCTAATCCGGATTGGGCGAGCATACCGGAGGCTCGTTTCCAGTAGGTGGATTGATGAGCCGTATGCACACTCGAGGAAAGGCGAGGAAACCGATCTCTATCTGCAAATTCCCTTTGAGCATCAGTGGCTGTTCAACCAGTTTCTCTCCCAAGGCCATGATGATGCTAACACTCATGATTTGCTAGATTTACCTCACGAATGGTGAAGCTAGACCAGTAGGTCAATATGAAAGCTAAATTTAAGGAGGTTTTATGCCAACTATAATCGCTATCTTGAACCAGAAGGGCGGGGTGGGTAAAACGACCACAGCGGTGACGCTTGCCTCCGGCCTAGCCAGGATGGGATACCACGTGCTTCTGATCGATCTGGATACCCAGGGCAATGTCGCCGACAGCTTAGGATTGCCTCACGGCGACGATCTTCGTCGCCTGCTCTCACCTGATTTACGCATTCCGCTGGATCAGGCAATCAGCCCGAGCGGGTTGGACCGCTTGGCGATTATCCGATCCGACAAGAGCACAACCGCCTTGAAGCAATCCCTGGCAGGCGTGACTTTGCGGGAATATGTACTGGCGGATGTATTGCAGGGCTCAGGTCATGATGTGATTGCCCTTGACTGCGCCCCATCAGTGGATCTGCTGCACTTTGCTGCTATAGTCGCCGCCGATTATCTACTAATCCCCACACGCTTGGACAAGCTGGCGGTCAACGGTGTGCGGGATGCTCTGCAAACCTTGGCATCCTTGAAACGTTTCAGCCACTGCGAGGTGGCAGGCATCCTCCCGACTTTCTACGAGCGGGTCACGCTGGAGAGTCACGAGCAGCTCGTCCACCTGGCGCAGACCTTTGGGCGACTGGTGCTGCCGCCTATTCCTCAGGATACCCAGTGCCGGGTTGCCAGTCGTTTCGGGAAGACCCTCTGGGAATACGAACCGAACGCCAAAGCCCTGACCGGTTATGACCATGGCAACAGGCGTATAGGCGGATACATTCAAGTTTTAGAACGCATCCAGGAGTTGATATGAAAAACACTAACAAACAAGGTTTCACCGGTTTTGATGATCTTTCGGCTGTCGACCCGGCCGTCGAGTCCCTTTTAGACCAAGGACAGCGCCGTAATGCCGAATCTCACCTGCCGAAAAACCTGCGCTCTCAGCGAAAGAAAGAACGGGAGCGCGCGCAGAAACGATTGGCGAACAGGATCAATCTAGACCTGCCGGTCGACCTGAAGAAGCGCCTCGAGATCCTGGCTAAGAAAGAAGGTGTGCCGGTAAACCAGCTGGTTGCCTTCTTGCTCTACGGTCCGGTGCATCAGATGGAGACACGTATGATCAGCTTGTGGGGCTACAAGACTTCCTCGGGCTGTAGGAAATTTGAGTGGAATATCGATATCAAGCACTATGCTGAGGAGGTTCTCAGAAATGGTGAAAAAGGCACCAGATAGGGCGTCCTTTGCCAAAAGGTGAGGCGTCCTATATGGACGTCCTATTAGGGCGTCCTACCAAATACTCCATTGGCGGGAATAGGACGTCCATAAAGCCACCAGGAAGGCTCAGGAGCTTCGCAAATAAGCGAAGGGCTATCTCAGGTCATGAGGATAAAAAAACACCCTGAAAAAGGCAAACACGAAAATAAAAGGATGGATACGAAAATGACAGACGAACTGCATCTGGATGAATTCCGGACTTATCTACTGGCAGAGGATCGGTCGCCGGTGACAATCGCGGGGTATACGGGGGATATGCATCTGTTCGGACAGTGGTTTGAAAAGCAATACCAAGAGTCACTGACGCCTGATTGTTTGACGAATGAAGCTGTGAGAGGATACAAGCAGTATTTGCTTGAACAGGCCAATAAGCCCAAGACGATCAACCGCCGGCTTGCTTCCCTAGCAACTTATGCTCACTGGCTGGAGCAAGCCGGTTATGTCAAGAATGTTCGTAACCCGGTGGAAGGAGTTAAGGCTGTGAAAGAGGTTGCACTGGCTCCGAAATGGCTGGAAAAGAAGCAGCGTGCGGCGTTACTACGGGCAGTGGATAAGGAAGTTGAAAATGCTGTGCGCCGTTATCCACGCCTTCGATTGATGTACTTGCGTGATGCAGCAATCGTCAAATTAATACTGTTTGCGGGTCTACGCGTGGGAGAAATAATCCAATTACGTATGACCGATGTTACTCTGGATGAGCGCAAGGGTAGCGTGATCGTGCGGGAAGGGAAAGGAACCAAGCGGCGGGAGATCCCGTTGAATGCCAAGGTGCGGAAGGCTTTACTCGATTATTTACATATGAGGCTAGAGGTGGAAAGGTGCGAACTCTTCATCGGCCAGCGTAATGAAGGTGTGCAGAGCAAGACCATCCAGCGAGCCGTGCAGCGCTTTGCGAAGAGGGCAGGTATCAATAACGCGACTCCCCATACCTTACGGCATAGTTTTGCAAAGGCATTGATCGATGCAGACGTATCTCTGGAAATGGTTGCGACGCTGTTGGGGCACAGTAATCTGAACACGACGCGGATTTACACTACACCGGGGGAGGAAGATTTGGAAGATGCAGTTGGAAAACTGTTGGATTAGAAGAGCTGGGCTCATTCATAAGGTGTAGCATATTAATGCCAAACCCCAAAGGCAGAATGTTTTGCATCGAAGACGGTAAGGATCCAAAGCATAAAATCTCCGATCTCATCTCCAATTTATTGAGTCTATAGTTTTTTACAAGCATCTATAGGAATGAAATATGCTGATTATGGCATTCCTTAATTTCTTCGCAAAGCTTTTCGAGTTGTCCCCCTAGCTCACAATGAATAACCTTAATTACATCCGTTAATGCTGCAACCAAGCGGTTTCTAACCTGAGCCAACTAGCTTGTTTGCCTTTTTGTTTATCGCCAAAAGGTGAAAGAATTTAAAGCCTATCAATCTTTATGTGGTTACGATATTTTGGGGAGATTCTCATCTCCTGAATTCCCCGGGCACGGTAAATCACAACAGGCCCATCCCCTTTGAGCAATATATCTAGCATATCCTTTTCCACAGGCGAATGGAGCCCACTGATTTTGGGCTCTTCCTATCACATAACTCACAAGCCAGGCATAGGCTTTTAAAATGGCATCTCAAGGACATTTGCGCGAGCAAAAAAGAGCGGTTAACGGCAGGTGTAATAGGTTTAGGCTTCCGATTGTATAAAGCAATGGCATGGTGGGGAATCAGACCGCCATCCGATCCTTAGGGAAGCACTCGTCTGCTTGAGAAATAACAACAACCTTCAGAGCCTTCCATCTTCCATTATCTTCGGCTCGCCAGGAATTGCGTAAAAGTATCGGCGGGAAGCTTGCGATTCCGTTGAAGCATATCCCGCCAAATTACATTTCCCTGTCCCTCATTGATCAGATGCTGTTCAAGCGCCTCTGCCATGATATCGGCGCTTGTGCGGTGCTTTAAGTTGAACAACTGAATGTATGGCAGAATATCACGCATGTTATTGCTGCCTAAGATGCCATTATGTTGCATGGTCAGAACAATAGCGGCAGCCTCCCCGCTGCCTATCAGCTTGTATCCCTTATCCGGATTGGTGGTCAGCTTTACATATAAATCCCCAGAGTCGGTACCGGCGGTAATCTTATAGAGCATGACTCGCTTTGCTTTCAACAAGGCATCTACCCTGTCTTTCATGAAGTGCACTTTTCTCAGTTCAAAGAACACTTGTTGGGGAATCCCGATGCGACCGGCATATAGCTGGAGAATGAGATTCTCACGTTGAACGATTAGAAAAGTCGATAGGCAATCCGTATCCAGGAACAACGGCTCAGTCATACGTCTCCTGAGCTTCGGCTTCGAGGTTGTAAACAATGTCGGCCCGGTAGGCATCTAGCAGCAGTTCTTCGTACTTGCCGTTGGATATTAGCTCGTGATCATTCAATCGTTCAGCCAGCTCGATATAACTTCCGGTGGTAAAGTACTGCCGATTTTCTGGGGTTGGGATGTATAACTCGTCGCTGAACCCGAGCTTGCGCGCAGAAGCGATGATATCGACCTTTAGGGTATTCGCAAAGGCTATGGTGATCTGACTCTCCCCAACTAATCGGTAGAGTGTCGCCTGGCGGCTCATCCTGAAATATTGTTCAATGCGCACGACATCTTCAATTGTCAGGGGTCTTCGCGATCCCTTTAGCAAGCTCTTCTCGATAAAGCTTCGCAGTGCATCGTTCGGCGCTAAAAAGTATGAAGCGAAGGCATCGGCGTTCTTTTCCTCCTCGTCCCTGCCTGTGCCTATGTCGTTTCCGCAGACTACGGTGGTGATTCCGTCCTGAATAAACAGATGATACAACTCGTGCGCAGCCGTAAAGCGTTGACGTCCCAGCGTTTGTGTTGAATTAATCGCAACAAGTTGATCGCCCCTGCGCGTGCACACGCAAAGGCCGGAGATGCGTTGAGATAGTGGGTAAAAAACCAGTGTGAGGAGTTCCTGAGATTGGAGGATGGTAAAAACATCGATCGGAGAGGATTTGTCCTCTCCGAATCGTTGTCGAAGCTCATTCGCCTGATAACTGAGCTCGGTTTTAGGCTTCACACATACTCTCCTGCAAAATGGTGCGCATCTGATCCAAATTCAATGCGATCTTATGAATATCGGCGATAGCTGCCAAGTCTTCGACCTGGATACCATCCATGCGAAACGCGATTCGCAAAGCGTTATTTGGCGATTCATCATTCATCAAGTCGGCTAATGTAAAGCCAAACAGGCTACCCAGCTGTTCCAGGTGATCTACTTGGAACTGGCGTTCACCCTTTTCGCACTTCGAGATCGTGCTCTGATCAACGCCTAAAAACTGCGCGATTTGCGCCTGGTTCAGGCCGGCTTTCTCGCGAAGCTTCTTAACTTTTTGTCCAAGCAATCGATTTGTCATTATGTCTCTCTTTCTGTGTTACATCATTATAGCACAGATTTGTCATATTTACACCTTGTAAAACACGAAAATTATGACAGCCCTCGATAATTTCCTAATTGTTTATAGCCAATTATCTTTCCATCATCTTTTCCAATTCTAAAACTACTTTTTTAGCACATAAGGCAAATTGGTTAATATCTTCAGCTAGAATTTCTATCGTGGTACCAGGTTGCTCTGACTTCCCTCTATCAGTATATGTTTCATCTGCTATGGAGAGATTGTGCCCAATAACATGCCTCTTCTCGATTTTTGTTTTCAACGACTCCAACTCCTCCGATGAGAGAGCACTAAACGGATTAAGATTCAAATTCTGATACAGCTTACTTGCTTTATCGATATTTTGGAAACGGTTTGCAACAGCGGCTTTGGAAGTAAGTTTTTTCCACTCATCAGGAAGATACTTTTTTCTTATTTCGTACCTGTAAAATGCCTTCTGGTAGGTTTCAAGGACAGTTAATACATCTTCATGGGCATTTCCTAATAATCGGTATGAAAGCTCGAAGTTCCCATTCTCAGCTTCCTGTTCTGCTAAGTCGATCTGCTGCAAAACTAATTCTATTTCCCGTTCAAAGTGAACGTGAAGATTCTTGCCCCCACAATCAGGACAGAATAGAGCAATTGCATATACCCCATACTCTCGTCCGCATATATCACAGGCAAGGTTGCGGATTAGATCTTCTCGCCAAGCTCTGGGTTCAGGCTCATGTACTGGATCGACCGACATCTTAACCGACAGCCATCCTCCTGATCCTACCGACCGGTTAAAATCATCTGACATCTTTTTTAGTGCATCATGGGCATCTCTATAAGACGCCCATTTCAAGTAGTCGAGGATTGCTTGGGTATCACCTGAATACATAAAATCCTCGTCACTAGCATCCTGTCCACAGTAAGGACAGGTTGTTTCCGCAATCCCTGGTGCCCGATGTAATTTTGATACATCTAGACCTTTTAGTCGAACTGGAACACCTCCTAATAGAAAGAGCCGTGGAGTGCACTCCTG
>Ga0209254_10007459_pt1 | contig 10094 bp, 10 predicted proteins | sample FrelakmetDIP11DI_FD_187148 | JGI IMG/M metagenome (GOLD analysis project Ga0209254, IMG submission 187148) | Freshwater lake sediment microbial communities from the University of Notre Dame, USA, for methane emissions studies - DIP11 DI (SPAdes)... | ecosystem: Environmental > Aquatic >...
CAGGCCGTCTTCGTCGCCACCGGCGCGCGCGTCAGCCGCCCGCTCGAGCTGGCCGGGCAGGAGGACGCGGACATCCGTCCCGGCCTGGAGTTCCTGCGCGGGGTGACGGAGACCGACCGCGGCACGCTGGGACGCCGCGTGGTCGTGGTCGGCGGGACGGACACCGCCGTGGACTGCGCCCGCACGGCGCTGCGCCTGGGCGCCGAGCCCGTCGTGCTGTGCCAGGGCACGCGCGCCGACCTGTCGGCCAGCGCCGAGGCCGTGGACGAGGCGGTCCGCGAGGGTGTGCGCTTCGAGTTCCAGGTCTGGCCGGTGGGCGTGCAGACCTCCGGGCACACCGAGGACGAGGCGGCCATCGAGGCCATCCGCAGCCTGTACGAGGAGGGCTCGGCGGCGCGGCCGAAGCGGCGCCTGGTCGCCGTCGAGTGCGTGCGCATGCGCCCCGCCGGGCCCGGCGTCCCCGGCGAGCCGCGCGCCGTGCCGGTCCCGGGCAGCGGCTTCCTCATGCCCGCCGACCTCATGCTCACCGCGCTGGGCGAGGAGCCGGACCTGGACTTCCTGCCCGTCGGCATCGGCCGCCGCGGCATCGTCGTCCGGGTGGACGAGTTCGGGCGGACGAACCGCCCGGGCTTCTTCGCCGGCGGCGACCTGGCCGGCGAGCCCCGCACCGTGGCGCACTCGCTCGGCTCCGGCAAGCGCGCCGCCATCGGCATCGACCGCTACCTGCGCGCGCGGGCCGGCGAGGCGGTGCCGGACGCCGACGCGCGCGCGCTCCGCTTCGGCGGCACCGGCAACTTCAGCATCACGCGCTGGCGCGGGGACGACCCGGTCCGGCGCGCCGGCGAGGTGAACGAGGTGGTGCCGTTCGAGCTGCTCAACATGGCGCACTTCGCCGGCGTGCCGGCCAAGCCGGACCGGCACCGCTCCTTCGCCGAGCGCCGCTCCGGCTTCGCCGAGGCCAACCTCGGGCTCACCACGAACGAGGCCCTGGCCGAGGCGCGGCGCTGCTTCGGCTGCGGCGTGTGCGACGGCTGCGACCTGTGCCTGCTGTTCTGCCCGGACGCCGCCATCGGCCGCTCCGCGGAGGGGGACGGCTACGTGATCTCGGCGGAGCACTGCAAGGGCTGCGGCATCTGCGTCGAGGAGTGCCCGCGGGGGGCCATGGCCCTGGTCGAGACCCCGGAGCCGGGGAGCGGGCCGTGACGCAGGCCGACCTGAGGGAGCTGATCCCGCCCGGGGAGCCGGTCGAGCCGGGGCAGGCGCCCTGCCCGGGCTGCGGGGGCAGCCTCGCGCTGCGGCTCGTGCTCAAGGCCCTCGGCCCGCAGACCGTGGTGGCCATGCCCGCCCGCTGCCCGGACCTCGGCGGCGGCCCGGCGCCGCGGCCGGCGCTCCGGGTCCCGGTGCGCGAGGCCGGGCCCGGGGAGACGGCGGCCACCGCCGCCGCGCTCCGCGTCGACCTCGACGCGCGCGGGGACCGCGACGCGGTGGTGCTGGCCTGGGCGGGCGACGCCGAGACCTTCGACAGCGGGCTGGGCGCCCTGTCGGCCGCGGCCGAGCGGGACGACGACATCCTCTACGTGTGTGCCGACCACGAGGCCCGCTGGGACGCGGGCATCCGCAGCGGCGCGGCCACGCCGTGGGGCACCTGGAGCGCGGCCACGCCGACCCGGGGGCTGCGGCTCCACCCGGCCAAGGACCTGGTCGGCATCCTGGCGGCGCACCGCGTCCCGTACGCGGCCACCGCCACGGTCGTCGCGCGGTCGACGAGCAGTCCGGCCTCGGCACCGACCCGCGCCAGGTCCCTGTCGCGCTCCTTCACAAACCCGACCCAGCGCTCGAGGTGCTCCTCGCCGCCCAGCAGATCACTCTTGTCCGCGTTGCATGATGCGTGGGCGATCACGAGATTGTGCACGAGATCGCGCGGGTACATGGACCACGGGATGAAGTGATCGACGGCCGACGCCTTGGTCAGCCCGCGGCGGCAATAGAAGCAGCGTCCCTCGTGCAGTTCACGCAGCGGTCGTGCGAGCCTGTAGCTGAGCGCGGCGCGGCTCGAGCCAAATAGGAACTCCGACAGGCCGGTCGCCGCGCCCAGCGCGCCCTGGTTCTGCTTCAACCCCAGCACGAAGCGCAGCCATTCGGTCTGCGCGAGGCGGCGGATGAGCGGGGCTCGCTCGCGCAGGTGAGCGGCGACGCCGGGGAGCAGGGTGATCCAGCCTGGCCGGGGCCCCTTCCGGTACAGGAACTCGACGTACTCGCGCCCGACGCGCTGCAGCTTCCAGAGCGGCATGTTCTGAAGGAGGACGCGCATCTCCGCCACGAGCGGTTTCCAGTGCGCGCTGCGCCGTGCGGCCGCGAGCGTCGGCGCCTGTCCATGAAGAGTCGCGAGCAACCGGATCGCTTTTGCCTGCCTGCCAGCGTTCTGGTGCAGCAGGAACCCGTGGCCGACTTCGTCGCCGGCGCAATAGGGTACCGACTGACGCCAGTACAGCTCCGCGAACTTGTCCGCGATCGTTTCCACGCGCAGCGGCAGCTCGTCGTTCGAGTCGTCGCCGTGCTCGATGGCGAGATCCACGAGCGCAATCAGCAGTGCGTATTTGTAAGTGGCAACGAACGAGCCGCCGGCGAGGACATGCTCGACGCTGGCGATGAAGCGGATCTGGTCCTCCGCGGTCGGGCGGGTCCGCAGCGCAACGTCACCGCCATAGTGCGGCGACCCGCCCGAGTCGCGAACGCCTCCCGGCGTCACGTCTTGCTCCAATAGTTCGCCCTGTCCGGCAGTACCCAGCGGACGCCGCCGCGCGGGTCCTCCCGATCGCCCGGGTACCTGGGGATCAGGTGAATGTGCAGATGCGGCACGGTCTGGCCGGCGGCGAGGCCGTCGTTGATGCCGATGTTGTAGCCGGCGGGCCCGAACTCGCGGTCCAGCTCGTCACGAGCTTGCTGCAGCAAGGCCATCAGGTCGGCTCGCTCCTCGTCCGTGATCTCGAAGAAAGAGGCGACGTGCCGCCGGGGGATGATCAGCATGTGACCGGGGGACACCGGGAAGGCGTCCCGGATGACGAAGGAGAGCGCGCTCGCCAGGACAGGACGCCCGGGCGGCAGACTGCAGAAGACGCAAGGTGACATCACAGCGGGCCTCGGCGGCCGGGGGTCATGGCCGGCGACAGGGGAGTAGAGTAGCCGGACTCGCGGGCACCCGGACCCGCCGCGGGAGAATCGCGAAATGACTGCAGACCTCACCTACCTGGTCTGGGCCGCGGCGTTGACCATGGCTCAGCTCCTGATCGTCATCGTCGGGGCCACGATCCAGTTTCCGTCGTCGCTGCTGGCCGGCAACCGCGAAGCGGCGGTGGAGGGCCGGGGCTGGCTCGGGCGAGCCCAGCGGGCGCACCGCAACATTCTCGAGAGCCTGGTGCTGTTCGCGATCCTGGTGCTGGTGGCTCACGTGGCCGGCAAGGCCAACGCCATGACGGCGCTGAACCCCGCCATCCGCGCCTGGAGGGCACCGCTCGTGTCACGACTGCGATCTCCGCTCGTCTCCGCCTGCGCCGTCGGGCTGCTCCTGGCCGCGATGCCGGCCACTGCCGCCGATGCGCTCCGCCCGGACCAGGTCGCCTACCGCGAGCTGCTCCGCGAGCTCGTCGAGACCAACACCACGCTGTCCGCCGGCAACTGCACCGAGGCGGCCGGGAAGATGGCGGCACGGCTGCGCCAGGCCGGGTTGCCGGACAGCGGCATTCACCCGTTCGCGCTGCCGGAGCACCCGAAGGAGGGCGGGCTGGTCGCCGTGCTGCCGGGCAGCGATGCAGCCGCCCGGCCGATCCTGCTGCTGGCGCACCTCGACGTGGTGGAGGCGAAGCGCGAGGACTGGACCCGCGACCCGTTCACGCTGGTCGAGGAGGACGGCTACTTCTTCGCGCGCGGCGTCGCCGACGACAAGGCCATGGCGTCGATCTGGGTGGACACGCTCGTGCGCTTCCTGCAGGACGGCCACAGCCCGCGTCGCACGGTGAAGCTCGCGCTCACCTGCGGCGAGGAGACCAATGGCGCCTTCAACGGCGCGCAGTATCTCTCGACGCAGCGGCGCGACCTGATCGACGCGGCCTTTGCGCTCAACGAGGGCGCGTGGGGGACGCTCGACGAGCAGGGCCGACGCCTCATGATGACGGTGCAGGCGGGCGAGAAGGCCAGCCAGAACTACCAGCTCGAGGTGCGCAACCCCGGTGGCCACAGCTCGCGCCCGCTGAACGACAACGCGATCTACCGCCTGGCCGCGGGCCTCACGCGCGTGAGTGCGCACGAGTTCCCGGTCCGGCTGAACGACGCGACGCGCGCCTACTTCGGCCGCATGGCGGACATCACTGGCGGCGAGACCGGCGCCGCCATGCGCGCGCTGGTGAGCGATCCTGCGGACGCGAAGGCCGTCGCGACCGTCACCCGGAACCCGACCTGGAACGCGATGCTGCGCACCACCTGTGTTGCGACGATGCTCGAGGCCGGTCACGCGACCAATGCGCTGCCGCAGCGCGCCCGCGCGAACGTCAACTGCCGGATCTACCCGGACCAGACGTTCGAGGACGTCCGGCAGACGCTGGAGCGCGTGGTCGCCGACCCGGAGATCAAGATCACGACGCTCGAGATCCGCGGGCCCATGGCGAAGGCACCGCCGCTGACGCCCGAGATCATGGGGCCTATAGAGGAGGTCGCGGCGCGGATCTACCCGGGCGTGCCCGTGTTGCCGCTGTTCCAGGCCGGCGCCACGGACGGCCAGTTCCTCGGCGCCGCGGGAATCCCGACCTACGGCATCGGCGCACTGTTCTTCGAGCCGGACATGGGAGGGGTCCACGGCCTGAACGAGCGGATTCGCGTGCGCTCGCTGTTCGACGGTCGCGACTTCCTCTACGAGCTGGTGAAGATCTACGCGGGCGGGTAGGCGGCAGCCCGGCCCTGCCGGGGCCGCTGCTCGTCCGGCCGTCGCGGCTGCAGTGCCCCGCTCTGGTAGGCGAGCTCGAGCGCGGCCTGCAGCCAGGCGAGGCGCTGCTCGGGCGTGCGGCGCGCGAAGGACCAGCGCCGCAGCGCCTCGGCGTCTTCCCAGGTGCCCCAGGCGCTCGGCTCGCCGTGCGGATCGAAGTTCGTCACGCCGTTATTCTGCCAGAAGGCCGCGCAGGCGCTCGGCATCCGCAAGGTCCTGCGCTCGGCCGGCGGCTTCCTTCATGCGGATGAGATGACGGATCGAGGCGATGCGCACGTCGCTGTCGCCGATCCTGACCACTCGCGCATCGGCCCAGAGATCCTCGAAACCGACCACGGGGTCGAGCATCACATCCACGGTGGGGCGGGTGTTGGTGCTGTCCCAGAAGCTGAACACCTGCATGCCGCGCGTGCGCTGCCAGTCCTGACGCTGGGCCGGGTCTGCGAGCGAGATCGGGTCCACCGGTGCCAGCGGACGGTAGCCGGCCCCGGTCAGCGCACGGACGGCGTCGGTGGCGGCTTCGGTCGACAGGTCGATCACGAGATCCACGTCGGCGGTCAGTCGATCGAGCCCGTGCAGGAGAACCGCCAGGCCACCCACCACGACAAAACGTACCCGCGCCGCGGCGAGCACGGCGAAGAGCCCGATGAAATCCGTCGGCATGGCCTTGTGTCACTGCGGGCGAGGTTGCGCGCCACCGGCCGGCTTCGGCTCGACCGCTTCAACGGGGGCGCCGGCCTTCTTCCACGCGCCGAAGCCGCCTTCGACGTGGCACACCGGCGTGAGTCCCATGTCCTGCGCGGTCTTGGCTGCCAGCGCCGAGCGCCAGCCGCCCCCGCAGAAGAACACGAACCTGTTGCCAGATGCGAAGAAATCCTTGTGATAGGGACTGCCGGGATCGATCCAGAACTCGAGCATTCCGCGCGTGACCTGCACCGCACCGGGAATGCCGCCCTCGCGCCAGAGTTCGCGCGGGTCGCGCAGGTCGACGAAGGTGACGCCCGGCTGGCCGTGCAGCGCCCGGGCCTGCTCGACGCTCAGCGTCTCGATCTCCGAGGTGGCCTCCGCCACCAATTGCAGGACGCTCTTCCTGATCTGAAGCGGCATCGGTCTCTCCTCCACCTGCCTCGGGGCCGGCGGCCTAGCGGATCAGCCCGTCCTTGCGCAGTCGATCCGCGATCGGCGTGGTCACCACGTCGAGGCCGGACGCGCGCGACTCGATGTCCCGGGCGACCGTGTCGATCGTGTAGACGAGCGTCGCGTTGCGCGTCTCGTAGATCCTGGTCGTGAGGTGGACCTCGCCCTTCATCGTCAGCAGCGACGGCGCGGTCTGGAACTCGCCGTAGACCACCGGCACGCCGTAGGCGCCGTAGTAGCCGCTCGCGTATCCGGAATCCGTGGCCTTGTACATGCCACCGCCGCGGGTCTCCCGGCTGCCGCCTTCCTCCGTTTCAAACTTGTTGGAGACGAGGACCGTCGCCACGACGGCATCGGCCTGCTGCGATGCGACCGCTGCCTCGATGCTTTCGCGCGTGAGCGGCGCCTTCCGGTCCACCACGGCGCAGCTCATGATCGCGGTCGTGGACGCGCTCTGGATCCGTGCCGCCAGGGTTCGCTCGAACGGGCACCGTTGGTCGATGTCCGGGCTGACGCCGACCACCAGAACCTTCTTGAACGACTGGTCGCGCGGCGCGTTCCCGGCCCAACTGCCGTCGACCTGGGCCTGCGAGGCGCAGCCCGACAGCCAGGCGGCGGCGAGGACCAGCAGCGTCGGCGCGATGGGCGCGCTGCCAGTCGAAAAATTCTGAAGCCGTCTGACTTGCACTGGATACTCCCCCGGACTCATGAAGCCGCCGGCGCGCAGCTTACCCCACCACAGGCCGGTGCGCCCCGCAGACGCGCCGTGGCGGAAGACGGTGCTAAGCTCGATCCCCATGAGCAAGTTCGACCCGATCCGGTCCTTCGCGGACCTGCGCCACGAGTTCGGCGAGCACGGCGGCGTAAACATGTCCGTCGAGGCGAGCACCACTTTCACGGTGATCGACGCCGAGACGATGCCGGAGATCTTCCAGGGCCACCTCGGCCCGGATGTGGGGGGCTGCTACCTCTACGGCCGGCACTTCAATCCGACCGTGTACGTGCTGGGCCGCCAGATCGCGGCCTATGAAGGCGCGGAGGCGGGGTATTGCACCGCAAGCGGCATGGCGGCCATTTCGGCCGTCATCACGCAGCTCTGCGACACGGGCGACCACGTGGTCGCCAGCCGAACGGTGTACGGCGGCACGTTCGCATTGCTGCACGACTACCTGCCGGCCAAGGCGGGGGTCGCGACCACGTTCGTGGACGTCTCGGACCTCGCCGCCGTCGAGCGAGCCATTACGCCGCGGACCCGGGTGCTCTACTGCGAAACGGTGTCGAATCCCACGCTGCGGGTCGCGGATATCCCGGCGCTGGCCGGGATCGCGCACCGGCACGGCGCGATGCTGGTCGTGGACAACACGTTCACGCCCCTGATCGTGGCGCCGATCCAGCACGGCGCCGACGTCGTGGTGCACAGCCTCACGAAGTTCATGAACGGTGCCAGCGACCACATCGCCGGGGCCGTGTGCGGGACCACGGCATTCATCATGAAGCTCATGGACCTGCACACGGGTTCGTTGATGCTGCTCGGTCCGACCATGGATCCGCAGGTGGCCTTCGACATCAGCCTGCGGCTGCCGCATCTCGGCCTGCGCATGGCGGAGCACAGCCGCCGGGCGCACGCGATCGCGACTCGCCTCGGCGAGTGCGGTCTGCCGGTGACCTACCCCGGCCTGCCGTCACACCCGGACCACGACCTGTTGCGACGACTGGCGAATCCGGACTTCGGATTCGGCGGACTGCTCACCCTCGACCTCGGGACGCGCGAGCGTGCATTCGACTTCATGGGCCGGCTGCAGAACGAACATCAGTTCGGTCTCATGGCGGTGAGCCTCGGCTACAGCGAGACGCTGATGTCGTGCTCGGCCGCTTCCACCAGCAGCGAGATGCCCGCCGATGAGCTCGAGAAGGCGGGCATCCGGCCGGGTCTGGTCCGGCTGTCGCTCGGCTACACGGGGACCCTGGAGCAGCGGTGGGGGCAGCTTCGGTCGGTGCTCACCGACCTGGGCCTCATTTCGCCCCACGAGTCTCGATAGCCTCGGGGCTGCGCGCCAGCGGAGATGCCGATGTCCTTCCCGCTCGACCTGTTCTGGTCGTTCCGCTCGCCCTATTCGTACCTCGCGACGCCGCGGCTGGTGGCGATGCAGCGGGACTTCGACGTCGACGTCGCGTTGCGGCCGGTCTACCCGATCGCACTGCGCATGCCGGGTTTCTTCAGGAAGGTGAACCCGCTCTGGGGGCCGTACCTGTTCAGGGACTGCGCGCGGATCGCCGAGATGAACGGCATCCCGTTCGCGTGGCCGTCCCCGGATCCCATCGTGCAGGACTTCGCGACGATGGAGATCGCCGCCGAGCAGCCCTACATCCATCGACTGACGCGCCTCGGTGTCGCCGCCCACCGCCACGGCCGCGGACTCGCATTCATCGATGAAACGAGCCGGCTGATCTTCGGCGGGGTCAAGGGCTGGAACGAAGGCGATCACCTGGCGGGCGCCGCCGCGCGCGCCGGCCTCGACCTCGCCGAACTCGATGCGGCGATCAGCGCGGACCCGGCCGGCCACGAGACGGAAATCGAGGCCAACGAGGCCGCGCAGAAGGCGGCCGGACACTGGGGCGTGCCGCTGATGGTGTTCCGAGGCGAGCCGTTCTTCGGCCAGGATCGCCTCGACGTGCTGCTCTGGCGCATGCAGCGGGCGGGGCTCGCCAGGCGCGCCTGACGGGCGCCGCGAGAAATGGTGATGCCATGAACGGGGTTCCGAAGCTGCAAGTGCCGCCGGCGGCGAGGTTCCGGTGGGGAAACGAGGCATTGCGCTGGTACTTCGCGCCGGAGTACCTGCACCTCGAGCGTGCCGATGCGCACCGGCCGACGCTGTTCGTCGGCAACCACTCCGTGTACGGCGTGCTGGACGTCATGCTGTTCGCGGACGGGCTGTACCGGGAGCGCGGCATCTGCCTGCGCATGCTCGCGGACCGCAATCACTTCAAGATCCCGGTATGGCGCGACTTCGTCGTGCAGACCGGGGCTGTACACGGCACCCGCGCGAACTGCGCCGCGCTGATGCGCCGCGGCGAGCACATCCTCGTGTTCCCGGGCGGTGCGCGCGAGGTGTTCAAGCACAAGGGCGAGGCGTACCGCCTGATCTGGAAGGAGCGCCTCGGCTTCGTGCAACTCGCCATCGAGCACGGTTACCCGATCACGCCCTACGCGACGGTCGGCGCGGAGGAAGCCTTCGACGTGCTGCTCGACTCGGGGGACTACATGAACACGCCGTTGGGGCGTTATCTCCGGGAATCCGGCCTCGCGCAGCGGTACCTGCGCGGGGGCGAGGAGTTTCCGCCGCTGGTGAGGGGCCTCGGGCCGAGCGTGATCCCCCGGCCCGAGAAGCTGTATTTCTCGGTGGGCAAGCCCATCGAGACGGCTCGCTATCGGGCGCAGTCGCAGGACCCGGCGGTGCTGCAGCGGGTGCGGGGCCGGGTGGCGCGGTCACTGGACCAGCTCATCGCGGAGCTGCGGGAACGTCGGACCCGCGATACGGGACAGGGCATCGTGCGCCAGATGCTCAACCGGCTGTGAGGCGCGCGCCTTGCACGTGAGGCAGGCGGCGCCGTCGTCGAGCCTGGCGGTCAGATCTCGACGAACGTCCCCGGCGAGATCAGCGTTCCCGGAATGACGGTGTTCGCGAAGTCCTGCCAGACGTGGACGCTCGGCAGCACGGCGAAGTCGTCGGTCTCGAGGACGACCTCATAGTAGAAGCCCGGGACGAACGGCTTGCCGGGCCCGACGCTGTTCGCGTTGTGGGTCGCCTCCTTCGCGCCGAGCGTCAGGGTCAGCGGCCCCGGGGCGACGGGCGTCCTGGGGCCGACACCGACCTTGAAGACCGTGACGCGGAACGTCTGTGCGATCGGCGAGTCGTTGATGACCATCCAGTCGACCGATTGCGCGTTCGCGGGCAGGCCGAACAGCCCGCTGGAGAGGACG
>Ga0209254_10007460_pt1 | contig 10092 bp, 11 predicted proteins | sample FrelakmetDIP11DI_FD_187148 | JGI IMG/M metagenome (GOLD analysis project Ga0209254, IMG submission 187148) | Freshwater lake sediment microbial communities from the University of Notre Dame, USA, for methane emissions studies - DIP11 DI (SPAdes)... | ecosystem: Environmental > Aquatic >...
AGTCGTCACTGTTATAATAATGAGTGATGTTTCGGTATAATAAAAAGGCGCCACAGTCTTCGATGACCGTGCGAACAAGCCATGCACGCATTGTCTCAATGCCGAATGAATCCCACTGTCTTGATACGGTGCAGATGAATCGTCTCGAACAGTCATTTCGAAGCTGGGCGGACGGAGCGCCTCGGCCCGATGTCCGTTTGTCCCGCAGGCGCATCTTGCTGATATTCCTTTTGATCCGCTATACGGGAGGTAAGCTGAACGAAGTGCTGGCACTTAATCCCTTTCAAGATGTCGATTTCAAACACCACCTGGTGTTTTTGGGGAGAACGGAAAAGAAAAATATTCGACCACAGCGGGAAGTGCAAATACCGGCATTACTCTCTGAAGAAATTAAGTCTTCACTGAATGACAAAGCCTTCAAAAAATATCTGGGTAATTTCTTCAAAGTGGACCCTGGCCATGTTCGCCGCAAATTTTACGAACGGGCAACAGACTCCGGCTTTCCCCCTGCTGTGGGTGCTCCGGAAAGCATACGGAGGTCACGGGCTATAGAACTCATCCAGAACAATATGCCCTTACCGGTTGTGCAAAAGATGTTGGGCCATTCCACGCTCAACATGACGGCTTCCTATGTTGACTTTTCTGATGCTGACATGCAGCAGGTGGCAAAACACTTTATTGAAAAGGAATCACATCGAAAAACGAGCGCCCGGAACAGCTTTTTCGGTAAAATCAGTTCCATCAAGAAGGGAGACATTCAGGCAAAAGTGGAGATGATTACGCAAAGCGGGGATATCGTAACAACAATAATTACCAGGGAGAGCCTGTCACGACTCGGACTCAAAGCGGGATCTTTGATTACAGCGGAGGTGAAAGCTCCCTGGGTTATTTTACAGAAAAGCGATAGGGAACCAGAATCTACAGCAGAAAACCGGTTTGCTGGAAATATAGTACGCATCAATAAAGGAGAGACAACCACAGAATATGTCGTACGTATTTCAGATGGTACAGAACTGTGCTCCATAGTTTCCACAGAAAACGCCCGTCTGATGGGTTTTAAAGAGGATGATCGGGTATGGGTCATATTCAATAGTTTTGCTGCTGTGCTTCACATTGATTAAGCGCAAAAAAAAAGAAACGTAACGATTTTCACCACCTTAACCTTGACCCAGAATATCCAATATCCCTTGAATTTCTTCTTTCCCGTCGATTACTATCAATGATATGAATAAACGCATCCTTTTGATATTACTATGCTTTTTTATTTCCGGATTATTTACATCACCAGAGGCTTCCGAAACGTATCCGTATGATAAACATACAACGGTAATCGGCGCATTGAAGACACATACGATTAAAGGGAAAGAGTCTCTCATCGAAGCCGCAAGAAAGTATGGGATAGGATATAACGAGATTGTTGATGCAAACCCGAAACTCGATGCGTTCGTCCCCGGCGATGGAAAATCTGTTGCGATTCCCACGTTCTGGATTCTGCCTGAATTAAGCGCGTATGATGGCATCGTCATCAATCTCTCTGAGATGAGACTCTATTTCTTTGCGAAGAAGAGTGCGGGAAGCGTCAACACCTTCCCTATCGGAATTGGAAGCGAGGGGAATGAAACGCCTGTCGGAAACTTTAAGATCATAGAAAAAATCACAAAACCAAGTTGGCGCGTGCCGGAATCCATCAGGAAAGAAAGGCCCGAATTGCCGTTGGTGGTTCCGCCCGGTCCCGATAATCCACTTGGCTCTCATGCGTTAAGGCTTTCACTGGGAAGCGTTCTCATACACGGCACAAACAGACCTTACGCAGTCGGCAGAAAAGCGAGTCATGGATGTATCAGGATGTATCCCGAAGATATTCCGAATCTGTTCAAACTGGTCCCGAAGGGGGCTAAGATAGCGATCATACGACAGCCTGTGAAAATCGGTATGCTGGGAGACAGAGTATATCTTGAAGTTCATAAAGACGACGATGCGCACGCCAATTATTTTAATGAGGCAGTAAGATTACTCATTAAAAAAGACCTGTATAAGAAAGTGGACAAAGATAAAATGCTTGTGGCGCTCAGAGAGAAAAAAGGATTTCCTGTTGATATTTCAAAATGAACAAAAGAAAGGGCTAAAGAATACGATCCTTCTTTAGCCCTTCCAGGAAAATTTACTTTTTATTTCTTCTGCTGTAATTCAAACGATTTTTCGCATTTCTTCGCAGCATTCTCCGCTCTTTCGGCAGCGGCTTCCGCCTTCATCGCAGCAGCTTCCGCCTTCTTCGCAGCATCCTCAGCTTTCTTCATAGCGGCTTCAGCCTTATTGCAGCAATCCTTTGCGGTCTTCATCGCATCTTCGGCAAGCAACCTGGCATCTTTCGCCTCTTTTCTGGCCATGTCGATCTCGGGCAGCTTGCTCTCAATAGCGTTCACTCTGGCCTCAATGGATGTGACCTTGGCTTCCAGCCTGCTGATCCTGTCGATTAAGGGGTCTATCTGCTGCTTTACGTAATCCTTTGTGGCGCAACCAAATACTAAGAGCAATGATAAAGAAAGAACCACTAACAGTGCTATTCTTTTCATTTTACACCTCCTTTCCTAAAACGTGAGTGTTATATTTATAAAAATATTAAAGTAAAAACTCATCTTTGTCAATAAATTATTTGAATTAACTTATTATTTTATATTTTTTCTTCTCCGGAAAGGGCTTCAAAAACATCCCTTGTCTGTACCGGCCTCTATCGTTTAGAGTATTTCCATGCGCCTGCTTACGCTGGACGAAGACAATACGAAAGACATACTCTCCCTTGCGGTCGAACTCCTGAAGAACGGCGGAATCATCGCCTATTCGACGGAAACGTTCTACGGCATCGGCGCGAAATTCGATAGTGATGACGCGTTAAAAAAAATCTATGGGATAAAGCAAAGGCCTCAGGATAAAGCTATGCCGTTGATTATCGGAGAGAGAGACCTGCTCCCGGTCATCGCGGTGGGAGTCAGCATCACAGCATCGGCCCTCATGGACAAGTTCTGGCCGGGTCCCCTCACTCTGATAATCCCGGCCCGGGAAAACATATCGGAATATATTACAGCAGGAACCCACACCGTGGCAGTCAGAATACCCGGCGAATCCTTTGCTCTCCGACTCGCGCAAACTGCACATTTCCCCATCACAGCAACGAGCGCCAATCTCTCAGGTTTGCCTCCCGCGCGGGACATCGAAACAGTTCTCCGCTATTTCGGAGACAGGATTGACCTGATCATCGATGCCGGACCGACACCCGGAGGACTGCCTTCGACTATTGTGGATGCAAGAGGTTCTGCCCTGAAAATACTGAGGGAGGGCGTGATCGTCAGAAAAATCCTGGAGGGGCTATAGTTCATCTCCAACCGCCATTCGGGGTTAAAGATTCGAAGTGGGTCCTTTCCCTGACATCATTCTTTCTTTCACCCTTGTAACCCTTCAGTGACGTGTGCATTTAAGGTAGCCGCAGGCTTCCCGCCCCGGCGGGTCGCCGAGGAGACAGCCTGCGATTGGGCCGCAACCAAAAGGTTGCGGCTACACCTTTGACTGAATCCTACTCACCCTTCCTTCTTTAAATTGACAAAGGCGTTTCATTATGATAAGTAAAGAATATGGACTTTGACCGAAGACGGCATCTGCGCTACGATTTCAATCTTGCAATCGAATATGTCACGGACCCCGGAATAGTCTGCACTGTTTACAAGGGGATTATAACCGACATCAGCAATTCAGGCTTGAGGCTTTTAACTCCGAGTCCGCTGGATGTCGGGCAGGCGATAACCATAAAGAGTACCCTTCCAGCATATTCTCAGACAGCGGTTGTGCGCTGGGTTGAAAATCCCGACAGCGCATCCTACAAAGCCGGGCTTGAGTTCGAAAACTGCTGATTCCCTTTATTTAAAGGCGTCAGGCCACTATGAAACCTGAGTATCGTTCGTCACTTTCTTAGCAGGTGTCTTAGCCCTCAGCAGCGACACGATAATGGCGCCTGCAATCATTCCGCAAACTGCGCAGAGAAAAATCACAATTGCGAGGGAGGCCTCGAATTTCCAGAAAAGAAACGTAATGGTAACAGGGACAGCATTCTGGACCGAGAATATCGAAACAAGAAACAATGCAATCAACAGAATGATTATCGTTGCCATAGACAGTACCTTATTAGATTATTTACTTTTGGCCTTTGCCGTTCGCTTTTTAGCAGTCTTCACGGATGCAGCTTTCTTCCCTTCGAGTGTTACTATCCGCGCTTCAGCCTTTTTTACGCGGGTTATCACCGCCTTCACCTTGCTGTCGAGGAGAGGATTTTTCCCTTTGGCGCTGATGGCATAAACCTTTCCGCCGAGTTCCGAGAGGTCTCTCTGTACCTTTGTCTTCAGCTCGAATACCTTGAGCCTCTTTTTCCCTTCCTCGGTAAGTTCCTCTGCCTTCGCTCTAACAACAATAGCGCCTTCTTTGACAATACCGATCCCTTCCCTGATTCCCTTTTGAATATCGCTCTTAATCTTTTCCCAGAAATCCATATTTTCCCTCCGTAGAGATATTGTTAAAAGTCTATCAAATTACTAGCCATCCGTAAAGACTGAAATATATTCCGTCCGACGCTGTTTCTCATGATATTATTTCTTTTTTGTCAGCCTCCCGGCCTTCGGTACAATAGAGATTCCTGATGAGTCGATATGACAGCGGAAACGGTCTTTTTCAGGTGCAAATCCTATCTCGACCCCTTCATCGATAACGTTCATCTTGTCCACTATCACCTTTTTGAGCCTGCACCCTTTTTTCAAAGTCACGTGATCCATAATCAAAGAATCTTCCACACTGACGTCGTCCTCTATTGTTACTCCACTGCGGATAAAAGAGTTCCGTATTTTCGCCTTATGAATAACACACCCTTCGGCAATCATGCTGTTCCGTATATCGCCCCTCAGGATTTTGGTTGCAGGGCCTTCATACCCTGACGGATGAATAGGCCATTGACGGTTATCAAGTTCAAAAAGCGGCGAATTGCCCAGCATGTCCATATGCGCATCAAAAATAGCGGCTATTGTCCCTACGTCGCGCCAGTATCCCTCCTCCTCATATGGCATCGTTCCCGGAATGGTATTTGTGGCGAAATCATAGGCGAACACTTTTCCCGTCTCGACGAGATCCGGGATGACGTGCGCGCCGAAGTCGTGCTGCTTTTTTTTCTGTGCCTTTCCCAGCGCCTCCAGCAGTATATCTTTGTTGAAAATATAATTACCCATCGAGACATAAGCGCGCATCGGGTCATTCGGCATCGGCGTCGGCTTTTTCGGCTTTTCCTGAAATCCCACAATCCTTCCGGCATCGTCGGTCACAATGACACCAAATGAAGATGCCTGTTCGATCGGAACAGGCCGCGCAGCAACGGTCACGAGAGCTTCTCTTTCGATATGAAAATCAATCATCTGCCGGATGTCCATTCTGTAGATATGGTCGGCGCCGAAAATGATGACGAGCTGCGGGCTGTGCTGATGAATGAGATCCACGTTCTGAAAAACGGCATCCGCCGTACCCTGGAACCATTCAGGCCCCATGCGCATTTGAGGGGGAACAACGGCAACGAAATGATCTTTGACTACGGAAGACAGGTTCCAGTGCTGCCTCATATGCTCTATCAACGACTGTGACTTGTACTGCACAAGGAGATAGACAGAAAAAATGTGGGAGTTCACAAGGTTGCTCAGGACAAAATCAACAATTCTGTATCTGCCGCCGAACGGGACCGAAGGCTTCGAGCGGAATGCCGTCAACGGAAACAGCCTTTCCCCTTTTCCTCCGGCAAGAATGAATGCGAGGACTTTTGGATGTGCCATGTTACCTCCGGGAGATAGTTATTTATAATTTTACATCAAAAAAAGTTTTTGAGCATTTCAGACAGATCGACAAACCGGCGGTCTTTCTTCATCTCCTCAAGCGTCAAGGGAGTCTTTTGCATCCAGTTCGGATGTGCGTCAACTGTACCCGGCATATTCTGCTGGTCCATCGTACCGATGATATCATCGAGACTTACAAGCAGCAGCTTGCAGGGCGTGCGGGTGAGATAGTGATAGATGGCAAGACAGAGTTCCGGCGTCATCTGAGGGATCATCACAGGATCGGACGGATGTTCAGGCGGCAGAATACCATGAGATTTCAAAGCCCGGAGGATGAGTTCTTTATCCCGCTCTCTGGCAAAAATCTGCTCCTGCCATTGCGCTTCATCTCTGTATTTACCCGCCTGTTTTCTCAGCTCTATATCTCTTCCACTCCAATACCCCGTCAACGTCGGCAGGTCATGCGTCGTAACGGCACATAAGGCCATTGCAGGATACTTGTCCGGTGCAAGAAAAGAAGGATCAGGGTAATTCCTCTCGAAATAAAAAAGCCTGTAGGAAAGCATTTGAAACTTCTGCAAGGCTTCTCTCATATTTTCGCCTATTGTCCCGAGGTCCTCGGCAATCACAACGGTTTGATTCCGGATACTTTCCAGGGCAATGATCCTGAGAAAGTCTTCGGCAGGATAGCTCACATACGCCCCATCTTTCGGGGTCAAGCCTTCAGGGACCCAGAAGAGTCTGAAGAGACCGAGAGCGTGATCGATTCTCACAGCGCCGCCGTACTTCATATTCCTTCGCATTGTCTTAATAAACAACTCATACCCGGTTTCTCTCAGTTGTTCGGGAAGCATAGGAGGAAAGCCCCAAGTCTGGCCGTCAGGGCTGAAATCATCGGGAGGCGCTCCGACATTCGTACCGCCTGCAATGACATTCTGATAGCTCCAGGCATCGCTCCCGCTGCCGGCAGAGCCAACAGCAAGGTCATGATAAAGGCCTATTTCCATGCCTTTTTCCCCGGCGTCTTCAGCAATCTCTCTTAACTGTCCGTCTGTCACCCACTGAATATACTGGTAAAAGAGGATCTCAATTTTATGCTCATTTCTGAACGCTTCAACGGCTTGGCTGGACGGATTGCGATAGTGGTCCGGCCACTCCTGCCAGGAATAGCATGGCTGATGATCACCCCTTCGGCGTCCTTTCCCCGAAAAATGGTCATACAAAGCCATGTAGGCTGCAAAGCGGGCAAGGGCATCGCCTTCTTCCAACAGGTACTTCCTGAAGGCTTTCCCCCGGTTCGTGGAACGGGAATAGTGCTTCGCATGGAAGATATCAAAGGCCTTTCTGAGAATGGTTTCCTTGATGGATGCAATCCTCTCGTAGGCAATCAGTGCTTCTTTGTTGAGATTTTCTATTTCTTGTCTGTATTTTTTGGACGATATGATTTTCTTCAGTTCGTCCGATGCTGCAACTTCAGGTATCTTCTCCATATCGAGGTAGATAAAATTCCTGTAGAGTCTGCTGATGGGTGAATAGGGGCTGACGCCAAACGGCTGAGAGTTCGGAATAGCATGCAGCGGATTGATCCCGATAAAACTCCCTTTTAGGCCGGCGATCCATTCAACAATCCTTTGAAGATCTGAAAAATCTCCCGCCCCCCAGTTTTTCTCAGAGCGAATGGAATAGAGGTTGACTGACAGCCCCCATGCCCTGCACTTCTGCAATCCAGGCGGCATATAACAGGCGTCGGGAGTTATGATCAGCCTCGCTGTTTTTTGAATGACATCTGATCCGCCGGGGAAGATCGTCTCAGGGTGTCTGCACATGACCGTGAGCGCATGGTACCCGGTTTCCATTTTTGCGTCGCACGAAAGATTCACCTTAATAAACCGCATACCGTCTATCAACTGTTGTTCGGAGACATGAAGTGCGTCGCCGCTATAGTGAAATTTGTCTTCGTTCCCGTTTTCCTCTTTTATCAGCAATGAGACGGTGAGATTCTTCTCTTCGCCTTCTTTAACGGGAATATACACCGGAACGATAATAGGATAGACGTTCACCGACAGCACATGCACCGGATCAACAAAGCTCTTCCATCTCTTCCATCTCAGCTCATTGATCTGCCGTGCCACATCGTCGGGAGTATCGATCTGCATATTCATCGCTCTGAGTATCGCTTTTTTCGTCTCAAGCGAAGCAATATGCTTTGTGCCTGTGATATCCCAGTACTCAGGGAGTATGCCGCAGAGTCCGGAGAGTTCCTGAATCAATTCATCGTAATAGTGTATATCCATAGCAAAAAATCCCCTTACCGTAAGAAAAGAGTAGATATATAATACTGCATCTTCATGGCAGACACGAGCGTTTTTATGCAATTTTACGATTAAACAGGTAAAATTCCACAAACAGTGTCAGGGGAGTCTTTGAGCGTTCTAATGGAGGACAACACATGTCGGCGATAAAGGTCGTCATCCTCGTATGCATATCCGTTCTTATTTTTTTTCTCACCCTTTTCCTCGGACCTGCGGTCATCAATCCATTCAATCTCACTCCAATGGAAAAGGAGATATTGCTATCGATCAGATTGCCGCGCGCAGTCGTTGCAGCCCTCATGGGCATGGCACTTGGGGCCTCGGGAACCGTTCTTCAGGGCATTCTGAAAAATCCGCTGGCCGACCCCTATATCCTCGGCATCTCAGGCGGCGCAGCACTTGCCGCGTCATTCGGCATGGTGTCGGGTGCGTATCTCTTCGGCGCGTTCAGCATACCGCTCACCGCCTTCATCGGCGCTGTTGCGGTCAGTGTGTTAGTCGGCGCATTCGGATGGAAGCACGGCAGGCTTCTCCCCGAGAGGCTTCTCCTTGCAGGGATCGGCCTGGGTTTTCTTTTCTCCGCTGGATTGATGCTCCTCATCAGCGTCTCTTCCCATGAAGGGAGCAGGAGGGCGATGCTCTGGATATTCGGGGACCTCTCGTCAGCAGACTGGTCGCTCATTCCTTTCGGTCTTGCATTTATCGCGACAGGGATTTTTATCTCTGCTTCGAGGGCAAAGGCGCTGAATGCCCTGATGCTGGGAGACGAATTCGCCCACAGTCTCGGCTTTTCCGTGCACAGGGAAAGGCTCTTTCTCTTTGCTGCTGTTTCTCTCATGACAGCGGCATCAGTATCCCTCGGAGGCACAATCGGTTTCATAGGCCTTCTCATTCCGCATATCGTACGGTTCTTCACCGGCGGGGATAACAGGATATTGATTCCTGTATCGGCCCTGTGCGGGGGCGCTTTTCTCTGTTTTGCGGATATGATCGGACGATCAGTACTATCGCCGATGGAAATCCCGTCAGGGATCATAACCGCAATCATCGGTGCGCCGTATTTCCTCTATTTATTAAGGAGGAAAGATGTCCTCGGATCATAAGCAAACCATTCTTGAACTGAACAACGTCGGCTTCGGGTATGATCGAAGCAAACCGTTTATCGACCATCTGTCATTTTCCATCGGAGACGGAGAGTATATAGGATTATTAGGGGCAAACGGCTCAGGCAAATCGACTCTCCTTAGACTCGCAAGCGGGATACTGAAGCCGACGGAAGGCAGTATCACTCTCTGGGGTAAACATCTGCCCTCCTATAACAACAAGGACCGGGCCAAACTGTTGTCGTATCTCCCGCAGATGCTCGATGTGAACGTACCTTTCACGGTCAGGGAAATCGTTTCCATGGGTCTTTATCCCTATGATATTCCCCCGGAAATGAAGATCGATGAGGCGCTGGAGATAGTCGGGCTGAAGGAAAAGGCCGCGTCCTCTCTCGCCACCCTGAGCGGCGGAGAAAAGAGGCGGGCATTCATCGCCATGACCCTGCTCCAGGGGGCCGGGCTTCTGCTCCTTGACGAACCACTGGCAAACCTCGATATAAAATACCGGATCGAGATTCAGCGGTTGCTGAAAAAATTGCAGGAGACGAAGAATATTTCGATCATCATGGCACTGCATGATATCAACGCCGCGTTTCATTTCGAAAAGGTCATGCTCATTAAGGACGGCAGTATTCTCGGCATCGGCAAGCCTGAAGAAGTATTAACAGCCGCCTTGCTGAAAGAAGCCTTCGACGTCCCGGTCGAACTACAAAAAACCTCCTCCGGCGGGACGTATATACGTTATGAGATGTAGAGAGAGAATTGCGTAATATCCGGAGATTGCAACGCTTTCCGGCATTTCTGGTTTCTGTTTGTGCCTTCCTG
>Ga0209254_10007461_pt1 | contig 10092 bp, 9 predicted proteins | sample FrelakmetDIP11DI_FD_187148 | JGI IMG/M metagenome (GOLD analysis project Ga0209254, IMG submission 187148) | Freshwater lake sediment microbial communities from the University of Notre Dame, USA, for methane emissions studies - DIP11 DI (SPAdes)... | ecosystem: Environmental > Aquatic >...
CTTGTCAAATCCCTCTTATGTTTGTCTCAGCGTCCCTCTATATCTATTTGGTAACTGCTAAGATCAGTGCCATCTTGTTGGAGAAATTCCTTAAGTTTTTTAATCAGTTTTGATTCTAATTGTCGGGCTCGTTCTCTGGTTATTCCATACTTCTTTCCAATCTCCTGAAGTGTGTCTGGCTGTTCTTTCATAAGACGATTTTCAAAAATATATCGGTCTTTTTCCTGTAAAATCTCATAAAACTCTTTAAGTTTTTTCTGAAAAAGGGTTCTTGCTTCCTCATCAGATAATTTCTGATCAATCGGGACCTCTTCAATAGGAATAATGTCTTTTATGGGATATCGATAGTCTTCAACCGAAGGAGAATCCAATGATTTTTCTGGAAGGGCTAACCGTTCACTCATTTCCAAAATATCTTTTTCTCGCACCTGCAGTATTTCAGCTAAATATTTTGTATCAGGTTTATATCCTTGGGTGGTTAATCGTGCTTTTTCTTTCTGTAAATTGAAAAAAAGCCTCCTTTGCGCTTGAGTAGTGCCGATTTTGACCAAACGCCAGTTGTCCAGAATGTATTTTAAGATATAGGCCTTAATCCAAAATGAGGCATAATAAGAAAGTCGTACTCCTTTTAGCGGGTCAAACTTTTTAACTGCTTGAATCAGTCCAATGTTACCCTCTTGAATCAAATCCATTAAATCAGTAACCCAGCTTTTCTGATATTCCATTGCGATTTTAACAACCAGCCGCAAATTGGAAACAACCAGGACATAGCCTGCTTTTAGGTCTCCCTTTTCCTTGAACGCTAATGCTAAGTTTTGTTCTTCCTCTTTTGTAAGCAAAGGATATTTGCGCAGTTCCAGCAAATATCTCCGAAGCGGGTCATAGAGAGCAAGCGATGTTTTTTTCTCTTGTTCTTTTTCTTCTTCAATCACGTCTCCATGACCTTCTTCAACCTCCCCATCCTCCGAATCAATAACCTCATAGTCATCTAATGTCGAAGGTTCTGTTAAAGACGGGATCCCTGTTTTGTTATTTTCATTATTGTTGATGGAAGTCCTGCCTTTCATCAAAATACTTCATTTATTTTTACCACGTTATTTGTTACAATGGGTCCTTAAAAATAAATTTTCCTAAATCAGTTTTTAAATGTACTGTAAATTTTTGAGATTGTCTATAAAATCAAACAAATAGAGATTTTTTTGATTAAAAAAATAGATTTTACTCTTTTCTTTCAATAACTCCCCGAAAAGTTGGGGATTGCAATAATAACTTTAGACACCATTGTTCGAAAATTATCTCACTAACCGAGGCCAGTTGATGAATTATAAGTTTATTGAGGTTCCAAAAGAAGGTGATAAAATATTTTTCAAAAACAGTGAAATTGATGTCCCGGATCACCCCATCATTCCGTTTATTGAAGGCGACGGCATTGGCCCAGATATCTGGAACGCTACGTCACGAATAATAGAAGCAGCAGTGAAAAAATCTTATGGAGCTAAAAAAAAGATATGCTGGATGGAAGTATTCGCTGGCGAGAAAGCAAAAAAAACTTGTAACGAATGGCTTCCCGAAGAAACCATTGACGCTATTCGAGTGTATAAAGTTGCGCTTAAAGGGCCTCTCACCACTCCTGTTGGAGGAGGAATTCGAAGTTTAAATGTCTCAATTCGGCAGGCTTTAGATCTTTATGCTGCCGTTCGACCCTCCCGTTATTTTTCCGGTGTGCCCAGTCCGGTAAAAAATCCGGAAAAAGTAAACATGGTCATTTTCCGTGAAAATACCGAAGATGTCTATGCCGGGATCGAATGGTCAGTCAATACACCGGAATGTAAAAAGATCATTTCCTTTCTAAAAGAAAATATGGGGGTTACAATTCGGGAGGACTCGGGAATCGGGATAAAACCCATCAGTATTTTTGGGACCAAACGTTTAGTACGACTCGCGATAAAATACGCCCTGAAAAATCAACTGCCGAGCGTTACCTTGGTCCATAAAGGAAACATCATGAAATATACTGAAGGCGCTTTTCGAGACTGGGGATACGAAGTGGCCAAAGAGGAGTTTGGGGAACTAACGATCACTGAAAACGAACTCTTTACTTACTACCATGGGAAAATACCATCAGGAAAAATAATCATGAAAGACCGAATTGCCGATGCTATGTTTCAGCAGATTCTCCTGCGGCCCGAAGAGTATTCCGTATTAGCCATGCCTAATCTTAATGGTGATTATATGTCTGATGCCTTAGCCGCCCAGGTGGGTGGCCTTGGCTTGGCTCCAAGCGCTAATATCGGCTCGGAAGCTGCTGTTTTCGAGGCTACTCATGGAACCGCTCCAAAGTATGCCAACCAGGATATGGTAAATCCGAGCTCCCTGATGCTCGCCGGAGTGATGATGCTCGAACATTTGGAATGGAAGAACGCAGCGGATAGTATTATCAAGGCGTTAGAAAAAACCATCCAAAACAAAACCGTTACCTACGATCTTGAACGTCAGATGACCGGAGCGAAAAAATTAAAGTGCTCAGAATTCGCTTCTGCGGTGATTGAAAACTTATAATTATGTTGAAATATGTCGATAGTAAGAAAGTAGTCTTCTTCAAAAAGTTCCATTTGTTTTTACAAATCGCTTGCTTGCTCGATTGTAATCGTAACTTTTTTTACGACCCTTTTTGTAAATTTGTTCAAAAAAAATAAGGGAGAGATTTAATCTATTCACTATAGTGCCTTAAGCTCTTGCTCATCAAAAAGATATTTTTGCAATTAAGAGGAGGATAGACCGTGAAACAGATGAATTTCCGAGACAAACTTTTGATCAGCATTATCCCGATCATGGTCATCAGCACTATCGTTTTGGCTATGGCCGCATATAAAATCGCCAAATATGCCGTTTTGAATACTGAAATAAAGGGTATGGAGCAAATGGTTAAAAAGACGGTTTCTGAGTTGGACGCTTGGATTGCTGACCGGGAGAAGGAGGCTACGTTATTTTCTCAAAACAAAATTTTTAAAGATTATTGTGAAGGGGTAGAAAATCAATCTATGGCTGCAGAGGCACAGGAATGGCTCGTGAAATACCATAAACTCTGTCCTTATTATGAATCTGTATTCTTGATGGATCAAAACGGAAAACTTTTTCTTAATTCCATCGGAAAATCAATTGGCTTGGAAGTAGGAAAATTAGCTGATTACCAGATTAATATTAAAAAGGCTCAAGAAGGCAACATTTGGGTGGGGGACGCGATGCTGTCTCCGACGACCGGAAATCGCGTATCTCTGCTTACTGTCCCGGTTACTAACGAGAGCAATGGCGTGGTCGGCATTCTTGGTCTGCCCGTGGATTTGAACACTTTTTCACAGGTGTTTATATCAACCGTGAAGATTGGCAATAGTGGTTATCTCTACTGCTTGGACTCTAACGGACGAGTCTTGGCTCATCCTGATAAGGAGATGATTCTCAAGGGAAATTTTAATGACTATGATTTTGGACGGAAAATGATCGCTCAGAACAAAGGCGCACTGGATTATGAATGGAAAGGAGACAAAAAATTTGCCAGTTTTGCAACCTACGTCCAAAAAGGCTGGATCGTCGCAGCATCCATCAAATATAATGAATTACTTGGACCAATTAATAAAATTAAGTCAATTTCTACTATGTTGGGGGGCATCTCTCTTGGCATCATAACTCTGGTGCTATGGTTTTTAAGCAACCGGGTATTTAGGATAATTCGAAGGGCAGCAACTGAACTTGAGGTCGCAGGAGAACAAATTTCTTCGGCTGCAGAACAGGTCTCCGCTTCCAGCAATGTTTTGGCCCAGGGTTCCTCGGAACAGGCTGCTTCCATTGAAGAAACGTCAGCCTCGTCAGAACAAATGGCCTCAATGACCAAACAAAATGCAGAGCATGTTGATATGGCAAATCAAGTCATGTCCGTTGAAGTAGAGGCAAACGTTAAAGTCATTGGTGAACGAATGGAAAAAATGCGCAATGCCATAAACAGGGCGGCTGATGCTGGACAGCAAACCTCGAAAATTATCAAAACCATAGATGAAATTGCTTTTCAAACCAATCTCCTCGCCCTCAATGCAGCGGTTGAAGCGGCGCGTGCAGGGAATGCAGGCAAAGGGTTCGCGGTGGTGGCATCAGAGTTTCGCAATTTGGCGCAGCGGGCTACCCAAGAAGCGAAAAACACCCAAGAGCTTATCGAACATTCCTCTCAATCAGTAACCGAAGCAAATGAGCTTTTTCAGCAAGTCGTTCGCGCCTTAGAAAAAAATGCCCTTGCCCGGACAAAAACGGCTGAACTCATATCCGATATCTTTGCCGCTTCAAAAGAACAAGTCCGCGGTATCGAACAGATTAATAATGCTTTGACCACCATTGATAAAGTAACCCAATCCAATGCGGCGACTGCTGAAGAAGTTGCCGCTTCAGCTGAACAATTGACCGCGCAAGCAAACACAATGGGAGATGTAGTGCGTAATCTTATTGGATTGGTAGGCGGGGGAGAAAGCGCTCAATCAAGACCAGTTAACATTTCTAAACCAGTGCCCAAACAAGCTCCGGATACTGAACCGCGAATGAGGTTATTTGACCAAAGTGATAGACACAAACGAGGTCTCGCAAAAGCGAAAGAGGTCAAACCACATCAAATCCTTCCCTTGGACGAAGACGATATAAAAGATTTTTAGTGCTCCGTTTAACGTCTTTGCTAAAACTTTTTTTCGACCCTTAGAGGCATTAAAAAAAGCAACCTAAACCCGAAAAGACTGCTCATACCGCCATTAACAACCGTGCAAAGTACAAGAAAACAAGCGAGCATCCTCCCGAGGTGGAACACGTGTTAACATGAAAAGCCCATATTTGTATAGAAGCTTATGCGGTCTCAATTATTTATTACCATTGTCATTATTAACTTCCGTTTTCTCCTTCCATTAATGAACAAACGATTTTATTCCTTTGCTCTTTACTTAAAATATTATTAGAAACTCTATCAACCTTAGGTTATAATTTTATTAGATGTCCTTCTGAGGGCTAACCCTGGCAAACTACGAATTCGTTGCATCAAGGAGCACGCTTAACGTGAAGATGGAACAATTTATAATAAGTCTTGAAAAAGATCCACCCATTGAAATCCTGGTTGAAAATGTACAAACCCAAAAAATGATCCAAGGCACGTGGGTTACGCATACAACCCCGGTAGTAAAAGAAATGCCGTTAACGATCTTTTTGAATGATAAAGAAATTGTAACCCTCCTCTGTACGGGAAGCCATCTTGAAGCATTGGCGATTGGCTTTTTAAAATCTGAAGGGCTGATTGATACAAAAGAAAATATCCACGACATCACCTTAGAAAGAGAAAAAGGGATAATCATGATAACGGTTGATAATACCCTGCAGTTGGAAGATAAGCTTTTTATGAAACGGACCATTACCTCAGGATGCGGAAAAGGCACAACATTCTATTACACCATTGATTCTTTGCTTTCCCGCAAAATTGAGTCCTCTTTAAAAATTTCTCCTGAACAAATTTTTCTCTTAATGCGTCAGCTTAACGAACGGTCAACGCTCTATAAACATACTCGGGGAGTTCACAATGTCGCCCTCGCCAATCAAAATGAAATTATTCTTTTTCGGACGGATATTGGCCGACATAATGCAGTTGATATGATTAACGGCGAATGCTTCCTCAGGAATATTGCGTTGGAGGATATGATCATCCTTACCACTGGAAGAATTACTTCCGAGGTTCTTTTAAAAACCGTTAAGATGGGGATTCCCCTTATTATATCTCGTAATGTCGCTACTCACCACGCTCTAACCCTGGCCGATGAACTTGGTGTTACTGTCGTTGGAGATGTGCGCGGAGAAAAGTTAGTGGTATATACCCATGCGGAAAGAATAATAAGATAAAGGATGCCTGTTTTCCCTTGTATAAGGAATCCGTAAAATCAAAAATGACTATATATCTTGACAATGCGGCAACCTCTTTTCCCAAACCTCGATCAGTATATGAAGCGATAAATAATTTCCTGCAAGCAATCGGCGGCAATCCTGGTCGGGCTGACCACCAAAGATCACGTAAAGCGTTTGCAGTCATTTCCCAGGCCCGAAGAGCAATCGCCCGACTTTGCACTATTAACGATCCATCACGAATTATCTTCACCTTCAACGGTACTCTCGCGTTAAATATGGCTTTAAAAGGAGTGTTAAAGTCCGGAGATCACGTTATCACTTCTTCTTTTGAACACAACTCAGTGAATCGCCCTCTTCATAAACTATCCTTACAAGGTGTCGAGGTATCTCGGATAACCTGTGATCCGAGATCCGGTTTGGACCTTAAAGAATTAACCCATACTATCAAGAAAAATACGAAAATGATCGCTTTAACTCACAGTTCTAATGTCTTGGGAACTATCTTGCCCATCGCTGAGACTGGTACCATCGCCCGAGATCAGGGGATCATTTTTTTGGTTGACGGAGCTCAGACTCTTGGAAAAAGGTTGCTGAATGTTGAAACAATGAAAATTGATTTGTTAGCCTGCCCAGGCCATAAAGGACTCTTTGGTCCTCAGGGAACCGGTTTTCTTTTTATTCGAGAAGGGATTGACCTTGAAACTATATTTGAAGGAGGAACCGGAAGTCAGTCAGAATCAAGAGAACAACCAGATTTTTTCCCGGACCGTTTTGAAGGCGGTACGCTCAATGGGCCAGGAATAGCCGGTCTGGGAGCGGGGGTTGAATTTATCCTCCAAGAAGGACAAGAAAATATCATTCATAAAGAAAAGGCGCTCAGTACCCAATTATGGGAAGGTTTGGCAAAGATTAACGAGGTCACGCTATATGGGCCTGAACCTTCCCTTCCCCGTACCAGTGTCGTTTCTTTTTCCATCCCTGGTCTTCATTGTGAAAATATCGGTTTTATGTTAGACCAAGTCTATAATATCGAAGTGCGTAGCGGTCTTCATTGCTCGCCAGGAGCCCATCAGTGTATCGGTACGTTTCCTGAGGGCACGGTCCGAGTAAGTCCTGGGTATTATAACACTGCCGAAGATATTAACGCAGTCATTAAGGCGGTCGGCGATATTGCTTATCGGAAATTATAAGAAATGAGTTCATAATGATTGAAGAACTAACTCAGTGGATCATGAATTTGATGCAAACCCATGGCCCTGCCATGGTTTTTATCGGGGTGATCATTGAATCTGTCATCATTCCTATTCCTTCACCATTGGTTATCATGGGTGCAGGCGCTCTCCTGATCCCTATTGGCCAACCTTACCCTGTAACCTTTGTTCACATTGTCTATAAAATCATAATTCCTGGCTCGATAGCTTCCACCCTGGGGGCTTATTTCCCCTTTGCGATCGCTTATTGGGGTGGAAGACCAATCGTTAATCGTTTTCAGCGGTTTCTCGGCTTTTCGTGGAATGATATCCTCTGGATGGAAAAGAATTTAGAGGGCCGGGTAAACAGTATGATCTTTTTTTTAAGAGCGCTCCCCATTGTTCCGCTCTCCCTTATTTCGGCTGCTGCTGGTGCTATTCGGATACCGTTTATGGATTTTACCGTCTGGACCTTTTTGGGGGCCATTCCCCGGTGTTTGATACTCAGTTATCTGGGGTACCTGACCCGGGATAGTTACCAGGGCTTGGCTGGTCAGATTAACACCATAGAGTCCATTGTCTCCCTCTCAATAGTCGTTGGAATGTCCGCGGTGATCTGGTGGCTGAGGTCACATCTCAGGAAAAAGTAAACCATTTTTCTTAGACTCATGAACGTGCATTAATACCAAGTTGCATTCAAAAGCAGATCGAGGCGGCGACGAGGAATCGACGCAGGCGTACGTTTTAGTAAGTCGAGGAGTATGACGAGGAGACAACAAAGATATGCAAATGAAGGCGACTTGGTATAAAAGGCCGGGGGAAAATCACGCCAGGGGAAGGCTGTTTAAGGATAGGGTGCCCTCCTCAATAAACAAAATAAAATCAGCCTGGCCATTTTCAAGCTCCAAGGTGACTTGAGAAACCGGGTCTTGTTTTTTCATTAATGTATCATATTCTTCCGAAGATAATATTTTGGGAACGTCAAGATTAAACATTGCCTTTTTTCCGGCAACTACCGGAAGAACGTTACCACAGACTATACTGAGCAGCTCCATAAGGGCATCGTGTTGCTGAGCCAAAGATACTTCTTCACCAGCGTCTAAGCCAAGCATGTTTTTGACCAAATCGGGAAGAATTGTTTCTGAAGCGAGTATCACCAGTCGACCGGAAAAAGGGCCCACGAATGAAATGCTTGCGCCCCACACAAAAACATTACTTGTTTTTTTTCTTTCCTCATCTAAAACGGGAAACAGAAAAGCCAATGACTCCAATATTTCTTCCGCTACTCGATAGAGAATTTCATTAAGTCGCTCAGGCATTCTGCCTCCCAACAAGTTCATTTATGACATCGCGGATCCGTTCCGGGGTGAAAGGTTTGTGAATAAACCGGGCTCCTTTTTCTTTTAATCGTTCAATCCGTGCTTCGCTCCCTTCGGTAGAGATGACTATTACCGGGATCTGGCTGGTATCGGACCGGCTTCTCATACAATCGATCATTTCTTCTCCATTCATCACGGGCATATTAATATCAACAATTGCCAGATCGATGCCATGTTCGTCTAATCTATCAAGACCTTCCTTTCCGTTACCCGCTTGGTGGATTGCGCCCAGGTCTATACCGCTCATCCGGAGAGCTTTGACGATCATGCTTCTCATGACACTACTATCATCAACAATTAAGAGATTAATCGCCATACCTGAACTCCCCTTTGGTTGTTTGTGTTTTTTTCAATCTATTCATTCCCCCCTGATTATCCTTTACATCACAGAAGCCTTTCATTTCCATTAGACGCTATCACTGTGCGTCCGCTGCTGATTTCAAAAAACACGGTCCGGCTTATTGTTCCCCCAATATCTTCCGCTGCTAAAAGAATACTGTTCTTCCAGAGAAGTTTTCTTAAAATCGTGTAATTCCTTTCACCGATTTTAAACAGTTCGTTTTTATCAGCCGGTTGACTACATCCTACTGCTTTCACCACCATCCGATTTTTTTCTCCCCCCAAGGTATACAATTCTTGGAACAATAGAGGAACACCCGTATCAACAAACATAAACGGGTTACTCTCGGCTTTTTGAGGATTAATCGAAGAAAGGGGGAGCATCGCATGTAACATCCCGCCAACCTTGACAACAGGATCATAGATCATAAGCCCAAGACAACTTCCCAGACCATGGGTAACCAAAATATCCCCTGCTCTTCCGATTTTCATATCACCTACACCGACGACGTGTCTCATGTTTTTTAGAGCTAACTATCTTTTTGGTAGGCAGATCAATGGATCGTTAAAACAAAAAGGCATCCGAAATAATGGACACCTTTCCCAACAAATTATAAAAAATATTTTTTTAGAATGAGGAGGTTGAAAAAACAATTGTCGTTTTCGAAAATAGTTTTAGAAATGCATTATGTCTTCAAGAGTAATCACAAAAAAATACTTAACTTTTTGTAATAATAGTAATTTGTAAGATGCCTATTGTCAATGTCTTTCTTTAGGGGAAGTCTTTTTTTTGTCGAGAAGGAGAGTTGAGAAAAATCAAGCAGGATTTAAAGAAAATTTTTATTTTTAGAATCTTCAGGAAAAACTTTAAGTGGGGTTTCTTTTAAAATATTTTCTTTTTTGTTTGGAAAATGTTTAGCCTTTTCATCCGTAATCATATGACAAGAGCCGTCAAAAATTACTCCTTCATTAATAACTAAATGAGCGGTTACAATGTCACCCCGAACTTTGCCCCCTGAGGTAATCTCAAGGCGATTTTTGGCCAGTATATTTCCGATCACTTCCCCACCGATAATGACACTATCCGCTACAATATCCGCCTCGATCTTTCCCTTAATGCCAACTTCTAATACCCCCTGACATTCAATATTCCCTTTAATAGTGCCATCGATGCGGATTATGTCATAAGCTTTAATCTGCCCCTCAAAAAAAGTCTTATTCCCTATCACCGTCAGGGAATTTCCGTTACCGTTATCAGACTTTTTTTT
>Ga0209254_10007462_pt1 | contig 10089 bp, 9 predicted proteins | sample FrelakmetDIP11DI_FD_187148 | JGI IMG/M metagenome (GOLD analysis project Ga0209254, IMG submission 187148) | Freshwater lake sediment microbial communities from the University of Notre Dame, USA, for methane emissions studies - DIP11 DI (SPAdes)... | ecosystem: Environmental > Aquatic >...
CTCCCCTCGACCAGGCTGTCTTTCCCGATCCTACGTGCCGCCCGGCAGAAATTTATGTAATACTTTTCCTGCTAGATTATCGCCTTAATAAGGAAAAACCTTGAAAAGACCGCACGCCTTTTTCAACTTTCCTTTACCGCTACCGCGAGGATAACCATGGCGGCCAAGGCAAGGACGGCACCCACCAGGAAGGCGTAACCCGGGCCGACCGTGTCCCACAGCAGGCCCATGAGCAGGCTGGCGGGGAGGACGGTGACGCTGATGGTGAAATTAAAGATACCGAAAGCCCTGCCCCTGAGGTTGGCGGGTACCAGGTCGGCCACGAAAGCTTTCAGCACCGCGTCGGTCATGAAGTAGAAACCATAGACCACAAAGAGTATCCAGATCCAGCCGGGCCCAACCAGGAAGGCGAAACCGGTATAGGCCAGGACATAAATGGCCCAACCGCCCAGGACGACCTTCTTCCTGCCCAGGCGGTCGGAGAGTATGCCGCCCTGTATCGACACCGCCGCCTTGACCACGTGCAGCACCCCCCACAATGCCGGGAGCAGAGCGAGCGAAAAGCCTCCCCCCTGGCGCGCGCGCAGCAGGAGGAAAGCATCGCTGGAGTTGCCCATGGTGAAGACGAAAACCGCCAACAGCAGCCACTTGAAGCGGCGGTCGTAGGGCTTGAGGGATAGACTTATCCGCTCGGCCGCAGGCTCGCCTTCGCAGCGAGGCGCGCTCTTTTCCTTCACCCCCACCAGGAGCAGGATGATCCCGAGGGCGATGGGGATGAAGGCGATAGCGAACAGGGACTGGTAGGAAAGGGAAAAAGCGGTGATGAGTATAGATGCCGCTGCCGCCCCGAAAAGGGCTCCGGTGTGGTCCATGGAGCGGTGATATCCGTAAGCCCGCCCCCTTTCCGCGGCGTCGCAGGAATCTGCGATGAGGGCATCCCGCGGGGCGGTACGCACCCCTTTCCCCACCCGGTTGCAGAACCATGCCGCGGCGGCCTGCCAGGGAGTGTTCACGAGAGCCAGGCACCCGCGCGAGATCCCCGATAAGGTGTACCCCCCCACCACCAGGGATTTTCTACGCCGGATATGGTCGGAGAACCAGCCCGAGAAGAGGTTGAGCAGGCTGGCGATGGAATCGGCCAGACCCTCCACCAGGCCCAGGAACCAAGCTCCCGCCCCCAGGAACTCGGTGATGAAGGTGGGAAAAAGCGGGTAGACCATCTCACTGGAGAGGTCGTTGAAGAAGCTGACTAAGCCCAGCACGAAGACGTTACGGGACAACCCGAAGATACCGCGGTCCTCCGCATCGCATTCACCGCCACTATCCCTTTTCATATCTACTCCATTATCTCGTTAACCAGCTCCAAGGCCTGTTCCCTCGCTTTCGCGAGAGCCTTCCGACCTTTGGGAGTGGCGGTGTAATAGATCCGCCTGCGTCCGTCCACGACCCGGCTGCTGCTGTTCAGGTACCCATTTCTCTCCAACTTGCGCAAGGTCGGGTAGAGGGTTCCGGGGCTGATCCCGTACCCATGCCGGGCAAGCTCCTGCGACAGCCCAACCCCGCTCACCTCTTCGTGCGAAGCGTGATAGAGAATGTGTATCTTCACGAAACCAAGAAAAAGCTCTCTGTGCATATCGCTCCATATATCGGTTAACGATATCGTGAAATGATATTATAATTCTGGTCCTGCATTGTCAACAGCCTTTCCCCGGATTGCTCCCAAGACCTGGAATGCGCCGCATGGCCTTTTCTGGTACTTTACATGCATGGCTCTTCTCCGAGGAAAGCAGGCACGGGATGATGCCTGGCAAGGCGCGGCTGCACCCCTGGTTGAAGAACCATATTCATCACATCCATGCGACGGAGGGAGCGTCAGGTGCGCAAGGGCATCCTCAAGGGTTATTTCCCGTCTCTGGCTCACAGCGATTACCGTTCGCTGCTACTGTGGGTAACCGTGTCCAATATCGGGACCTGGGTCCACAATGTAGCCCTTGGACTTTACATACACGAGCTCTACCGCTCACCGGGATGGCTGGGGCTGATAAACTTCTTCAGCTACGCTCCCACCATTCTCCTCTTCCTCCCCGCCGGATCCATCGCCGACAGCGGTAACAGGAAGCGCATCCTCATCGTCTCCCAGGTGATAATGGGGGCCGGCGCACTGGCCCTGGCCGTATTGGTGATGACCGGGATCGGGGGGCTCGCGGGCATCTCGACCTGCGTTTTCGTCATGGGAGTGGGGATTGCCTTCAATTTCCCCGCCTGGCTGGCCATTGTGCCCGAGCTGGTGCCCAAGCAAGACTTGCTCAACGCCGTCTCGCTCAACGCCGCCTCCTGGAACATGGCGCGCTTCCTAGGGCCCATGCTGGCGGGGATCGTCATCGCGGCTGCATCATATTCCGCCTGTTTCTTCCTGAACAGCGCCAGTTTCTTCCCTTTCATCCTGGCCTTGCTGGCCATATCGCTCCCCAGGACGGCGAAGCCGCGCGGCGGCTCGCGATTCTCGTTCCGCACCATGACCGGCGGCATCTCCTATGCCCTGAGGCGACGGTTGATCCGCGACCTCCTCATCACCTTCGGGATCATCAACGCCTTCGGGCTGCCTTACGTCGTTTTCGTCCCCGTCTTCGGCAAAGATATACTGGGGCGGGGCAACCTGGGGGTCGCGGCGCTCTTCGCGGCCGCGGGCCTCGGCGCCGTCGTCGGGGCCCCGGTGGTCACGCGCCTGCATCGCTCCTTCAGCGAGACAACGCTGATAAGGTCCGGTGTCACGGGTATCTCTCTGAGCCTGCTGTTCTTCAGCTGGTCGACCAACTTCCCGCTCAGCCTTTTTCTGGTGTTCTGCGCCGGGCTTTTCTTCCTGATCACCGCCACATCCATCAATACGACCCTGCAACTCAAGACAGACCCCGGTGTGCGCGGCAGGGTGATGAGCCTTTACGTCTTTATGCTGGTGGGCGCTTTCCCGGTCGGCGGAGCATTGCTGGGTTTGATCGCGGATGTGGCGGGGATGCCCAGGGCCATGTCCATCGGATCCATGCTCTGCCTGTTCTGGGTGTTAGTGCTCTTCCTCAAGCCCAATCTGCTCGATGCCACCGACAACCGTGATGCGATCTGAACGGCGCAGCTGCATCGGGATATATCCGGGCTCGTGCTGTCCGGATGTGCCGCCAGGAGCGATTTTGCATTATTATTGGGCGGAGGTGATACCGCGGGGCACCTGGTGGGCGGGCGGCGGCGCCGGCCCTGGCGGGCCCCAGGAACGGAGGTAGCAGATGCCCGCAGTGACCCTTGGGGGCGCGAAGGTCGCCTACGAGGAGAGGGGAAAGGGAGAGCCGGTCATCCTGCTGCATGGCTGGAACAGCTCGCGCAAGCAGTGGCTGCTGAACTTAAAAGCGCTGGCCCCGCGCCTGCGTGTGATCGCCCCCGACCTGCCGGGATACGGTGAATCGGATAAAGGCGATTTCCCGTATACCCTGGACGGCATGGCCGCCTTCCTGGATGCCTTCCGAGAAGTGCTGCGCCTGCCCTCGTTCCATCTCGTCGGCCATTCCATGGGAGGGTGTATAGCCATCCGCTACACAGCGCTCTTCCCGCAACGCGTGGGCAGGCTGGTGCTTGTATCCACCCCCACGCGCACGGCGAGCCTGGGGCTATGGGCCCTTATGCCGGGCGCGGGTTGTTTCGTCTCGAGCACATACCCTGTCCGCAATGAAAACATACTGAAGTGGATGTTCTATCGCGGTCTCTACAAGCCGGAATACCAGGACCTCGATTTCGTGCGCGCCAACGTCAAAGCCAACGCCCTCGCGACCCGGCACGTTTTGAGTCGGTCCACGCGGCTGGTGCGCGGGATGAACCTCACCGGCGACTTGCGATCGATAAGCCAGCCCACGCTCATAGTCTTCGGGGATAAGGACCGCAGCGTCAACCCCAGGGACGCTTTGCGACAGCGCGACCTCCTTGCCCGCCCCTATCTGACCATTCTCAATGCCAGCGGTCACTGCCCGCCCTACGAACGACCGGAGCTTTTCAACACGGTAGTTTCGGATTTCCTCGTAGCTGAGGAGTTGGACGATCCGGACGTCGCGACCGCTTCACCCCCTGGAGAATGCAACTGATCGCCAGGCGCCCCCGGACGGAGCGTCCGCGCCCTACCCCGCCTCCCCACCGTCCGGCACGGCTTCGCCCTCTTCCCGCTTGAAGGGATCGAGGAAATCGGTGAAGACGGAATCGCAGGGGTGGCCGTAGGTGACCAGTAGCCGCCTGCTGCGCGGCAGCATGATGATGGAACACGTGGTGGAAAAATACGGTCCGTGGCGGCATATGGTATTGTCATCGCCGCGGCCGCTCTCGCCGTGGTCGCTGAAGATGTCCAGGAGGTCCCTCATGCCCACGACCTCCAAATCGGCGAAGAGCTGCTCTGCCCTTCCGTAGCGGAGCTCGCTCGATTCGTGCACCCGCACTCCCCGCAGGGCCCTTACGTTCTTGCTCGTGTAGTAGGCATTGCGGGGGATATCGTAGGAGGCCATCTCACGGCACTTGTAATGGTTGGTATTGATGATGATGCCGTCCTGGGGCTCCCGTACGCCGCTGAAATTCGAGGACATCTCGATGGTCGCGATATCTCCGGATGCGTCGGCCACCAGGAGTATAGCCCCGCCCGATCTCTTTCCCGCCCCCAGAAAATCGATAGCCTCCCTCGTGCTGGTGCAGTTCTCCAGAGCCTCCTGGACCAGCAGGGTTATGGGAACGTTGACGTTGGGCATGTCGGTGCCGTAACCGTAGTTGTAACTGATGCACAGGCCATGTTCGTTTATTCCGTCATGACACCCAGCCAGAGGAGCGACGGTCACGTCCAGCGTCGAAGCCACCTCTACCGGCTGGCAGAGGCGCGTGATGAAATGGGGTTGGAAGTACGGGGGATAATCGAAATTCTTGATGATCATGGGCTCCCCCAGGGCGCTTCTGCCCTCCTCAACGGCGGCGGCGGTGCAGGCACCGAGGCGATAATTGGTCCGCGCCAGGATGAGCTCTCCCGCCAGTGCGAGGTAGAGCAGGGACCCATCGATGTCCGCCCCCTTGGCGATGCCCTCCATGCGGGTCCTCTGATACGGGCAGTTCTCGGAGACATCGCTCCACATCTCCCCTACCGCCCGGCGCGTCGCCATGCCCAGGAAGACCTTGAAGGGGATGAGGGCGGGCTTCTCCAGCCGGAAGGCCTCGACCTGATCCAGGTTCGCGAAGAGGTGGTGGATGGCCTCTCGGGCTTGCAGACCTTGCTGAAAACCCATTTCATAGTGTTCGCCCCGCAGGTCAAAGAGGCGGACCTGCCGTTTTCCCGGCGTCATCCCCTCCCCGAAAGTGGTCCCGAGTTCATGCGGATCAAGCATTATTCCCTCTTTGCGTGCCGGCATGTCATGAAACCCCTGAATATATTAACCTATAATCGAGGTATCGGCGAGCAAGGAGTAGTGATGATTATGGGCGAGGAAACCGGCCTGCAACGGGCAAGATTCCAGGGTTCGCTGCTGGGTTTGGCCGTCGGCGACGCCCTCGGCATGCCGGTGGAAGGCGCGCGCGCGTCCTATATCAGGGACCGTATGGGGAGGGTGCGCGATTTCGTGGACGCCCCGTGGCGGCTGCTGAAGGCGGGGCAGTGGACCGACGACACCAAGATGATGCTCTGTCATGCCCGCAGCATAGCGCGTTGCGGTCGTTTTGACCCCGAGGATACCGCCCGCGAGTTCATAGCCTGGTTCGAGTCCAACGATTGGAGGGGTATCGGGGGGGCTACCTACGAATCCATACAGAGGCTTGCAGGCGGGGTTTCGCCGCTGGAGAGCGGCATGAAGGGGGAGATGGCGGCGGGTAACGGCGCCGCCATGCGCATCGCGCCCATCGCCCTCCTCGATGGTCTCGATCTGAAGAAGTTGCGCGAAGACTGCCGCGCCGCCGCCGTCATGACCCATGACAACCCCGATGCCGTGGCGGGCGCCCAGGCTGTCGCCTACGCCGTGGCACGGGCGGCGCGGGGCGACCTCGCGTCGCATGACCTCATCCGCGACACCGCCGCGTTCATCGGGCAGTGCGCAGTCACGGATCGTTTATACATGGCCTCGCGATTCCTGGATGCCGGTATGGACATCGAGGAAGCCCTGGCGCGGTTGGGCACCAGCGGTTATGTGGTAGAGACTGTGGCCAGCGCTTTCTTCAGCTTCCTGCGCACCCCCGGCGACTTCGAGGAGACGGTTTCCCGCGCGGTCGGAGGCGGATTCGACGCGGATACGACCGGGGCGGTAGCCGGCGCTTTGAGCGGAGCTTACAACGGCCTTGACGCCATCCCCGTACGCTGGCGCCAGGGGGTCGAGGCGGGCGATGAGATCCTGGATCTGGCGGCTCGCATATTCGCGCTCGCCTCATAGTCTGGACCGGAGTAGCCGTCCGGGATCCCGCTTCAGCCCCTGTCTTCCTCTCACGAGGTATTAAAGGATACCGGTTTGGGGAACGATGAAATCACTACCGGTCCCGCGGCGGGGAGCCAAAGTGGTGTATAGCCTAGGGACGGATGTAGAGATGGTGCGAGGATCGAACAGGATCGTAACCGTGTTATCGAAAGGAAGGGGCACATGGAAACACCGGAGATGGAATTCCTTCTTTACCTGCTCACCTGCTACGTGAAGAACAATTCGATCGACATGGCCAACACGACGGTGGAGGACTTGATCTCCAACATCAACCTCAATCTTACCCCCATCGGCGGAGGTTGATCGTCCGTCTCCGCATAAGCGCGCGAATGGGCCGAGAGCGTAAGAGCCGGAGGTTGGAGCCAGGTCCTGTGCCTGCCCTCCTACGCCTCCTTGCTCTTTACGCGGAGCGAGCTGACGGCAAGGCCTGACCCCGTTTCTCTTTACCCCGCGGAGGTTCGCCTTTCTAGTGCAGGAAATACCTTCTGGGATCAAAGATCCTTATGTCGTAGAGGTCGTCGCGCCCCGGAGGTTCCACCCGGCGCAGTTCGCGCGCTACGCGCAGCTTCCAACCGCACCGGGAGCTTATCTTCTCCACTGCCTCCTGTCCGTTTGAGCCCACGAGCGGGAAATACGCTGTGAGCACGAACTCATCCTCACCGGGGGGTTTCTCGAACACCCCCATGGTGGTCACCAGGGTGCGGATCCTCTTTCCCGGAGCGGTGATATAGGATACCGATTCCGGCGTGCGCACCTGATCTTGCGGCACCGTTAGCAGCATCTCCCGCGCGCCCAGTGCAACGTCGCAGGCGCCCCCCGAGCCCACCAGGAAGAGGTCCAGCTCCGGCACCTTGGTGGAGTTGATGTTACCGAGCCTGTCCACCTGCCCGGCGCCCAGTACGCCGATGGCGCGGTTGCTTTCCGCACCCACCATCGATCCGAGCACGGTGAAGACGTCCGCGAGCATGGTGCAGGTGTGCATGTTGCGGAAGTTGAAGATGAAGGGGTCGGAGGGCCGCGGCGTATAGCCGAAGAAGCCCACTTCGGCCATTAGGTCTACGCTGTAATCATCCCGCCTGAGGTCGTACCAGGCCTTCCATGCCGCCAGGTTGGAGGCCCCGATGCCGGCTAGGATGGTGCGGTAGCCGCTGGCCTGAATGCGCAGCTTGAGCAAGCGCGCCGCCTCGATGACCATCATCTCCGTAGGGTCGTACTCGAGGTCCCGCCTGATGGCGGGCGCCCGTGTGGCCAGTTCCGACACCCAGGAATCCGCGGCGGAACGCCCCTTGAGGTACCATATCTTCTCGAAACCGACCTTGCGCATGTACTCGTCGTGGTCCTCGATTTCCAGGAGCCATTCCCGCACCCAGTCGTCCATGGTATCCGGGTGCTTACACGCCTCGCGCAGGCCGAGCATGAACTCCTCGTCCTCGGCGTAGGGATCGAACTCCGCGATGTCGTGGTTGGACGCCCCGGACGGATGCACGCCCATGGGAGCCGGGCATACCGCTTTCACCAGGTAAGCGGGGATCTTCACGAAATGGGGGAAGCGGCGCAAGAAGGCCGTATCCACTACCCTCTCCACCGTGACCAGGGCGCCCTCCCTGGCGGCGAAGACGGCATGCACGTTCTCGGCATATGGGGGCACGAGCAACACGTTGCCGGCGGGGTCGGCGGCCCAGCCGTGGATAAGCGTGAGGTCGGGGCGCAGAGCCCGCACCATGCCCACCCGGCCCCCGTCCGGGGTGTCCACCACGCAGAAGTCGCTCGCGTTCTCCTCCTGCATCGAGCTGCCGATTATTGAATGCGTGGGCATCCACTCCACCCCCAGTGCCCCCGCCAGCAGGCGCTGGGGCAGGGTCAGCACGGTCCAGTTCTCTATCTCCAGCCGCCCTTCCCTGAAGGCATCCTGGTAGATGCGGTTGGGCCCCGGGAAGGGATAGGAATCGCCGCAGAAGGAGGTGATGATCCTGCGCGCGAGCCCTCCCTGGACGAAGAGCACCATATTGGCGATGAAACCCAGGGAGGAGATGGTGAACGCGGGGTCGGTGTCCCAGAAACGGCGGCAGATCTCGTAAACGGCGGCGTTGGGGCGCATGTAAGCGTGGGCGACGTGGAAGTGCATCCCCGGCCTGATGAGGGTGGCGACGGCCTCACGCAGGTCCATGACCTTGCTGCCGGGGCTCTCCTTTTCGGCCAGCTTTATCTTGTCCGCGACCCTGCCTGAAAACACGTCGAACATGGCTTTTCACCTCGGTTAACGCGCGCTGCCGGAGCGGATTTTCTGCTATACTATATCACATTGCCCACGGCATAAAACCGCAGGCGGGAGAGGCAGGAGGGGCGCTCCCGGGGGCGTGGGCGCGCTCCGGCGTACATCGCGCGTATGGTCCGCGAGAAAGATGATTTGCCCTCTTCGGCATCGCCTGCCGCCTGTTTCGAGTAAGTTGGTTTAGGAGTGGAGAGGGGATGAGTTCCTTGCTGAAGAAACTGCTCACGCCGCAGAAGATAGGCCACCTGGAGCTGCGCAACCGTATCGTGATGACCGCCATGCACCTGAATTACACCCCGGACGGCAGGGTGAACGACCGTATAGCCGCCTTCTACGAGGAAAGGGCGCGCGGCGGCACCGGCATGATCATCGTGGGTGGATGTACCATCAACGATGTCTCCGGGGCCGACTGGCTGCTGAACATGCGCGACGACGCGTCCATCGAGGGCCAAGCCATCCTGGCGGATACCATAAAGAGGCACGGCGCCGCGGCTGCCTGCCAGCTCTACCACGCCGGGCGCTACTCCCACTCCATCGCCATGGAGGGAAGGCAGGCCCTGGCCCCCTCGGCGGTCGCCTCCCGCTTCACGGGCGAGGAGCCTCGAGAGATGAACATCGAGGATATCGAGCGTACCAAGCGGGACTACGCCGAGGCGGCGCGGCGGGTGAAGGAGGCGGGCTACGACCTGGTGGAGGTGCTGGCCTGCACCGGCTATCTCATCCCCCAGTTCCTGTCCCCCACTGTGAACCTGCGCACGGACGAGTACGGCGGTTCCCTGGAGAACCGCATGCGCTTCGGGCTCGAGGTCGCCGACGCCGTGCGGGAAACGGTGGGTCCGGATTTCCCCCTCGGCTTCCGCATCGACGGCCACGACTACATGGAGGGGGGCAACACCAACCGCGAGTGGGCGTTGTTCTCGGCCGAGCTGGAGAAGCACGGCGTGGACGTGATCAACGTCACCGGGGGGTGGCACGAGACCCGGGTGCCACAGCTCCCCATGTCGGTGCCCCGCGCCGGCCTGGCCTATCTCGCGGCCGGGGTCAAGTCGCAGGTGGGCATACCGGTCATCGCCTCCAACCGTATCAACGACGTCTTCGTCGCAGACGAGATCCTGCGCATGGGCCTGGCGGACCTGGTGACCAAGCACCTCCTGAAGGTGAAAGGCGTCACGCGCTCGCAGACCCTGATCGCCTTTCAGGTCTTTTCGCGGCACGATCTGGAAACGATGTTCTCGATCGGGGAGAAGTAATACCATTATCAGTTTGTTTTTTCACGATTCTTACCCACCCCCAACCCCTCCGGAGGAGGGGAGCAATCCTCTCATTACCAAGCAACCGTCCCCTCCTGGG
>Ga0209254_10007464_pt1 | contig 10089 bp, 9 predicted proteins | sample FrelakmetDIP11DI_FD_187148 | JGI IMG/M metagenome (GOLD analysis project Ga0209254, IMG submission 187148) | Freshwater lake sediment microbial communities from the University of Notre Dame, USA, for methane emissions studies - DIP11 DI (SPAdes)... | ecosystem: Environmental > Aquatic >...
CAGGTCGCCGACCGGGTCGCCCTCCAGGGCAACCTGGACCCCTGCGTCCTTTACGCCTCACCGGAGCGCATCCGCACCGAGGTCGCCCGTGTCCTGGCAAGCTACGGCCGCGGCCCAGGCCATGTCTTCAATCTCGGCCACGGGATCCACCCCGACGTGAATCCCGAGCACGCCGCGGCCCTGGTGGCGGCCGTTCACGAGTTGAGCCCCGCCTACCATCGATGATGCGCTGCCTCCGGGCAAGGCACTGGAGAGGAACCTGCTGATCGATCAAGCGGGCTGGTTCTCCGAGGTTCTCGCGGAAAAAGGCTGTGCCTTCTCCCTGCGCACCAGCACCAAGCTGCACGAGGAGCAGAGCCCCTACCAGCGCATCGAGATCTACGCGACCGAGACCTTCGGCAACCTCATGGTCATCGACGGGTGCATCATGCTGAGCCCCACGGAGAACTTCCTCTACCACGAGATGATGTCCCACCCGGCCCTGTTCACCCATCCGGCCCCGCGGCGGGTCTGCATCATCGGCGGCGGGGACTGCGGGACCCTGCGAGAGGTGCTCAAGCACCCCGAGGTCGAGCAGGTGACCCAGGTGGATATCGACGAGCGGGGGTCACGCGCCTGGCGGAACGCTACGTTCCGGAGCTGACCGCGGGCAATGCGGACCCGCGGGCCCGACTCCTGTTCGACGACGGGATCGCCTGGGTGGCCAATGCCGCTCCCGGCACCCTCGACCCGATCATCGTGGACAGCACGGACCCGGCGGGTCCCGCAGTGGGGCTTTTCACCCAGGGCTTCTTCGAAAGCTGTCTGCGCGCCCTGGCCCCCGGCGGCATGGTGATCCAGCAGAGCGAGTGGCCGCTACTCCACATGGACATCCTGCGCCAGATGTACGCCGATCTGCGCGGGGCCGGCTTCGCCGATGTGAAGACGCTGTTCTTTCCCCAGGCCGTGTATCCGTCGGGCTGGTGGAGCGCCACCATGGCGCGCAAAAGCGAGGCGATCGGCGGGTTCCGCGAGGAGGCGGTCGAGCGGCGCCCCTTCGCGACCCGCTACTACAACGCCGATATCCATCGCGCCGCCCTTGCACAGCCGGAATTCTTCCGGCGCGAGATCGGCGCAGCACCTTAAGGGTTCGGCCGCTGCGCCCGAGATGGTCATGACCCGGGCCGGTTTGGTCTCGCCGGAGCGGTTGCATCGCTCCGCACTCAACCATGGCATGCGAAGAAAGCCAGGAAATCGTTTGCTGCGAGCGGGCGTGAAAAGTAAAAGCCCTGAGCCAACCGGATCCCGGCCGCGACCGAAATCCGCAGTTGCTCCTCGGTCTCGATGCCCTCGGCAACGACGTCCAGCGCACTGATTTGCAGCAGCCCTGCCAACCGATCGACCCACTCCGGATGGCCGTCGCCATGGCCGAGTTGTGCAATCAGGGCACGATCGAGCTTGATCACATGAATCGGACATCTCGACAGCACCAGAGCGCTTGCGCCGTCCAGGTCGACATCGTCGAGCGCGATGCGGACGCCTCTCTGGGCTGCGCGATTCAGCGCGTCGACGCCAAGCTTGTCGGGGACGCTGCGCTCGGTGATCTCCATCACCAGCTTAGGCAAGACGTCCATGAGCCCGGCGTTGGACACCGCGTACTCCAGACCGCCACGACCGAGGATCTCCGGAGGCACGTTGATTGCCATCTGCACGCCCTCGTGCGCCCTCAGCCATGCGCCGACCTCGACGGCAATCGTCTCGATGACCCAGTAGGTCAGGAGTCCCGAGAGCGGCGTTTCCTCGATCGCCGGGATGAACTCATCCGGCATGATGACGTGGCCGTCGTGGCGCCACCGGGTGAGCGCCTCGGCACCGACGCAGCGGCCATCCGGTACGGACATCAGGGGCAGATACTCAAGAAAAAACTCACCGCGATTCAACGCGTCATGGAGGGTGTCGAAGTCTAGCATCGAAGGGTCCCTAGCCCGGCCTCGGGTTGGACGGTTGATCGACAGCCCCTCGCCGCCGGCGGAGTCGCCGCCGGCCGAGGTCGGCCTTGTTCATCGATTGTGCACCAGCGGCCGTTCAGGGTCCGACCCTTATGGGTCCGACCGAGTCGCCCGCACGGCATCCACCGGCTACAGCGCCGGGTAGTCCGTGTAGCCCTTCGGTCCCGGCGTGTAGAAGGTGTCGAAGTCCGGCTTGTTCAGGACAGCTCCCTGTCGCCAACGGGCTGGCAGGTCGGGGTTGGCGAGGAAGTCGCGGCCGACGGCGACCAGATCCCCCTTGCCGGCGTCGATATCCCGCTGAGCGCGTTCGGCGTCGTAGCCACCGGAGAGGATGATCGCACCCTGGAACAACCGGCGCATCGTCAGCTTGATGGAGTCTGGCACTTGCGGGGCGCCCATGGCCGAGTGGTCGACGATGTGCAGGTACAAGAGGCCAAGCGCATCGAGTCGCTCGGTGAGGTAGGCGTAGTCGGCCTCGATGGCGTCGTAATAAGGCATGTCGTTGAAGATGCCGAAGGGCGAGAGGCGGATGCCGACCCGGTCCTTGCCGATGGCGTCGGCGGCGGCCGCGGCGACCTCCAGCAAGAAGCGCGCGCGCTGCGCGATGGGGCCTCCGTACTCGTCCGTGCGGATGTTGGAGTTGGGGCGGATGAACTGCTCGAGCAGATAGCCGTTCGCGCCGTGCAGCTCCACCCCATCGAAGCCGGCGGCAAGGGCGTTCTTCGCGGCCTGTACGAACTCCTCCCTGGTGGCGGCGATGTCTTTATGGGTCATTTCGGCGGGGGCGGGCTGGGGCTTCATGCCCTCGGCGTCGGTGTACATCTCGCCGGCGGCGGCCACGGCCGAGGGAGCGATCATGCGCGCGCCTTCGGGCAGGTTGAGGGGGTGGGTGACGCGCCCGGTGTGCATGAGCTGCACGAAGATCTTCGCTCCGCCGTCGTGGACGGCCTGCGTGATCTTCTTCCAGCCCTCGACCTGCGCCTGGGAAAAGATGCCCGGGATACGGGGATAGCCCAGCCCGTTGGGCGAGGGCGAGGTGCCCTCGGTGACCATGAGCCCGGCCGAGGCGCGCTGGCCGTAGTACTCGGCCATGAGCTCGTTGGGGATATTGCCAATGGCCCGACTGCGCGTCAGCGGCGCCATCACGATTCGGTTCTGCAGCTCATGCGGGCCGATCTTGACCGGCGCAAAGAGGTTCTTGCTATGGCTGTCTGATGTCACGTCCAGGCTCCGTGGGTTGGCGATCTTTGGGCATCGGGGTCTTGCAGTCGAGCGGTCATGGATGAGTTGGCATGGGCGCCTGGGGCCAAGTGCTTCCCTGGACGCCGCTCCGATAGCGGCAGGTCGCCATGATACAGGCGACTTGGGGGGCAACGGTCTGCGAACACAAAAAAACGGGGCCCGAAGGCCCCGCTTTTGGTTTGACGGCCGGGAGAGCCCGGCCTGCTGGCAGCGAAGGCTACAGGATATAGCCGCGCTCGTCGTGCTCGGACAGGTCGAGGCCCTGGGTCTCATCCTCCTCGTTGACGCGCAGCCCGATGAGGAAGTCGATCACCTTCAGGATAAGGAAGCTCATCACCGCCGTGTAGACCAGGGTGACCAGGACAGCCTTGCCCTGCACCAGGACCTGGCTGGCGATGTTCATGCCCTCGGCCAAGCCCTTACCGCCCAGGCTCGCGTCCGCGAAGACCCCGGTCAGCATGGCCCCGACGATACCGCCTACCGCATGTACTCCGAAGACGTCGAGGGCGTCGTCGTAGCCGAACATCCGCTTGACCTTGGTGGAGGCGATGAAGCAAACGACACCGGAGGCGGCGCCGATCACCAGGGCGCCCATGGGTCCGGCGGTCCCGGACGCCGGGGTAATGGCGACCAGGCCAGCGACGGCACCGGTGGCGATACCCAGGACGCTGGGCTTACCGTGGGCCATCCATTCCGCGAACATCCACGCCAGGGCCGCAGTGGCGGTGGCGATTTGCGTCACCAGCATGGCCATCCCGGCGCTGCCGTCCGCGGCCACAGCGCTGCCGGCGTTGAAGCCGAACCAGCCCACCCACAACATGGAGGCGCCGATCACCGTATAGGTCAGGTTGTGGGGCGGCATGGCCGTGGTCGGATAGCCCTTGCGCTTGCCCAAGACGAGGGCCGCCACCAGACCCGCGATACCGGCATTGATGTGCACCACGGTGCCGCCGGCGAAGTCCAGCACGCCCCAGTCCCACATCAGGCCGCCGTCGCCGCTCCACACCATGTGGGCGATCGGGGCATACACCACGGTGAACCAGATCCCCATGAACCACAGCAGGGCCGAGAACTTCATGCGCTCGGCGAAGGCGCCGACGATCAACGCCGGGGTAATGATGGCGAAGGTCATCTGGAAGGTTGCGAACACCGACTCCGGGATGGTCAGGGTCAGGCTCTCCCGGGTCAGCCCGGCGAAGAAGGCCTTATCCAGGCCGCCGACGAAAGAAAACAGGTTGATCGCGCCCTTCTCCATACCGGTGGTGGAGAAGGCCAGGCTATAGCCGTAGAGGCTCCATAGGATGGTCACCAGGGCGGTGATGGCAAAGCACTGCATGAGGACGGACAGGACGTTCTTGGAGCGGACCAGACCGCCATAGAACAGCGCCAGCCCGGGGATGGTCATGAACAGCACCAGGGCCGTGCTGGTCAGCATCCACGCCGTATTGCCGCTGTCCAGGGTCGGAGCCGGGGCGGCCTCCTGAGCCAGCGCCAGGGTGGGCAGGAGCAGCAGGGACCCGAGCAGGGCCTTGCCGAGGGGGTTTGGGGTTTTTTGCATCTCGATTACCTCCGCGGCTGGGCTCACAGTGCGTCCGGGCCGGTCTCGCCGGTGCGGATGCGGGTGACTTGGTTCAGGTCGTAGACGAAGATCTTGCCGTCGCCGATCTTCCCTGTGCGGGCGGCGGCCGTGATGGCCTCGATGACCTTGTCGACCAGGCTGTCGTCCACGGCGATCTCGACCTTGATCTTGGGCAGGAAGTCGACCACGTACTCGGCCCCGCGGTAGAGCTCGGTGTGGCCCTTCTGGCGACCGAAGCCCTTGACCTCGATGACGGTAATGCCCGAGACACCGATGTCGGAGAGGGCCTCCCGCACGTCGTCGAGCTTGAACGGCTTGATGATGGCTGCGACTAGCTTCATAGCGAAGACTCCATGGTTAGGGCTCGGCCGGGGTCGCGCCCCGGCCGCCGGAAGGTGCTTGGGGTTAGAACGTCTTGGAGACGGTGAAGACGGCCGTGCTGCCGCAGTCGAAGGGGCTGATGCAAGCGTCCGTCTTGGTGCGATCGACCCAGGCCAAGGCGAACCCGAACCCGCCAAACTCGCGGGAGATTCCGACGCTGTAGTCGTCGTAGTTCAGGCCGTCATCGTCATCGAAGACAGACCAGCCGTAGTGGCCGGTCAGGCTGAAGTCGTAAGGCAAGGGGACCGCCACGCTGATGTCGTAGTACCAGGCCGACCCGAAGCCATAGAAGTCGTCGCTGTAGTTGACGACGGCCTTGGGGGTCAGATAGGTCAGGTCGTAGCTCAGGGCCAGGTGATACTCGTTGGTGTTGTTGGCCGAGGTGTTGGTCTGCGGGTACTCGTAGCGCAGGTACCCGATGTCCACGCCAAGCTTGTCAAAGGTCTTGGCCCAGCCCAGCTTGAGGTCCAGCTCCAGGCTGGCGCCGTCGTAGCCGGGGGCCGACAGGCTGACATAATCAGCGCCGGCAGGATCGTCCTCGGTTGTCACTACCTGGGGGTTCGAGCCCGGGACAACCCAGTACCCAGTGCCCGAGGAGCTGTCCACATTGGACGCCCAGACGCCGGCGTAGAGACCGAGCGGGGTGTACACATAGTCGAACCCGCCCTGGATGGCCGGACCGTTGCCAGTCTGGCTGACGCCGCGGAACATGTAGTTTGTCGTGAGGGCCACATTGGCCGAGAAAGAATGGACCGACTCCTCTTCGGCGCGTGCGGAGACGCTACCCAGCGAGGCGATCAGAAGGGCGCCAGTGGCGCAGGCGGTGCCGAGTTGTCTTACGTTCATGGATGGATACCTATCGGTCTTGCTGTTGGACTACTTGTTGTCGAAACCGGCAGCGTCCGGCGGCTGCGCACTCAGGGTTCGAGCTGTTACGCAGTTCCGGATATGCAGGACCTATGCCAGGACCCCGAATGTGACCAAAACACAACGTCGGTAGGATATAGTTGCAGAAATCCAACGGTCCCCAGAGGTTATTAGCGCACTCTAATGCACCAAGGGTGCACGGCGTTTGCACCATTGCGGTGCACTCAAGTCCAGTCCGGCAACAATCGCGCCGCCGCGGGTATACTCCCGCTCGGCCTATCCACTACCGCTCGCGGACCTTTCACATGTTGGACCCTAAGCACCTAGACGACCTCGCCCAGCGCCTCGCCGGCAGCCTGCCCAAGGGCCTGCAGGCGTTGCAGTCGGACATCAACCGTAACCTGCGCGCCACGGTCGAGGCGGCCCTAGCCAAGCTCGACCTGGTCACCCGGGAAGAATTCGACGTACAGGCAGCCGTGCTTGCGCGCACCCGGGAGAAGCTCGCAGCGCTTGAGGCGCGGGTCGCGGAGCTGGAGCGCCAGACGGCCGGTCCTGAGGCCGCCGGCAACAGGTCGCCCGGCGCCTAAGGCCCCAGGTACAGGCCCGGGGATGAGCCTCTGCGTCTTGCATAGCCGGGCCCGGGAGGGCATCCAGGCCCCGGCGGTGACGGTGGAGGTCCACTTGGCCGCAGGCCTGCCGGCCCTGTCCATCGTGGGGCTGCCGGAAATGGCGGTGAAGGAGAGCAAGGACCGGGTCCGCGGGGCCCTGCTCAACGGGCACTTTCGGTTCCCCGCCGGGCGCGTCACCATCAACCTGGCCCCGGCGGACCTGCCCAAGGAGGGCGGGCGCTTCGACCTGCCCATCGCGCTGGGCATCCTCGGTGCCTCTGGGCAGGTCCGCACCCAGGCCCTGGCGGGGTGCGAGTTCCTGGGGGAACTGGCCCTGTCTGGGGACCTGCGGCCGATCACCGGTGTCATCCCCGCGGCGGTGGCGGCGCGGGAGGCCGGACGTACCCTGGTCCTACCGCGGGAGAATGCCGCCGAGGCGGCCCTGGTCGCCGGGCTCGACATCCGCCCCGCCGGACACCTGCTGCACGTCTGCGAGCACCTCAACGGCATTGCCGCTCTGCCCCGCCAGGAACCGCCGATCCAGGCCCCGCCGCGGCGCGACGGAGCGGACCTGCGCGACGTGCGCGGGCAGGAGCACGCCAAGCGGGCACTGGAGGTCGCGGCCGCCGGGGCCCACAGCCTGCTGTTTCTGGGTCCGCCGGGGACCGGGAAGTCCATGCTGGCCAGCCGCCTGCCGGGCATCCTCCCCGAGCTCTCGGAGTCCGAGGCCCTGGAGGCCGCGGCGGTACGTTCCGTCGGCGGCCAGGACGCCTTCGACCCGGCGCGCTGGCGCGAGCGCCCCTTCCGCTCCCCGCATCACACCGCCTCCGGGGTGGCCCTGGTGGGCGGCGGCAGCAACCCCCGCCCGGGCGAGATCTCGCTGGCCCACCTCGGGGTGTTGTTCCTCGATGAGCTGCCCGAGTTCGATCGTCGGGTCCTAGAGGTGCTGCGCGAGCCCCTGGAGTCCGGGCACATCCACATCTCCCGGGCCGCCCGCCAGGCCGAGTTTCCCGCCCGGTTCCAGTTGATCGCGGCCATGAACCCCTGCCCGTGTGGCTATCTGGGCGACCCCGGCGGGCGCTGCCGCTGCACCGCAGAGCAGGTCGCCCGCTATCGCGCCCGCATCTCCGGTCCCTTGCTGGATCGGATCGATCTGCACGTGGAGGTCCCCCGCCTGCCGCCGGGCAAGCTCGGAGCCACGGACACGGCCGAGAGGGAGGGCAGCGCCGAGGTCCGGGGCCGGGTCGCCGCGGCGCGGGAGCGGGCGGTGGCACGCACCGGCAAGCCTAACGGAGCCCTCAGCACGGCGGAGGTGAATCGCCACTGCCCCCTGGATGCCGCCGGGCGCAGCCTGATGGAACAGGCCATGCAGCGCCTGGGGCTCTCGGCGCGGGCTTATCACCGAGTCCTCAAGGTGGCGCGCACCATCGCCGACCTGGCAGGGGCCGAGTCCATCACCGCCGCCCACCTTGGCGAGGCGGTGGGCTACCGGCGGCTCGATCGGACCGCGCCCCGTCTACCCTAGGCGACCCCATGCTGCAGCTGCGCCAATTGAGCCTACGCCGCGGCCCGCGCCTGCTCCTGGAAGGGGCGGACCTTACCATCCACCCTGGCCAGAAGGTCGGTCTGGTGGGCCCAAACGGCTGCGGCAAGTCGAGCCTGTTTGCCCTGATCCGTGGCGAGCTCCACGCGGATGCCGGGGACCTGTCCCTCCCTGCCGCCTGGGAGATCGCCCACGTCGCCCAGCAAACACCGAGCGGGAGCCAGCCGGCCATCGAGTTCGTGATGGATGGGGACCGGGAGCTGCGCGAGGTGCAGACCGGAATCCGCGCGGCGGAGGTCGCCGACGACGGGCTGCGCCAGGCGGCCCTGCATGCACGGCTGGAGGCCATTGGCGGATATGCCGCCGAGAGCCGCGCCGGGCGCCTGCTCCACGGGCTCGGCTTCGCCCCCGGGGAGGAGCGCCGGGCCGTGGACAGCTATTCCGGGGGCTGGCGCATGCGCCTGGCCCTAGGGCGTGCCCTGATGTGCCGCTCCGACCTGCTCCTGCTCGACGAGCCGACCAACCACCTCGACCTGGATGCGGTCATCTGGCTCGAGGCCTGGCTCAAGGCCGACCCCGGGACCCTGGTCCTGATCTCCCACGACCGCGATTTCCTCGATGCGGTAGCCACCCACATCTGTCACATCGACCAGGCCCGTACCAACAGCTATACCGGCAATTACAGCGCCTTCGAGCGCCAACGCGCCGAGCGCCTGGCCCAACAGCAGGCCGCCTATGCCAGCCAGCAGCGCGAGATCGCCCACATGCACTCCTTCGTGGAGCGCTTTCGCGCCAAGGCCACCAAGGCGCGCCAGGCCCAGAGCCGCATCAAGGCCCTGGAGCGTATGGAGCTGATCGCCCCGGCCCATGTCGACTCCCCCTTCCGCTTCGAATTTCGGCCCCCCGAGCGCCTGCCCCACCCGCTTCTGCGGCTGGACAAGGCGACGGCCGGCTACGGCGATGGAGCCGTGTTCGCGGGGGTTGGGCTCACCCTGGTCCCCGGCGACCGCATCGGGCTCCTGGGTCCCAACGGGGCGGGCAAGTCCACGCTCATCAAGGTCCTGGCCGGGACTCTGCCGCTCCAGGGGGGGAGCCGCGAGGGTGCCGAGTACCTGCGCACCGGCTACTTCGCCCAGCACCAGATGGACCAGTTGCGCCCGGACGACAGCCCGCTGCGGCACCTTCAGCGCCTCGACCCGACAGCCAGCGAGCAGGAACTGCGCGACTACCTGGGCGGCTTCGCCTTCGTGGGTGATCGCGCCCTGGCGCCCGTCGCGCCGCTCTCGGGGGGGGAGAAGGCGAGACTGGCGCTGGCCTTGCTCATCCGCCAGCGCCCCAACCTCCTGTTGTTGGACGAGCCCACCAATCACCTGGACCTGGATATGCGCCAGGCGTTGGCCGAGGCCCTCCAGAGCTACGAGGGGGCCTTGGTCCTGGTCTCGCACGACCGCCACCTGCTGCGCGTGACCACCGATGCCTTGCTCCTGGTGGATGCTGGCGGCGTCACCCCCTTCGACGGGTCCATCGACGACTACCCGGCCTGGCTTACCGCGCGCCAGGCCGAGGGGGGCGCTGGCCCGGCCGACGGGGGCGCAGCCCCCGCGGCGGCCAGCCGCGAGACCCAGGTGCGCAAGGACCAGCGACGCATCGAGGCCGAGCGGCGCCGCCGCACCCACCCCCTGCGCTCCAGACTTCAGGCCCTGGACGAGCGCCTGGCCGCGCTCGCTGCGCGGCGCACCGAGCTGGAGCAGTCCCTGGCCGCGGCGGACCTGTACGAGGCGTCCGCCAAGCCCCGGCTGCTTGGGCTGCTGGAGGACAAGCGTCGCGTGGACGAGGAGCTCGCGGCGGCCGAGGGGGACTGGCTCGACACCAGCGAGGACC
>Ga0209254_10007465_pt1 | contig 10089 bp, 10 predicted proteins | sample FrelakmetDIP11DI_FD_187148 | JGI IMG/M metagenome (GOLD analysis project Ga0209254, IMG submission 187148) | Freshwater lake sediment microbial communities from the University of Notre Dame, USA, for methane emissions studies - DIP11 DI (SPAdes)... | ecosystem: Environmental > Aquatic >...
ATTCAACAGCGCGAAGCGCACGTTCGCTGCGGCACGCGAATGCTGCCCCGTCAGGAACAGGAATTTCGGGTCCGGCGCCAGGTCGAACGGGCGACAGTTGAGCTGGAAGAAATAGTCGTACATCCGAATCGGTCCCTGCTCGACGACCGTGCCCACCTGAGAAATCGAGTATAGCGCCCACAACCCTGGACGCTTCGCACCCCGGCCGGCACAGTGTAACCAGAGGTAGACTATCGCGCCCCGACGATGAGATCGTCATGGGAAGCCCCCAGGACCCAAGTATCTGAGAGTTACGTCACGGGACCCGAAAACGAGAGTCTCTCTAAAGCGAAGAACCGGCCCAATGGGCCGGTTCTGGTCAGGAGGCTGTTACTTCGGGCAGAGAGACTAAGTCTTCGCGACTGACCGGCGTCGAACCAATCCCAAGCCAACTAGACCAGCGCCCAGCAGGAACAGTGCCCCCGGTTCCGGCACGTTTACGGCGCCTTCGATTGTGCCGCTACGAGGAACAGAAATACGCCCGAAAAAGGTACGCAGGCCCTCAGTTCCTGTAAAGCCGATGCTGCCACCCGCGTCCGGGAGCGATCCGTTGAATGTCAGGCTAAGCGTCCACCCAAGGAGCGAGCCGGTCGAAAAAAGTTGGTTCGCGCTCCCAGTCGCGGACCCGTAATAATCTAGAGACCAGATGCTGACATTGCTGTAACCACCCCCGGGGCTCGCATCGTATGTAAACGACCCCACAGGATTGTCATAGAGTCCGTTCCCGCTGATCGAATAAGTAATCGGAATCGCGTGCGCCTGACCCGCTGCCAGACCGAGGGTAGCCAGAATTGCCAGACCTGCGACTTTCACTATGCTGCTCCGATCGAGTAGGGACTCAGCTATCAAGCTGCAAACAACATGCCAGCACGCCATAATCCACACGAATCAGATGCTTAAGTCCGGCCAAACCGACACATGCAAGTCGACATGTAAGGAATTTCGACAAGCTCAGCATGGTGAATCCTCTCGCAGATCCCTCGAGCTCGAAGCCACTAGAATCCGGTAAATCGGATGGGTCCGGCGGCGCTGTGACCGTCCACCGTTGGAATACCTTCCCAGAAGGTCGAATTGTGCCAGCCGCGTTCATCAAAAGGTTGCCTTGAGTGGATCTGCTCCATGAGATTTTAATGGCGACTGCCGCAGTCCGTCCCGACGCCCCGGCAATAACCGACCGCGCGGGCAATCTGTCATTCGCCCAGATCGCCGAGGCGGTAGAAGCAGCGGCGGCCGGCCTGCTGGGTCTCGGTCTGGGTCGAGGCGATCGCGTCGTTGTTTGGCTTCCTAAGCGCACCGAGAATGTGATCGCGCTCTATGCTGCGATGCATGCTGGCGGTATCGCGGTTCCAGCAAATGCGCTGCTGAAGGCCCCCCAAATAGCGCACATCTTGCGCGACTCGGAAGCAAGAGTGCTCGTCACGACGGCTGCACGGCTCGCTGATCTCAACCGCGAGTTGCCCGACCTAGCCGGTGTGCGTCGTGTTGTGACGGTGGACGACCCCGTCGATGCGCAGGTGACGCAATGCGCCACGCTCGGGTGGCCCGAATTGCTAGCAGCTCCGCCCCACGCCAGGCCGCCGATCATCGACGTGGACCTGGCGGCGATCTTCTACACCTCGGGCAGCACCGGGAAACCCAAGGGCGTGGTGCTCACGCACCGGAACTTAGTGGTCGGTGCCCGCAGCGTATCGAGCTATCTGCGCAACACGCATGAGGACCGCATCCTCGCCGTGCTGAGCTTCAGCTTCGACTACGGGTTCAGCCAGCTCACCACCGCCTTTGCCGTCGGCGCGAGCGTGGTGCTGCTCGACTACCTGCTGCCACAGGAGGTGATGCTCACGATCGAGCGCGAACGTATCACCGGCCTGGCCGCGGTGCCGCCGATCTGGATCCAACTCGCCGAGCTCGTGTGGCCCGAGGGCGCACGACACACGCTGCGCTACATCACGAACTCCGGCGGGACGATGCCGCAGCCCACGCTCGCCAAGTTGCGCCAAGCGCTCCCGCAGACCCAGGTGTTCCTGATGTACGGCCTCACCGAGGCGTTCCGGTCTACCTACCTGCCGCCCGAAGAGGTCGATCGCCGGCCGGACTCCATCGGCAAGGCGATCCCGGGCGCCGAGATCCTGGTGCTGCGACCCGACGGCACGCCGTGCGCCGCCGGCGAGCCAGGTGAGTTGGTACACCGCGGAGCGCTGGTGTCGCTCGGCTATTGGAACGATCCCGAGGGCACGGCGGAACGGTTCCGCCCGGTGTCCTCATCAGCCACGGGGCGACCGTACCCGGAACTCGCCGTGTGGTCGGGCGACGTCGTGCGCCGCGACGGGGAGGGCTTCCTGTACTTCATCGGCCGCCGCGACGAGATGATCAAGACATCGGGCTACCGCGTGAGCCCGACGGAGATCGAGGAGGAAGCGTACGCGACGGGACTGGTGGCGGATGCGGTGGCCGTGGGCATACCCCACCAGGCACTAGGGCAAGGCATCATACTTGTGGCGACACCCGCGAAAGGGCAAGCCGATACCGAGTCGCTAGTAGCCAAGCTGAAGCGCAGAATGCCTCGTTACATGGTTCCTCTACGCGTGGATTGGCGACCACGGTTGCCGCTGAACGCAAACGGGAAATTCGACCGCGCTCAACTGCGGCGCGAGCTTCTGCACATGTTCTCTGAACCGAACTGCGCAGACTCCTTCGTAAGCGAGTGAAATTGGGGTTTCTATGGCGCCCGGCCGGCTTAATCTAGTAGCCGGTCACTGGCGGCGCTAGCCTTGCGATCGCGAGCCCACTGGCCACGCTATTACCGATTCTCGCGGGCGATACATTAGCGAAATCCCGCTCGCCGTCATCCGTACCACCCTAATGCCACGTCGTTGCACCGCATACAGCAAGCACCTCCGAACGACGCTTTTCGGGAATGCAGCTGCCGTCTGCCTCATTTCCGGCGATAGACACTTGGGGTCCAAATCGTCTTTTGAACATAACCATCGGGCTACCGATTGCGGTGTGGCAATCATCAAGATCCGTCGCACATCACTATGTTGTTGCATCCGATTAATTTATCTTGACCGTGTTCGCAATATATGTGGGCGATCCAAGCCCTTTCGCACGGAATGTTGTGAGAATTACCAGATGGTCGGCCCTACTGCGACAGCCATATTTCACCGAAGCCCGCTCTGGCTGCAGGACGCCGCCACCAGCGCCTACGGCTGGAAGCTTCGTAGGGCACGTTACGGCGGCGAACACGGTTCGGCATTGGCGAAATTAGCCGAGAGCGATTATGCGAGCGCAGATGCGCTGGACCGACTGCAGAATGGGCTGCTACGCGAAACCGTCGGACAGGCGATCAAGAATGTCCCCTACTATCGGGATAAGATTCGACTTGACGACGAAGACGTCCGGTCACTGCGCGTGGAGCAACTCCACAACGCATTTCCACCACTGCCAAAGACCATCGTGCGCGAGCAGCCGGCCAGGTTTTGTTCCGAGGCCGTCAAGGCGCCAATGATCATCCATACAAGCGGTTCCACCGGCAGTCCCTTGCCAGTCGCGACAACCAAGATCGCGATACAGCACAACTATGCGTTCTTTGCGCGCTTCCTGAACTGGCACGGCGTGAGTCCTTTCGACGAAAGCGCGACCTTTGCCGGGCGGATGTTCGTCGGGCCAAAACGCGAAAGCCAACGGCAGTGGCGCCGCAACGCCGCCATGCATGACACCCTTTATTCTTCCTACCATCTCACCAACGACAACATTCCGGATTATGTCCGGGAGATGGAAAGACGTCAGCCTCGCTACATCGATGCCTACCCGTCGTCGATCTACAGAATCGCGAGTTTCATAGAATCAGAGGGGATCGTTCACAACATTCGCCCTCGCGTCATCATTACATCGTCGGAGACGCTGCTCAGTCAGCAGCGTGAACTGGTCGAGCGCGTATTCGCGTGTCCTGTCCGCGACCAGTACGGTAGCGCCGAGATGGCCGGCTTCTTCGCCGAGTGTGAGCGGGGTCATCTCCACATCGCATCCGAGTACGGCATAGTCGAAATCGTTGACTCTCAGGGAACTCCATTGCCACCAGGTCAACTCGGTCACCTTTGCCTGACTGGCTTTATTAACCCGGCGATGCCCTTGATTCGCTACCTAATAGGGGACACGGCACGATTGTCGTTGCGGGCCTGCGATTGCGGCCGTGCGTCGCCGGTGGTCGATTCGATCGAGGGCCGAACAGACGACATCATCGTAACGCCAACTGGGCGCCATGTCGGTCGATTGGACCCCGCCTTCAAGGGGGTAGTCGGCGTCAAAGAGAGCCAGATCGTGCAGACCACTGTTGACCGTGTCGTCGTAAAGATCGTTCGTGACAATTCACGGAACTTTGATCCGGCGGGCCTTATCGAGAACCTGCAAGAACGACTGGACAAAGAGATGAAGATCTCCATCGAATTCGTCAGTGCCATTCCAAGAGAGACAAACGGCAAGTTCCGTTCAGTCAAGAGCATGCTTGCAATAGGTACGGACTGAGTTGGTACAAGTAGCAACGATCGCGGCCGTTGGCGAGATCTGCCCAGGAGATCACTACTTCAGCCTTCGGCATGGCGCAGGCTCGCTTGATTATTCAGGCAGGCGCCGGGCACTCGAGGGACTGATGAGCCATCAGCGTCGCCCAGATATTGCCGTTGCAGATCTTGGAGGCGTACTGAGTCCGACCGGCGAAGTATTCGATCCTATCGAGTCGCGGTTCTTCCGCGGCCCGCGCGAATGGGCCAGTTCCTTGAAGTGCGCCGGCGTCCCAACCATCGGGGTTGCGATCTCGAGCCAGGACATACTCATGTCACAAAACCTGGATCGCGGCAATTTGACTTCATCAGTGCGGGAGCGGAGCTAGCCTTGAGAACATCACCGAAGAGACTCCTATGGGCCCTAATCGGGATACTCACGTTGCCCTTCTTGGGCTGCATGGATCGTAAGGAGAGCGAAGTGGCTGCGCCCGATCAACAGATTGACTGGAACGCCCTGAGCCAGAAGCGAGTGCTTTTCGCGCACCAGTCAGTCGGAACGAACATACTGAATGGCGTGAATCGCCTGGCCGAGCGCGACGGGGTTACATTGACCATACGGGAGAGCGAGACCGGGCCGGTTCAGCAGGGAATTACGCATTTTAAAGTCGGCCGCAACGGTGAGCCGTCTTCAAAGTTGTCCGCATTCCGCTCGGCGATGGAATCCGGGGGAATGGTAGACGCTGACATCGCTCTGCTGAAACTGTGCTACATCGACTTCGATGCCCATACCGATGCAAGGCAACTCGCCTTGGATTACGTGCATGAACTAGACGCGCTTGCGGCGCGCCACCCGCAGACCACGTTCGTCGCGATGACCGCACCACTGACTACTGTGCAGACCGGCCCAAAGGCGTGGATCAAGCGAATGCTCGGTCGTTCGCCTGCGCAATATGTTGAAAACGCCAAGCGCGCCGAGTTTAACGCCGTACTTCGTGATCGATTCGAATCCGAAGGTCGGCTGTTCGATGTGGCACGCGTCGAGTCTCAGGGTGCCGGCCGGGTGGTCGCGATAGACTTGGACGGGCGGAAAGTGGAATCACTCGACCCGACCCTGACCTATGACGGCGGGCACTTGAATGAACGTGGGGAGGAAATTCTCGCCAGAGCATTGTTGGATTACTTGAGTTCGCTTCCCGCCAGGTAGTCCATGTTTGACCTGCCTTTGCGGGATGCGATAATGCCTCGCACGCCGCAACATTCCTACGCGCCGACGAAGAGTCAGCCCGAGTTCGGTAGCCGACATGGGTACAATTGGCGGTAGAAGCGCTTTTCGCGCAAGGTCTCGAGGGCTAGGGCTTGTCTTCATGCAGAGGGCCGGGCGTTCTAATCCTAGACGGCGCGCAGCGTTCTGCGTTAGCAACCGCACGGAGCTTAGGGCGCCGCGGCATCCCTGTCCGCGTCGGCGATGCACGCGCTCGATCACTTGCGGGCTCCTCTAGGTACTGCCGCCAAGAAGTAACTTATCCGGATCCAGGTCAGCGCCCGGCAGATTTTGTCGACTTTGTGCTGAACGAGGCCGATTCGTCGCCTAGTGAACTGATTGTCCCGATCACGGACGTCACTACCATGCTGCTGCTCACGGACGGGCGATTGGGGAGCCGACTGGTTGCCCCATCGCTAAGCTCGTACGAGGCACTTAGCGACAAGCAGCGCTTGCTGCAGCTTGCAGCGTCCTTGGGAATTCCAACACCACAGACTGTGGTTGCCAATTCCGTTGCATCGGCTGTTGCTGCGATGGAAGTCCTTGGATTTCCTGCTGTCATTAAGCCCGCAAGGTCGAGATACCTGTGCGCCGGCCAAGTTGGCTCGACGTCAGTCTCAATCGCACATGACATGACATCGGCCCATCGAATCTTGACTGGCTCGGAGTGGCTGAAGGACATTCCCGCGCTAGTGCAGAGGTACGTACCAGGCAGCGGCGCCGGCGTCTTTGGCCTTGCCAGGTCCGGTCGCCCGATCGCGTGGTTTTCACACCAACGATTGAGGGAAAAGCCTCCTCATGGAGGCGTTAGTGTCCTCAGCGAATCCACGCCAGCAAACGACAAATTGGTTGAAATGTCAGCTCAACTTCTTGGGGCGGTGGACTGGACGGGAGTAGCAATGGTCGAATATCGGATTAGCCCGGACGGCGAGCCCTTCCTAATGGAAGTAAACGGACGCTTTTGGGGCTCCTTGCAGCTCTCAGTTGATGCCGGCATCGACTTTCCGTGGCTGCTGTACCAAATGGCCATCGGCGAGCAGATTCCTGAGACCCATGAATATAGGCTCGGCGCCCGACTGCATTGGGTCCTTGGCGATTTGGACAATCTGCTCATTCAAATTCGCGATCCGACACTGTGCCCAAACTGGAAGCTGCGATACAGAGCGATAGCCGCATTCGTCAACGAGTGCCTCAACCCACGTTCGCGGTCTGAGGTATTCAGAGTCAACGATCCGCTGCCGGCTCTATATGAATTTCTGAACTGGGTCGCGATGCTTCCGGTGCTTCCTAGCCGATGGCGCCTATGAGCGGTGAAGTACCGAGTCGTAGAGATCCAGGTAGGCCTTCAATGTGCGAGCGGCACTGAACTCTCGCATTGCAGCAGCGCGACCAACCTCGCCAAGCCTCACCGCCTCTGCGCGGTCCGAGAGTAGACGAATTATTGAACTCGCCAGTGCAGCAGCATCCCCCACCGGGGAGAGCAGCCCGGCCTTCGTTGCTGTCAGCAGTCTCGAAGCTCCTTCGTTAGCGGTCGCGGCTATTGGGACACCGCATGCCATGGCCTCGAGGAAGCTCAGAGGCAAGCCCTCTGTGTTTGCGCTGGACGCTAATACTGCAAATGATCTGTACAAGCCTGCGGATGACGATCTGAACCCAAGCAGGTGAAAGCGCTTCTGGATGCCTTCACGCTGAATCTGTGCCCGTAAAGCACCAACGTCTCGTTCGGAACCCTCCCCAGCAACGACAAAGTGCGTGTCTGGTTGAGCATCCAGAACGATCTTGGCGGACCGTATTAATACATCATATGACTTTGCCGCCCTGACGTTTCCAACCGCCCCCACAATGCGGGTCGACCCAGGCAAACCCATTTCGTCATGAAGGCACCCCGTAACTGAAGGCGTGAAGCACGCCGTATCGACGCCGTTCTGAATGACCCGAATTCTCTCGGATTGCAGCCCCCAATGTTTGAGCGCCACGGCAACAGCTTCAGATACAGCAACAGGTGTCACGTGCTGTCTATTTAATATCCATCGCTTTATTCGTACCAGGGAGCCATTTCCCATTAGATCGGTCGCACCGTGGAAAACCGCTATGACGGGCACGCGGAGAATGATTCCTACGAGACCGCCATAGACGGCCGACCCCAGTAGGTGCGCATGAATTACATTGGTCTTCGTCACCTTGACAAGGCGAATCAGGCGCGCAGTCAAGATAATCGGATTGGCGCCGCGTGAACGAACTATCTTTGGCGCGATTCCGTTCTCCCGTAGGTGCTCCGCCAGCCATCCGTCATACGGCACCGCGACACCTGCATTGATGCAGAGCTTCTGGCAATGAACGGCCACGGCTGAGAAAACCGTTTCGGCGCCGCCGGGCCCTCCCGTATCTATCAGATGAAGAACGTGGGGCGATCTCAACTCGGCCTCCATCGGCATTCCGCTACTGATCGAGGTACTTACTGGAACTTCCGTTTTCGGATCCGTGCATTGCGTCTTGCATAAGGTGGCATCACCTGACGCTGGTGCGCCAAGACGTAACCGCAAGGCCCTCGTCGAGACACGTGCGACATTCGCTGCAGAATCCTTACCACGACGGTATTACGCACATCGTGCCGGAGCCGCTGGGTCTGGTGGCACGCCTAGCGGCGCTGTTGCCGCCGCCGCAGCCGGTGCCGCCTTGGACGTCCTTCTGGTTGGCATAGATACCCCTTTTGCGTCATGTTATCCCTCGCACACAAGATTCCTGACAAGTTCACTGGCCACCTTTAAGCGGCAGCAATGACGAAATCGCTATTCCAACATTTCAAGGCGGACGCCCGCTTTTATCGTGATATCACCCATGGCCGGACCAGAGGCGGGCTGCCGCTCCTGTGGAGCATTATCAGCAGCCCCGGACTTTGGATGCTGACGTTTCACCGCGTCGCCTATTACAGCACCTGTCACCGCAATCACCGCAATCACCGCAGTGCGCTATGGTGGATGATGCGCGTTCTGGAAAGTCTTGGGACGTACCTCAATGCAGTGATTTGCACTTCTGAAATAGCGGCCGACTGCGATATTCAGGGACCCATTTATTTGTCCAATAAAGGGCTTTACATATTTGGCGCACTCCGCGTAGGCGCTGGCTGCGTCATCCATCATCACGTCACCTTCGGCATGGCCGTGGCCGATGGCAAGCAGCACCGGCCTACGGTCGGGGCCAACGTCTGGATAGGCCCGGACTGCGTCATCGCAGGAAACCCCCACATTGGCGACGGGGCGACGCTTCTACCGGGTACTTATCTTACCCGCAGCGTGCCGCCAGATACGGTGGTGGAGGGCAACCCGGCCAGGATCATTCGGAGGAACTTCGACAACACTGAATTGCGTTCCTCCCTGACCATCGTTACGGAAACGCCGGCACTGCAATCATGACGTCCGCCTTTGTCGAAGACATACGTCGCCTCGCTGGCGATAGCAAACCACTGAGGTTCGGCCGCAGCTTGCGGATTTGTCTTGGGAACTACGGCGCCCAGGCCCTCCTCGGGTATCGCCTCGGTCGCTGGCTGCTAAGGGCGAACAAGAAGCCGCATTTGTGGCCACTGTTGCCGCTTGGCTGGCCGCTCTATTTTCTCGTGAGCCGCTACGTGCACCTTGCTTTCGATATTCGCTTGCATTTGTCGGCCGACATCGGCCCCGGGCTGTACATCGGTCACTTCGGCAACATCGTGCTGCGTCACTGCCGCCTCGGAAGACACTGCTCAATCTCCCAATCCAACCATCTGGAGCCAGCGGCGGAGGGGCAACCGGGACCAACTATCGGCGAGAGAGTCTGGATAGGCGCACATGCGCGCATCGTAGGTCCCTTTCAAATCGGCAATCGCAGCACCGTGAGCGCCGCAGCGGTAGTGCAACGGGATATCCCGGAGAATGCCCTCTGCACAGGGAATCCTGCGCGAGTCATCATGCGAGACTACGACAACAGCAAACTGATCAACGTCTAGATCGTGCCAGCCAGAATTCTTTCCATCCTCCGCAGACTTGCTGCATCCACCATTGTATGCACAGGCAGTGTCAGCAGCCTGTCCGCGAAACGGCGCGCGCCCGTTAAGTTGCCCCTTACGATGACGTACTGCGCTACATTCTCAATGTCCATCAGCGGGCACTGGTACATCGCGCTTGCTCCGAGACCAGCGGACCGCAGTCTTGCCCACAAGGCATCCCTCTGCGCGGCATCCGCGCATAAGACCGGGTAGCGAAGCAGACGGCCACAGCGCTCAGCCAGACTGCCCGGCAAGTCCATTGCTTTGGG
>Ga0209254_10007466_pt1 | contig 10088 bp, 7 predicted proteins | sample FrelakmetDIP11DI_FD_187148 | JGI IMG/M metagenome (GOLD analysis project Ga0209254, IMG submission 187148) | Freshwater lake sediment microbial communities from the University of Notre Dame, USA, for methane emissions studies - DIP11 DI (SPAdes)... | ecosystem: Environmental > Aquatic >...
GCGACCAGCGTCTCGACGAACGCCTCGGAAGGCGTCATCCGCTGGCGGCCGGCGACCACCTGGCGATTCACGGCTATGGGCTTGTTCATCGAGGACCTCCGCTGGAATGCCGCGCAATGTCGCACGCGAGGGGGTCGCATTCAAGCGTCTGCGCCTGCAGCTGGACCTCCCGGTTCCATTTAGCGATGCAAAGCGGTTCCATTTTCTTCATAATCGAGAAGCAGCGGAGTCCGGCAGCGGGTCGTGAGCCGGCAGCAAACACGGAGGCATGGGGGCAGATGGACACGGAACCTCGGACCGAGATCCCCGCGGGGTCGGCCATTCTGCGCGCGATCCGCATCCTGGAGGTGCTGGCCGAGCACGAGCGGCCGCCGCAGCTGGCCGAGATCGCACAGGCCGTGCAGCTGCCCAAGCCGACCGTGCTGCGCATCCTGGGAACGCTGGAGCACGCCGGCGTGGTGGCGCGCGAGCCGGACACCAAGCGCTACGGATTCGCCGAGCGGCTGAACCGCTTCGCCGGCAAGGTGCTGCTGGGCTCGCCGCACCGCTCGACGCGCCACGCGATCCTGGAGGAGCTCGTCGAGCAGATCGGCGAGACCTGCAACCTGACCATCCCCAACGGCAGCGCCGTGCTGTACCTGGATCGGGTCGAGACCGCGTGGCCGCTGCGCGTGCACCTGGGCCCGGGATCCCGCGTGCCCCTGTACGCGTCGGCCAGCGGCAAGCTGTTCCTGTCGGCGATGCCCAAGCGCAGCCGGGACCGGTTCCTGTCGCAGATCCCGCTGATCAAGCACACCGCCAACACGCTGTCCGATCCCAAGCGGCTGGCGAGCGAGTTCAATGCGATCCGCGAGCGCGGCTACTCGGTCGACAACGAGGAGTACCTGCCGGGCATCTGCTGCGTGGCCGTGCCGGTTCGCAACAGCGACGGCACGGTGGTGGCGAGCATCGCCGTGCACGCGCCGACGGCCCGCATGCGCGTCGAACAGGGCATCGACTTCCTGCCGCAGCTGCGCAGCGCGGCCGAGGCGATGACCGCAACGATCGACTGGTGACTCAGGCGAGCGCCGCCCGCAGCGCGCGCACGCCGGCCTCGATCCGGTCCGCGCCGATCGAGGAAAACCCCATGCGCAGCGCCGGTTGCGCCCGCGCCGGATCGGCAAAGAAGACCGAGCCTGCTTCGACCAGCACGCCGTCGCGCATCGCCCGTTCGGCGATCGCCGCGTCGTCGCAGCCCTCGGGCAGGCGCACCCAGCAGGCCGAGCCGCCCTTGACCGGCACCGGCGACCAGTCGCGGAACTCGTGCGCCAGCGACTCGAGCAGCACGCGGGCCCGCTGCCGGAAGGCCTGCTGCGTGCGTCGCAGCAGCGCATCGTGGTGGCCCTCGGCGACGAACAGCGCCAGCGCCCGCTGGTTCATGCTGGCCGGGTGCCGCAGCATCAGTCGACGCAGCGCGCGCAGCTGCGCGATCAGCTCCGGCGCGGCCGCGACGAAGCCCAGGCGAACGCCCGGCGCGAAGGTCTTGGACAGGCTGCCCACGTAGATCACGCGCCCCGACGTGTCCAGGCTCTTGAGTGCCGGCGTCGCCTTGCCGTCGTAGACGTTCTCGGGCTCGTAGTCGTCCTCGATCACGCCGATGTCGCTGCTGGCGGCCATCTCCAGCAGCGCACGGCGCCGGTCCAGCGGCAGCGTCACCGTGGTCGGGCATTGGTGGCTCGGCGTCACGTACAGGTAGCGACAGCGCGCCAGCTGCCGGTCGATCACCAGCCCGGAGCCGTCGACGGCCAGCGGCAGCAATCGTGCCTGGCGCAGCGCGAAGATGTTGCGGGCATCGGGATAGCCCGGGTCCTCGACACCGACCGGCATGCGCGGCGCCAGCAGCAGCTGCGCCACCAGGTACAGCGCCTGCTGGGCGCCGACGGTGACCAGGATCTCGGAGTCGCGCGCCCAGACCCCGCGTCGCGGCAGCAGCCGCGTACGGATCTGCTCGACGAGCAGCGGGTCGTCGCGGTCGACCTGGTCCGACAGCACCGCGCGCGCGTCGGGGCCGCGCAGCGCGCGTTCGCAGCAGTCGCGCCACTCGGCCAGCGGCAGCAGCGACGGGTCCGACTGCCCGTAGACAAACGGGTACGGGTACGACGCCCAGTCCGCCGGTTTGACGATGTTGCGCTGGTCGCCGGGACGCGCGACCAGCCGCCGGCCCCAGTCCGGTGCGGGCAGGGCCGAGAGCTGCTGCAGCGGGTTCGGGTCGAGCAGCTGGTCGCCGATATCGGGGTGCACGAAGTAGCCGCTGCGCGAGCGCGAGCGCAGCACGCCGTCGGCCACCAGTCGCTCGAACGCGGCCGAGACGGTGTTGCGCGCGACGCCCAGCTCGTGCGCCAGCTCACGCGACGAGGGCAGGTGCGCGCCCGGCGCCAGCGCCTGTGAACGGATCGCGTCGAGCAGCATCCGCGCGATCCGGTCCTGCAGGGTGCCGATCGCCGGGGTCTGCTCCAGTCGCACGCGCCACATCTGGCCCATCGCATTGCCCATGTTTGGCTCTATGTTAAGCCAGCCGGCTGGCGTATCGTGGCGGATTCTGGTGCCCCGGGGCGCCACCGACGCAGGAGACCACACCATGGGCCACGCCGATCCGATCCTCGAAGCACAAGCCAGGCAGAACTTCTGGATGCCGTTCTCGCCGAACAAGGAGTTCAAGCAGGAACCCCGGATGTTCGTCAAGGGCGAGGGCGTCTACCTGTGGAAGCCCAACGGCGACCGGGTGATCGACGCGTCCTCCGGGCTGTTCTGCGTGGCTGCCGGGCACTGCCGGCCCGAGATCGCCAAGGCGGTCTTCGAGCAGCTCTCGACGCTCGACTACACGATGCCGTTCACGCGTGCCCATCCCAAGGCGTTCGAGCTCGCCCAGCGGGTGTCGCAATACACGCCCGCGGGCCTGAACCGCGTGTTCTTCACCTGCTCCGGCTCGGAATCGGTCGACTCGGCGATGAAGATGGCGCTGGCGTATCACCGCATCCGCGGCCAGGGCCATCGGCAGCTGTTCGTGTCGCGCGAGCGCGCCTACCACGGGGTCAACATGGGCGGCGTGGCGCTGTCGGGCATGGTCAACAACCGGCGCACGTTCGGCGTCGGCCTGCCCGGCGTGCACTTCATGCGGCACACCGCGCTGCCCGAGAACACGTTCGTGCGCGGCCAGCCCGACAAGGGCGCCGACCTCGCCGAGGACCTGCAGCGGATCTGCGCACTGGTCGGCGGCGACAACATCGCGGCGGTGTTCGTCGAGCCGACGGCCGGCTCGTTCGGCTGCCTGCCGCCGCCCAAGGGCTACCTGAACCGCATCCGCGAGATCTGCGACCAGCACGGCATCCTGCTGGTATTCGACGAGGTCATCACCGGCTGGGGCCGGATGGGCGCCAACTTCGGCGCGCAGGCGTTCGGCGTGACCCCCGACCTGATGACGATGGCCAAGGCGATCACCAACGGCGCGCAGCCGCTGGGCGCCATCGCCGCGAAGCAGGAGATCTACGACGCGATCACCGAGGCCGGCCCGGCCAAGGGCATCGAGTTCTTCCACGGCTACACGTACTCGGCGCACCCCGCGTCGTGCGCGGCCGGCCTCGCGATGATGGACATCTTCGAGAAGGAAGACCTGATCGGCCGCGCCGCGAGGCTGTCCGGCTACTTCCTGGACGGCGTCTACTCGCTGCGTGACGTGCCGGGCGTGGTCGACATCCGCGGCGTGGGCATGATGGCGGCCGTGGAACTCGCCGCGGACAAGACGCCGGGCGCGCGCGGCCACGAGGTGCAGAAGGCACTGTACGACGCCAACCTGAACCTGAAGTCGACCGGCGACTCGCTGATCATGGCGCCGCCGTTCGTGAGCGAGACGTCGCACATCGACGAGATCATCGGCACGCTGCGCAAGGTGCTCGCGAAGGTCTGAGCGCGGCCGGCGCCGGCTCAGCGCGCGGTCCAGCCGCCGTCGATCACGAGCTCGCTGCCGGTCATGAACGACGAGTCGTTCGAGGCCAGGAACAGGATGCCGCGCGCGATGTCGATCGGCTGCGCCATGCGGCCCAGCGGGTGGCCGGCGACCAGCGCGGCCTCGATCTGGTCCTCGGGGACGCCGCGGGTCCGCATTCCGTCGGCCACGCCGCGCGCCATGTCGGTGTCGACGATCGCCGGGTGTACCGAGTTGCAGCGGATGTTGTAGCCCAGCTGCGCGGCTTCCAGCGCGCTGGCCTTGGTGAACAGCCGCACGCCGCCCTTGGTCAGGCCGTACAGCGCCGAGTTGGGGGTGCCGATCAGCCCGGCGATCGACGACAGGTTCACCACCGAGGCGCTGTCGGCATCCTTCGGGCGCTTCTTCATCGCACGAAACGCGTGCTGCGTGCCGAGCACGACGCCCTTCAGGTTCACGTCGAACAGCAGCTTCACGGTCGCCGCGTCGGCGTCCTCGAGGCGGCCGTGGCGGAAGACGCCCGCATTGTTCACCAGGATGTCCAGCCTGCCGTGCCGGCGTCGGATGGTGGCCATCACGTCGCGCCAGCTGCTGTCCTTCGTGACGTCGTGCGCGATGAATCGCGCCTTGCCGCCCGCGTCGGCGATCTCCTCGGCGAGGCGCCGGCCATCGGCCTTGCGCAGGTCCGTGGCGATCACCGTGGCCCCGGCCTGCGCCAGCAGCCGGCAGGTGGCCGAGCCGATCCCGCCCGCCGCGCCGGTCACCAGCGCGATCTTGTTGTCGATCCGGTTCAAGTCGATCCTCCCTCGTGGGCCGGCGCAAGGCGCCGCGCGGTCATTGTAGCTGCGCCCGGGATCGTCGATGGCGGATCACGAGCTGCCGTCCGCGTCGTGCAGGTGCCCGCGCGCCTCGTCGGCCGACTCGTAGATGTGCGGCGCCACGCCCCGTTCACGCAGCGCGTCGCCGAGCTTCATGCGCAGGAAGCCCGAGGTGGTGTATCGCGTGACGTCGACGTAGTAGTGCTCGACCAGGTGCTTGACCATCGCGGCGTAGGCATCGACGGCGGCCGGCGCCAGATCGAAGTTGTCGTAGTTGACGATCGCGTAGACCTTGCGTCCGAGCGGAGCGAGACGCTTCTCGACTTCCTCGCGGATCCGCCCGACGTCCTGCGAAGAGCCCACGCTCATCCGCTCGAAGTTCACGAAGAACAGGTTCTGCTCGGCGTCGTACGAGAAGCGCTGCTCGAGGGGCAGCGCGAGCATCCGCGCGCGCAGGTCCATCGGCTCGGGCCGGAAGATCATCGGGTCCATCGGCCGCACGTCGCGCACCAGCGGCTCGAAGTCCATCTGCGCCAGGATGTCGCGCTCCAGGTCGACGCCCGGGGCGACCTCGATCAGCTCGAGGCCGCCGTCGACCAGCCGGAACACGCAGCGCTCGGTCACGTACAGCACGGGCTGGCCGCGCTGCATCGCGTAGGCGCCACTGAAGGTGCGGTGCTCGACGGCCTCGACGAACTTGCGCGCGCGGCCCTCCTCGACGATGGCCAGCCGGCCCTGGTCGACGCGCACGTGAAGCCTGCCTGCGGTGAACGTGCCGACGAAGACCACGCGCTGCGCGTTCTGGCTGATGTTGATGAAGCCGCCGGCGCCGGCGAGCCGGGGCCCGAACCGGCTGACGTTCAGGTTGCCGGCGCGGTCGCACTGCGCCAGCCCGAGGAACGCCAGGTCCAGCCCGCCGCCGTCGTAGAAGTCGAACTGGTACGGCTGGTCGATGATCGCCTGCATGTTGGTCGCGGCGCCGAAGTTCAGCCCGCCGGCGGGGATGCCGCCGATGACGCCCGGCTCGGCCGTCAGCGTCATCAGGTCGATCACCCGCTCCTCGGCGGCCACGCCGGCCACGCCCTCGGGCATGCCGATGCCCAGGTTGACCACCGCGTTGGCACGCAGCTCGAGCGCGGCGCGCCGGGCGATGATCTTGCGCTCGTTCAGCGGCATCGGCGCGAGCTGGCCCATCGGCAGCCGGATCTCGCCGGCGAACGCGGCGCTGTACGCGGTCGCGAAGGTCTGCATGTGGTACTCGGGCTTCTCGGCGACCACCACGCAGTCGACCAGCACGCCGGGGATCTTGACCTGGCGCGGGTTCAGCGAGCCGCGCTCGGCGATGCGCTCGACCTGCACGATCACGATGCCGCCCGAGTTGTGCGCCGCCATCGCGATGGCAAGTGCCTCGAGCGTCAGCGCCTCGCGCTCCATCGTCACGTTGCCGTCGAGGTCGGCGGTCGTGCCGCGCAGGATGCCGACGTGGATCGGGAACGCCTTGTAGAACAGATAGTCCTGGCCGTCGATCGGCATCAGCGTGACCAGGTCGGTCGTCGTGCGCGCGTTGATCCTGCCCCCGCCGTGGCGCGGATCGACGTAGGTGCCCAGCCCCACCCGCGACAGGTGCCCGGGCTTGCCGGCGGCGATGTCGCGGAACAGGTGGGTGATGACGCCCTGGGGCAGGTTGTAGGCCTCGATCCGGTTGCCCACGGCGAGCGCCTGCAGCTTGGGCACCAGGCCCCAGTGTCCGCCGATGACGCGGGCGACGAGCCCTTCGTGGCCGAGGTGGTTCAGCCCGCGTTCCTTGCCGTCGCCCTGGCCGGCGGCATAGACCAGCGTCAGCCCGCTCGGGCTGCCGACGCCGTCGGTGTCGTCGCGGCCGCTCTCCAGGAACCGCTCCTCGAGCGCGACGGCGATGTTCTCGGCGAAGCCGATGCCCACGAAGCCGCCGGTCGCCAGCGTGTCGCCGTCGCGGATCAGCTGCACCGCCTGGCGGGCGGTGACGACCTTGCCGCGCTCGAAGGTGCGCAGCGCGGCGAGCAGTTCGTGGGTGTGCTGGGTCATGGCAGCGGGCGGTCGTGGGGCGAAAAGATACCACTGTGCGCGTCCGGGCGATGCGACGAGTCGGGCGGCCCGGCACCCGTGCGCCACGCCGGTGCTCGGCGTGCGCCGAGCCGTCCGGACAGACGGCCGGACGCCGACGGATTCAACCCAGTCGACGGTGCCTTCCGCGATCGACGAGGGCTGCAATGTGCGGCGATTCGCGCAAGACCCTTCCGCGATCGCCGCTGCGGGGATTCTTCAGGTCCGGTCTGCCTCGCCCGCGACCGCCGATTCCCTGCTGACGGCGGCCACCGACGAAGGCGTCACGGCGTCGCGACCCAGCACCAGGCGAATGCCGATGTCGGCCCGCAGGGCGCCGTCTTCGACCCGCACCATTCGAGCCTGCACCGGCAGCGACTCGAGCAGCGCGCGGGCATCGTCGGCGTAGCGGCTGCGATACTGGATCGTCGTGCTGGCCTGCCCGAAGCCGCGATAGTCACTGATTCTGGCCGCCTTGAAGTCGCTGCCATTCAGGTTGGCCGCCATGCGCCGGGCGAGGCCTTTGACGCCGACGCCGTTGCTGACTTCGATCCATGCGCGTCGCTTGGTCACAGCAGCCGAGTCGGCCCCGCCATGAGGACTCGCAGGGGCTGGCCCCCTGTGGCCGGCCGCGGTTGAGTCGCGGGGAGCCGAGGGCGCGGCTGCCAAGTCTGCTTGCCGACCCGCCGCGGGACGCAGTTCGTAAACGTTCGTCGACACGCGAACCAGCGAGCTGTGGTCGTCGGCCGCCGACACTACCGTCACGCCATTCCAAGCGCCTTCCGCTGCGATCGCTCTTCCGGGCACTGGCGCAACGCTCGGTTGGGATTCCCCCAGTTCGCTGCCGACGTCCATTCGATCGGCCGACAATGATCTTGATGCTTCGGCTGCCTGCTCTTGCTGCCGGCTGGCTGCGGCGAGCTTGTCAAGATTGGCGGCAGCCGTCTGATTCGTCGGATCGAGCGTGCGGGCGCGTTCGAGGTGGACCTTCGCCTGGTCGTACCGGCTGGCTCTCACCAGCGCGTAGCCGAGGTTGTTGTGCAGGGCGCTGCTGTCCGGCGAAATCGACAACGCGCGTTCGAGCATCGCGATCGCATCGTCCTGGCGGCCCTGCTGGGCCAATGCGACGGCCATCGCGTTGAGGGCGTCGATGTGATCGATCTGCTTCTGGACGATTCGCTGCAGCGTGGCAATCGCGCGTTCGTACCGACCCGCGGCAATGTCGGCGCTGGCCGCCCGATACAGGATTTCCGTTGTCGCCTCTTCACCGGTGACTCGATAGAGGGCTTCGATCCGAAGGGGTTCGGTCAGCCCCGCGCTCTCCCCCTTCGAAAACGGGCCGGTCGCACACCCTGCCAGGATCGAGCCGAACAGCATCGCGCCATGCGGCAGCAGTCTGGAACGGTTCATGGTCACTCCTTGATCCTAGCCACCTGTCATCGTCGGCAGCAGGATCCGGTAGATGCGGATCATCGCCGGCCCCATCAGAACCAGAAGCAGCGAAGGGAAGATGCAGAAGATCAGCGGAAACAGCAGCTTCAGCGGCAGCTTCGCAGCCATCTCCTCGGCCCGCTGACGGCGCCGTACCCGCAGCGCGTCGGCCTGCACGCGCAGCGAGTTCGCGATGCTGGTGCCGAAGCGATCGGCCTGGAGCATCATGGCCACGAAGCTCTGGATCTCCTCGACGCCGGTGCGCGTGCCCAGGTTGCGCAGTGCGCGCTCCCGGGTGGCCCCGATGCGAAGCTCGGTGCTGACCAGCGCGAGTTCCTCGGCCAGCACCGGGCTGCGCAGCTTCATCTCGGCGCCTGCGCGAGCGATCGCCATGTCGAGGCTCAGTCCCGATTCGACGCAGACGATGATCAGGTCGAGCGCGTCCGGAAAGGCCTCGAACAGCTCGCGCTGCCGACGCTGGGTGACGCCCGACAGGATCACGTTCGGGAGGTAGTAGCCCAGCGCGGCAACCGCGAGGATCGCGGCGTAGGGCATGTAGCCCTTCAGCTTGAACACCGCGCCGCCTGCGACCCACACCAGCAGGATCGGCAGGCCGATCGCGAGGATCGCCTTGGCCGCGAAGAAGATCACCGGGTCGGTCGGCCGCCGCAGACCGGCGTTGAGGAATTTCGCGCGCAGGCGCGACACGTCCTTCTCGTCGGTCGGCGTCGCCAGTTTCGCCATCGGCTCGGCCACCTTGACGACTCTGGCCCGCCACTCGGACTGCCCCGGCTGGCCTGCGCTGCCGCTCGGGCCGCCGACGTGTCCGAGCCGCCCGCGCAGCGCCGATCCGCGATTGACCATCAGGCCGATGCCCAGGACGGCACCGGCAGCGGCCACGAACACCAGCCCGAGGTAGGCAATGAATTCGGTGTTGATCATGTCCGCTCCTTCACACCCGGATCTTCACGAGGCGCCACATCCACAGGATGCCGAACACCATGACGATCATCGCGGCGGCGACCATCTTCCTTCCGGCCGGGTCCTGCCACAGCACGGCCATGAACCCGGGGTTCACCAGGTTTATCCCCAGCGCAGTCGCGAACGGCAGGATCGTCAGCACCCACGCGGACATCCGTCCTTCGGCCGAGAGCACCCGGACGGTGCCGAGCAGCTTGAACCGTTCGCGGACCAGCTTGCTGATGTTGTCGATGATTTCGGCCAGATTGCCCCCGGTCTCGCGTTGCAGTAGTACCGCAATCACGAAGAAGCGGATGTCTTCGCCCGGCACCCGGGCTGCCATGTTCATCAGCGCGTCGTGCATCGACACGCCGTAGTTGAGCTCCTCGAATGTGGTCTGGAACTCGCCGCCGATCGGCTCGGGCATCTGGTCCCCGACCATCTCCAGTGCCGACGGAAACGCGTGTCCGGCCCGCAATGCCCGCGAGATCAGGTCGAGCGCGTCAGGCAACTGCTTCTCCATCGAAGTCAGCCGCCGGTTGCGCCGGCCGACCAGCCAGAAGAAGGGCAACGCACCCGCGATCGCGGCCAGAGCGACGGCCACCGGCACCGGCTGGTTCAGCACCAGCGCGACCAGGAAAGCCGAAACGGCGGCCAGCAGCGCGATCACCATTAGCCGCCCGGGGCCGACGTCGACACCGGCCTGCTGCACGACGCGGTCGATCGACGACGCTCTGGGCAGCGCCAGCAGCAGCTTTTCGAAGGCCGTGGCGCCGTCCCCGACACGCTTCTTCAGCAGATCGGCGCCGTCGACCGCATGCCCCCCGGCGGACAAT
>Ga0209254_10007467_pt1 | contig 10088 bp, 7 predicted proteins | sample FrelakmetDIP11DI_FD_187148 | JGI IMG/M metagenome (GOLD analysis project Ga0209254, IMG submission 187148) | Freshwater lake sediment microbial communities from the University of Notre Dame, USA, for methane emissions studies - DIP11 DI (SPAdes)... | ecosystem: Environmental > Aquatic >...
CCCGAGCCGCCGCTGAAGCCGAGGCGCAGCTGGTCAAGAAGGCAACGCAGACAACGGTTCTCACGGCGAAGGCAGCCGACGCCACGGCCGAACTCGGCACGCTGCAAGACCGGCTGGCCGGACTGCGGGCAGGGGCCAGTGACGACGAGTTGGCTGCGCGGGCCGCCGCCGATGCCGAGGCCAAGAAGGTGGCCGACACCGCCGTCGCAGAGCTGAGCGAGCGGTATGCAGCCGCCGATCCGCCAGCCGTCGAGGTTGAACTGGCCGCAGCCCGGGCCTCGGCAGCTGCCCTACAGCGCGACATCAGCGCGATCGAGCGCGCCCTCAACGATCTCACCGTCGAACTCGGCGTCATCGGCAGCGAAGGCCGACAGGGCAGCCTCGATGCCGCCCAGGCGGCACGGCAGCACGCCCAGGCCGCGCATGACCGGGTGTCGCAGCGGGCCCGTTCTGCGCACCTGCTGCGATCGGTGATGGCCCGGCACCGGGACAACACCCGACAGCGCTACGTCGAACCGTTCCGCGCCGAGATCGAGCGGCTCGGCAAGCCGGTCTTCGGCCCGACGTTCGCAGTCGAGGTCGACAGCGCCCTGCGGATCTGCAGCCGCACGCTGGGCGGGTGCACCGTGCCTTATGACTCGCTGTCCGGCGGAGCCAAGGAGCAGCTGGGGATCCTGGCGCGGTTGGCCGGGGCCGCGCTGGTGGCCAAGGAGGACACCGTGCCGGTCGTCATCGACGACGCACTGGGCTTCACCGACCCCGAGCGGCTGACCAAGATGGGGGCGGTGTTCGACAGCGTCGGCAGCCACGGCCAGGTCATCGTGCTGACGTGCACCCCGACGCGTTATCTGGGTGTCGAGAACGCCCACGTCGTCGAACTGAGCGCCTGAGCGTCAGTCGGCCAGCGCGAGCACCTCGTCGAAGCCGGCGACCAGGCAGTCGCTGAACTCCTCGAAGTCGGGGATCGCACCGGTGTCGACGTCGATGCCAAGCGAACAGGTGTCGATGTAGGTCAACAACGTGACGTTGACGGCCGAGCCGATGGTCGGGCCGAATGCGTACTGCATGCGGACCTTCGCACCGCCGAGGTACACCTGTACCGGCACCCCGGGCACATCGCTGCACAGGAAGTCGACGTGGCGCAGCACCGAGCCGATGTACCAGCGCGGCATCAGGTTCAGCGCACCGGCGATCAGCTGCGTGTAGGGCAACGACTTCTCGGTGCGGACCTTCACCGTGCGCTCGCGGATCTCACTGATCCGCTCCGCGGGATCGGCCACCCCGGCGGGAATGTCGAAGCGCATCAACCCGATTCGGTTGCCGCCCATGCCGTCGTCCTCGGTGCGCAGGCTGATCGGCATGGTCAGATGCAAGTCGCCGACCGGCACACCGTGCTTTTCGTGGTAGCGCCGCAGGCCGCCGGCCACGCCGGCGACGAACGCGTCGTTCAGCGAGCCGCCGCTGCGGTGCGCGGCCTCGCGCAGCTTGGACAGCGGCACCTCGTGCACGCCGAGCTTGCGCACCAGCGTGCGCTCCTTCATCAGCGGTGAGCCGGTTTCGGTGACCGGGCGCACGGTGCGGTACACCGACGCGGCCAGCTCACCGGCTGCCGCCGCGGTCTGCAGCGGGCGCCGGATCGTGTTGAACAACAGCTTCGGAGCGGTCTTCACCGTCTCGACGACAGCTGACCGGACCAGCCCGACGTCGTAGCGGACCGCGTCGCGGTAGCCGTCGAGCGGCTGCGGTGTGGTCACCACCGGTTCGTCGGGCAGTTCGCCGAGCTTGCGCGGCTCCTCGGTGAGGTCGAACAGCGTCATGGCGATCTGCACGCCACCCACCCCGTCGGTCAGGGCGTGGTGGAACTTGCACAGCACGGCCGCGCCGCCGTCCTCGAGTCCCTCGATCAACGTCGTCTTCCACATCGGCCGGGCCCGGTCGAAGTCGTCCATCGCCGCCAGCCGGGCCATCTCCAGCACGCCCTCGACGGTGCCCGGCTCGGGCGCCGACACCCGGCGCATGTGGAAGTCCAGATCGAAGTCCGGTGCGTACTCCCACCGCGGCGGGGCCGGCGGCAGGGTCTCCACCACCCGCTGTCGGAACATCGGCAGCTCACGGCTGACGATGTCGAAGCGCTCCCGGATCAGATCCCAGTCCGGCGAGCGGTCGAGAAGGATCACGGTCACCACGGTGGATCGAAGCCGAGGGTCGGACTCCATCGACCAGGTGAACGCGTCGGTATTTCGCATGAATTCAGTCATCGTGTGCTCCCACCATAAACCTACGGCGGCGGCCGGAGGTGACAGTAGATCGCGCGGACAACTCGGGACTTTCTCCCCTAACAGTGGGGTCGGTTGGCGAAACCGCGCCGTTCCATTACCCGCGGCGGCGAGGCAGAATCAGGCGATGGTAGGCGCGCGCGGATGACGCTCAACGACAAGCGCCGCCGTGCCCACGACAAACTCGCCGCCCTGCCCGGGGTTCGACCGGTACGCCGCCCGGTGACCCCGGGCAGCGCCGAGGAGTTCGACCTCTACTACGTCCGAACCGGCCGCAAGACCAAGCACCCGGTGGTCATCCTCCCCGGTGGGCCGGGCGTCGCGTCGGTCGCGCTCTACCGGGGACTGCGGCGCCGGGCCGCCGCCGAGGGCCTCGACGTGATCATGATCGAACACCGTGGCGTCGGCATGTCTCGCCACTACGACTCCGGGGCGGACCTGCCGCCCGAGGCGCTGACCATCGAGCAGGTGGTCGACGACGTCGCCGCCGTCCTCGACGACGCCCAGGTCGACAGCGCGATCATCTACGGGACGTCCTATGGCACCTACATCGCCGCCGGGGTGGGTGTGCGTCATCCCGGCCGGGTCCACGCGATGATCCTGGACTCACCGCTACTCGCCCGTGACGACATGGAAGCCGTCCGCCGGGCCCTGCGCAGCGTGTTGTGGCACGGGCACGATCCGGAGACAAAGGACCTGGCGCACAAGGTCCGCCGCCTCGTCGACCACGGCGTGATGACCCCTGCCGCGGCTCAACTGGCCGCCGCGGTGTACGGGTTCGGGGGAGCGCAGCTGCTGGAGCGTCAGCTCGATCTGCTGCTGGGTGGCCGACGGCTGCTGTGGAGCGGGATGGGTAAGGTCGCCGCCTACACTGTCGGCCGAAAAGCGCCGTACCGCAACGAAACCGACCTGGTCGGCCGCATCGGCTATCGCGAGTTGAACTACGGTGGAACCCCTGACGGCCTGCCGCTGGACCCCGCCGCCGCCATGCGCGAATTCGCCTCCGACGACACGGAGTTCGAGGCCGAGCCGTTCGACCTGGTCGCCGAGATGCCCAAGTTCAACTGGCCGACCGTGGTGATCTCCGGCGGCCGCGACCTGACCACGCCGCCCGCGGTGGCCGAGCGCATCGCCGACCTCATCCCGGGCGCGGTGCTGGTGCGGCTGGCCACCACCGGCCACAGCGTGCTGGACACCAAGGAGAGCGCCGCCCTGCGGATCGTCGGCCTGGTCGCCGCCGGTCGCTACGCCGGACTGCCCGGTCAGGCCGCCACGCTGGATGAGTTGCCGACTCGCCCGGCCTTGCGGCTGATGGTGTCGGCGATCGCGGCGGCGGCACGGGTGGAGGCGGCGCTGCCCGGAGCGGTGCCGCGGTTGGTGCACCGCACTATTTCATGAACCCGATCGCGCTGTAGTTCAAGTCGCCCAAGCCAGCCGGGCCGAAGTTGGCGAGGGTGCTGCGCACCGCGACGTTGCCCGGCGACTGGAACAGCGGCAGGCTGAACACCTCGCCGAAGATCAGCTTGTCCGCCTCGTTGGCCAACGCGCGGGCCTTGACCGGATCGAGTTCGTCGAGCACCTGCTCCACCTTGGCGTCCAGTTCCGGACTGGAGATCTTGCCGAAGTTGCTCTCGGCCCCGGTGGTGTAGATCTGGTTGAGGCAGCACAACGCGAAAGCGTCACCGACCCAGGAGAACTGGGTGATGTCGAAGTCACCGACGTTGACGTAGTCGGTGAAGAATCCGTTGCCGGGCTTGGCGTCGATCTGCAGCTTCACCCCGATCTGGGCGAGGCTGTTCTGCGCGACGAGCGCGACCTGGCGGGTGGTCTGGGCGTCGTAGAGCACGTCCCGGATCACCAGCTGCTTGCCGTCCTTCTCCCGGAACTGGCCGTTGAGTTTCCAGCCCAGGGCGTCGAGCTCCTGCTTGGCCTTCTCCGGGTCGTAGGCCACGGCGGCGCTGTTGTCCTGGTAGCCCTCCTGGCCCGCCACGAAGATGTGGTTGTTCAGCGGGACGGGTTTGTCGACGAGGCCGCGCTGGGTGACGTCGACGATGGCCTGTCGGTCGATGCCCTTGGCGATGGCCAACCGCAACGCCTTGTCGGACAGGATCGCACCGGGTGCGCCGTTGAAGGTGAAGTGATACCAGCTCAGCCCGGGCGTGCGCCGGATCGAGATCCCCTCGGTGCGCCGTGCGATGGTCAGTTCGTCGAGCGAGCTGAGCCCGGTGGCGTCGATGGTGTTGTTCTGCAGCGCCGGGATCCGGGCGGCGTCGTCGAGCACCAGGTAGGTGATCGAGTCCAGCAGGGGCGGGGTGCCCCACCACTTCGGGTTGCGGGCCAACACGATTCGCTGCGCGGTGCGATCCAGCGTGGCGACCATGAACGGCCCCGCCGACGGTCCGGGCCCGTTGAGCTGACCTTTGTTGAACACCTCGGGGTTGGCGGTCATGCTCTTGGGCAGCAGCATCGTGTTGCCGGCGAACATGCCGCGCCATTCGGCGTACGGCTTGGCGAAGGTGATGACGGCCTGGCGGTCGTCGACACCGCGGGTCACCGAGCCGACGCGGTCGCTGCCGTTGGGCGCGGCGATGGCGTAGGCCTTGTCTTTGCCGCTGGTGGAGTTGATCTGCGAGGCGATGTCCTCCCAGGTGATCGGCGTCCCGTCGGACCACGTCGCCTTGGGATTGATGGTGTAGGTGACGACCTGGGGGTTGGTGCCGGTCAACTCCACGCCTGAGAAGTAGTCGGTGTTGACCTTCATCGAACCGTCGGCGGCGATGACGAACGCGCGCGGCATGGCGGCCCGCAGCATCGAGCCGGTGTCGGCCTCGTTGCCGTCGATGTTGAGGGTGTTGAAGTTCGACGGGAACGACGACAGCGCCAGCCGCAGGTTGCCGCCGGTGCGCAGGGTGGACGGGTCCTGGGGATTGATGTCGCTGGTGGAGCCCACCTCGGCGTTGCCGCCCGCCGAGGGCACCTCGCGCTTGCCGCTGGAACAGCCGGACACCACCAATACCGCCGCCGTTCCCACCGCGAGCAGACGCACAATCGCGTTCCGGAGGCCTGCTGAGTGCGATTCTGTGTCTGTTCGCGCTGACGTCACGGCACTGATGCTAACCGCGGGTCGGATCTGGTTGCGGAATAGCGGCCAGCAACTTTCGGGTGTAGGGGTGCTGCGGGTTGGTGAAGACGTCGTCGGCGTCGCCGTACTCCACGATCGCGCCGCGGTACATCACTGCGACCCGGTGGGCCAGGTGCTTGACCACCGACAGGTCGTGGGAGACGAACAGGTAGGACAGATCGAACTGCCTCTGCAGATCGAGCAGCAGGTTGATGATGCCGGCCTGGATGGAGACGTCCAGCGCCGAGACCGGTTCGTCGAGGGCCAGTATCTTGGGCTGCAGCGCCAGCGCGCGGGCGATGCCGATGCGTTGCTTCTGGCCGCCGGAGAACTCTTGCGCGTACCGGCTGGCGTCTGAACGGCCCAGCCCGACGATCTCCAGCAGTTCGGCCACCCGGGTGTCGATGGCGGCCTTGTCGAAACCGTTGGCGCCCAGCGGTTCTGCCAGCAACTCGAAGACGGGTAGCCGGGGGTCGAGGGCGGCAACCGGGTCCTGGAACACCACCTGCAGGTCGCGGCGCAGTTCGCGCCGGCGCGCCGGGGTCAAGGTGGCGACGTCGTTGCCGAGGACTTCGATGGACCCGGACTGCGGGGCGGTCAGTTCCAGGATCTCGTGCAGCGTGGTGGACTTCCCGGAGCCGGATTCCCCGACGATGCCGACCGTGCGGCCGCGCGGCAGGTCGAAGCTGATCCCGTCGACTGCGCGCACCTCGCCGATCTGGCGGCGGAACACCACGCCCTTGGTCAGCCGGTAGGTCTTCACCAGGTCGCGCACGCTGACCACGACCTCGGGTTCGGACTCGTCCTCGGCGATCACCGGCTGGGTGGACACGCCGTAGATCTCGGCCGCGGTGCGGCCCTTGACGTGCTCGGTGCGGATGCAGGCCGCCGCGTGGCCCTCGCCCATCGGTAGCAGCGCCGGTTCTTCGGCGCGGCAGTCGTCGATCGCCAGCGGGCAGCGCGGGGCGAACGGGCACCCCGGCGGCAGGTTCACCAGCGACGGCGGCGCACCCGGGATCGGAACCAGCCGACTGCCCTGCGGCGAGTCCAGCCGCGGCACCGAGCCCAGAAGCCCTGCGGTGTAGGGCATTCGGCGGTCGCGGTAGAGCTCATTGACACCGGCCACCTCGACCGCCCGGCCGGCGTACATCACCAGCGCGCGGTCGGCGAACTCGGCGACCACGCCGAGGTCGTGGGTGATGATCAGCACCCCGGCACCTGTGACGTCGCGCGCGGTCTTGAGTACCTCGAGAATCTGCGCCTGCACGGTGACGTCGAGCGCCGTCGTCGGCTCGTCGCAGATCAGCAGGTCGGGGTCGTTGGAGACCGCGATGGCGATGACGACGCGCTGACGCTCACCGCCGGACAGTTCGTGCGGGAAGGCGCGAGCCCGCCGGTCCGGCTGGGAGATTCCGACCAGCTCGAGCAACTCCACCGCGCGGGTGCGGGCGGCCTGCTTGGACACCTCGGGGTTGTGCACCCGAATGGCCTCGGCGATCTGGTCGCCGACGGTGTAGACCGGGGTCAGCGCGGACATCGGGTCCTGGAACACCGTGCCGATGCGCCGGCCGCGGATCTGCGACATCTCGGCGTCGGACAGCCCGAGCAGTTCCCGCCCGCCCAGCCGCACCGAGCCGGACACCTCGGCGTACTCGGGAAGCAGGCCGATCACCGCCATCGCGGCCGCCGACTTGCCCGACCCTGACTCGCCCACCATCGCCACCACCTCGCGCGGTGCGACGTGATAGCTCAGGTCGCGCACCGCACCCAGCTCACCCGTGTCGGTGGGGAAGCTGACGGCGAGGCCGGCGACCTCCAACAGCGGTTCGGTCACGTCCGTTTCCTTCGGGCGCGCCGCAGTGTCGCGCTGCCCGGATCCAGTGCGTCGCGCAGCCCGTCACCGGTCAGGTTGGCGCACACCAGGATCAGCACCAGCACTCCGGCCGGGAACAGGAAGACCCAGGGGAACGTGGTCGCCGACTTGGTGCCGTCGGCGATCAGCGTGCCCAGCGACACGTCGGGCGGCTGGACACCGAAGCCCAGGAAACTCAGCCCGGTTTCGGCCAGGATCGCCACCCCGACGTTCAGCGCGGTGTCGATGATGAGGATGGAGGCGACGTTCGGCACGATGTGGCGGGTGATGATCCGCCAGCTGGGAACACCCATATACCTTGCGGCCTGAACGAATTCACGCTCCCGCAGGCTCATCGTCAGCCCGCGCACCATGCGGGAGCTGACCATCCAGCTGAAGCCGGCCAGCAGCACGATCAGCAGCGCGATGTTGGCGGAGTTCTTGGTGCGCGGTGTGATGATCGCGATCAGGATGAAGCTCGGCACCACCAGCAGCAGGTCGACGAACCACATCAGCGCCCGGTCGCGCCAGCCGCCGAAGTACCCGGCGACCGAGCCGACGGTGGCTGCGATGGCCGTCGAGATCACCGCCACGCACACGCCGATGAGCATCGACTTCTGCATGCCGCGCAGGATCTGGGCCAGCAGGTCCTGGCCCAGCGCGTTGGTGCCGAACCAGTGCTCGGTGCTCGGCGGGGCCTGCAGTGCGTAGAAGTCGAGTTCGGTGTAGGACCAGGGCAGCAGCGGCGGCAGCGCGTAGCACCCGACGAACAGCAGCAGGAGGATCACCAGTGCGGCGATTGCCGGGCGGTTGCGCGCGAACCGGCGCAGCACCAGCGTGCGCCGGGAGGTGAACTCCTTTCGGGCTTCGGGCCGGGCGACCTCGATCTCGGTCATGCCACCCGCACTCTCGGGTCGAGGAACGCGTAGATGACGTCGGACAGCAGACCGGCCAGCAGCACCACCGCGCCGGTGAAGACGGTGATCGCGGCGACGATGTTGGTGTCCTGGGTGGCGATGCCCTGCACCACCCACTCGCCCATGCCGTGCCAGCCGAAGATCTTCTCGACGAACACCGCTCCGGTGACCAAACCCGCCACGCCGTAGGCGAACAGCGTCGCCATCGGGATCAGTGCGGTGCGCAATCCGTGTTTGAACAGGGCCTGCCGGCGGGTGAGGCCCTTGGCCCGGGCGGTGCGGATGAAGTCCTGGCCCAGGACGTCGAGCATCGCATTGCGTTGGTAGCGGCTGTATCCGGCGATCGCGCTGAGCGCAAGGGTGAACGTCGGCAGGATCAGGTGCTGCAAGCGGTCGATGAACCGATTCCACGGCCCACCGACGGCATCGGGTGACGTCTCGCCGGTGTACTCGAAAAGCTGAACGCCCAGAATCGAATTCACCCGCAGCGCGGCCAGGATCGCGAGGTTGGCGATGACGAACGTCGGTGTGCTGATCACCAGCAGTGACAGCAGGGTGATGACGCGATCGGACAACCGGTACTGCCGGATCGCCCCCCACGCGCCGACCACGACGCCGATCACCGTGCCCAGCACCGAGCCGATCACCAGCAGCCGCAGGCTGACCCCGATGCGCCGCCACAGTTCGTCGGCGACCGGTTGGCCGTTGACCGTGGTGCCGAAGTCGCCGCGCACCGCGCCGGCCACCCAGTGGCCGTACCGCAGCGGGATAGGCTTGTCCAGGTCGAGCTCGGCGGCCTTGGCGTCGATCACGGCCTGCGGCGGGCGGGGGTTGCGCTGCAGCAGGCTGTTCAGCGGCGAGAACGTCAGCGACGTCAGGGTGAACGTCAGGAACGACGCCAGCGCAAGCAGCACCAGGTAGTTGACCAGCCGGCGCGCCAGGAATCGCGTCATACCCGGCTGCCCGGCGGTTGATGCATGCAGGACAGGGTAGGAGATCGCGGCCCATAACGAGGTGAACAGCGCGTCGCGTTTAGCGCCCCGGTGCCGGGGTGCACGGTCACGCCTGAGGCTCCGTAGTTCCGATCAGCTGGATTCTCAGTCCCGGCAACACCCTCCGCCGGCGCTAGTATCCTCAAGCGTTCCGAGACGAGGAGGCAGCCGTGACCGTGACCGACGAGTACCTGGCGAACAACGCCGAGTACGCCAAGACCTTCAACGGTCCGCTGCCGCTGCCGCCGAGCAAGCATGTCGCGGTGGTGGCGTGTATGGACGCACGTCTGGACGTCTATCGGATCCTCGGCCTCAATGACGGTGAGGCTCATGTGATCCGTAATGCCGGCGGCGTGGTGACCGACGACGAGATCCGCTCGTTGGCGATCAGCCAGCGGTTGCTGGGGACCAAGGAGATCATCCTGATCCACCACACCGACTGCGGCATGCTGACCTTCACCGACGACGTTTTCAAGCGTGACCTGCAGGACGAGACCGGGATCAAGCCGGAATGGGCGGCCGAGTCGTTCACCGACCTGGAAGAGGACGTTCGCCAGTCGCTGCGGCGCATCGAGCTGAGCCCCTTCGTCACCAAGCACGAGTCGCTGCGCGGCTTCGTCTTCGACGTCGCGAGCGGCAGGCTCAACGAGGTCGTGCTCTAGCCCGTTCAGCGACCCAGCGTTGCCCCTCATATCTTGACTTGGCGCCAGCCGCTGAACTAAATTCAGCTTAGTTTTGTAATTCTGGCCAAATCTACCAACATTACGAGGAAACCATGGCGAGTCCGGTGGTCGAACGTCCCAAGCCGGGGCAGTACGAGCTGAGCCATCTGAGGTCCCTGGAGGCCGAGGCCATCCATATCATCCGCGAGGTCGCCGCCGAGTTCGAGCGCCCGGCGCTGCTGTTCTCGGGCGGCAAGGATTCGATCGT
>Ga0209254_10007468_pt1 | contig 10087 bp, 7 predicted proteins | sample FrelakmetDIP11DI_FD_187148 | JGI IMG/M metagenome (GOLD analysis project Ga0209254, IMG submission 187148) | Freshwater lake sediment microbial communities from the University of Notre Dame, USA, for methane emissions studies - DIP11 DI (SPAdes)... | ecosystem: Environmental > Aquatic >...
CATTATTACATAAATTTACTCACATCTTACCTCGCATAAATCCACCCCCTAAATCCCCCATCTGGGGGACTATTAAAATCCACGAACTCTTTAAAGCCCCCCATTTGGGGGGTTGGGGGGTATCATCCGAGCATCACCTGTCCCCCTGTTACCGGCAATGCCTGACCGGTTTCGTATTCCTGATCAATAATATAAAGCAGCGCCTTCATTACATCTTCAAGTCTGCAACCACGATTCATAGGAACCTGGTTCTCATAGAACTTCCGGACCTCTTCAATCGTTTTAGCTCCAGGGACCTTACCAGTATTTAAATACTGAACGAAAAGTCCGTTTTTAGGATCTGACCATAGTGGTCCTTCAAAGAAATTTCCCGGACAGATTGAATTGACCTTAATTCTGAACGGAGCCAGTTCCAGTGCAAATGACTGTGTAAGACCAATTCCTCCAAATTTGGCTCCGGAATAGGTAAAATTCCTGTTACTGCCCCTGAGACCTGACTTCGAATTAATCTGGATAATATCCGTGAAGTATTCAGGTTTTTCCTGGTTCTGTACTTTCATTACCTCCGATGCATATTTGGTGCAGTGGAAATACCCTGTGTAGTTTACACCTGTCGTCTTTGCAAATATATCAGGCTGCATTTCTTCAAGAGAGCCAGCCTTTAATACTCCTGCATTGCTTATCATAATATCCAGGCCTCCAAACTCGCTTACAGCAGCTTCGACAAGCGATTTAACGGAACCATGGTCAGCGACGTCTGTCGGCACAAAAACAGCTTTATTCGGTGATTTTCCTGATTGAAGTCCGGAAACGAACTTTCTTCCTGTTTCTTCACTTATATCAGCAACCACTACATTGACCTGTAACCTGAACAAAGCCTCTGCAATACCGGCACCAAAACCCTGGGCACCTCCTGTAACAATTGCAATTTTGTTGCTGAGTTTGTTATATTGTGTTCCGCTGAGATAAAGCTTTCTCCTGTAGTTTTCAGCTTCCCATTTTTCAATGAAACCAGTCTGATCGGGAGAGAGGAATTTAGTACCTCCGTTTATTGAAGAATAATGACAGACTTTTATGAAATCCTCAAAAATATCAAGCACAGTTTCAGCTGAAGCAACTGAATTCTCAACGGCTATTACACCTGAGTTCTTTATAACGATGATTACCGGCATGTAGCCGTATTCATTCCGGAAACGTGGTAACTGATGTCTGATTGAATCAAGTATCCTTTCAGCGGAAGTGCATTGTTCAACAAACAAATATCTTGACTTGCAGTAAACGATAATATCAGGTGTTAACGGAAGGGAGATCTTTTGAAATTCCTGCTGGTTCTGATAATACTTTGCAATCAGGGTATTGTGTCTTATCCTTATAACTTTCATAATGTCGTCCGACATTAGCATTCTTAAAGCAGGAAGTACCCTGAACAGCTCGGGATTATATGGTAGCTGACCGGGCACCGGAAGGATATCAATCCGCGACTCAATAACTGAGATTATATTCTCATATATTTTCCTGATCTCCTCCACTGAATCCGCACTGACAAATGATCCATGATTCTCAATAAGAATGATCTGAGGATCAGATAGATATTTTTCCCTGTAATTCTTTATCTCGGATTCGAGTTTCTTAAATAATGTGTAACCCGGATCGGTATACGGTACAAAAAGCACTTTTTCACCAAAAAGCTTTGTTGTAAGGTTTTTTGCATTTCTGCTGCAGAGAATTCCGTTAATAAGGGTTGGATGCAGGTGAACAACAAATCTGTACCTTATTAATTCATGGAGTGAAGTCTCAACCGATGGCCTTCTGTTATTGGTGGAATCAATAATGCTTTTGAAAAGATCGTTTTTCACTTCCTCCTCGCGGATCACAGGATCATCAGAATAAGCTTTTTCTGAAATAATGCGTATCCTTTCCCTGTTTAAAGCAACCAGTCCCTCTGCATCAAGTTCTGCCAGAGAATTTCCGCTGGCTTTGATCCAGATGGTGCTGTCATCCTTGAAGGAGGTGTTCCCGCCTCCTGCAATCACGAATTCTTTATTTCTGCCGTAGTATCTTGATATCTCCAGAAGTTCATCTATTTCCGCCTTCATGGTTTCAGGTTTTTGATAAGAAGTATTCAATTACGAGTCTGCCAAGATGTGAAAGCTCTCTCTTCTGCTCATTGCTTGGTTTTCCATCCTCTAAAATATAGCCCTGCCTTCCCTGAGACCTCAGATACTGATGTGAGGCAATGACACAAACACTCTCCCAGGCTATCAGCTTAAGTTCATCATCAAGAGTTTCGGATCCCCGGGCTGTAACTGATAACGGGGTCATTTCAGGTGTATTATGTTCTGTACCAAAGGTGACCAGATAATTTTTACTATGGAAGAACCTTACGAAGTCCCTCATAATTTCAAGATTATTTCTTCCTGGTATTAATTCAATGCATCCAACCTTAAAAGAAGCCAATGCCTTATCCAGCTTATCCCAGTCCCTCTCAAACTCTGTAAAGTCACCTGAGGAATCATCAAGCAGGACAGGGTAGCATGGTATGCCTCCCGCTTTGATGATTATTTTTATGATCGTTCCAAGCCCAAGGAATGAGTTCTCATTTTCAGGAACAAAAGCCTCTCCTCCGCTTTTCAGCAGATTTGACCTTATCTCATTTTCAAGGGCAGTAACATTTTCATTACCCGCGATGGATCTTTTACCTCCGTAAAGAGACTCCAGAAATGTCAGCCGTTCAGTGACCTCGGGATAATTCTTTTCGGCTGCGAACCTTACAGCTTTGGCAAGGTGCCTTTCACGGACAAGTTCCTTTGCATATTCTCTTCTGATCTCATCGTAAGAAAGAACAATATCCGGATTTAATGGCGTTATCAGGTTATTAAGCCTTGAGATCATTGCCTTCATCTGGCCCTGGCTCTCCCTGATTACACTTTTCAGTCTTATTTTATTCAGAAATCCCGGTTTAAACGGGTAATCGAGACCTTTCCCGCAAAAATAAATTCTGCCAGGATTATTTGGATCATTGATCCTAATTCCTTTTTTCTGTTCTGTTTTTAGCAGCCCGATAAACTCTATATTGAAAAGTGGGAATACTTTTTTTTCAAGTGCCATGATATGAAAGGGTTCATAGCCATCTGTAACAAAAAAATCGTTTATGCCCAGGACAGATATTCCTTCATCCTTTGCCAGCCTGAAAATTGTATTCATGTCACTGAAAGCGCTGAAGGAAAATGGAGTGTGGATATGCGAATTTGCCTCCCTGAGCTCAGGAAGATTCTTCCCGCAGAGCGATTTACTCAGCTCTTCAGGTGAGGGAAATTCCGAGAGAAAATATTTCGTAGTCATAATTTCCGGTATAATATGATCCTTACCAGTCAAGTGCCTCTCCGGGAACATTCAGCAAGGAATCGCAAATCCAGTCAGCCTCCGAAAGTTCTGAGGCACTGAATGAAGTCGTTACGGCAAGGCATTTACATCCGGCCGATCTGCCTGCTTTTATCCCACTCACTGCATCCTCCACAACAAGACATTCCTCAGGTTTCAGGTTGATGTTCTCAGCAGCCTTCAGGTAAATATCAGGGAAAGGCTTCTTATTTGCCACTTCAATTCCGGTTATTATTGAATTGAATGAAGAATGAGGCAGTCCTATCTCCCTGAGGTTGACATCCATCTTTACCTTATCGGCACTTGTGGCCAGGGCCAGTTTGAAGCCTTTTGCGCGGCATTCTGAAATAAATTCTATGGCACCGGGAAGCGGAAAAAGGTTTTTTCTGACAATTGATTCAAATATCTCATAAGTTCTGGCCTTAACCCTATCAATATCAACTTCAATATTGTATTTCTCAGCCACTCCTCCTATATACTTGTTTTCTCCCATGCCGATAAAAGGAATGAAATCTTCCGGGGAGACTTTTATTCCGAGTTCCCCGAACATCATCTGAGCAGCTCGGCAGATATACCTCTCTGAATCAACAAGAACTCCATCCATATCGAACAATACCCCCTTTATCATCTGAAAAGCTTTTCGAGTTCCTGGATTCTTGATTTACCAAGCGGTTTTTTCTTACCTGCAAGTTCGACAATCATTGTCATCCTTGCAGCATTTTCGAGAACTTCAAGCTTGTCGAAAGCTTGCAGAAGAGATGAGCCAGTCGTAAGAATCCCATGGTTTTCAAGCAGCAGTATATCATTTGTAACGATACTCTCGGCAACCAAAGTAGCAAGTTTGCCTGTTCCCATCAGTGCATATTCAACAAATCCGGGATCACCGCAGATTGCTTTTGCTTCAGCAGTAAGGTTTGTATTTATTTTACACTTCATCGCGGTAAATGCTGATGCAAACAATGGATGGGCATGTACTATTGCCGAAACTTCTTTCTTCTTCCTGTATATAGAAAGATGCATCTCATGCTCTATTGAAGGTTTAAGCTCAGGGGTAAGGTTTTTCCCCTGAATGGTCATAATTCCCACCTCTCTCCATCTCATTCTTCCCTTATCGGTTGCTGATGGAGTTATTACAATTAATTTATCAGAGATTCTAAGGCTTAGGTTTCCGCCGGAGGTTGTTGTGAGTCCCTGCCTGTAGAGGCGTCTCATAAACATTGCGACCTCCTTGCGCTCATTTTTGTAATTCCCTGAATGGTCCATTTCAGAATATTATCAAACCAGGTCTATCACTCCGTTAAGAACAAACTGGGGACGATATGGAAAGTTGTCTATTTCCTTAAGGGAAGTGATCCCGCTAAGGACAAGAAGCGTCTCAATTTCCGATTCCAGTCCGCATCTTATATCGGTATCCATTCTGTCGCCAATAACAATTGAGTCTTCACGTTTGACTCCCAGTTTTCTCAATGCTATCCTCATCATTAAAGGATTAGGTTTTCCCAGAAAATAAGCTTTCTTTCCTGATGCAATTTCAATAGGTGCTATCAGGGCTTTAACGGAGGGTGTAATGCCAGTTTCGATGGGTCCGCTTATATCAGGATTTGTGCCAATAAGCCTGGCCCCTTTAATAACGAGGTTGACAGCTAACTCAATCTTTTCAAAATTGTAGCTGCTTGTATCACCGACTACTACATAATCGGGATTGACATTATTGGTTGTATAGCCTACGCTGTAAAGGGCATGAATAAGCCCTGCATCGCCAATTATAAATGCACTTCCGTTAGGTCGCTGGCTTGAAAGGAAGGCAGCAGTGGCAAGGGCACTTGTATAAAAATGCTCCTCCTTTACATGAATTCCAAGCCTGTCGAGTTTTTCGTGAAGCTCCTTTGGAGTTCTCTGACTTGCATTTGTAAGGAAAAGGTATTGTTTACCTGTATCCTCCAGCCATTTAAGAAATTCATTTACACCGGGAAGGATGTTATTCCCATGGTAGATAACTCCATCCATATCAATGATGAAGCCTGTTTTGGATTTTATATGCTCAATAATATTTTCCATCGTTTATAACTGTCATGCAAAGATATCAAAAAGGACTAAACACCCTCCCTGTTTAATTTCAGGGACCGGTTCTCAGAATAATCAATCCTGCAGATATGCCCTTGCAGCGGGACTATTTTTTTATGAATTGCATCAATGATCCAGTGAGGCTGAGGGAAGAAAAAATTCTCCATTTCATGTGCCGGAATTATCCAGTTCTGTGATCCTACAACCACAGGCGGGGCATCAAGATCATCGAAGGCGAGTTCAGTTATGGTCTGAGCCATCTCCTTAAGGAATGAGCCCCTGGATGATGCATCGCTGGCAAGCAATATTTTCCCGGTCTTCCTTACTGACTTTAGAACCGGTTCATAATTAAAAGGAACCAGGGTTCGTGCATCAATAACTTCGGCACTTAATCCATACTCTCTAAGCAGTGTCTCTGAAGCTTTAAGGGCAGGATACAAAGTTGCCCCGACAGTCAGGATCGTAAGATCGTCTCCTGACTTTTTAATATCTGGTTCCCCGAGGGGGATTTCATAGTACCCTTCAGGAACTCCTTCTGCATGGAACATCTCACCGATATCATAAATTCTCTGGCTTTCAAAGAATATTACCGGATCGGTACCCTGAAGTGCACTGTTCATTAATCCCTTGGCATCATAAGGAGTAGCCGGAAATACAACCTTTAGTCCGGGAATATGTGCTACAAGTGATGACCAGTCTTGGGAATGCTGTGCGCCATACTTAGATCCTACCGACACCCTGACAACCACCGGCATTTTCAAAATATTTCCGCTCATGGCCTGCCATTTGGGCAGCTGGTTAAAGACCTCATCACCTGAGCGTCCCAGAAAATCGCAATACATTATTTCAGCTATCACGCGTCCTCCGCACATTCCGTATCCAATTGCAGTTCCGACTATTGCACCTTCGGAGATCGGTGAGTTGAACAGACGGTGGTAGGGTAGTGCTTCAGTCAAACCGCGATAGACAGCAAATGCACCTCCCCAGTCTCTGTTTTCTTCACCCCAGGCAGCAAGGGTCGGATCTTTGTAGAAACGGTCGATAACTGCTTCAAAAATTCCGTCACGAAGCTGGAAGAGTTTTGCCTTTGAAACGGGCTTGCCCTCTTTGTCCTTATAGAATCGTTCCTTATTATTTAATGATTTTACCCGCGGATTCTCGTGAATGGGCATCAGTACATCTGGAATTCCTTCCTCCATCTTATCGAGGGACTGGTTGGAAAACATCATACGCCCGATTCCGTCCTGATCACCGATAAGGTCGATCCTCGGAGAGATTTCGTCATCTATTGTAAGTTTAAGAATATGGGTCAGCAGCTCTTCCGCCTCATTTCTGATCTCCTCAAGCAGTTCCGGTTTTGCTACTCCCGAATCCGAAAGCATTTTACCGTATGCTATAATGGAATCTTCCTTTTGCCAGGCTTCTATCTCCTCTTTTGACCTGTAAGATGATGCATCAGATGGAGAATGTCCGCTTATTCTGTAAGTTAGAGTATCGAGAAGAACAGGTCCTTTTTTCTCAAGGAGGATCTCCTTCTTTCGTCTGAAAGCATCAATTACGGCAAGTGGATTGTACCCATCGACCCTTTCAGCATGCATCATCTCAGGATTTACTCCTGCGCCGACCCTGGCAAGAATTCCGTAACCCATTGTCTCACCAACCGTCTGGCCACCCATCCCGTAAAGGTTATTCATAAAGTTAAAGATGATTGGCAAACCGCCCTTATGTTCACCTTCCCACAGAGTTTTGTACTGATCCATGGAAGAAAATGCAATGCCTTCCCATACCGGACCGCAGCCCATTGATGCATCGCCGATATTGCAAACAACAATCCCACGTTTCCTGTTGATCTTTTTAAACAGGGCAGCACCTACAGAAATATCTCCTGAACCTCCTACTATTGCATTGTTTGGATAGATTCCAAACGGAGTAAAAAATGCATGCATCGAACCACCCAGACCTTTATTGAATCCGTTTTCCCTTGCAAAGATTTCAGCCAGTGCACCATAGAGGAGGAAATGCTTAGCCAGTTCCCTGACAGGTCCCATAAATCTTTTTTCAACCACTTTCAGGGCGCCTCCCCCGAAGTACGTTTTCATTATCGAATAAAGGGTATCCTCATCAAGCTTATGAATAGCCGACAATCCCTTTGCCAGAATCTCGCCATGACTGCGGTGCGAACCGAAAATGAAATCGTCTGTATCAAGATTATATGCCATTCCGACAGCTGAAGCTTCCTGGCCGATTGAGAGATGAGCCGGACCAGGATGATTGTAGCCAATGCCTTTGTATTCGTTTGTGGTCTTAATCAGGTTCAACATAGTTTCAAACTCCCTGATAATGACCATGTCATGATAAATTCTGACAAAATCGTCAGGTGTGAAGCTGATTCGCTCCTCCTCAATTGACCTGTTATACTGGTTTACAGGGATCCTGCCAAATTCGATGAACTGAGGTTTGCGGACTTCTTTAGGATTAATGTTATGACTCTTAGGCATTTTTTTGTCTTTTGTGTCTTTTAGTCTTTAAGTCTTGATGGTCTTTATTCAAGTACCTGTCATTGCGATCCCGCTTTTTAAAACTAAAAAGCGGGAGAAGCAATCTCCTTCTCTCTTTTTAGCAACTGAATTTCTCAATCTGGGCTTTTATCTCTCTGAGGAATATCGTTGCTGGTCCCCCGTCAACAGCCCTGTGATCATATGTAAGCGATAAGCCGATAAAAGGAATAAATCCAAAGGTATTATTCCCCAGATCAGCCGGTCGGTTTATTATCGTACAGACACCAAGGATGGCACACTGAGGAAGATTTACAACAGGCGTAAAGATCTCAACTCCATAATTTCCAAGGTTTGATACTGTGAATGAAGCAGCTATGCTTTGTATCAGTTCAGGATTTATACTGCCTTTTTTACAGGATTCCGCGGCTGATTTCAATTCAGCTGAAAGCCTTACAAGATCCATCTCATCCGCATTTTTTATGACAGGTACCATTAGTCCCCGTGGAGTATCAACGGCAATCCCGAGATGAACTTTACTGAATATCTTTACTGAATCACCCAGGAAATGAGAGTTTATCTCAGGGAATTTCAGCAAGGCTTTTATAACGCACATGCATATCATATCGTTAAGAGTGATGTCAGCCTGAGCAGTTCCGTGCTGAATTCTCTCCTTGATTTTTCTCCTTTCCTCAAGCATGTTTCTGACATCGGCACTCATATGATGAGTCAGCTGTGCTGAGTTCTGAAGCGAAGCATGCATTGCCTTTGCAATCACTTTTCTTATGTTTGAAAGAGGTTGTACGGTGAATTCATCTCTTGTTTTCACGGATTCCCCGGAGGGTTCCCCTGATTCAGAAAGTGCATTTTTTATATCGCTGCAGATAATCCTTCCGTTTGGTCCTGATCCCGATAATACTGAATAATCCAGCCCATGTTTTCCTGCGAAGCGTTTTGCCCTCGGCGAGATTCTTATTCTGGTTCCGGCATCTTCCCCGTCGGCATCTGATTGTGTTTGGCTAACGACAGTTTTTCCGGCAGTGACTCCTCTCTCATTCTGCTGTTCCGGAATTTTAAAGGGAGATAAAGGGATAAAGGATTCAGCAGATTCTCCCTCAGCTCCGATTAGTGCCACATTAACCAGGACAGGCACCTCGGATCCGTCACCATAAAACACTTCAAGTAGTGTTCCGTCGGATGGTGACTCCATGTCAAAGGCAGCTTTATCTGTCTCATATGAAAACAGAAGGTCGCCGGCCCTGATTTTATCTCCTTTTTGTTTGAACCATTTTGTTATTAAACAGGTTTCGACCGACTGGCCCTGCCTGGGCATTACAATGGGAGTTGGCATCAGATGTTGATTAATGGTTAATTACTTGTTATTATAAGTTTGATGAAATTGAAAAGTAATTATTTCGATAATGTTAATTATAATATTGTTACAAAAATAATTTATTTAACTTGTATTTACAAGTAAAAAATGATATATTTACAAAAAAAATAAGGGAATGATTTCATCCGGATTGGTTCCGCAGTACAGAAGGCTATATGAAATCCTTCGAAAACATATTGTGGAAGGTGTGTACAAGGAAGGAGATCTTCTGCCTTCAGAGAACGAGCTTTGTACTATTTACGGAATGACCCGTCCTACAGTTCGTCAGGCACTGAGCAATCTGGCAAATGAAGGTTACATAAGGAAATTTCAGGGCAAAGGAAGCATTGTTCATCAGTTTCCCCGAGAGATAGGTATTCTGTCAGTATCTGGTACCACGTCGGCGGTTGGCGACAGGAATCTGAAAACAAGAATAGTAGTTAAGCCTGTTCTGAGGAAATGGAACGATGATTTTATGTTTCCTCTGACGGAGCTTGAAAAAGAGTCGGGATATGTCTATATGGAAAGGTTGCGCTTGCTCGACGGCACTCCTGTGTTTTATGATATAAGTTATCTCCCGAATATTAACCTCCCCCGCATAACATCCAGGCAGTTTGAAAACAGATCTCTTTTTCAGATATTGAGAGAGCATTATCATGTAGAAATAAAGGGAGGAGAACAGAGGATCAAAGCGATACCTGCCTCGGCCAAAATAAGCCGTTTTCTGAAAATGAAAAAAGGCCAGGCCGTACTGCGCCTGGAAAGAAAAATGGAA
>Ga0209254_10007469_pt1 | contig 10086 bp, 6 predicted proteins | sample FrelakmetDIP11DI_FD_187148 | JGI IMG/M metagenome (GOLD analysis project Ga0209254, IMG submission 187148) | Freshwater lake sediment microbial communities from the University of Notre Dame, USA, for methane emissions studies - DIP11 DI (SPAdes)... | ecosystem: Environmental > Aquatic >...
GGCTTCAGTTCGAGCGGACCCTGGGGGCCGAAGCCTCCGCGGCCTCCCGCGGGCGGCCCGGCAGGTGCGCCGGGCGCACCCGGCGCTGCCGGCACGGGCTGGCGGCTGGCGAAACGCTGGGCCACGTACTCCCTCGAGCCGAGCAACCCCTGCTCCTCGCCGCCCCAGAGGCCGATGCGGACCGTCCGGCGCAGCGTGACGCCAGAGGCCTTCAGGATGCGCATCGCTTCCATCATCGCCGCCACGCCGACGCTGTTGTCGGTGGCGCCGGTCGCCGCGTGCCACGTGTCGAAGTGGCCCCCGATCATGACGATTTCGCCGGCCTTGTCGGTGCCTGGCAACTCGCCGACGATGTTGAAGACCGGCGGGTTGGGGTGGAACGTGTTCGCGATGTCGGCCTCGATGGTGACCGGGATGTTCTTGGCGAGCATGCGGGCGATGCGCCCGTAATACTCGGCGGCGATCGCGATCGCGGGCAGCGTCGTGGCGGGGTCGGCCGCGCGATTGCCGCCGACCGTGTAGATCCCGTGGCCTCTCGGCGCCGTCGTGAACGTGCCGAGCACGCCCTCCGCTTTGAAGAACGCCGCGCGCGCCGCCATCGGGCCTGCGCCGCCGCGGCCACCGGCTGGCGGACCGGCGGGCGCGGGTGCCCCAGGGCCTCCGGCACGGCCGCCGGGCGGCGTCACGCCGAATTCCGGCTGCGGGGCCGGCCAGGCCTCGAGCGCCGCCAGTTCCTCGGCGGTGTAGCGCGTGGCCTGCGGCTTCCAGTAGGCCGCCACGTCAGGCGCGGCCTGCGTCAGCACCCACTTGCCCTTCAGCTTGCCCTTGTAGGCGGCAAGATCGGCCTCGGTCGTGGCCGTCACCAGCACCACGTCACCGCTGACGAGCCCCTCCGTGCCGGGCGTCCACGCCGTCGGCGTCCCCGGGATCGGGAACTTCTCGGGGGCCACGGCGGCAAGATAGAACTTGTCGTTCGTCCACCCGCGCTCGAACCCGTTCCGGTTCACCCAGGGCTCGATCTTCACGTTGACCAGGCCGTACTCCTTCAGCTTCGCGGCAGTCCACTCGGCCGCCTTCTGGGACATCGGCGACCCGGTCAGCCGCGGCGCGTACACGTCGGTGAGCCAGCTCGCCAGGTCCATGACCTGCGAGCGCTGCAGGCCCTCGGCCTTGATCTTGTTGATGTCGACGTAATTGATGGGTTCGCTACCGGCCTTCAGGACCGGGCCGGCCAGGACAGCGGCCGCTGCGATGGCGCAGAACAGGCCGGCGACAACACGCGTGCTTCTCATGCGGGCAACTCCTCGAGACTCAAGGGCAGGGGAACGGCTGGATCTCCGGTTTGTAGCACGCGGCGGGCGGCGGAGACAAGCGTCGCCCCGGTTCACGCCGCCAACTCGTGCGGCTCGCACGTCGTGCTGGCCTCGCGTCGACGCTGGCTCGGGACCCGAGGAGACTGGCCGGCCGAGCTGATACGACCACCAGCGCATATCATTTCAACAATCATTTTATACTTAGTTTCAGATGTCTGCAATAAATTAAAATTACTGGCCAAGTTATGACATTTAGTGATGGTATATAATCGTTTCATGTTTAAGGTGCCTTCGGAGTTGAGCCGTGGAGTGCTCCACGCGTCTGTCCTTCGAGCGCGACTCGGAGTGTCTCCAGCGACGCTCATGCGTCTGGTTCGGGACGCCGGGTCCGACGTCGTTCGAATCGGACGGGGTCGTGCCACGCAGTACGGGTGGCGACAGACGTGGCCAAATCTCGACCGTTCGCGTTTCCCACTGTTTCGAATCACCGAAGCGGGGAATCCGGTCTCGGCAGGCGAGCTCGTCACCCTGGCGGCGCGCCAGTCGGTCTGGATGCCTGGCGGCGCCTTTTCTGACGGGCTGCCGGTAGAACTCGTTGACGCGCGCCCGTCTGGATTTCTGGGGCGGCACTTCGCCGTCGTGCATGCCGATCTCCGGTTACCGCCGCGATTGGCCGACTGGTCGGATCACCACACGCTCGTCGCGATGGCCAGGCGGGGAGAAGACCTGCCCGGCAACCTCATCGTCGGCGAGGAATCGTTCGCCCGGTGGCAGTCACTCGAGCACCCCTCCCGGACCCGCGACGACTACCCCGCGCTCGCTGAGGCGACCATCGCCGGCCACCCGCCCGGATCATCAGCCGGCGGCGAACGGCCGAAATTCGGCGTGATCGTCGATGGACGACACAGGCTCGTGAAATTCGCCGCGCGGGGCGGCACGGGCGATGCGGCGGCGAGGCGTTGGTGTGACTTGGTCGTCCTCGAAGGCATCGCACTCGAGGTCGTGGGTGCGCGCGCGATGCCCGCCGCCGACACGCGCGTTGTCGAAACGCCGTCGCACTGGTTTCTGGAGAGCGAGCGGTTCGATCGCGTTGGCGTGCGCGGGCGCATTGCCGTGCTGAGCCTGGCCGCTGTTCACGACGATCTCGCGGACTCGTGGGCCAGCGCCGCCTCGTCACTCCGGGAGGCCGGGCGTATCACCGATGAGGATGCCCGACGGCTGCGATGGCTCGACGCGTTTGGCGCGCTCATCGGGAACACCGATCGGCATCAGTACAACATCCTGTTCTTTTCGGAGGACTCCAGGCTCCAGCTTGCGCCCGCCTTCGATCAGGTCTCGATGCTGTATGCGCCGACTGCTGATGGCCAGGTGCCGCCTCGGGTATTCACGGTGCCACGTGTGACGTCCGACACGCTGGACGTCTGGGACGACGCGCGCAGCGCTGCACGTGACTTCTGGTTGCGGGGCAGCGATGACGCGCGCGTGTCCGATGATGTGAGGATCCTCTGCGCAGGCAACGCCCGACTGCTCGCGCCCTGACTCGAGGCTGGCCGGCCCCCACGAGTCGCTACCTGGCCGGTTTGGGGCGCGGGACCCACGCCGTCTGCCACCCGATCGAAAAGGTGCTGAAGTCGGGCCCATGTCGGATGATGGCGCCCCGGCTCACCGCAAGCTTGACCGCATGCCGCCGTCCGACCGGCAGGTTGAGCGTAGCTCCCTCCCGCGAGTTGGACTGCCGGTCGCCGCGCTCGACACCATCAGTCGTCGCGCGGCCGCCGACGTAGTAGGTGGCGTCAAAGGCGGCCCACGGCACGCGCGTGACGTTGTAGCTGATGTGCGCCTGGAAGGCGCCCATGGGAGCCTGCGTGCGGCGCACGGTGCCCGGGTAGAACGAATCGTTGGGGGTGAAGAGCCAGAGCGCGGCGTACGTATCGAGCAGCCACTTCTGCCCCATCGGGTGCGACACGGCGAACTCCGGCTTGAACGCCCAGCGGTTGCCGCCGAGGTTGACCAGTCTGTCGGAAAAGTACTGGCCGGTTGGTGTGGCGACAGTCAGGCTGGTGCCCAGGATGGTCCGGCGGGGAGCCTTCGCGAACTCGGCCACGGAAGCAGCCGGGGCGCCCCGCACGAGGACCGAGAGCCTGAGGCGCATGTCGGAGAGGCCCGCCCTGGTGATGTCGGTGGCCTCCCCGAAGACGTTCCCGGATACTTGCGCCCAGGAGTAGGGGAGTGCGCCGAACACCTGAGCCGTCTTGCCAAACAGGCTGAATGAGCGCCCGACTCCGATAGAGGGCGTTTCAACCGTGGCGTCGATGTCCGTGATCGGCAGCGTCGGATCCGACACGACGCCGCCATGCGACACAGCGAAGCCGGCCACGAGAAACGTGGCGTCGACGGGCACTCTCGCGTAGGCCCTGGGATCGAGATCCTGCGCAGACAGGGGTGCTGTGGCCAGCAGCAGGCACAGCACCCCCGGTCCGCATCGCAGGACGCAGGCCATCCGGCGCTACTTCACTTCCACCGTCACCTTCGGGATCCGGCCGGTGAATCGGGATTTCGCTTCAGCCCCGATCGCTTCGACCACGGGCGTGCCAAGGTCGATGCCGACGTCGGCCGTCTCATCCGCCGAGAACATGCCCGCTTGGGTCGCCGGGATTCGGCCTTCGGCCACCTTCTCGCCGTTGACGAACAACGTGCCCGTGCCGCCCTTGCCCGGGCCGCCGCCGTCGTAGTTGAACTGGAAACGCAATTCAGCTTTGCCCGGGACGAGCTTCCTGTTCGCCGAGATTGTCGTGCGCTGCAGGCCGAGGTAGACATAGTCGTAAGCGGGCACGCCGTTCTTCACGTAGAGCGACCAGCCGCCGAAGCGCCCGCCCTGCGCGATGATCGTGCCGTTGCCGCCGCCCGCCGGCACCTCGAGCTCGGCCGTGATGGTCTTCGAGCGGTTCTTCACGTTGATGAAGACGCCTTCCAGCATGCCCGTCATGCCCTCAGCCAGCGTCAGCGACGTGCGACCGCCCATGATGTCGGGCCGCCCGACGGTTTTCGGATCGAGCCGTTCGAAGAAGCGGTCATCCATGGGCAGTGCCCCGTACTTGCCCGCCTCCGTCAGGAACAACGCCTGGAGCTCTGCGAGTTTCGTCGGGTTCTCGGCGGCCAGATCGGTCGCCAGGCTGAAGTCCGAGCGGACGTTGTACAGCTGCCACGCGGAGTTGTCCTGCAGCGTGCGGCGCGGCTTCGGCTCCCACGGCGCCTTGTGGATCGTGCGTGCCATCCAGCCGTCGTGGTAGATCGCCCGATTGCCGGCGATTTCGAAGTACTGCGTCGTGCGCCGCTCGGCGGCCTTGGCGTCCGCGAACGAGTAGCCCAGGCTGATGCCCTGGATGGGGATCTGCGGCACGCCGTTGACCGATGTCGGTTCCGGCAGGCCCGCCGCTTCGAGAATCGTCGGCGCCACGTCGATCACGTGCCCGAACTGGGCGCGGATCTCGTTCTTCGCCGTGATCCCCTTCGGCCAGGAGACGACCATGCCGTTGCGCGTGCCGCCGAAGTCCGAGGGCACCTGCTTCATCCAGCCGAACGGGCTGTTGAGGGCGACCGACCAGCCCGCGGCCATGTGGGGGTAGGTCTCGGGACCGCCCCACTGATCGAGGCGTTTCAGCATGTCCTCGACCGTCTCCTGCACGCCGTTGAAGTACGTGTACTCGTTGAACATGCCGTTCTGGCCGCCCTCACCGCTGGTGCCGTTGTCGCCTGCGATGTAGAAGACCAGTGTGTTGTCGGCCTGTCCGACTTCCTCGAAGGCCTTGAGCATCCGGCCGACCTCGTAGTCGGTGAATTCGACGAACGCCGCGTACACCTCGGCCTGCCGCGCGAACAGGCGCTTTTCGTCGGCGGTGAGCGCCACCCAGTCCTTGAGCGCGGGTGGCTTCGGCGCGAGCTTCGTGCCCGCCGGCACGACGCCCATGGCGATCTGCCGCGCCAGCGACTCTGCGCGGATCACGTCCCAGCCCTTGTCGAACTTGCCCTTCCAGCGGGCAATCCACTCCGCCGGCACGTGGTGCGGGGCGTGAACCGCACCGGGCGCGAAGTAGATGAACGACGGCTTGTCGGGCGTCAGCGCCTTCTGGTACTTGATCCAGGCGCGCGCCTTATCCGTCATGTCGGTCATGAAGTGGTAGGTCGGATCGTTGGGCAGTTCGACCACAGCCGTTCCGTCGTAGAGGAATGGCGCCCACTGATTGGTCTCGCCGCCGAGGAACCCGTAGAACTTGTCGAAGCCCTGGCGCGTCGGCCAACGGTCGAAGGGACCAGCCACGCTGGCTTCCCAGGCGGCCGTCTCGTGCCACTTGCCAAAGGCGGCGGTGGCATAGCCGTTCAGGCGGAGCGTTTCGGCAATCGGCGCCGTCGCGCTGGGAATCTGGCCCGTGGCCCCGGGCAACGCGGTGGCCAGCTCGGTGATGAAGCCCATGTTCACCGTGTGATGGTTGCGCCCGGACTTGAGCGCAGCCCTCGTCGGCGAGCAGAGCGCGGTGGTGTGGAAGTTGTTGTAACGGAGGCCGTTCTCGGCGAGCCGGTCGAGCGTCGGCATCGCGATCGGGCCGCCGAACGAGCTGGGGACGCCGAAGCCCAGGTCGTCGATCAGGACGATCACGACGTTCGGGGCCGCTGCCGGAGCTTTCACCTCGAACCGCGGCGGGGCCGTCACGTTTCGCGCATCGAGTTCGGTGGACCGCGGATAGGTCGGCTCTGCGAGGGGCAGCACCGTCCTGTCCAGCGCCGCTGGGCCCGCCGCCGGCTTGGGAGCTTCCGGCTTCGGCCCGGAACAGCCCGCCATCACGAACAACGCGCCGGCCGCCGCGGCAGCCAGCCATCTATTGTGTCCCATCGTCACGCTCCTGATGTCAGTGCTTACGTGCGAGTGCCCATGCCGTCTGTTTTGCAGCGCCGGCCGGATCGAGTGATCAAGGCTTGTAGTTCGTCATGCCCGGACCTGTCTTGTCGTAGACGTTGAAGAACTCATCCGCCATGATCGTGGCGACGCCGCCCTCCGGCCGCTCGATCAGGTCCTTCTCCAGGGTCTTGACCCGGAACTTCCAGCCCGGAGGGAGCTTCTTGAACATGCCTGCCCCTGCCGCGACGAACTGCTCGTAGGTATGCAGGGGTTTGAGGCCCATCTGGAATCCCTTCATGACCCAGGTGTTGCCTTCGGCATCGTCCAGCAGCAGCACCGTGGTGCCCTTGTTCCAACCCAAGCTACTCTTCCGGGCGATGGTCTGGGGCTGGTAGGGCTTGGTTTCTCCGACGCCGCCGGCGTTGTCGCCCATGTTCAGCCGGGCGACCCAAGCGGCTGCGATGCCGTTGAAGGTCCGCTCCACGCCGGCGTCCATCTCCGCCCAGTCGGACAACCACAGCTTCGGGCCGTTCAGCGAGGCGCCGGCGATGCCCAGGTCCTTCTTCATCGCATCGAAGTCGAGGCCCTCGACCCGCGCCTGCGGGGCGGTGTCCTTCGAGGTCGGGATGCCCCCGGCCGTGAACATCGTGTTGTAGCACTCGGCGACCGGCTTCCCTGTCTTCGCCTCGCGGTGGGCGAGGAAGATCTCGATGAAGCGGGTCTTGTGCGTGTTGTCAACGCGCTTGGGCTTGGCGCCTGCGCCGTCGGCAACGACCTTGGCTACCACCGGGGGAGTCTGCTGGACAGTGGATGACCACCCTGACATGACCAGAAGGGCGGCCGTCACGGCCAGGAAATTCCATGTCTTCATCGTGCTGCTCCTTGAATCACCGAAAACGCCAGCTTCGCCGACTTCCGTCGACCTGACCGTGTGCCGCTATTTGTGCAGCACAACCGCTGGCAACTTGTAAGTCCCATCGACGACCGGAGCGCCGGGCCGATAGATGCGCATGATGTAGTTCCAGCCATCGCTGACATCCAGACGGTTCGGCACATCACCGCAGGCCGCCTTCGACCCGAAATGCACCGTGAACGTGCCGTCGGTGTTCAGCTTCACCGTCGAGGAATTGACGATGTTGTTGTCGCTATTCATGTAGCCGTCGCGGCCGTACACGGTCACGGACCAGAACGCCTTGTTCGGCGGCGGCTGGTATGTGGCTTTGTAGCACCGGTTGGGATCCTGGCCGCCGCTATAGTTCAGGTAGGTGGCGTCCCATTCCGGGAACAGCCCCCACCCCGCCGCCGCCACGACGTGTCGGGTCTTCTCGTCGACCTTCCCCCTCGGTCCCATCATCCCCTTGAAACCGCTGTACTGGGCCGATTCCTTCTCGTACTGGGCGGTCAGGGCTTGCAGCGACGCGAGGTCCCACTTGAACGCGGGTAGCGGATCGGCGCTGCCCGCCTTGATGATGAACTGATCCTGCAGGGTGTTCACACGGGCGATTTCGTCCCTGTCCTTGGGATTGATCACCTGGATTCGGACGACGAGACCCAGGTACTTGGTGTCTCTGGGCAGTTCATGCGTGCCGGCCGTGTAAATCACGAGGGGGCAGTAGTGGTCGTTGTCGACGAGATAGACCGAGACGTAGCGATCGGTCGGCAGTGGCGGGATAGTGATCGTGGCGCCTCGGGACGTATCGACCACGGCCATCGAGTAGAGCGTGTCCCGGTTCATCCGGACGACGTTCTGCTTGTCGAGCGGCGTCGGGCTGCGGAAATGGAACAGGCGATTGACGCCGCCCGCCATCTTCACGAAGTTGCCGAACTGCCTGTCGGATTCCGCGCGGATATAGGTGTCCGGCGACACCGTGACGCCTGTTGCCGGGGCTGGCTGGGCCTGTGCCGTCGTGACCGCCAGCACGCCAGCCAGCGCGGCAGCCGACCATGTCCTGACTCTCATCGTCGCGCTCCTCATCTCAGTGCTTGCTTGCGAGTGCCCGAGACATTCTCTTCGCTACAGCGGCCGCGTCGAGTGATCAGGGCTTGTAGTTCGTCATGCCCGGCCCCGTCTTGTCGTAGATGTTGAAGAACTCATCCGGCATGATCGTGGCCACGCCGCTCACCGGAATCTCAATCAGATCCTTCTCCAGGGTCTTGATCCGGAATTTCCAGCCCGCCGGGAGTTTCTTGAACCGGCTCTGCCCGGCAGCGACGAATTCCTCGTAGGTGTACTGGGGCTTGAGCCCCAACTGGAACCCTTTCATGACCCACGTGTTGCCTTCCGCGTCGTCAAGCAGCAACACCGTCGTGCCCTTGTTCCAACCCAGCCCACTCTTCCGTGCGATGGACATGGGTTTGTAGGGCGTGCTTTCGCTGACGCCGCCAGTGTTGCTGCCCATGTCAAGGGTGGCGACCCAGACGGTCTTGATGCCGTTGAAATCCCTTTCCACTCCGGCGTCGATTTCGGACCAATCGGGCAGCCAGAGTTTCGGGCCGTTCAGCGAGGCGCCGGCGACGGCGAACTCCTTCTTTATCGCATCGAAGTCGAGGCCCTCGACCCGCGCCTGCGGGGCGGTGTCTCTCGAGGCCGGGATGCCATACCGCGTGAACAAGGGGTTGTAAGTGGCGGCGACCAGATTCCCCGTCTTCGCATCGCGGTACGCCAGGAAGAGCTCGATGAAGCGGGTCCTGTGCAGGTTCTCGACACGCTTCATCTTGGCGCCGACGCCGTCGGAAAGCACCTTGGGCACCACCGGAGGCGCTTGCTGGGCAGGGGTTGACCACCCGCTCATGGCCAGAAGGGCGACTGTCAGCGCCAGGGAGCGCCATGTCTTCATCGTGCTGCTCCTTCACCGTTCCGCCTCGCGGCGGGTGTGGTTACATTCACGCTCTGAGTCCGCGTTACCGGCGCCGCGCGCCGCCGCCGCTCCGACTGCTTCCGCTCGGCTTGTAGCTGCTCGCCTTCGCCGATCCGCTTTTGACGCCGCTGTACGCCTGCGTGCGCTCGGTGCCGGTCGTGCGGGCGCTCGCATCACGCTGCACCTGGCTGGCGGTCTGCCCGCTCCAGCCTGACGTGCTGGCCTGAGTACGCGCCTGCGTGCCGGTCTGCTGCGCCTGCGTCTTCGCCTGCTGCTTCTGCTCCGTCGTCGGAGGCTGGACGGTGCTCCACCCGCCGTTTTCGTACTTCTGGTAGCCGTCGCCGGACTTCTTGTAGACGTTGCCGTCGTGGCCGGCGTAGACGTCGCCGCTGCCGCTCTTCGCGACGGCGGTGTTGCCGGCGGCCCCGCTGCGTGTCACCGCCGCGCCACCCTCGCTGGTCCGCCCGGCGGCGGTCGTCGAGCCGGTCCGGTTGTTGGTGGAGTGCGCCGTCTGCGCCCAGTCGTCGCCGCGCTGGACCGTGGTCGAGCCCCAGTTGCCGTACACGTTCGATCCCTGGCGCGTCTCGCCGTAGGCCCCGGTCCGCGGGTTGTACGCCTGCGCCGCGCCTTGCGCGCCGTAGGGCCCGTAGGTCATCGCCCCGCGCGCGTAGGTGCCGGTTCTCGGATTGTAGGCCTGTCCCGCTTTCGCGCCGCCGTAGGGCCCATAGGCCGCTACTCCGCGCGAGTATACGCCGGTCGACGGGTTGTACTTCGCCCCGACCCCCGCGCCGCCGTACGGGCCGTAGGCCACCGCGCCACGACCGTAAGCGCCGGTCCACGGGTTGTAGGCCGCGGCGTAGCCGTACGTCGGGTAGTGCGGGTAGTACACCGGGTGCAGTCCGTAGTGCACGTACGGCGGGTAGTAGTAGCCCGTGCCCCACACCGCGCAACCCCAGGCGACCATCAGGCCCGTGAACGCCACGGCCGTGGCGAACACCACCGCGTCGTTGTTCGACTCCTG
>Ga0209254_10007470_pt1 | contig 10086 bp, 7 predicted proteins | sample FrelakmetDIP11DI_FD_187148 | JGI IMG/M metagenome (GOLD analysis project Ga0209254, IMG submission 187148) | Freshwater lake sediment microbial communities from the University of Notre Dame, USA, for methane emissions studies - DIP11 DI (SPAdes)... | ecosystem: Environmental > Aquatic >...
GATGCGGTACAATGCGCGGTAGCAGCTCAAAACGAGTTCAAGGCACGGAATGCAGAGCTTCCTGAGAACCGTCGTATGGAGTTTCGCATAGGAGTGAATCTCGGGGATGTGATTGAGGAGGAAGGCCGTATCTATGGCGACGGGGTAAACATTGCTGCCAGGCTAGAGGCCATTGCCGATCCTGGTGGAATCTGCATCTCCAAGACAGCCTTTGATCACATTGAGAGCAAATTGCCTTTGGGATATGAGTATCTCGGAGAGCAGACCGTCAAGAACATAGCGAAGCCGGTGGGGGCGTACAGAGTTGTGCTGGAACCAAGGATTACGGTGGTTGGTGCTGGTAAGAAGAAGGTTCCCTTCAGACAACTTCGTCTCACTCTGGCAATAGCGGTGATTCTGATCCTTCTGGCTGGTGGTTTGGCCCTGCGGCAGTTTGCGCTTCGGCCATCCCAGGAGCTTAAGGAACAGGCTTCCAAGGAGAGAAGAGTTTTCCCTCTACCCGATAAACCTTCGATCGTCATTCTCCCCTTCGTCAATATGAGCGATGACCCTCAGCAGGAATTCTTCAGTGACGGACTCACCGAGGAAATCATCACCGCCCTGTCAAAGACCCCCAAGTTATTCGTCATCGCCCGGAACTCCTCCTTTGTCTATAAAGGAAGATCGGTGAACGTTCAACAAGTGAGCCGTGAGCTGGGCGTTAAGCATGTGCTGGAAGGAAGCGTCCGAAGGAGTGGGGATCAACTGCGCATCACCGCTCAGCTCATTGAAGCGCCCACTGGAAACCATCTCTGGTCAGAGCGCTACGAGAGGTCTATGGGAGAGATATTCGCGGTGCAGGATGAGATCACCCTGGCCATCGTGAGAGCCATGCAGGTAACCCTTACATCGGGCGAGCAGGCCCGCCTGAGTGGAAAGGGGACGAAGAACCTCGAAGCTTATCTCAAGACGATAGAAGCAAACGAACAGTTCTTCCTGATGAACAGGCAGGGCAGCTTGAAAGCGAAGGAGTTCGCCAAGGAGGCCATTTCCCTGGATCCCAAGTACGCATTTCCCCATGCGGTACTGGCCAATGCCCACATGCTGGATGCGTGGTTCAGATTCAGCGAATCCCCCGAGGAACCCCTGAAGCTGGCGGACGATGCGGCTCACAAGGCCCTGGAACTTGATGACAGCGATCCTTGCATCCACAGCGCCTTGACGAATCTTTATGTGATGCAAAGGCAATATGACAAGGCTATCGCCTCAGCCGAACGCGCGCTGGCCCTCGGCCCCGGTGCAGCTCGATCTCAATCCAGCATGGGTACGGCTCTCGCTTTCTCATGCAGATTCAATGAGGCTATCCCGTTCTACGAAGAGGCTATCCGCCTGGATCCGTATCCTCCCGGTACACTGTTCCGATTACTCGGCGGCGCGTACAGTGCGGTCGGACGCCATGACGAGGCGCTCAAGGCATATGAAAAGGCGCTCAAGCTGAATCCCACTGACCTCTTCGCCCATCTGAGCCTTGCGGGCCAGTACGTCGAACTAGGCAGAGACGAGCAGGCGCGTGCCGAGGCCAGGGAAGTATTGAGATTGCACCCCAAGTTCTCGCTGGATTCCTTTGCAAAGACCCTCACTTACAAGGACCAGTCCGTTGTAGATCGGCGTATGGAGCTGTTGCGAAAGGCGGGGCTGAAGTGACATGAGAGTCTATGCGGTGACGGATGATAGCCATGCGGGGGTTGAGGTGAAATGAAATGTCATTCCGTGCTTGACACGGAATCCAGTCGGGTTTTCTGGATACCGGCTTTCGCCGGTATGACGAATTCGCCGCAAGCGGCGGGGAATCCAACCCTAAGGGAATTCAATCCGGAGGACCTAGCGACACTCACTTTTTATCGAGATCAAACTCCTTGATCTTGGCGAGGAGCTTTGGCCGGCTGATCTCCAGGATCTTGGCCGCCTGGGTCCGGTTGCCTCCCGTGAGCTCAAGGGCTTTCTGGATGAGATCCCTTTCCAGCCGGTTGGAAGCTTTCCGGATGGACAGACTGTCTTCCGGAAGAAGGGCCGGCGTGAAGGCATAATCCGAGGTGATGTGGGTTGGGAGATCCTCAGGGCTGACCCACCGGCCTTTTGCGAGCAGCACAGCCCTTTCGATCACATTCTCAAGCTCGCGGATGTTACCGGGCCAAGAGTATCCCATGAGAATCGGCATGGCCTCCGAGGACAATCCCTCCAGGTCTTTCTGAAGCTTCTTGTTGAACATATCGATGAAGTAGCCGACCAGGAGCGGGATATCCCCCCTTCTCTCCCTGAGAGGAGGTAGATGAATCGTCATCACGTTGATGCGGTAGAAAAGATCTTCCCGGAACCGCCCCGCTTCAATTTCCTTGCGGAGATCTTTGGAAGTGGCGGCGATCACCCTCACATCGATCTTCTTGGAACCCACCCCTCCGAGCGGGGTGATCTCCTCCTCCTGGAGCACTCGAAGGAGTTTCACCTGCAAAGGAAGGGGCAGTTCCCCGATTTCATCGAGAAACATGGTGCCGCTGTTTGCCTCTTCGAACCGGCCCGGCTTGTCCTTTACCGCATCGGTAAAGGCGCCTCGCTTGTAGCCGAAGAGCTCGCTTTCAAGAAGATTCTCTGGAATGCCGCCGCAGTTGATGGAAACCATGGGAGCGGACGCTCTTGTTCCGTTGTGGTGAATGGCTCTCGCAATCAGATCTTTTCCCGTGCCGCTCTCCCCTGTAATCAGGACCGTTGTCTTGTGGTCAGCCACCTTCCAGACAAGATCAAAGACATGACGCATGGCTTCACTTCGGGCCACAATGTTCCCGAAAGAGTACCGCTGTTCGATCCGGTTGATCTTGCTCTGAAGCTGCAGATTCTCCGCCTTGAGACGCTCGCGTTCCTCAGCCTTCTTCAGGGTCAGAAGAACCTCATCGGTCTTGAAAGGCTTTGAGACGTAGTCATAGGCTCCGATTTTCATTGCCTCAAGGGCATCATCCATATTCCCGAAAGCGGACATCATGATGAAAGTTTTTTCCGGATATTTTTCATGAGCAGTTTTTAAAAAGGTCATGCCGTCCATCTTCGGCATCCGGAGATCGCAGAGGACAAAATCAAACTCCGTCTTGCTCATCTTCTCCAGGCCGTCCACTCCCTCTGAAGCCGTTTCAGCGACGTAGCCGGCTTTGTTGAGCATGATCTGGAGCATGTGACGCATGTTCTTTTCATCGTCTATGACGAGAACGCGATTGCCGGACATGGTGCCTATCCCTCGCCTCTTTTCTCTTTACCCTCATAAAGGGGAAGGGACACAATGATGGTCGTCCCCTCACCGGTTTTGCTTTCTGCCCGGATCGCTCCGCCCAGCCCTTCCACAATCCTGTAGCAAACCGACAATCCCAGGCCGGTCCCCTTTCCCGGCTCCTTCGTGGTGTAGAAGGGATCAAAGATACGGAGAAGCTCCTTCTCCGGTATGCCGTGGCCATTGTCTAAAAATCTCAGTTCGATCGATCCCCCGATCCTCTCGCTTTTAATGGTGAGCCGTTTCTCCTCCCCTTCTTCCTTCCCTTCAGCAAGAGCATCCGCAGCGTTCATGAGAATATTCAGGAAGACCTGCTGTAACTGATTCGGGTCTGTAAGGACCGTGTCGTTCTGGGCTTTGAGTTCCAGCGCCGTCCGAACGCTCTCCATCATGGGTTGCGGCTCCAGCATGCTCAAGGTCATCTTCACCATGTCATGAACGCGGATTTTAGCAGGTTCCCCGCTGGAGGGCCGGGAGAAATCGAGAAGCTGGCGAATGATCCGGTTGACCCGCGTGATCTCGGATTCAATGCGGTTCAGGAAGTCCTTCTTTTCCACCTCCGTGATGTCCTCGGAGTTGAGCAGGTCCAGGTAGCCGAGGATGATGCCGATGGGATTGCCGATCTCGTGAGCGATGCCTGCGGCGAGCCTGCCCACAGAAGCGAGTTTCTCCGACCGGATGATTTCATCCTGCGCCTGCTGAAGTTCACGATTCGCCTTTTCCAGAGAGGAAATATGGGACTGGAGTTCCCGCTTGTTCTCATCGAGACGTCTCAGCATGTGGCTCAGCGACCGGGTGAGATCGCCGATCTCGTTTTTGGACGACTCGGGGAAGGTAGGGACCATGAAGCCATCTTTGTAAGCTCCGGTCATCCTGAGAAGCTTGTCGATGGGTTTGACGACGATTCGAGAAAGAAGAACGTAGCCCACCAAGACGAGGACCACCGTATCCATAAGGATGTAGAAAAGGATGACCATCTGGGAACTTCGGAGGGTCTCATAGAGAGGAAGGAGAGAGCCGGAGACCGTGATGGCCCCAAGGAGCCTGCCTTCCATGGAAAGAGGGGCCGAGATCCTCACGTCGCTCTTGCTCAGCCAGATGACACTCCAGGCGGTACCGCTGAAATGATGGGACCAGATTCCCGTGGAAAGCGCTTCTCTGGCAGAGACAAGGCCGTGCTGTTCAGCCTCCGAGGAATAGTCGGTTGTGAAGATCTTGTTCCCCTCTTGATTAATGATGAGAATGTCCGAGAAGCCTGAGTCCTCCAGCATCCGGCTCGCCCCTTTTCTGAAATCAAAGTCCAGGTCAACCTCTGTGATCTTTCTGGTCTTGCCGGCAACGAAGGGCCCCAGGCTCTGCTCAACGGCCCGGATGAGAAAGCGGCCGGTATGAAGTCTTTCCTGCGTGAGGTCCCTCTCTGCAAACTTGACCATGACCACATTGATCAAAAGCATGGCGGCAATGATCAAAAAAGTGAGCTGCGCCAGAATCCCTGTTCTCAGGCTGTAGACCGGGAATCTCAATTCTCTTTTTCTCTACCTCCCCAAGCGATAAAACCACAGGGTGATCTCATCACCAAAAAACAGGAACCCCAACGCCCCCAGAGCCAGGAAAGGCCCGAAAGGGATGCGGGAGCTCACTCCCTGCCTCGCGATCACCAGGGAAACCCCGCCGATCACCGCGCCGGTGAGAGAGGAAATGAGGATGATGAACGGCAAGGCCTTCCACCCCATCCATGCGCCGATCATTGCAAGAAGCTTGACATCTCCTCCCCCCATCCCTTCACGGCCGGTCAGCTTCTCGAACACCATCCCCACCAGAAAGAGGAATCCTCCACCTCCGAGGACTCCGATCAGAGCATCCAGGGGAGAGATTCCCGCGGATGGGAAAAACGAGAACGCCAGCCCGATGAGAATTCCTGGCAAAGAGATCACATCCGGGATAATCTTGTGTTGCAGATCAATGAACGCTATCGCGATGAGCGCCGCGGTGAAGAGAAACAGGAAAATGGTCTTGGGGCTCAAGCCGAACTGAATGAAGAGAGTGACACTCAGCAACCCGATGATCATCTCCACCAGAGGATACCTGAGAGAAATCGGGGTGCGACACTGCCTGCACCTGCCCAGGAGCAGGATGTAGCTGATGACCGGGATGTTGTCGTAGAATCGGATTTTGGCTCCACACTGCGGGCAGTTGGAAGGAGGGTGGGCAATCGATTTCTTGAGGGGAATGCGATAAATGCAAACGTTGAGGAAGCTCCCCAGGGCCAGGCCGAATACAAATGCGAACACGATACCTAGAGTCAATTGGAATTCCTCGCCTCACCCCCACCCTTGCCCTCCCCCATCAAGGGGGAGGGAGGGAAAAGATTCGCACAACACGATTGACATCAAACAGATTTTGGGGCACTATGACGGCATTATGATTCTATCCATCAATCCAGAAAACCCGCAAAAGCGGTTGATCACCCGGGTATGTGAGGTCCTTGAGCGAGGAGGCCTCATCGCGTATCCGACCGATACCTTTTACGGCATCGGCTGCGATCTGATGAACAAGAAGGGAATCCAGCTGATTCACAAGCTCAAAAACAGGCCTCTCAAACAGCCTTTTTCGATCCTCTGTGACAGCCTGAAGGAGATCAGCCTTTACGCCCAGGTCTCCAATTATGCTTACAAGACCATGAAACGATGCCTTCCCGGACCCTACACATTCGTCCTGGAAGCCAGCCAGCTCGTTCCCAAGATCATGCTCACAAAGCGCAAGACCATTGGGATCCGGGTGCCGGACAACACGATCTGCCTGGCGATCGTGAAGACCCTTGGCCGGCCCATTATCAGCACCAGTGCCGGCCGGGATGAGCCCTATGCTATAGAAGAAGCCTTTGCACCGCACTTAAGCCTGATCGTCGACGGAGGCCCCATCTATCCTGAACCCTCCAGTGTGATCTCCCTGATCGGAGATGTGCCGGAGGTCCTCCGCGAGGGAAAGGGTGATGTGAGTCTTTTCCTCTGATCTTCAGAGAACTCCCTCCCACCGATATTCCAGCCGCAGCATCAGTGCATCCCGGATACCCCTGTACACAGCTCGTGAGGAGTCTTGCAGGAAAAGGTCCCACCACTTTCCTCTTGGTTTCCTGGGGTACACCAGGGTCACTTCTCCCTTGATCCCTGACAGGGCCCTGGCAAGAGCCACAGCATCTTCAAAATTCCCCAGCTGATCCACAAGCCCCAGTTCCTTGCACTGAGCGCCTGAAAGGATGCGGCCGTCCGCGATTTCCCGAACCTTTTCTACCGGAAGATTTCTTCCCTGCGCGACGGCTTCCACGAACTGCCTTTGAATATCAAAAACCAGGGTCCTGATCATTTCCCGGTCCCGTTCGGACAGCTTTCGATGGAAGGAACCAATGTCCTTGAACTCCCCGGTCTTGAGAACTTCCACGCTCACACCGATTTTCTTGAGCAGTTCCTCAACCTGCACGAATTCCATGATCACGCCGATGCTTCCCGCCAGGGTACCTGGATTGGCGACAATCCTGTTCGCTGCGGAAGCCACGTAGTATCCCCCTGATGCGGCAACGCTCCCCAGGGAGGCAATCACCTTCTTGGTTTCTATGGTTTTCCTGATTTCCTGGTAGATCTCTTGGGATGGTCCCACGCCGCCGCCCGGCGAGTTGACCCTCAGGATGATCGCCTTGATCCTCCTGTCTTTCTTGAACTCAACCAGTTGGGCGACAAGGGTGTCTGATTCAGTGATGGTGCCGTCGATGAGAAGGACGCCGATCTTCTCTTTGAATGAAAAAACATCGAAAGGACCGGCCACGGAAAAAAGGAGCGTCATGACCAGGCCGAGAAAAAGACCGATGGCTGCCAGGATGACAATGACCGCAAGTATGGGATGCTCTTTCCCTGACATACGTCTGAGTGATCCTTCTAGCTCCCCGCTTCTGGTTTCACATCCCTGCGGTTATTCTCCTTCAGTCGGCTTTTCCTCATCCCCTTCTTTGGCGGACTTGTCTTCGCCGGTCGATCCCTGTGCTTCCAGCCCAAGCATCTCCCTCTTCAGGATCTCTCCGAGATTCGAAGTGGCTCCGTTTCGGCCGTCGAGATAACTCTTGTAGATTTCCCTGTCTTCGCTCTCCTCAAGCCGCTTGATCGAGAGCCCGATCTTTTTCTCGCCTCTGGAGACATTGATGACCTTTGCCTGGATCACGTCATCCACGTTGAAGCGGCTCAGCGGGTTGCCGCTCTTTTCTTTGGAGAGCTCGGAAACATGGATGAGGCCCTCGATGCCTTCCTGGAGTTCCACAAAGACGCCGAAATCCGTGACGTTCGTCACCGTCCCTGTCACCCGGGTTCCGGGCTTGTACTTGCTAGGGACTTCATCCCACGGATCCGAGGTGAGCTGTTTGATGCCCAGGGAGAAACGCTCATTTTCTTTCTCGATGTTCAGGACCACCGCCTGAACCGTCTGGCCCTTCTTGTAAAGCTCCGAAGGGTGCTTGATCCGCTTGGTCCAGGAGATGTCCGAGATATGGACCAGGCCGTCAATGCCCTCATCGATGCCGATAAAAATCCCAAAGTCGGTAATGTTCTTGATTCTTCCTTCGATCGTGGTCCCGACAGGATAGCGCTCCCCGATGACATCCCAGGGGTTGGGTTCAACCTGTTTCAGTCCAAGAGAGATGCGCTTATTGCCTGTGTCGATGTTCATGACCATGGCCTCGATCTCATCCCCGACTTTCAGGATTTGTGACGGATGCCGGACCTTTCTTGTCCAGGACATCTCAGAGACATGGATAAGCCCTTCGATCCCCTCCTCGATCTCCACGAAAGCGCCATAGTCCGCAAGGTTGACCACCCTACCCTTCATCTTCGTCCCTAGGGTGTACCTTTCATTCGCCTTTGACCATGGATCAGGCTTGAGTTGCTTGAGACCCAGAGAGACCCGACCGGAATCCGAATCAAAATTCAGGATCTTGACGGTAATCTTGTCGCCCACCCTGTAGAGCTCCGAGGGGTGCCCGACCCGACCCCAGGACATATCCGTAATGTGGAGGAGCCCGTCTATGCCTCCCAGGTCGATGAAAAGACCATATTCCGTGATATTCTTGACCGTGCCTTCCATGACGGCGCCGACCTGGAGGTGCTGAAGGGTTTTGTCTCGCATGGCTGCACGCTCAGACTCAAGGATGGCCCTTCGGGAAAGGACAATGTTGGAGCGCCGCTTGTTGTATTTGAGAATCTTGAAATCCTGGACCGTGCCGATATGGGAGTCGAAGTCTTTGATGGGTTTGAGGTTGATCTGTGATCCAGGTAGGAATGCCGGGAGGCCGATATCCACGGACATGCCGCCTTTGACACGAGCGATGATTTTGCCCCGGATCGTTTCTCCCTTTTCATAGATTTCTTTGATCTCATCCCAGATTCTGATTTTGGCCGCCTTCTCCTTGGAAAGGATAATGATCCCTTCGTCGTCTTCCCTTCTTTCCAGGAGAACATCTACCGGGTCCCCCACTCGGGCCGTCACATTTCCGCCGGCGTCTATGAATTCGCCAATGGGAATTTGCCCTTCCGACTTGTAGCCGATATCCACCAGGACAAACTCCTTGTCCACATGAACGATGGTTCCGCGAACAAGTCCTCCTTCCTGGATACTCTTCAGGCTCTCCTCATAAAGCTCCATGAAGTTCTTGCCATCTGAGCTGCCTCGGGTCTGTGCCGCACCCTCATGATCCGGTTTCCTGAATGGCTCGCCCTGGGAGGTCTCCATGCCCGACTGACTACTGGTTTCTGTAATGTTCCCACCTGTTTTGTCTGTTTGTTTGTCCATCCAACCCGTTACCCCCTGATCATAATCTCCTTCGTTCCCACCGAAAAGTATTTTAATAGCAGACGCCAAAGGAAAATTCAACTTATTCCTTTAGGGTTTTTTTGTCCCCTGTCTCCATGGTCCTGACCATTTTTTCAACGACCTCCTCCACGGTCAGGTTCGTCGTGTCAATGATTGTCGCATCCTTGGCGGGAACCAGGGGGGCCAGAGCACGCGTCATGTCCTGATCATCCCTTTCCCTGAGTTCCTTTTCAACCTCTTCCCTGGAAACCGATTCTCCTCGCTCCAGCCTCTCCCGGTATCTTCGGCCGGCCCTTACCTTCGTATCGGCATTAACGAAGAATTTGTAATCGGCATCGGGAAACACCACGGTTCCCATGTCTCTTCCTTCAGCCACGACCCTCCCTCCTTCTCCCGCCATTTTTCTCTGGAGCAAGGTCATGGCCTCTCTGACTTCCTTGATGGCTGAGATGGCCGACGAGAGCATGTCCATCTCCGGGCTTCGAATGCCTGCAGAGATGTCCTCGGCTCCGACAAAAAGCCGTGTTGTTCCATCCAAAGTCTTGAAGTGAAGATCCAGGTCCCCGCAAAGCCTGCTGATTTTTTCTCTGTCCTTGAGATCAATGCCCTCCCTTTTTGCCTGGAAGGCCACTGCACGATACATGGCTCCTGTATCGAGATACTGAACCTTCAGCCTCCCGGCAAGAAGGCGGCTGACCGTACTTTTTCCCGAACCCGCGGGACCATCGATGGTGATGATTTCAGCCATAGCCTCTGCTCCGACTCAGAAAACAATGTCATTGCGGCAACTATTACATCAAAAGCAGAAATATATCAAAGACTTTTACCTGAAGAGCTCTCACCGCCGATTGGTTCAAAGCTGCTTGCGTCCTCCGTCGCAGATCCATTTCTAAAATCAGAGGAGCCAGGATAACCACTAAGAACCCATTGCCACGGCCATCACT
>Ga0209254_10007471_pt1 | contig 10084 bp, 12 predicted proteins | sample FrelakmetDIP11DI_FD_187148 | JGI IMG/M metagenome (GOLD analysis project Ga0209254, IMG submission 187148) | Freshwater lake sediment microbial communities from the University of Notre Dame, USA, for methane emissions studies - DIP11 DI (SPAdes)... | ecosystem: Environmental > Aquatic >...
TCGCGCGCCTTTTCCGACCTCAAGGAATTTGTCAACCTGACCCGCCATTTGCTCATGCCGGGTGGTCGCTGGCTGGCGATGAAAGGGGTCTTGCCGCATGAGGAAATCCTATTACTGCCGGACTGGGTGAAAGTGAGTGCTAACCAAGCGCTTGTGGTGCCGGGGCTGGAAGCGAGCCGCCATCTGATTGTTCTGGAGCTTGTTGAATGAGTCGAATTCTGGCAATTGCGAACCAAAAGGGCGGCGTCGGCAAGACCACGACAGCAGTGAATCTGGCTGCAAGTCTGGCCGCGCTGGGGCAACGTGTGCTGTTGGCCGATCTGGACCCGCAGGGCAACGCGACTATGGGCGCCGGAATCGAGAAACGCAGCGCGCTGCCGACCGTGTATCAGATCCTGCTCAACCAGGTGAGCGTGCGCGAGGCGCGGATGCGCTCGGCGCCGGGGAATTTCGACGTCATCCCGGCCAACCGTGAACTTGCTGGGGCGGAAATCGATCTGGTGAATCTGGAGCAGCGCGACCTGCGCTTGAAAGCGGCGCTGGCCCAGGTGGCCGACGACTACGATTTCATCCTGATGGATTGTCCGCCGACGCTGAATCTGTTGACCGTCAACGCCTTTGCCGCAGCGGAGTCGGTGCTGATCCCGATGCAGTGCGAGTACTACGCGCTCGAAGGGCTGACCGACCTGGTCGCCACCATCAAGAAGGTCAAGCAGCGGCTCAATCCATCGATTCAGATCGAAGGACTCTTGCGGGTGATGTTCGATCCTCGCAGCACGCTGGCGCAACAGGTGTCGGACCAGATCAAGCAGCATTTCGGTGACAAGGTCTACGACACCGTGATACCGCGCAACGTGCGACTGGCCGAAGCGCCCAGCCACGGCCTGCCGGTGCTGGCCTACGACAGCCAGTGCAAGGGCGCGAAAGCCTATTTGGAACTGGCCGAGGAAACGCTCAAGCGTGCGGGCATCACTTTAAGGGGGAAAGCATAATGGCCAAACTCAAGGGACTGGGGCGCGGGCTCGATGCGTTACTGGGCGGCGAGGACAATGCCGCACCGCCGCAGGGCGATCTGCGCATGATGAAGGTGTCGCAACTTGCACCCGGAAAATACCAGCCACGCACCCAGATGGATACCGAATCGCTGCAGGAACTGGCGGATTCGATCAAGGCGCAGGGCCTGATGCAGCCGATACTGGTCCGTGAAGTCGATGGTGGGTATGAAATCATCGCGGGTGAACGTCGCTGGCGTGCGGCCCAGCTGGCCGGGATGTCGGAAATCCCCGTGCTGTTGCGCGAAGTGGCGGACGATGCCGTGGCTGCGATGGCGCTGATCGAAAACATCCAGCGCGAAGATCTCAATGCCATCGACGAGGCGCACGGCCTGCAGCGCCTGATTCAGGAGTTCGGCATGACGCATGACGCCGTCGCCAAGGCAGTCGGCAAGTCGCGTGCGGCAGTGTCCAACTTGTTGCGCCTGCTCAACTTGTCGCACCCGGTTCAGGACATGCTCACCGCTGGTCTGATCGAAATGGGCCACGCGCGCGCATTGCTGCCACTACATGCGGGCGCGCAGCGCGAACTGGCGCACGAGGTCGAAACCCGCGGACTGTCGGTGCGCGAAGTCGAGCGCCGTGTCGCGCGGCTGAAAGAAGCGCCGGCAACACCCGCCAAACAGGCCGTGTCACGCGACATCCTGCGGTTGGAAGAAACGCTGTCAGATACCTTGGGCATGGTGGCCCACGTCCAGACCAACAAACAGGGGCGAGGCAAACTGACCCTGCATTTCGCCAGCGCAGATGAATTCCAGGGCCTGTTGCAACGGCTGGGCATCCAACTGTAAAAGACGGACAATCTGAATGAGGGGCGGGCATTGGCAATGCGAAATTACTACGTAGTGAAATTCATCATCAAGCTGCTTGATGATTGCATAGACCACGCTAATTCTAGTATTATCGCGGGCTGATGTTGACCGGCAATCATACCGGCACTTGGCGGGTGGCGCGGGCGCAAGCCGGGCTCGCTCCCGTGGCAGCGCTGATAGCGTGGGTATTTGCTGGAATCGGGGCAGGACTGGCCGTGTTGTATGGCGTACTGGTTGCGCTGGCGGCAAGCGTTGTGCTGGTGTGGCGCGAGCGGCAATCGATCCGGCATCCCGAGTGGGATCAGCACCGCTTGATCAAGCTGTTCATCCGGACAGGGGTCGAGCGGCTGGTGTTGCTGGTGGGTCTGCTATTTGTGGGGCTTGCGGTGCTGGAGCTGGCACCGTTGCCTTTGTTGCTTGGGCTGGTGCTGGCACAATTAGCCTGGCTGGCTGCGGTGATCGGCCGCAACAATAAATAAAGCCCGTCGAATCGGCGGGTTTAATCAAGGTTGGTTTTGAATGGGAGCGCGCGCTGCGTATCCATCCAAAACCCACTTATTGAATTTGATCACTATGGCTACGGAATACGCTTCCTCTGGCGAGTATATCAAGCATCATTTGCAGAACCTGACCTACGGTCAGCATGCCGATGGCACTTGGGGCTTTGCCCACGGTGCCGCTGAAGCCAAGGCCATGGGCTTCTGGGCGATCAATGTCGACAGCATGCTGTTTTCGATTGTTCTTGGTGTTCTGTTTCTGTTTCTGTTCCGGTTGGCGGCAATAAAAGTCACGGTCGGTGTGCCATCCGGCTTGCAGAATTTTGTCGAGTGGGTCACAGAATTCATCGACACTACCGTGCGCGGATCCTTCTCTTTCCAGAATCCACTAGTCGCCCCGCTGGCGATGACGATATTTGTATGGGTCTTGCTGATGAACCTGATGGACCTGATCCCGGTCGATTGGCTTCCCTTCGTCGGAGCGATGGCCGGCATTCCATATCTCAAGGTGGTGCCGTCGGTCGACCCCAATGTCACGTTTGGCCTGTCACTTTCGGTGTTTGTCCTGGTGCTCTATTACAGCTTCAAGATGAAAGGGGCCGGCGGCTTCTTCTCCGAACTGGCGTTCCAGCCTTTCCCCAAGTGGTTGTTCCCGGTCAACCTGCTGCTCGAAGGCGTGGGCCTGATCGCCAAGCCGCTTTCGCTGTCATTGCGTCTGTTCGGCAACATGTACGCAGGCGAAATGATCTTCATCCTGATCGCGCTGATGTTCGGCGGCAACTGGCTGCTCGGCCTGTTCGGCGGAGTTCTGCAGTGGGCGTGGGCGGTGTTCCACATCCTCATCATCACGCTACAGGCATTCATTTTCATGACCTTGACCATCGTCTACCTGGACATGGCGCACGCCGAGCATCACTGATTTCAGCTGTATTGATTAAATGGTTTCTTGTTTTCAACTTTGATTTTTACTTTTAGGAGCAACAAATGGAAATGACTCAAGCCGTGCTGTTCATCGCGGGTGCCCTGATGATGGGTCTGGGCGCACTCGGCGCATCCGTGGGTATCGGCATCCTCGGTGGCCGCTTCCTGGAAGGCGCTGCCCGTCAGCCCGAACTGATCCCGATGCTGCGTACCCAGTTCTTCATCGTCATGGGTCTGGTTGACGCCGTACCGATGATCGCTGTCGGTCTGGCCATGTACGTTCTGTTCGCCGTTGCCGGTTAATTCGCGGGTTGATGCGAAACTTGTCTAAACCCCGTCTTTAAAAGGTGCGGATATGAATTTCAACGCAACTTTGATCGGCCAGTCCATCACGTTCGTTTTCTTCGTGTGGTTCTGCATGAAGTACGTATGGCCGCCGATCATGAACGCGCTCGAATCGCGCAAGAAGCTGATCGCCGACGGCCTCGCCGCGGGTGATCGCGGCAAGCACGAACTAGAGCTGGCTGCCAAAAAGGCCGGCGAGAGCATGCGTGAAGCCAAGGTGCAGGCGGCCGAAGTGATTTCCCAGGCTGAAAAGCGCGCGGCCCAGATTGTCGAGGAAGCCAAATTGGCTGCCAAGGAAGAAGGCGACCGCCAGCTTGCTGCTGCCCAGGCCAACATCGAGCAGGAAGCCAATCGGGCGCGTGAAGGCCTGCGTGAGCAGGTAGCGGCGCTGGCCGTAGCTGGCGCGGAAAAAATCCTGCGCCGCGAAGTCAACGCGCAAACCCACGCTGACCTACTGGGCCAGCTGAAAGCCGAGCTGTAAGCCATGAGCGAACTGTCTACCCTGGCGCGTCCCTACGCTGAAGCGGTATTCCGCATGGCGCAGGGCGAAAACGACCTCGCAGGCTGGTCGTCGCGTATTCATTCGCTGGCAATGATCGTCTCGGATGCCCAGGTGGCGCGCCTGATTGCCGATCCTGCGGTGCCAGCGGATCGCGTGAACGGTCTGATCATCGACGTGGCCGGAGCCGACCTCGGCGAGCGCGGCGCCAATTTCGTCCAGGTGCTGGCCGAGAATGGCCGCCTGTCACTGCTGCCGGAAATCGGCACGCAGTTCGATGCGCTGAAGGCTAACGCCGAAGGTACCCTGGAGGCCACCATCAGCAGCGCGCAGGAACTGACGCAGGCACAGATCGACGATCTGGTGGCGGGACTCAAGGCCAAGTTCAACCGTGCAATCAACGTGCAGATGGCGGTCGATCCTGAACTGATCGGTGGCGCAGTCATTGCCATTGGCGACCAGGTGATCGACGGCTCGGTCAAAGGGCGACTTCAGCGAATGGCGTTTGCCCTGCAAGGCTAATCGAAACCATACATTTATCGGAACCGCCAGACTTAATTTTTGAACCTCGGGGTTCGGAGAACAGACATGCAATTGAATCCAAGCGAAATCAGCGAACTGATCAAAGCCAAGATCGAGAACCTTGGTGCATCCAGCGAACTGCGCACCCAGGGCACGATCGTGTCCGTCACCGACGGTATCGTCCGCATTCATGGCTTGTCCGACGTGATGTCGGGTGAAATGATCGAAATGCCGGGCAACACCTTCGGCGTGGCGCTCAACCTAGAGCGCGACTCGGTCGGCGCGGTGATCCTCGGCGACTATGAACATATTACCGAAGGCGACGTTGCCAAGTGCACCGGCCGCATTCTGGAAGTGCCGGTCGGCCGTGGCCTGCTCGGCCGCGTGGTCAACTCGCTGGGCCAGCCGATCGACGGCAAGGGTCCCATCGCCGCCGACACCACTATGCCGATCGAGCGCATCGCCCCGGGCGTGATCGAGCGCAAATCGGTCGACCAGCCGGTGCAGACCGGTCTCAAAGCGATTGACTCCATGGTGCCGATCGGCCGCGGCCAGCGCGAACTGATCATCGGCGACCGCCAGACCGGCAAGACTGCCGTAGCGATCGACGCCATCATCAACCAGAAGGGCACCGGCGTGAAGTGCATTTACGTCGCCATCGGCCAGAAGGCCTCGTCGGTGGCCAACGTGGTGCGCAAGCTGGAAGAGCACGGGGCGATGGATCACACCATCGTCGTTGCGGCGACGGCTTCCGACGCCGCAGCCATGCAGTACATCGCGCCGTATTCCGGCTGCACCATGGGCGAATTCTTCCGCGACATCGGCGAAGATGCGCTGATCATATATGATGATCTGACCAAGCAGGCTTGGGCCTATCGTCAGGTGTCCCTGCTGCTGCGCCGCCCGCCGGGCCGCGAAGCTTACCCCGGCGACGTGTTCTACCTTCACTCGCGTCTGCTGGAGCGCGCCGCACGCGTGAACGCCGACTATGTCGAAAAAATCACCAACGGCGCTGTCAAAGGCAAGACCGGTTCGCTGACCGCGCTGCCGATCATCGAAACCCAGGCCGGCGACGTGTCCGCCTTCGTGCCGACCAACGTGATCTCGATCACCGACGGCCAGATCTTCCTCGAGACCGACCTCTTCAATGCCGGTGTCCGACCCGCGATCAACGCCGGTCTGTCGGTGTCCCGCGTCGGCGGTGCCGCGCAGACCAAGGTCATCAAGAAGCTCGGCGGGGGTATTCGTCTGGCGCTGGCGCAGTTCCGTGAACTCGCGGCCTTCGCCCAGTTCGCATCCGACCTTGATCAGGCGACCCTCAAGCAGTTGGAGCGCGGCCGTCGCGTGACCGAACTGATGAAACAGGCGCAATACTCGCCGATGTCGGTTTCGCAAATGGCGCTGTCCCTGTTTGCCGTCAACAAGGGCTACATGGACGACGTCGAAGTCAGCAAGATTCTGCCTTTCGAGTCCGCGCTGATCGCGTTCATGAAATCCAAGTACGCTAGCACCATGGACACCATCGAAACCAGCGGCAACCTGGATGAAGCCACCGAGAAGGCGCTGACCGTCGCGGTGGACGAGTTCAAGAAAACCGGCGTTTACTGATAGGCCGCGCTGGTTAGCAGCCGCTGGTTTTAAGGAGTAACTATGGCAGCCGGAAAAGAGATACGGACCAAGATCAATAGCGTTGAAAGCACGCGCAAGATCACCAAGGCCATGGAAATGGTCGCCGCGTCCAAAATGCGCAAGGCGCAGGAGCGCATGAAGGCAGCGCGTCCGTACGCCGAGAAAATCGCCCGCGTGGCGACCCACCTGGCGTACGCGCACACGGAGTACAAGCACCCGTTCGTGGTTGCACGTGACAACGTCAAGCGTGTGGGCCTGATCGTGGTTTCATCCGACAAAGGGCTGTGTGGCGGCCTGAATACCAATGCCTTCCGCATGATGGTCACCCAGATGAAGCAATGGGAGGCCGCTGGGGTCGGAATCGATGTCACCCCGATCGGCAACAGGGGGCTGGGATTTCTGCAGCGTCTTGGCACCAACGTGGTGTCGCAGGTCACGGGCCTGGGCGACACGCCGCACCTGGAGAGGTTGATCGGCCCGGTGAAGGTCATGCTGGATGCGTACCTGGAAGGCCGGATCGACGCGCTCTACATTGTCTACAATCGCTTCATCAACACGATGAAACAGGAGCCGACGCTGACCCAGTTGCTGCCACTGGCGCAGATGGAAAACACCGAGGAAGCCAGCCTGAAAACGCACTGGGACTACATCTACGAGCCCGATGCGAAGCCGGTGGTCGACGCCATGCTGCAGCGCTACATGGAGTCGCTGGTGTACCAGGCCTTGGCTGAGAATAATGCGTGCGAACAGTCAGCCCGAATGGTGGCAATGAAGGCCGCGTCCGACAACGCCAAGGACGTCATCGGCGAGCTGAAGCTGATTTACAACAAAACCCGCCAGGCCGCGATTACCAAGGAACTGTCGGAAATCGTGTCCGGCGCAGCAGCGGTTTGAGTGCGCCCGGGTCTCTGAATCAAGCAGGCACAGAATTTAATTTTCTTAGGAAACAAGCATGAGCAACGGAAAAATTGTTCAGATCATCGGCGCCGTGGTGGACGTGGAGTTTTCACGTGATGCCCTGCCCAGGGTCTTCGAAGCACTGAAAATGCAGTCCCCCGAATTGACGCTGGAAGTCCAGCAGCAGCTCGGCGACGGCGTGGTGCGTACCATTGCGATGGGCTCCACCGACGGCCTGCGCCGTGGCATGGAAGTGCTCTCCACTGGCAATCCGATCATGGTGCCGGTCGGCCAGGCAACCCTTGGCCGCATCATGAACGTACTCGGTACCCCCATCGACGAAATGGGCCCGGTGAATGCCGACACGCACATGCCGATTCACCGCAAGCCGCCTACATTCGCAGATCAGGCTGCCTCGGTGGAGATTCTGGAAACGGGCATCAAGGTGATCGACCTGATCATGCCGATCGCCAAGGGCGGCAAGGTCGGACTGTTCGGCGGCGCCGGCGTGGGCAAGACCGTGACGCTGATGGAACTGATCCGCAACATCGCGGTGGCGCACTCGGGCTTCTCGGTGTTCGCCGGCGTCGGTGAGCGTACCCGCGAAGGTAACGACTTCTATCATGAGATGAAGGAAGGCGGCGTGCTGGACAAGGTCGCGCTGGTTTACGGCCAGATGAACGAACCCCCCGGCAACCGTCTGCGCGTGGCACTGACCGGTCTGACCATGGCCGAATACTTCCGCGACGAAGGCCGCGACGTGCTGCTGTTCGTCGACAATATCTACCGTTACACCCTGGCCGGTACCGAAGTGTCCGCGCTGCTGGGCCGGATGCCGTCCGCCGTGGGCTACCAGCCGACGCTGGCCGACGAGATGGGCCGCCTGCAGGAGCGGATCACCTCCACCCGCACCGGCTCGATCACCTCATTCCAGGCCGTGTACGTGCCGGCGGATGACCTGACCGACCCGTCGCCCGCGACCACCTTCGCCCACTTGGACGCCACCCTGGTGCTGTCGCGTCAGGTCGCAGAACTGGGTATTTACCCGGCGGTGGATCCGCTCGATTCGACCTCGCGGATTCTCGATCCGCAGGTGGTCGGCGAGGAGCACTACGGCGTCGCCCGTGCGGTGCAGGGCACCCTGCAAAAGTACAAGGAACTGCGCGACATCATCGCGATTCTGGGGATGGACGAACTGTCACCCGAAGACAAACTGGCCGTGGCGCGTGCACGTAAAATCCAGCGCTTCCTGTCGCAGCCCTTCTTCGTTGCCGAAGTGTTCACCGGCTCTCCGGGCAAGTACGTCACGCTGAAAGAGACCATCGCCGGCTTCAAGGCGATTGTCGAAGGCGAATATGACCACCTGCCCGAACAGGCCTTCTACATGGTTGGCGGCATCGAGGAAGCTGTCGAAAAGGCGAAGACGATTCAGTAAAGCGCAGGATTTTGGAATGAGGACACAGGCCGTGCCTGGCGCTTTTTCCGATCCCTGTCTCAATGAGGTTAAACCATGGCCATGACCATACACGTCGACATCGTCAGCGCTGAAAAATCACTGTACTCCGGTACCGCCGAAGTCGTGATCGCCCCCGGCCAGCGCGGCGAGCTGGGTATCTACCCACGTCACACCCCGTTGCTGACCACGCTCAAGCCCGGCTCGGTGCGCATCAAGGTGCCGAACCAGGCAGAAGAGGAAATCGTCTACGTTTCCGGCGGCATCCTTGAAGTACAGCCGCACGTCGTCACCATCCTGTCTGACTCCGCCATCCGTGGCGCCGACCTTGACGAGGCCAAGGCACTCGAAGCCAAGAGCGCCGCCGAAGAAGCGATGAAAGACAAAGCCGCAACCATTGATTACGCGCAAGCGCAGGTTGAGCTGGCTCAGGCAGTGGCACAACTCTCTGCAATCAAGAAACTGCGCAAGCAGACCTGAAATCACAAAGCTGACACATCAAGAAAGCAACCTGCGGGTTGCTTCAGGCTGCTGACAAACCCCGTCCTTTTCCGAAGGCGGGGTTTTCCTTTCCTGTAGTTCGCTCAAGCGTATCGGATAGCTGCTTGAGTCCCTGCTAGCAGCCTGCCGGACTTAAGGCCGTGCTGCGCATGGATTGACTGCCCCGATTCAAATTTACACACTTTTTAATCACTTACAGTTCCTCCATCCAGCGCTTCACGCGCATTCCGCGCCTTTTTGTCCTTTTCACGTTCGCGGGACGGATTGCGGGCGCAATACAGCCAGGCGTTCCAAATTCAACACCAGACAATCCGGCGTCCATTCGTTGCCGACGTCGATCAATCCACCTTTCCTCTGCGGGTGGTGGCCTTCCCGACCGACGGCAATCAGCGGTTCAACTTCGGCCCGGCGGCAGGTGTCAACGTTGTCTGCACTGAAATAGCCGGTGTCGGCCAGAAGGGTGACCGGGGCATTCAGCCCTGCGGGTAGCCGTGCGGAGCGCGTCGATCATCGGCGATGTAGCGCGCCAGGTGGGTCTCGGGTAGCCAGTCCTGTACGGAGGGCGGAAGGAGGTAGACGCCATCTCGGCCTATCGGAAGGAAACGCGCCATGGTCATCAACAGTGAAATGAATGGACGGAATTTACCGGCTCAGGGGATAAGTCCGACAGGCTGCCAGAAGACGATTCGGACGCAGAACGATAGACGTCTTGCCATCATGCCGGAGCTTCCCAGCAGGGAGGGCAGGGGCAAGGTGTTAAGCATCTGCGTACCCTTGGCAAGCCCCCTTGCCGCTGCGTCGTTCATCTTGGTGGGCTCGAAAGACCGGAGAGGATTGGCTACTTCACTGGGATGCCGGCGCCCCCGGCAGCGATTCCCGAATGCGCCGGGAGAACTCCGGATCCCCATCCGCCGCCTGTGCAACCTCGGTGATACGTGAACGCTGGCGCAACTCCT